>ERZ772871.130-NODE-130-length-116993-cov-52.6647_pt1 | contig 116993 bp, 105 predicted proteins | sample MGYA00511899_ERZ772871 | MGnify/ENA primary metagenome ERZ772871 (study PRJEB29015, sample SAMEA2737693) | human gut metagenome | biome: human gut; feature: human-associated habitat; material: faeces | place: China | collected 2012 ...
GACGAAACAGGGCGGAATTGTGCGCTTTACGCACAATTCCGCCCTTCATGCCTCTCCCTTCTGATTTAGCCACACATTCATTTTTCGTAAATCAATCCAAAGTCAGACAGCATATATGAGGAAAGCAGGTGCGCATACATCATAAGATGCACTTGAAGTTCAATTGTGATAGTTCTTAGACTTTTTCTTAGCTACCCAGCTATCCACAGACACGGATGTCTGTGGAAGTGAGATATGGGACATGGATGTCCCGTATCGAACGGTAGCGGAAACTACCATTACGTATATGAAAAGTCTTAGAAATATCCAATTGAAGCTTCTGGCATCGTTGATGTATGCACACCTGCTTTTCTCATATATGCTGTCGTCCGTACGTTAAGAATGTGTGTTAAACAACAATTTCTACTTCACATGCTTAAGATATGCATCCACACTATCATTATCACTTATAACTTTAATGTGTTCATCTGACGAAAATCTATAATCTGCTGAAGGCATTATCTGTACGTCTTCTCCATGCACTATTCCTATAATATTCATCTTATATTTCTTTCTGACATCTGCCTCTCGTATACTCTTGCCGACAAGCTGTGGTATGACAGGCACCTCAAATATGGCATATTCATCAGAAAGCTCTATGTATTCAAACACGTGGCTGCGGCTGTATTTCTTAGCAAGCCTGTATGCTATATCCCTGTCCGGATATATGACCTCATCAGCTCCATTCTTTAACAGAAGCTTTGCATGTATATCCCTGCTAGCAACACTTATAACATGCTTAGCTCCAAGTTCCTTTACAAGACTTGTTGTTTCAATACTGTTCTGAAAATTCTCCGATATGCATACTGCTACTGTATCAAAGTTAGATAAGCCGAGATTGTTAAGTACATCTTCATCTGTACAATCGCCTATTCTGGCACTTGTTGCCTTAGACATAAGCTCTCTTATCTTATCCTCATCCTGATCTATTATCATGACCTCATTACCAAGAGCTATAAGCTTCTCAGCAAAATGATGTCCAAACTTGCCTATTCCTATAACTAATATTGATTTCATATTATTCCTTTCTTTTTCTGGTCATCTGTTACCATATGATGTACATTTCAAAAATATATTCAGCCACATAATAGGATCACTATTATTAACCTACGTTTATATTTTCCTCCGGATTCATAAGCTTCACCTGTTTTTTGTTGTATGCAAATGAAGAAGCAAATGTTACTGTACCTATTCTTCCTCCAAACATCAGAAGCATTATAACTATCTGTGAGCATGTATTAAGCTGCCTTGTTATTCCTGTTGACAAACCTACTGTTCCAACAGCTGAGAACACCTCAATACACAAATCTTCAAAATCAAAGTTCTGCATTCCACTTATTATGAGTAATGCTGCAACCGCCATAAACAGATTAAGACCTATAACCATACTTGCCTTTTTTATATCTTCATCCGCAAGTCTTCTTCCATATATATTACATCCAGCTGAATTCCTCAGATTCGACCATATATACACGATTATGACTACTATAGTTGTTGTCTTGACACCGCCAGCGGTTGAACCAGGGCAGCCTCCTATAAACATGAGTATTATTGTAAGAAGCTTGCTTGCCTGTGTCATTGCGCCTAAGTCCACTGTATTGTATCCTGCTGTTCTTGGTGTTACCGAAGCAAAAAATGAAGTTATAAATCTGTCCTTAAAAGGCATACCTGCTTCAACTCCATTTCTTTCAAACACCATGAACATGATTGTTGGAATAACAACTAATATTATAGAACTTACCACAACTATCTTTGTATGCAGAGTATATTTTTTAAAATGCAGCTTGTTATGCTTAATGTCTGCCCACACTGTAAATCCAAGACCACCTATAAGTATAAGTGCAATAATTGTTATGTTAACTACATAATCATCATAATACCCTGACAGCGATGAATATGGCTCATATCTGCCCATAAGGTCAAAGCCAGCGTTACAGAATGCCGTTATTGAATGGAATATACCGTTATATATTCCTCTTGCGACTCCCATACGTGGAACAAATCTGATTGATAAGAGCAATGCTCCTATACATTCAAACACCACTGTTCCTAATATCACATTTTTCATAAGCCTTACTATACCCTTAAGCACATTTGAATTCACACTCTCCTGTATAAGTGTTCTGTTTGCAAGCCCTATCCTTCTGTTAAAGAAAAGTGCAAAAATCACACCTATCGATATAAATCCAAGACCACCTATCTGAATCATAACAAGTATAACAAGCTGTCCAAACACTGTCCAATAAGAAAATGTATCAACAACGACAAGCCCTGTAACACATGTCGAACTTACAGACGTAAATAATGCTTTAATAAACGGTGTCCATTGACCTGTCCTGCTTGATACAGGAAGCATAAGAAGAATTGTACCTGTTATTATAACCATAAGAAAACCCAGCGCCATAATCTGCGCATGTGAAAGTCTGTTTCTTATTCTGCTGAATATATTCATTACCTCGTTACCTCTTACATCAATCTGTTCACTTCAATCTGTTCACTTCAATCTGCTTACATATATCTGTTCACACTACTCTGCTTACATATATCTGTTCACATTTATCCACTCACATCATCTTTTTCTTCTTTAAAAACCACAATACACATACACTTATAACAACTATAATACCAACTATAATATAGAACCCATAATGTGTTGTTGACAATGGCATCCATTTTTCATCAACGTTCATACCGTATATACCTGATATAATAGTTGGTATAGCCATAACTATAGTTATTGATGTAAGGATCTTCATAACATTGTTCAACCTGTTATTAATTACTGATGATAGCAGCTCTCTTGTACCATCAATAATATCCCTGTATATGGATGTCATCTCTATAGCCTGCTGATATTCGACTGTTACGTCTTCAAGAAGCTCCATATCCTCTGGATACTGTTCAAGCCTTTTATATCTTCGTAACCGTTCAAGCACTATACTGTTTGACCTGAGTGATGTTGCAAAATATACAAGCGTTGACTCAAGCTCATGAAGTTCAATAATATCTGTATCATGTGTATCATCACCAACACGTTCTTCTATCTCTGTTCTCTTCTTGTCTATGCCACGAAGATATGCCTGATATAACATGGCAGAGCGGAACATCATTTCATATATAAAACGCATCTTTTTCTTTGTGCTAAAATCCTTTAGCTTGTTTCGTACAAAGTACGTAAGAACCGGTGTTTCTTCCCTGCATATGGTGATTATGGCATCATTTTTCAATATTATACCAAGAGGAATAGTTGTATACATCTTTTTTTCATGCCTCACCTCCGGCGTTGGAATATCTACAAGTATCAGTGTATATCCGTCTTCCAGACTTATACGTGAACTTTCTTCATCATCAAGTGCTGTTGCAAGATCATCTGCATCTATATCAAAGTATCCTGAAATAAGCGACAACTCACTGCTTGTTGGATTAACCATATTAATCCAACAGCCTTCCTCTATGCTGCCAAGCTTACTAAGTATTCTATTATCGGTCTTATAGATATCTACCATAATCTACCTCCTAAAATCCTCAGCTGTTTTTGCCATCCTTGTCTGAGGATCCAGCTATTTTTGCCTCATCTTTACAGTGTGCACGGCATGATGAACAGTTTCCACTACATGTATCACCAAGTCCACTTTCTTTATGTTTAGTTGATACCCATAAAAATGCTACTACTACAAGAAACAGAATAACTGCTCCAAGTATTATATTAATAATTCCTGACATACGTCCCTCCTTAATCCAGCAAATCAGCTGTTGCATTATTTTTCAAGCCTTGCCTTTCCTATCTGGTCAGTAAGCGATAACAACATGCTTCTTAGAAGCGTACGGCTGTCTTTATCAAGGTTTGCATATTGTTTTATAACCTCTCTTGTACTTTTAAATCTGTCTACAGATATATCTGAAAGATTCTTTACACCACATGATGATATAAGTCCGAAAAGCGTTTCCACAAACTCACATCTTTTTTCATTATCAACACTGCTTATCCAGCTGCTAAATGCTCTATTAAGCCTTCTACTTTGTGCACTTAATCTTCTTACTGTAACCATATATGGTCCTGATACCTGCCATGACATGGCATCATGCTGCATTATTCCAGTCTGTGAGCTTTTTACTATGATATAATCATCATCATGCTCAAGCAACATTCCAACTATGGAATTCTCTGGCACAATACTCCTGATATATGGAAGCATTGACTGATATTCCTCACTTTTAATGACTGAAATATCAAATCCCGGACCATCATTATTATATACGCATTTAATTTTCTTTTTCACACGCTTATTACAGTTAATAGCTGAATATATTGCAAGATTGCCTCCTTTTGAATGTCCACCGACATATAGCCTGCCTCTTATATATGAACATGTATCATTAAGATATTTAACGGCATCCTCCTGTGATGGCACTGGAGAAATAAAACTCATATTAAAATCCTCTTTCCAGCCAACAAGCGTGTCATCAGTTCCCCTGAATGCAACATACGTTAACTGTGGTGTTAATTTAATATGAAATGCTCCAAACTGTTTTTCAAGTGTTTCATCGATTGTATCTACATAATCTGATAATATAACATCTTTAAAACGTTTTGTACTGGCAGCCTTTTTCATTAGATAAGGTGCATCCTTTATAAAAGATTTATCCCGGCTTAGCTCCTCTTCTGTATGTAAATCAAAAAAAATCTCTGATGCTTTTTTCAAGGTTATGCCTCTGTTCATCTGTACCGATGGAATAACATCCCTGAAATCAACATATGCAAGCTGTGCAAGTATGACATTGTCAACATCATTAAATGGTGACTGTTCAAATGTCAGGTCACCACGCCATTCGAGATAATCCATTACATTTCCCATAACAATACCCCTTTTCTGCCAGTTTTTCAACCATTATACCATCATATTATTCATATTTTTTCATATTTTTAAATACCTTATTTAGAATTTTTAAGTCCATTCACAAGTTATTTATTTTTCAATTCATTTGCAAGTCACTTAATATTTTTAAGTTCATTCACAAGCTCAATATCGGATGGCTGCACTTTCATATTAGCTGTAACAGGATTTTCACCTGGTTTTGTTATTGTCACTTCTACAATAGTTCCTTCCTGTATCCCTGTAGAAAAACAATAATTCAGAAATGATACAAACTTTGGATGTGTACCTGCAAACTTATTCTTTAAACTCATTAATTTCATAATAGAACCTGGATTCATCATAACATATTACCTTTCTGCTTATATGGTTTTAGACCTTTTGACCCTCGTATTGTTTAATATAATAAATAAAACACATACACAGGTTGTAATGCTCTCTGCTGCAGGGAAGCTGCTCCAGACTCCATTCATTCCAAACAGACGCGATAAAATAACAGATATCACAACCATAAGAACAAAGCCTCTTAAAACCGAAACAACAAAGGATTCCTTTGCCATCTCCACAGCACTGAAATATCCCGCTGATATTATATTAAATCCTGCAAACAAAAATCCTATAAAATATATTCTCATACCTGTATATGCATAACCTGCCAGCTCTACAACTCCTTCACTGTTAAAAAGACTTACAAGCTGTCCTGTAAAGCCTGCAACTACTGCATACATAACAGCAAATAATGCCACTGATGTAATTATACTATATCTGTAAACTCGTGACACTTCTTTTTTATTACCTTTACCATATGATTCACTTATCAGAGGCTGTGCTCCCTGCGATATACCATTGAATATAGCTGTGCCGATATAGGCATAATTAGCAACAACTCCATATGCCGCAACTCCAATATTTCCGGTAAGTGATAACATAAGCATATTAAATACAGTTGTTGTAACTGCTGATGCCATTTCACCTACAAATGCTGCTGTGCCAAGCATACATGACTCCTTTAACATTTTAAATGAAGGAAGATGCCATTTGAACACAACTGTATTTTTCTTACCCATAAAATGCGTCATACACACAAGTATACTGCACACTGGTGATGCTGCTGTAGCCATCGCTGCACCGAGCAGCCCTAGATTCATCGGAAACATAAATATATAATCAAACACAATATTAAAAAGACTTCCTGACAACGTAGCAAGCATTGCCCTTGACGGGTCATTGTCATTTCTTACATATGCACTGACTATATAGTTGCACATGAAAAATGGTGTAAACATCAGAAATGTTCTTGTATAACCTATACCTATGGCTGTAATCTTATCATCCGCTCCCATGATATGCAAAAGCTTATCTGGTGCAAAAATCCCGACAAGTATAAATAATATGCTTAAAATGCATGCACACATGATTGAATTAGAAAAATAATCATCTGCATGAGCATCGCCTCTTGCTCTTAATATCTTAAAGCGAATCGCTGAACCAACACCCATCATGGAGCCAAATGCAAATATTACACTAAATACCGGAAGAACAAGATTAAGAACCGTAATTCCATCTGCACCAGCATATTTTGATATAAAAAAAGTATCAGCAACAACATAACATGATATTCCAAGCATACCAAATATATTCTGTGATACATACTTAACAAACTTCTTACCTATACCCATTTAATTCTCCAAATCAACATCTTATTCTTATTTTAATTTCTTATTTGTATTTTATATTTATATTTTTTCATATTTCTTGTTCAAATATCTTATTTAAATTTAAAATCAAAAGATATTATGTTCTTTTAATCCTTATAATATATTAATTTACATTAATCTGGAAAATAAAGCAATTCTTTTATAACCGGAAACCCTTGGTTCTGACACGACCGAGGAGAGCTTTAGCGCTCCGAGAAATCGTACCCTTGCTGTAAAGCAACTTGCATTTGAGAAATGCGAGACGGGTGCCACAAGGTCCGGTGGACCTTGGCTCTGGCACGACCGATAGGCGCTTTAGCACTCCGAGAAATCAAACCCAAACTGCAAAGCAGTTGGGTTTCGAGAAGTGCCCCGCACTTCTCGGATAACAAAAGGGGATGTGAAAAAACTCGATTGATTTTTTTCACATCCCCAAAAAATGTTCGAAAATTACCCCTGGTATATCAGAAGTTCCTGTACTGCTTCTTTTCGAAGTTTCTCCTCTTCTACTGTCATCTGTTTTCTTTCTTTATCCATGTAGCAAACTTCATATACAACTGGATTAAAAGATGTGACTTTCATATAAGCAGTGAGTGATAACGGAATAGATGCTACATCTTCTTCCAGATAATGGTCTCCAAGCTCACGGAGAATATCTGCGATTTTATCAATGTCTTCTGTATTTCCAACTTCTACCGTAAACGGTTCACGGTCATACTTAAGTGTATTGTCATTATGCTTTTCCATATAGGTTCTGCCATTTGATTTGAACGTCCGCGATGTTTTCATTTTCTTTTTTCTTTTTCGTATTCTTTCAGTTCTTTCAGAGCCTTCTCACCCTGTGGGTAAAGAATGATGATATTAAAGATCGTCATCAGTCCGATTCCAACATCACCAAGATCCCACACAAATGTATATGCTGCAAGGCCGCCGATGAACAGCATCACAAGCGCCAGTACTTTGTATGCAATCTGTGAAGCCCAGTTATCTCCGAAAAGATATGCAACATTGCATCTCGCATAAAAAAGGATGCCCAGAAACGTCGAAAAACTGAATAAAAACAGCGTCGCCGCAATAAAGATCACACCAAAACGGCCAAGATGATGTTCCATTGCTGTCTGCAGAAGATCCATTCCGGAAAGTCCTGTAACTTTTTCTTCCGGCGCAAGCAGCATGATAAATGCTGTACAGCTGCAGATCACGATCGTATCCACAAATACCCCGAGCGCCTGTACCAATCCGGCTTTGACCGGCTGGTCACATTCTGCCGCTGCTGCCGCACACGGAGCAGATCCGGAACCTGCTTCATTCGAAAACAGTCCACGTTTGATTCCATTCATTAGGACTGCGCCAAAACCGCCGGCTGCTGCCTGTCGGAATCCAAATGCTTCCTCAAAAATTCTTGCAAAAACACCCGGCAAACTTCCAAGATTCATCACAATGATCAGAATCGTGATTACAAAATAGCATACCGCCATGACCGGCACTACCATATCCAGGATCTTAACTGTCGCATCTTTACGAAGCACTATCACAGCAGCCACAGCAACAAGTACTACCGTCATATAGATCGGCGGAATGGAAAATGCATTTTTAAATGAAGAAACAACAGAATTACTGATCACTTGACTGATACCGCACCAGCAGAGCAGACCGGAGATTGCAAACAACACAGAAATCACCACTTTGTTTCTCTTTTTCTTCTGTTTTTCTTCTACATATGCATGAATATAATACGCCGGACCGCCGCGGTAACCTCCGTACAGCGGATCTTTTTCTTTATAAAGCTGTGCCAGTGTCGCTTCAATAAAAGCTGTTGATGAACCGATAATTGCCGTCACCCACATCCAGAAAACCGCACCGGCTCCGCCTGCCGAAATTGCCGCAACAACACCGACCAGATTTCCCATACCGACACGGGTTGCCGTCGAAACGATCAGTGTCTGAAATGAAGACAGACTGTTTTTTTCTTGTTTCTTCTCAACCAGTGCCTGCACCATATCCGGGAACAGGCGAATCGGCAGAAAACGCGTCCGAACCGTAAAATAAATTCCTGTAGGAATCAGTAATATAATCAGAAGCGAAATCCCCAGAGTGCTGCCGCCCGGCAGTGGAATCTGCACCAGATCTCCCCACAGAAAACTATATACTTTCTCAATCAGAGTAACTATCATACTTTAAACCCTCTTCCATACTCACAACATCCGGGATACATGCTGCTCACGTCATCTACAACAGCCTGATTCCCGGACAGATACCATAATAGTATAGCCCATATTAACCCTTAAACGCAAGTACTTTTATGGTTTAAAGTCAAAAACTTTAAATAATTAAAGCTTTCAACTATGTTTGAAGCCTACAGCATCGTTTAACATGGAATTTCATCAAGTATTGTTTGCATTATCTAAATACCATTGGTTCACTGGTAACATTCCGCGAGGTGTTTTTTGTGAACAAAGTTCACAGAAAACCCGAGAGTTGCGGCGCAGGGATGTGAAATAAGTCCTTTTTGTTATCTTAGAGAGCGCGAGACGGGTGCCACAAGGTCCAGTGGACCTTGGTTCTGGCACGACCGAGGAGTGCTTTAGCTCTCCGAGAAATCGAACCCAAACTGCCTAGCAGTTGGGTTTCGAGAAGTGCCCCGCACTTCTCGAATAACAAAAAAGGACTTCCCATTCGGAAGTCCTTTTTGTTATCTAAGAGAGCGCGAGACGGGGATCGAACCCGCGACCCCCTCCTTGGCAAGGAGGTGCTCCACCACTGAGCCACTCGCGCATATTATATATTGTGTTCCATGCGAACACAAGTGATATAATACACGCATTGCACCGATATGTCAAGTGGTAATTTTCAAAAAATGCAAAAAATAATTAATACCGCTTTATATATCACTCTTCAGAAAAGAAAGCCACAGCTATTCCACCTGGTCCTATATGAGTTCCTATTGTTGCACCTACCTGGACAACAGGAGGAATTAGTATTTTACCTTCCCATAATTCTTTACTATCTTTTATATATTTGTCCATAAGAACGGTAGAATATCCTGTATACCCTAAAAGCACTGGTAATGAATAATCTATGCCGCCATATGCCTGCACCTGCTGTATGAGGAAATTATTGCCTTGTTTAGAACCTCTTGCCTTTCCAAGAAAAGAAACTTCACCATCAGCAATAGCTATAACTGGCTTTATGCTTAACACATTTCCAAGAAAAGCTGCTCCTGATGATATCCTGCCTCCCTTTTTCAAATATTCCAAAGTATCAAGCAAAGCTACAAGACGAATACGTTTTTTCATAGTATTCAACTGCTTAACTATATCCTCAACGCATATGTTCTTATTTATCAATGAAACTGCATAATCAACAAGAATCTGTTCACCGACTGTAACATTTTCGCTATCTACAACATATACTTTGTCTTCATATTCTGAAGCTGCTATACAGGCACTCTGATATGTTCCTGAAAGCTTGGAAGAAAGCGTAACTACGATTATTTTATCAACAGACTTAAGAAGGTTATCATAAGCCTGTTCAAAGTCATATGGACTTATCTGGCTTGTTTTAGGAAGCGTTGAACTTTCTATAAGCTTCATATAAAAATCATCAGGTGTAAGATCTACGCCATCTTTATAATGATTATCATCGAATGAAACTGTTAAAGGAAGAACTGTTATATTTTTGTTGTTATTTTGTTTTATATCAGATGCTGAATCTGTTATTATTGCAATATTAGACATGTATTATCTACTCCTTATTGTTTTGATGAATGACATATTATTATGTCACTTAATATCCTAGAAGATTTTAACTTAAAATAGTTTGAAAGTCAAATAAATATAATATATTTCTTTTATATTTAACGATTTTTAAAATATTCTGCTAAAAAGATATTGACAATTCATATTTTTTCATATATTATATATCTTGTTTGCGCGAGTGGCTCAGTGGTGGAGCACCTCCTTGCCAAGGAGGGGGTCGCGGGTTCGATCCCCGTCTCGCGCTCTCGTTATTTTATTAGCACCCAGTTAATGGGTGCTTTTATTATTTTTCTTAGACTTCCAGACATCATATCTGAAACGAATATAATCTTTAAACTGTATTAGCTGCCACAAAGAAGCAAGCAGCATAAAAATTGATACAACACATACTAAAATTAAAATCATTTTAACTCCTTAATCTCACTTAAAGCATAATCTATACGCGACATATACATAGAATAGCCAGCTTCATAACTCAATATGTAACATTTTTCAGTTGTTTCCATATCACTATGACCGCACAAATCTGTTATTACCCTTGTCGGTACTCCATTCATATGCAACAATGAAGCAAATGTCTTCCTTATCCGATGTGAATTAATCGGACTTATACCCAACAGCGCACAGAGCCTTGACAAAGTTCTTTCAAGACTACGGACCATTATCGTATCAGTTCCATCATAACAGAGATATATACTGTTATAGTTCATACTTAAATGATATTCTTTTATAAGGTTATAAAGATATATACATTCATCCGTAAGCGGAAGTACTCTGAAAGACTTCTCTGTTTTCACATCCTCAACAACCTCATACACCATAGAGCCGGATCGTGCTCCTGTTTCATCTCTGGGAAAATACTTCACCTCTGTTTTATAGATACGGACAACCTTATACTCTGTATCAAAATCAGAGAACCGGAGTGAAGCAAGTTCACCAATACGCAGTCCCAGATAAAAATTCATCAAAAGCAACAGACAGGCAGAGCGCTTAAGGGGATATATATTATCATTAAGTACACCATTAAATAATATCTGACGGTCTGTCTTACTAATTATATACTCACGCTTAGAACTTTTAATTATCTCACCAGAGAATAATGAACGTTTAACAAAACCCCAGTCAATAAGCTGCGCATAACCAACACACATATCATGTGCATATACAAGCACATTATTGACTATCTGCATTATTCTTCCAAGTTCTTTATATGTTATAGTTCCATTAACTATTATATTATTAAGAAAACAACTAACTGCATTTTTATCTATGTTATGTACATACATAGCATTAAATTCAGTACCAGCATAGTACTTGTTATAAGTTACCTCAATTCTGTCAACTGACTGCTTTTTAATCTTATGCATTTTCATACAAAACCACTGCATATAGACATTTGAGAAGCTGACACAAGAATCAAGCGGAACATCCTCTATAATGTTTTTATCATAACCAATAGCAAGCCATTCCTCTCTTGTCATAAGCACCACTCCTTATGATAGTTCTGCTGGCGCGCGTTCGCTTGCCGCCAGCAGAACTATCGTATACGTTTATGATTACGTCTGAACCTGCGGCTATTCTTTACGACTCCGGAAGAATCTGCAGCAACGTTACATTGTAGCTGTAAGATTTCATTTTCTGAAAGCATATCTCCATTTTCACATGATTTCTGTAAATCGCCTACAAGTTCATAAGTGTTATAATATTTATAATTTTTATTACGCACGAACCAGCAGCTACGCTTATAAGGCTGTACAAGTGCCGGATTCTGTGCAGTTTCTATTTCATAGCCGTCATAATAGTTAAGACATTGAAAGCGCCAGGTTTTTTTACAAGCTATAACAACATTAGTAATCTGACGCATAAGAGCGTCAATCATATTCTGTCGCTGTGAAGTAAGGACAATAGAAGCCTTAAAATGCCTACTTGTTAACAATGTCTTAATAAACAAGGCATCAAAATTTGACTTAAATTGTCTGCTGTTAAATTGACTTCCAGCTTCGTCTACTATCATATATGTAACTGTACAGGTATCATTTAGCAAGTCGCTTTTATAGAACTCATTAACTTCCTGCACAAACTGTTGAAGCGATACAAGTTTTTCGTATGGTATATCAGTAAACGCAACATTACTAAGAATATGTATCTTCTGGGTAACAAACTTCTTACGTTCTGAATCCCATACCGGTTTATCATTAAATTTAGTATATAAATCGTGTGCAACATTTACGGCTGTAAGCGTTTTACCACAACCGAAACTTACAGAGCTTTGAGCAACATAAGTCCTGACATCACCATAATCAGCTTCATTCCAACGCTTATGCTTAAAATAAAAGAATGTATCCACCATAGCATAATACACAGTGAAAGGCAGATTGAAAAAAGCACAGCGATAAGCCGGAAACAGGATACAACAGAATATATGCGCACCAGCTAATAAATAAATCATTTTCCCACCCCTTTCGCAAACGAGATACACACACCGAACACATCCAGCACGAATATAAGCATTATCAATTCAACCAGAAAATCAGTCCCAAACTCAACAGAACCAAAAATATTATGTGCTAATTCAAGCAGCATTACTTATCACCTCTTATCTTTGATTTAATCGCATTACGGATGTATTTATATACATCCCAAATAAAATATAAAAGTCCAAGATTATACGCCATAACAGCAAGCTGCATATCATTAATCTGCGTATAATCTGTTATAAAATTAAATACCATATTTCACCTCTTAAGAAGCTATGCGACCGATAAACCAGCCACATAAGCCTGCAAACATACAGAATATAAGAACTCCACCGAAAGATATATTATATCCATAAACTGTAAAAGTTCTCATAAACAATCCATTCCACACAATCGTTAAAACATCAACAAACTGCTGCATAATCAACCTCGCACAAAATAAAGAATCATAAGCGCTATAAGAATAGTAAAAAACAAAGATACATAAGCTATCATCCAGCCGGGCATAAATCCAAAGATAGATTTAACCATTCCAACAACACCATTATCACTAAACAGATCTTTAATGCTGGATATAAGACCCGAAGAGTTAGTATCAAAGCCACTATCATTTTTAATACTTGAATCAATCTCATACGAATCTTTTATATCTCCCGGTGTTTCTTTACCAGGTTCAACACTTCCATCAATTACATCAGTCCTGCCACCGGGAACAGTATCAGTCCAAGTTTCTTCAAGTTTGCCTGTATCATAGTTGTATTTACAGTGAACCCAATCACTTGCTTTATTGTCACGTGATACATTTCTTATCCAATATTCAATAGAATTAAATGGAGCTGCAATCCAGCTTATTGAATGCTTATTTGCTTCAACTTCCTTATATTCTGCATAATTCTTATATGCATCATTATCCATAAACTCATCATACCAGTTCATAATTACAGTATTATTATTAGATGTATTACCAACGTAATTAACCGATAATGTTTTAATTAAATCCTTTTTATAGATAGGAGATGTAAAAGCTTTTCTGTTAGTTTTAGAATCACCAAACACACCGGACTCATAAAATGTACCACTATATCTGTATCGTATTTCTGTCTGCATACCAGAGCTTTCATAGGTTTCACTACTTTTAAAAGCTATCGTTGTACGCGGACAGCCTTCATCAGCAAGGTAACGTGATTCTATATGTACCTCTGTTGGAGCTGGAACACTGGAATCATATCCAATAGCAGAACCATCATAAATAAGACCATCAAGAGAACCATTTGACAAATAATTAAGAGCACTTTGTTTTGAATTAAAAATCTTATGAACAAGTGTATAGTCTTTTACAGTGTTGTAATTAGGACTAACAGAATGAACCATATCAACAGGAATAGCGCTATCTTCTGAAGGATAGTTATAATATTTACCACTATACGCATACAAAGTAATTGCAACAGCACGAGAACCATCAGGATTCAAGAAAAAATAATTATCCCCGTCAATGTAACCAACACAGTCAGAATTAAAAAACCAAGCCTGTTCAAGACACAATACATTATTATATCCACAATAATACATACCAACCATATTAGTTATACGTGAATCGCCACCATTCTGAAGATAACAAGACATTAAGGCTTCGGCAGAACCAAGATGAGTATGATCTTTTTCATCTGCCAGCGCTGGCACACACATAACAACGCACATAAGTACACATAACACAACCGTATATATTTTCTTTTTCATTAAAAACCCCCTTTATAACAAAAGGTCGATTCAGGGTAGAACCGACCAAAAGACACAGTAAGTAAATGATAACAAGGTGCTATTTTGCAGCACGCTTTACACGGCTAAATACACCGATTGCAGCAGGAGCAATAACACCAGCAGCGAAAAGAACAACAAGAACTTCATTTCCTGTTATTGCTGTAAGGACAGTTCCGACATATCCAATAGCAGTAGTAAGAGCAGCTCCAACAACTTCCATACACATACCTCCTTCAATTTATTAAGCTATCATCATAATCAAGAACAAGTAAAGCTATCTTGTCAGCGCAACTTGCTTAAGGCTACGGACTACAAGCACCAAGGCTTGCAGTTTCGAATTCTACTTATGACCTTCTACTGAAAAGTTTGTCAAATAAGCTCTGCCACCATTTATCTCATAATCAAGTGTAGCAGGCTTGCCACAGTCAGCCGGAACAAGATAGTTATACTGTTCCTCAGGCAAAAATACTTCCTGAGTTTTAAGACCTACTGCACCGTTTTCTTTTTCTCTAGATGAAAATTCAGAAGTAACATTTGCAACACAGTAGTTCTTTCCATTCTTTCCAGTAAATCGTCTGTAACCTATTAAAGTACTCATTTTATAATTCCTCCTGAACATATTTCATGATGAATAATCATCAAAGGATTGTAGCGGAATCGAACCGCCATAAGCCAAACAACCCAATTACAATGCAATGTCAACAATTATCATTGACTTTACTGTCATATTAGCAGAATCATATTTAACACCGCTCACAATTTCATCAACTATAAAATTATCGAACTGACTACCAAAATTGCATACATAATCAACACTAGTATCAATATCAAGACATTCATTACCAAGAATCATAATCAACTGGTCATCTCTTAATTGTTTCCTTAATTTCTTGAATTTCATAATTAACACCATTCCTTTAATCTAAAATTATTAATCTCTTCCAAGCTTAGATAATGCTATCTGTAAAACAGGACTACCGCACTGCATTTCTGGACTAACATATGAAATATAAAAACCTTTATAGGCTTCTGATATTTCACTAACAGGACCGAAGTAATCATTTAGACCTACAAGACTTGCGGATATACTTATCTGTGCATAATCATTCATACAAAAAACAAAATCACATAATTTAATTCTTTTCTCTACCTTTCCCATATTACTTACCGTCTTATCTTAATTTGACTTATTGACGTTGATATGCTAATTTGTGAGTGGTGATATAAAAAGCAAATTAGCATATCCGGCAATAAGTGTATATAGAGTGTATACTCTTTGTACTCTGAGAGTATACCATAGGTGTATACACCTTGTCAATATAGAAAGGGGATTTTATTATGCCATCAGACAAACCCAAAATAGTAATAAGGACAGAACAAGAAACAATAGACAAATTAGATATAATAGCAAAAGAACAGAACAGAAGCAGAGCAAACCTAGCAGAATACATATTAAAAGATTTCATATCAAAATATGAAAAGGAAAACGGAAGAATAAATAACAGCAAGTTATCAGTTTCAAAGATTTCATAAAGAAATAGTATACTACTGCAGAAGTATGCATAATAATATACTAACAATATTATCAAGCATAAATGTCACATAAAATGTCACTTGTCACAAAAGTCACAAAAGTCGTGTGACAGGGTTCAGACCAGTAAACAAGCGGATTAGCGGAATTGTCACAGAAGTTGGGGTAATACTAGCCCCAACTTCTTGATAAAAAACACCGCGGCGGTATCCTTATACCGCCTGCGGTGTTATGTTACCTGAAGGTTTATTTAGTTTACTAGATGTGTGTGCGAATTATTGTTATATTTACTTTGCTTCTGTATAACGCACACACCGCGCGAAGTTTAACCTAATTGCTGGAAGATACCTCCGCGCGTGTCTTTATTCTCTTAATTTAAACAGGCATTTTAATAAGGGGGCACTTGCGTACCCCCTTGGTTAGATATTGACTGATTATATTAACTTTTTTCTCACCCCCGCAGAGCCAACCGCATCTTTAAGCATATCAAACGGCGTATATATGCAAGGAACAAAACCACTCATATATTGGTCTAACGTATAATTGAATTCTTTGAGCTGAGTAAATACACTAACATAATTTATCCGGCGCAGGAAGGCATTATAACTTTCTTTATCATTTCTCTGCAGCTCTTCATACTGCCGTTCAAGTTCCCAATTACTTATAATGAACACTTTAGTATAACAAGCCTGTTTATTAGAGTAACGCGCAGGAAGCTTCACAGGATAGCAGTCAAGATAATTAAGCATAGAGCCAAGCGAAAGATTAGAGCGGAATTCCTCAAATATAATCACATCCTCACAATCATAACTATCAAACGGATGTGAATAGTCTGTAACTCTGTACACATTTGAATAACCATACACATCCATAACACTTCTGGTCTTACCACTACCAGTAGAACCATATATGTAAGTTACAACAACATCGCGCCTTGTATCCTTAAATTTTGTATGTAGATACAATGACCGGGCACGTTCTATTTTATCAACATTAAGAATATAATGCGGTGAAATATCAAGTATCTGCTGGGTATCAAGACCTGACTGTATCATATCATATAAATCATCTAAGTCATTCCTTTTACCTTGTCGTTCAACAGGCATCTCACCCCATTCAAGATGGGAGTCTTCTATGTTTGTAGTACCTTTTTCAGTATCCTTCCATTTACCCTGTTTAAAAACATAATCCCTGTTTTGCTCACTGGTACCGTTAGCCATTTCAAAATGTCCACCATCAAACTTATTCTTGATAGTAGAAAATCTGATAACATTAGCCGCTGCTAAAAAAATATGCGTATGAAAAGTACCTTTTTCACCTATTTCATCGCTTAAACAATAATAAACAAGGCTTTTAAATTCGCCAAGCAATTCAACAATCCTATCGTGTGTATATCCTTTTTCAACCGGATTATTAATTGTTATCTGCCACTTGCGCGTACGAGAATCACCATTCATTTTACTTACCACCCAAACAAAAGAGTGCGGGAACGGGTTCGATCCCCGTCTCGCGCTCTCTTAGATAACAAAAAGGACTTCCGAATTGGAAGTCCTTTTTTGTTATCCGAGAAGTGCGGGGCACTTCTCGATACCCAACTGCTTTGCAGTTTGGGTTCGATTTCTCGGGACGCTAAAGCGCCCCTCGGTCGTGCCAGAGCCAAGGTCCACTGGACCTTGTGGCACCCGTCTCGCTCTCTTGTTATTAAAAAGGATATCCGTCTGGATATCCTTTTTTTATTACCGAGAAGTGCGATGCACTTCTCTAACCCATGCTGTTTTACAGCAAGGGTTCGATTTCTCGGAGTGCTAAAGCTCTCCTCGGTCGTGCCAAAGCCAAGGTCCACCGGACCTTGTGGCACCCGGCTCGCGCTCTTGTCAAAAAGAGCTGCCACACTAATCTGATCAATCAGTGTGACAGCCCAAATTTTAATTATAAACTTCTTTATATATTATTGATACTCTTTAATGAAACTTTGCATTGAATCTGATATTTCTAAGCCAATATTTATCAGATAAAGATCCATGTGCATCAAATCTATAGCATATAGCATCCACATCTGAAATATTTATAGAATACGTGTAAGTTAATGTTTTACCATTATTCTTCTTTATATCTATATCTTTTTCTGCAAATCCATGCCAGCTCTGGTCAGAAGCTTTCCTATACGTTATATCCATATCTGCATATCCATCTTCATCCATATCAAGCTTATACGTAATAGTAAATGTCATTGTGCTGCATACGCGCTTTAACTCTTCTAAATTCATTCCATCCATATATATAACATTGGTACGTCCACCATCTGTTGATGAATTGCCCGCCTGGCTTCCACCTATCATAAAATGGAACTTGACTGGTGTTTCTTTACTATTATCTGTAACATGATAGCTGTTATATGTGCTATAGTTAAACTCTACCTTAAGCCAGCTTGCATACAGTGTCACTTCACCTTCGCATGCAAGATTAGATGCTGATGTTCCTGGAAGATATATAACTGCTCCACCATCCTCAACACTCCAGCCCATAAATCTGTAGCCGCTTCTTGTAGTGACTGGCAGTTCATATTCTTTATCATATGTATAAACCATATCATCAGGCTTTTCACCGGCACCTGTATCAAAATGTACAGTATATTCATTCGCTGTCCATACTGGATACAGAGTGATTCTTTCGCCATCACCTGACTTAAGTCTGCTTATAACCTCACCAGGCTCATACTTCTTCTCGCCGCCTGCTTCAACAGACCAGCCTGCAAATGTATAACCAGGTCTTACAAACTTATTATCCTCTATAGCTGCCTCAGCTGTATACATAAGTGACATTTCTTTCATAGAACCTGTTGTTCCATCACCATAAGGTATAAACTGTACAGTATAGCTGTTTTCCTTCCAGTTAGCTGTATATATCCTGTCACCTGTAGAACCTGTTGTTATAACTACTTCTTTACTTGTACCATCTATGCCTGTTCCACTCCAGCCTGTAAACGTATAACCTTTACGCACTGGTGTCTTAAGTGTAATAACACTGCTGTCAACCTCATAAGTACCTGGGTTATCTGCTTCTCCACCATTCAGATTATACACTATCTTATATACATCTTTACTCCACTTTGCTGTAAGAAGCATATTTTCTGCCGGCATGCGGTCTGGAATATCCTTATCCCAGCCTGTAAATGTGTAACCCTTCTTAACCGGAGCAGCAGGAGCGCTTATAGCTGTATTATAATCCTGTGTTATAGAGTCTATCTTACTTCCACCATCCGTTTTAAAGCTTATAGTAAACTGTGCTATATTCCAGCCTGCAGTATATGTTATATCTTCATCCGGCATAGTTTCTGCTATATCTTTATCCCAGCCTGTAAATATATAACCTTTTCTTACTGGCTGTCCTACAGATAACTTAGTACCATATCTGTACTCATAAACTCCATCATTTTCTCCATTGTTATACTTTAGTGTAAGCTTATGTATATTTCTCTTATAGTAGTACTTAATAATCTTTGTACTGTCTGTAACCTTTACGGACTGTTTTTGTGGAGATGTAAAGCCCTTAACATTTTTCACATCAGGAGTGACTGTACTTTCTACATCAGTTGTATAAACCTGTCTGTCTGTAAGCTCATATCCGCTTCCATCTATTTTTTCCATATAATGTTCAACAGTATAATTAACCTTTGACATATCCCACTTTGCATAAAGCGTTATATTCTCTTTAGGCATAACACCATTAAAGCTGTTTGTACACTCCTTATCCGTATACCAGCCAGCAAATGCATAACCATCTCTTACAGGAACCTGTGTAATAACCTTTGTTCCCCACTTAACTGCCTGCTTGTTATTCTCAAGCTTGCCGCCTGTTGTATCATATGTAATATCATATGTACTTCTGTCATAGTATACTTTAAGAACAAGACTGCCATCCGCCTTTACTATACCAGATGGTATATCTTTTACTGTATAACTGCCTTCATCATAATCCGCAGCTGCAGCTGTAACATTCTGTCCTGTTGTTCCCTTTGATATGCCAGCCTTATCTATCACATAGCCGCCATTCTCATCTTCAAGATAATACTTTGTTGTATACACAACATCATCTGATTCTTTCCATATAGCTGTATAGGTCACATCTCTTGCAGGAACTGTATAACTTACTTCTGGTTCCCATCCTGCAAACTCATATCCTGGTCTGTATACGGAAGGTGTCGGCATCTGTGTTCCATATGTGTAGCTGCCCTCAGAAACTGTCTCTCCTTCTGATACAAACTTAACATTATACTTGTTTCTTGCATAATAGTAGTTAAATCTTGTGCTTCCATCAGCCTGCACTACATATGATAATACAGGTGGTGTAATAAATCCGCTTCTTTCTGAAGGCTGTACTGTTACCGTATCATCAGTCTTTGCAGTTTCTGTACGTATAGATGCCATACTATATACGCCATCTGTGCCTTCTACATAGTCAGCAACACTATATGTCATATCTGCTGCTTCCCACTTAGCATATACTATTCTATCCTCATTAGGCATAGTATCTGGTATTTCATACTTCTTAGTAAGAGCTTCATCCTCATACCAGCCTGCAAATGTGTAACCAGTCTTAACCGGATCCTCAGGTTTAGCTACTTCTTTTCCATACTTAACCACTACTGTATCTACTATAGAGCCTCCATTAGTCTGGAATGCTATATAATATCCATCTCTTAAGTTATCCCAGTGAAGAGAGATTCTTCTTGTAATAGGTTTAGTATTGAAGGAACCCTTCTGGCTCTTCCATGTTATTATCATCTCTCCGTCCTGCTCTGGTTTATCACCTGGGTCAACAGTTATGACATTGGTTAATGGGTCATATGTAAATGCAGGATTAGTCATTGTAACAGCATAGTATCTGCTGTCATCAGCAAATATCTTGTTGGAATACTCACCATCGTCAAGACCTTCCTTCATATCCAGATACTGCATACTAAAATATGTTTCCGGTATACGCACTGCCTTAATATCACGCTTAAGTTTTATATCCTTATACTCTTCCTGGTCATGTGTGAAATCGCATACATTTTCAACAATACCTACACTGTATAAAGGCCACTGCTTCTCAAAAAGTGTCGGATTATAACTGAACGTTCCTGCCAAAGCCTGTGCGAGGAAATCAACCTGCATATATACGCCTACTTCCATATATATCGCTCCCATAGAGCTGCTGTTTCTTCCCTCTGATGCCGCATACTTAAGCTGATAGTATAGATATCCCCATATCTGTGCGTATCCACCAACCTCTGCTGAAAATCCTACACTGGCAAGCTTCGTTGATATAAGACCAACACTGACACTCAGACGTATACCAGCTCTTATGCCTATAGTTCATATAGCATATACAGAGAGCTCATACTTTTCTTCACTTAAATCTATAGTATCACTTGTAACATTTTTACTGAATACCATTATGCTGTATACATACCTTTTACCATTCTGGTACCAGTATGTCATTCCCATGGATATATTAACATTAGCCGATACTACGAATTCAACATCAAAAGCTACATCTATGATCCCTATAACCCTTACATGTGATGATGTGAGCGACTTCGTGTACAAATCCACCCAGTCAGATTCATTTTCAAGCATATCAGAATATCTCTCGGCAAGACTTTTTGCCACTGATATTTCCTTGTCATCCTCTGAATCATCTTCATTATCATCTTTCTTTAAGTCATTTATATCTTCCAGCCTTGTTGATATATCAGAATTCTCAGAAATATATGTAGTTCCAAGCTCCATCATATTCTTTAATTCTTCTGCTATTTTATTGACTACTATATCAAGCTTTGTTGAATCTTCATCTTCTTCGTCATCGCCTTCTGCTGTTTTTACATCAACATTAAAATTAATGCCTGTATAATCATAAAGATCCAACGAAACTGCAACTCTGTAATCGTCTATATAAGGAATTATATCCTTCCACTTTTTCCATACAGCTTTACCGCTTACATTGATATTCATCTTTACTTCCTGCTCAAACGCAGCAGAAACAACTACCTTCATATTAGAGAACTCAATCTCTACACCAATATCAAGTGCAAGCCTTAATCCACTTATATTATCAAAGTGCTTAAGCTTTGTTGAAAGATCTGCTTTTATATGATCGATGCTTACAGATGGTTTATTATCATCTGCATATGCTGCTATACCATCGTCAACTGACTGCATAGCATAATCATCTTCTTCATCATTGACTGCACTGACACTTATATCAGCTGAAAGTCTGTCTGATAAGTATTCTTTCAGCTCCTGGTAAGAATCTGTCATAACAACAGCCTTTGCGACTTCATTGGCAACACTCTGTGCAAACCCACTATCTGCTGCCTGCTGTTCAACACTTCTTTCAATCTCGTTAACATCCTGGTTCTTTAATATATCATCACCTTTGATGTTGTCTGTCTGATATATATCCATAGCTGCCTGTACTTCTTCCCAGGTAACCATATTGTATAAAATTATATAATCTGTATCTGTTTTAGAAACCTCTGTTATAACTGCATACTGGATATTATCCTCTGTATCACTATATAAAGCCAGATAATCCCCATTATCTATAGTTGTATTTTCACCTAGTGACGGATTATCATCTGTACTGTTAGTATCATTATTATAAGACAGCTTGTCCTGTGCTATCGTGACACTATTGTTATCAGCATCATTGTCTTTATCATCTATCATATTAACAGGAAGTACATCAGGAACAAAAAGTATTTCCTTAGCTGCAAGTCCCCTGTATGAATAACTGCTTCCATCTACCGCAATTATCTCAAAAAATGACACATCATCATCTGAAACTGATGTTGTATCAAGTGAAGGAATAACATTTCCTTCATATACAGCTATCTTATCTCCTAAGCTTAATGTACCCTGTACATATGTAAAGCTTCCTGTAACCTTTGTTGAATCTGTTATAGTTCCATCAACACCAACTGTCATGGCAGAAACAGATATATTATCTACTGACTTGCCATCAACCATAAGATTGCTAAGACTGCCTGAACTTATATACTTTATATCCTTATTCAGCCCGGCATTTTTCACCTCTGGCTTATAAACAGTAAAATCGTACTCTCTTATAGTTGTATCATAACCTGTAAAGTATAATCTGTCATCATTAAGCTCAAGACGATATGAACTGCCCTGCTGCCAGCCTGTATTGCTTTCTACTGAAAATGTATATTCTCCATCTAAAACAGCCTTTGCAGACACAACTGCTGATGTCTCATCAGACAGGTCACTTGTATTCTTTATTGTTATAAGGCTTCTTACATCATTCTGTGTAAGACTGCCTGTCTTATCAGTTACAGTTATTGAAAAACTATCTGCATCAACATCATAACTTCTTGCAAATGATTCAAGGCTTACAGTCCTTAACTCCTGTGTGTCAGTCCATGCTGCATACAACACTACATCGCTTAACAGCCTGTCCTCTGAGCTTACATAATCTGTACATGTCGAATCATAACACCAGCCAAGAAATACCGCACCATCCTTTCCAGGTGATGGAAGCTGCGAAAGCTTAGTACCAGCTTCAAAGGTCTCTTCCGTCAGTTCTACGCTGCCCTGCTGTTCATCCTTATTCTTTGAATAAAGAGTTCCTCCGTTTGTAACATACTTTATATTATAATTAGTTGTTTCAAAGGATATATCAAATGTAAGACTGTCTGAATATGTACCAGCATACTCCGGTGCCTCTGTTAATCTTACAAAGTACTTACTTGTGTTATCAAGCTTTGTTTTAGAAAGCTCTGATACGATAGAATTATCCACAAGTGCTTCGTTGTTTCCATCAGGATAAAGACCATAATCCAGCATAATATCAGTATATGAAGTATTTTTATTAATAAGCTTCCACTTATTATCTGATGATACTGAAACACTCACCTTATCCTTTTCATATAAACCTCCTGCATGTCCAGAAACCTGTATTTCACCAGTTTCCTTACCAGCTGTATCTACATTCTGAGGTATATCAATATAATAATATCTTTCTATCCATCTGGCATAAAGCACAACTACACCTGTATAATCACCCTGATCAATCTTAGTAACAGGCTCTCCTTCAAACTGTGCATTATCATACCAGCCACCAAACTCATATCCCTGATTAATTATTTTATCTTTATCAGGAAGTTCCTGAACTGGATAATTCACAGGAGCCTCATATCCACTTACATAGTGGCCTCCATTAAGCTGGTAATCGATTTCCTGTATATCACTGTCGCTTTTTTCCTGTGCATATACAGTCTGACTGCCAAACCCCTGTGCATAATACATCCCCGGTACTGCTGTAATCAGCATTGCCGTACACAAAAGTACACTCAAAAACCTTTTCATATTAACGCCTCCTTATATATTGGTAAATTATATGTATTTATTTAATTCCCGCTTTAACCATCATCTATAAAGATTACAATAAAAGAATAAAAATAAATCTCACCCTTATACTTATCTTTGACTTATCTTTGGATAACAGTTCCCTGATACTATGCTTATAATACATAATTAATCCACGTCTGTGGAACAATCTGCATGAATTACAATTTTTTCGACATGAATAATCATTTTTTTCGTTTTATGTGCTCGATTGTATACATATATATAATGTTTTTTATGAATTTAGACACAATTTTGCATTTTTTGATATTTTTACTTGTATATTTCTGACAAAGTGTTAAAATGTAACTATGAATTAAAACGTGAATGGAGGTAAATATTTATTATGGCACAGAGATTTATTCTTAATGGTACATCTTATCATGGAAAGGGAGCTATTAAGGAAATAGCTACAGAAGCTGTTGCAAGGGGATTTAAGAAAGCTTTTGTCTGTTCAGATCCAGACCTTATCAAGTTCGGTGTAACTAAAAAGGTTCTTGATGTACTTGATGAAAACAACTTAGCTTATGAAGTATATTCAGATATCAAGCCTAATCCAACAGTAGAGAATGTAAAGACTGGTGTTCAGGCATTCAAGGATGCCGGTACTGATTATCTTATCGCTATCGGTGGCGGTTCTTCTATGGATACAGCCAAGGCTATCGGCATCATCATCAACAACCCTGAGTTTGCAGATGTTGTAAGTCTTGAAGGTGTTGCTCCTACTAAGAAACCTGCAGTACCTATCATTGCTGTTCCTACTACTGCTGGTACAGCCGCAGAGGTTACTATCAACTACGTTATCACAGATACAAGCAAGAATCGTAAGATGGTATGTGTTGACCCACATGACATTCCTGTTGTTGCAGTAGTTGATCCTGACATGATGTCAAGTATGCCTAAGGGACTTACAGCCGCTACAGGTATGGATGCCCTTACACATGCTATCGAAGGATACATCACAGCTGGTGCATGGGAATTATCCGATATGTTCCATCTTAAAGCTATTGAAATCATTTCTAAGAGCCTTAGAGGTGCTGTTGAAAACACACCTGAGGGAAGAGAAGGCATGGCACTTGGCCAGTATATAGCAGGTATGGGATTCTCTAACGTAGGTCTTGGTATTGTTCATTCCATGGCTCACCCACTTGGTGCTCTCTATGATACACCACACGGTGTTGCTAACGCTATTATCCTTCCAACAGTTATGGAATACAACGCTCCAGCAACTGGTGAGAAATATCGTGATATTGCGAAAGCTATGGGTGTTAAAGGTACAGATGATATGACACAGGAAGAATACAGAAAAGCTGCTGTAGATGCTGTTAAGAAGCTGTCACAGGATGTTGGTATTCCTGCTGATCTTAAAGATATTGTTAAAGAAGAGGATATTCCATTCCTTGCACAGTCAGCTTATGATGATGCATGCAGACCTGGTAACCCAAGAGAAACAAGCGTTGAAGAGATAACAGAGCTTTATAAGAGCCTTATTTAACAGACAACTACTTAAATTTTTTGTTTATCATATTTTACACCTCTAAAAAAGAACCCTGCTATACCGCAGGGTTCTTTTACTATTTACTATTCTTAGGATTATATAACAAAATGCAGATCAGGGTTATAGAACAAAATGTGTTAATAACTTAACCCCATTCTGTAAGCAGTTCTTTAAACACATCAAGCGCTGACTGAACAACATCCGGTTTTTCCATATCTATTCCGCACAGCTTAAGAAGCTCTATAGGATGCATGCTGCAGCCACCTGAAAGGAATTTCCTATATCCTTCCTTAATGTTTTTATCGCCCTTTAATATTCCAGCAGCTATCGCAATAGCAGCAGAATATCCTGTTGCATACTGGTATACATAAAATGGAGTATAAAAATGTGGTATTCTTGCCCACTCGTATGCTATCTCATCATCAATAACACACTCACTTCCAAAATACTTTTCATTAAGCTTTCTGTATACATCACACAGATTGTCAGCAGTAAGGACATTGCCTTCTTCGACCATTTTATGGGCTGTCATCTCGAATTCAGCAAACATTGTCTGTCTGAACAAAGTACCCTTAAACTGTTCAAAATAATGGTTAAGAAGATATTTTCTTCTATTATCATCTTTGTCATTCTTACAGCTTTCCAACAGATAATTCATAAGAAGTGCTTCATTACATGTAGAGGCAACCTCTGCAACGAATATCTTGTAACCCGCATATATATATGGCTGGTTAGAATTAGAATAGTATGTATGCATTGCGTGACCCATCTCGTGGATAATCGTAAATACATCATCTAATGTTCCAGAAAAATTAAGGAATACATAAGGGTGTGTTCCATATGCACCCCACGAGAATGCTCCTGTTCGCTTTCCTTTATTCTCATATACATCAACCCAGCCTGTTTCAAAGCCTTCTTTAACCTTAGCAACATACTCTTCACCCATAGGTGCTAAAGCTTCAAGAACCATCTGTCTGGCTTCATCATAAGTAACCTTCCACTCATAGTCCGCTACCATAGGAGCATATATATCATAAAAATGAAGCTCATCAACCCTTAAAGCTTTCTTTCTTATGTCAACATATCTGTGCATGAGATTAAGATTGTCATCTACAGTATTAATGAGATTCTTGTATACATCTACAGGAATAAATGAATCAGACAGATACATATGTAATGTTGATTCATATTTTCTAGCTTCTGCCCTAAATACTGCCTGTTTTACGTTGCCATAAAAGCAGGCTGCAAGCGTATTGATGTGCTGCTTATATTCCTTATAAAGACACTCAAAGGCTTCTTTTCTTACACTTCTTTGCTGGCTCTGCATATATTTTACATATGTTCCGTTAGTCAGCTCAACCTTATTCCCAGATTCATCAATTATACTTCCAAAATGGACATCTGCATTGTTAAACTTAGAGAATATCTCATTAGGAACAGACATTACCTGCGATGCCTTTGCAAGAAGAACTTCTTCCTTCTCAGACAGTGAATGTTCTTTCTGGCTTAACATATCATCAATCATATGCTTATACAGCTTAAGTCTGTCATCTTTTAAATATTCATAGAGAACATTTTCATCCATACTTAATATTGCCGGCTCAACAAATGCGTACTTTTCTGCACATTTAGCTGCTGCCGCCTGCGCCCTGCCTGACATATCCTGATACATTGAATTAGCTGTATCCTCATAATATCTCATAAAAGCATATACATATAATCTCTCAACAAGATAATCTGTATCATTTAATTCCCTTAATACATTATAAAGATTATCAGCCGACTCAGTTAAAACAGACTGATATTCACAGGGCTCGCCCGCCTGTTTAATAAGCTTCTGGTAATCTTCCTCCCACACATTATCTGATGAGTAGATGTCATTGACTGCCCATTTGAACTCATTATCAATCTCACTTCTTAAAGGTGCTGCCATTATTCTGCCTCCGGTACATAAGCTGACACTGCTATTGCCAATGAACCATATCCAATATGGCAGGCAACACTTAACGAGAGCGGATCCATATGAAAATCATATTCTGGAAATGCTTCTTTTACAGCCTCAGCCCATTCCTTAGCTTCTTCTTCATTACCAGTATATGCAACTTCCATATGAAGCTTCCCTTCAGTTGCATAATCTTTAAATCTGTTCTCACAGTCATCCTTCATAGCTTTAAGCATAATCTTCTTAGCAGAAGCCTTACCTCTTGCCTTAGCAAAAGCATCAAGCTTCTCTCCCTGAATCTGTAATACAGGATTAAGCTTTAACATAGTTCCGATTGCCGCAGCCGCAGGTGTTATCCTTCCTCCCTTTTTAAGATACTTAAGTGTCTCAAGAGTAATATATATGCTTGAATCCATCTTGTGTTTCTCAAGTATGTTCTTAATCTCTCCGGCATTCATTCCTTTATCTGCCAAAGCCTTTGCATCTATAACTGACTGACGCATAGTTACTGATATACGCTGGTTATTGACAACCTGTACTTTGCCATCATAATCACCAGCTACCATAGTTGCTGTCTGACATGTACCGCTAAGTCCACTTGACATAGGTATAAATACAACCTCGTCATTGTCCTTTAACAATTCATCAAAATATTCCTGCAATGTTCCTATAGATGGCTGTGATGTAGATATATCTGCATCATTTTTCAACTTTTCATAGAATTCTTCCTGTGTAAGATTAATATCCTCAAGGTATTCCACACCATCAATAAAAAAAGGCATAGGTATAACTGTTACACCCATTTCCTTAGCCTGTGCCTGTGTAATACCACTATTGCTGTCTGTTAATATTGCTACTTTACTCATAAATTGCCCTTTCTATTATTCACATTCCACTTAATATGCTGTGAAACATGGCTGTTTATTCGTATCTGCTTGTAATATAAAACAAATATTATCTATTATTGTACATTATCTTTTAATTTGCTACAATATTTTTCGAATAAAATTTACATCATATTAACAAATTGCGTTACTGTTCAAAATTCAGCCACTATGAACAATAACGAATCAATGTCATCTAAATGATATACAAATAATAAACAATAACGCCAGCCAAGGGGATCAAACAATGTCAGTAAATCATAAAGCTTGCAGCCTTAAGCACAACAACAATTCAAATATTTATAATAACGCATATGCCGATAATATTACCAATTCTAATATCAGTATAGAAAATGTATTCTCATATGATGATGTATTAAAACTTTCCAGACTATGCGGCTACGAACCATATTTTGACGAATATACAGCAGATGATTTAATACAGCTTGCCGCTTTTTCAAGTGATTCCCACTCTCTTGTCGGCTTTATTTCCTGTTTAAAACCTGAGCTAAATAATACAACAGGCAATATACCAGATAATATAACTATAGAAATCACTGCAATGGTTGCTCCTGAATACAGACGCCAGCATATTTTTATAAGATTATTTCAGGCACTTATTAATACTATTAATACAATCAGTTCTATATCTGATAGTCATAACAACTGCAATAAGAATAGCAAGATTAACAATATTAATATAAGATATGTCGCATCTATAAAAGATAATTTCATTGATAGTTCCAATGCAGGCACTATTAATATAAAATATGCCTATAGTGATTATCTTATGTCTCTGCACAACACACAGGAATATACAGAACCCGCTGCTCTTTCCTCTCTTCCTGATACCTTGGAACTATTAAAATATGATGACGAATATCAGCTTGTATCAAACGCAACTGACGAGCTTATATCATCAGTTGCATTTGACATCTTCGATACACACATATGTATACATGATGTATGGACTGCTCCTGATATGAGAAAATGCGGTTATGCCAGACATTTATTATCAGAATTCATAAAAGATTGGAAAAATAAAAGCAATTATCATAAACTTCCTCTTATTCTTCATGTTTCAGGCACTAATATACCTGCGGTTAATCTTTATAGATCAGAGGGGTTCACTATTGCTGAGGAGATTAAATACTATACGTTAAATCTTAATAATTTAATATGAGCATAGCAAAATAAGTGTCTATCATATGATTAAAATATAATAGGCACTTATTTATTACAAATTTTATAATTCAATACCTGATTATTTGATATTGTTTATATGCTATCTTGCTGCTATAACATCAGACATATCATACATTCCTGCACTCTTACCTGCAAGGAACTTAGCTGCTTCTATCGCACCCTTAGCGAATACTGACTTAGAATATGCTGTATGAGTGAATTCTATAACTTCATCTTCCCCTGCAAAGATAACATCATGAACACCTACAATAGTACCTCCACGGACTGCACTGATACCTATTTCCTTAGGATCTCTTGCTGCTCTTTCCTGGCTTCTGTCATACTTGTAATAGTAGTCATCACCAAGCACTTCCTTTATGGAATCAGCAAGTGCAAGTGCTGTACCACTTGGTGCATCAACCTTTTTATTATGATGCTTTTCAACTATCTCCACATCAAATCCTGCTGGTGCAAGAATCTTAGTTGCATCCTGTAAAAGCTTCATAAGCATATTAATGCCAAGTGACATATTAGCAGACTTAAGAACTGCTACTTTGCAGGCTGTCTTTCTTACATGTTCAATCTGCTCATCTGTAAGACCTGTTGTACATACTACAACCGGAATCTGCTTTTCCTCACAATAATCAAGAAGTGCATCTTCTGCCTTTGCTGCTGCAAAGTCAATTATGACGTCTGCTTCTACATCGCAGTCCTTAACTGATGCAAATACTGGATAATCATTATGTCCATCGTCGAATGGATCAATTCCTGCTACTATCTTACATTCATCATCTTTGCTTACAAGGTCTGTAATAACTCTTCCCATATGTCCATTACAGCCATGCATAATAATTCTTGTCATTATCATAGCCTCCATACATTATTTTCTTTATTATTTCAATGTTTGTGTTCGTACATTTCTTTTATCTGCCAAATTATAGCTTCTTACATTACTTTATAAGTCCATAATTCTTAAGTGCTGTCTTTAACTTATTAAGGTTAGCTTCCTCCATTTCGCAAAGAGGCATTCTGAGTGGTCCTACTTCCATACCCATAAGATTAAGCGCTGTCTTAACTGGAATAGGGTTAACCTCACAGAATAAAGCATCTACAAGCTCAAGCGCCTCAAACTGTAACTGACGGCTCTTCTCAACATTTCCAGCAAAGAACTCAGCACATATGTCGTGTGTCTGCTTTGGTGCAACATTTGATAATACAGATATAACACCCTTAGCACCTATTGACATAAGTGGAACTATAAGGCCATCCTCGCCAGAATACATATCAAGACATCCTTCTGCAAGCATCATTGTCTTTGATTCCTGTGAAAGATTACCTGTTGCAGCTTTTATAGCTACTATATTATCAACTTCCTTTGCAAGCTTAACTGCTGTTTCTGGAAGTATATTACATCCTGTTCTGCTTGGAACGTTATACATGATAATAGGAAGATCGATTGATTTGGCTATTGTTGTATAGTGTTCTATAAGGCCCTTCTGTGATGCCTTGTTATAATATGGTGTAACTACAAGGCAGGCATCAACACCAGCTGCCTGTGCCTCCTTTGACAGTTCTACTGCTGTCTGTGTACAGTTAGAGCCTGTTCCTGCTACAACTGGAACTCTCTTCTTAACATAATCTGCTGTAAACCTTATAGCTTCAACATGCTCTTTTTCTGTCATTGTTGCAGATTCACCAGTTGTTCCGCAGATAACTATTGCATCTGTTGAATTGTTAATCTGAAAATCAAGAAGCTCTGCAAGCTTATCATAGTTAATCTCTCCATTAGCTTTCATAGGTGTGACAATAGCAACACCTGCACCTGTAAATATTGACATAAATCCTCCATTCCAACGTTTATCCGTTGTATTATTATATTATTTCAATTCTATTCCGGTAGCACCCAAAGCCAGATATAATGAATAAAAGTTTATTTTCATTCATCAGCATTAAAAAAAGCCGGTTCCATGACAGACCGGCTTAAAAGAATCCATTTAAAAAATCAGAAATCCTTGCGTAGCCCTCCATCATATGACATAAACATGTCTATAATGACAGTCATAAGATTATTAATCTTACGCCCAGCAGATAACTTCCCACATAATCTGCTTCGGCACTCTCCCCTTTCGCTGCACATCATATGCTTGGGGACATCAGTACAGTTACTATTGAATCGTGCGACCTCTACTTCGTAGAATTAAAAAGTTAACATGAATATAACACTTGTATATATCATTGTCAACCATTCTGACTTTTTATTTCTTATTTATATATGCTTTGTACATAATCATACAAAACCTTATTCTATTCTTCATCCTCAACAAGATCTATCTTGCTTACAGACACTTCATAGGCTACTCTCTTTTCAACCTCTTCTTCACCTATTTTCTTTGTATATTCTCTTGACTGTACTCTTCCACATATCTGAAGGTGGCTTCCTACTTCAAGACCACCTGCAAATCTTGCATTTCTTCCCCATGCAATACATGGTATGTAATCAGACTTTCCATATGGTCTGTTTACTGCGACAAGAATATCAGCGATTTCTCTTCCAAGTGGTGTCTTTCTATATATAGGTGGTTTACATACATAACCATCAAGAAATATCTGATTTGATTTTGACTGTTCTTCTGGAACTTCGTCATCTTCTATAAATCTTAACTCTCTTACAAAAATAGAAAGTACAAGCTTATTCTTAACACCCTCATGGCGGTTATAAGATCTGAACTGACCTGACACCTCTATTTTTCTTCCTCTGTAGTCTTTAGTGACATCTATAAGTCTTTCACTTATCATAAGTGGAATAATATCCACCATATCACTAAGTCTGTTTACAGATACATTGGCAATATAAAAGCCTTCTCCAAATACTTCGTGGCTGAACGTGAATTCTGATACCACTTCTCCTATGATGCATACCCTGTTGTTTTCAATTACCTTATCAAGCATAAGTATTTCTCCCTTCTTTGACTGCTTCCTGATGATTAATATGATATATAGAAGCAATCATGTGCTTTATTTTTATTCTCCATATGTATATGTTTAATTCAGCTGTAATATTACACATTTTTTTTGAAGAAGTTGTGTACAAATTATTATTTTTTTTTAAATATTATTAAATATGTGGGTTAATAATTACAAAGATTATGTTCCAACACCGCTATATTACTACATTTATACAGCTTTATGCAAATTAATATTTTTATTTTTTTTATGTTTCAGATATTTTTTAAATCTATGTATTTTTTTTAAAACATATAAGTATACCGGTATACTTATATATAATTTCGTGTTATAGTAATGTCCGGTTAATTATGTATCAAATAATATACAATATTTTTAGTATTTATACTATTGTATTTTATAAGCTTTGTGATAGAATATAAAAGTTGCTAATCATAACCAGCTAGTGTATAATATATATTGTTGGTAGATATGATTTATTATTTGATTCATGTAACTATATTTGTTATCTGATACATTTCTTTACGTAAACATAATGTAAAGCTTACACCAGATACACTATAGCTGCAGATTATTAATGAAAGGATACTATAATGAAGACTAAACGCGAAGATATTCGTAATATCGCTATTATTGCCCACGTTGACCATGGTAAAACAACTCTTGTAGATGAACTTCTTAAACAGAGTGGTACTTTCCGTGCTAACCAGGAAGTTGCTGAACGTGTTATGGATTCTAACGATATTGAACGTGAAAGAGGTATTACTATACTCTCAAAGAATACTGCTATTCACTATAAAGACACTAAGATTAATATCATTGATACTCCAGGCCATGCTGATTTTGGCGGTGAGGTTGAACGTGTATTAAAGATGGTTAACGGTGTTGTACTTGTAGTAGATGCATTTGAAGGCGTTATGCCACAGACTAAGTTCGTACTTCAGAAGGCACTTGATTTAAATCTTTCTGTAATTGTATGTATTAACAAGATTGACAGACCAGAAGCAAGACCTACTGAGGTTATAGATGAGATTCTTGAATTATTCATAGATCTTGATGCCAACGAAGAACAGCTTGATTGTCCTTTTATATTTGCATCTGCTAAGTCAGGCTACGCTATGGCTGACATTAACGATGAAAGAAAGGATATGCAGCCTTTATTTGAATGTATTATTAACAACATTCCAGCACCAGAGGGTGATCCTGATGCTGATACCCAGATGCTTATATCTACTATTGATTACAACGAATTCGTTGGACGTATCGGTGTAGGTAAGATTGAGAATGGTAAGATTAAGGTTAATCAGGAGGTCGCTATTGTAAACCACCACGACCCTGATTTAAGAAAGAGAGTCCGTGTAACTAAGCTTTACACATTCAACGGACTTAACAAGGTAGAGGTTAATGAAGCTGGCTTCGGCGACATCGTTGCTGTATCTGGTATTGCAGATCTTAAGATTGGTGATACACTCTGCTCTGTTGAGAACCCTGTTGCTATTCCATTCCAGAAGATATCTGAACCTACTCTTTCTATGGACTTTATGGTAAACGATAGTCCTCTTGCTGGTAAAGAAGGTAAGTTTGTTACATCAAGACATATCCGTGACAGACTTTTCAAGGAGCTTAACACTGATGTAAGCTTAAGAGTAGAAGAAAATCCTGGTTCAGAGAACTCATTCAAGGTATCAGGACGTGGAGAACTTCATCTTTCAGTTCTTATCGAAAACATGCGTCGTGAAGGCTATGAATTCGCGGTAAGTAAGGCAGAAGTTCTTTATCATACAGATGAAAGAGGAAAGAAGCTTGAGCCTATGGAACTTGCTTATATCGATGTTCCAGATGAATTCACTGGTTCTGTTATCCAGAAGTTAAGCCAGAGAAAGGGTGAGCTTCTTGGTATGACTCCTATCAACGGAGGATATACAAGACTTCAGTTCTCTATTCCATCCCGTGGTCTTATCGGTTACAGAGGTGAGTTCCTTACTGATACTAAGGGAAATGGTATTATAAACACTTCTTTTGAAGGCTACGAAGAGTACAAGGGTGATATATCTTACAGAAAAACTGGTTCGCTTATTGCTTATGAGGATGGTGAAGCTGTTACTTATGGTCTTTTCAACGCACAGGACAGAGGTACTTTATTCATAGGACCTGGCGAAAAGGTATATGCTGGTATGATCATCGGTGAGAACCCAAGAACAGAAGATATTGAAGTTAATGTATGTAAGACAAAGCATCTTACTAACACACGTTCTTCTAGTGCTGACGAAGCATTAAGACTTGTACCACCTAAGATATTAAGTCTTGAACAGGCACTTGATTATATTGATACAGATGAGTTACTTGAAGTAACTCCAACACACTTAAGAATCCGTAAGAAGATTCTTGATTCTACAGCAAGATACAGAGCTAACAAGAAGTAATAAAGTAACATCTAATTTTAAAATATCAGATATCATACATTGCTATAGTGATGTATATCCCCTATCTGATACTATATAAAACTAACACTAACAATTTATAATTATTAATGGAGGTCTACTATGGATAGCGATTTAGGAGCAAAAGTTAAAAAGTTAAGAATTTCTCAGGGATTAACACAGGAAGATGTAGCAAAGGCTCTCGATGTAACACCTGGTTATATCAGTAACGTAGAAAATGGACGTAATCTTATGACATTAAGAATGCTTTCATACTATGCAGAACTTACTGGTGTTTCTCTTGACTATCTTGCTGGCAGTGTTGATAAGAACTACCAGAACACAGCACTTGATAACGAGATTATGCAGTTAGTATCTAAGCTTGATTCTGATACTAAGGAAAAGTTAATTTCTACATTAAGAATCTGGATTAATAACTAATAGTTAACAGTTAAACTAATAATTAATAGTTCAACTAACAGTTATAATCAACTTATACGTTACAAAAAGCCGTTAACACACTTGATGTTAACGGCTTTTAATTTATGATTGTATTTTCTTCATCTGATAGAATTCACCCTTAAGTTCCATAAGCTCATCATATGTGCCATACTCAACACAGTGACCATCAGCTATAACAGCTATCCTGTCTGCATCTTTTATGGTTGATAATCTATGTGCAACTATAAATGTTGTCCTATCCTTTGTAAGATTGTTAAGAGCTTCCTGAATAAGCTTTTCTGATATACTGTCAAGAGCGGATGTTGCCTCATCCAGAACTATAACCTTCGGATTTCTGATAAGTGCTCTTGCTATGGATATTCTCTGTCTTTGTCCACCAGACAGCTTTCCTCCATGCTCTCCAACCATAGTATCCAGTCCATCTGGAAGAGATTCTATAAGATCTGTAAGATTAGCAGCTTTTACTACTTCATCAAGTGTAGCATCATCCACATTTTCTGTACCATATGTTATATTATCCCTTATCGTACCTGAAAAAAGTATAGATGTCTGCGGAACAACTGCTATATGTTTTCTATATGATCTTAAATCAATCTTATTCATATCATGTCCATCTACAAGAACCTCACCCTTATTAGCAAGGTTAAATCCAATAACAAGATTCAATATTGTAGACTTGCCTGCTCCGGACTCTCCAACTAAAGCTATTGTTTCACCTTTATCAACATGAAGATTAAGCTCATGCAACACTGGTCTGTCTATATTGTTATATCTGAACATAACATTTTTAAAATCGAATTCTCCTTCTATATCATCAAGAACTTCTTTTCCTTCGTTATGCTCTATATCCTCTTCAAGCAGCACTTCACCTATAGAATTCACTGATTCTATACCTTTTGCTATAGTAGGTATCAGCGACATAAGTGATGATACCTGGCTTACTATAGTTGCAAAATAACTCTGATAAAGTGTTATATCACCTGGCATTACTGTTCCTTTAATGGCAAGAAAACCTGTAAATCCAAGACATATGACCTGAAATACCTGAAATATCGCCCATCCTACAGAACCAAACAGTGCCTGTATGACATCAAGTCTGTATCCTTTTTCTGCAACTGCAAAAAGCTGTCCACTCATTTTATGCACTTCCTCTTCTTCAAGTGCATGTGCACGCGTCACAGGAATAAGTTCTACCATTTCCATAACTCTTGCAGAAGTTTCTTCCATTTCCTTACGGAACTCAGTATTTCTTTTCTTCATGACGTTTCTAAAGAATACCATAGTGGCGGCTGCTATTGGTGTTGTAAGAAGAAAGAATATGAATACAACCATACTCTTATTTACTGTTACCATGAGCGCTATTCCTATATTTAAGGCAATACTAAGTATACTTAAAAACATTTGCGTTGACAGCGTTTCTACTGCCTCAACATCTCTCATAATCTTGGATTGCAATCGTCCTGACTGTGTTTCCTTATGATATGATATTGAAAGCTGTTGCAGCTTACGTACAAGTGCTTTACGAAGTCCCGTTTCTGCATACCTTGTTGCTAACGATTTATATCTTGTATACATATAATTCATTGGCACATTCATTGCTACAAGTGCCACCATTATAACAGCCTGAATCAGTATATTCTGATATGTTTCTGGTGAACCGCTTGTAATATCATTTATGATATTAGCTGTAACTATTGGGAGCACCCATACTGGGGCGTGCTTTATAACGAAAAATACAACTGCAAGAAAAAACTTATGATAATTTCCTTTATAAAGACCTAATAATATCTGCATGGGATGTCCCTGATGTTTTCTGTAACATTCTATAAACCAGCTTTCAACATCTATTCCTTTAGGTGCTTTCAGATTCAATTTTCTCACCTGCTTTCATACATTCCGGCTTATTCTTTTACTATTGCATCTACATTGTCAGCGATGATTTCTTCGCCATCGCAGCCGGTAACATGTACATTTTTTAATATAAGATTTTTTATATTACTTACTACCATACCCTGTCTGCTTGCCTCATCACAACCTAACATCATGGCTGCAACTCCAGTCTTTGCATTATCAGCATATGTTATATTAATATTTTCAAATACAAGTTCTTCTATCTTGCTTTCTGGAAGACCACATATATATGTTCCTGCTACATGACAGTTCTTTGCATTGATATTCTTAAATACGAATTTCTTTATGGATGGTGTTCTGTCATCTACTGGAAGTGGCTTTCTTGAGCCGACATATTCCGTCTTACCATCTGGATCACAGAAGTAGAAGCTGTTAACAACAAAAGGTGTCATAACGTTATCCATATCGATATTCTCAAATGAAATATCATCAAGAATTGAACGTTTTCCTCTTCCTCTTCTTGTCTTAACCCTAAGTCCTCTATCAGTATTCATAAACAGACAATCTTTAATATGAACATCCATAACTCCTGCAGCTATCTCACTACCAACTGTTACAGCACCATGTCCATCTCTCATACAGCACTGTCTTACTATCATGTTAGTAGTTGGAATATTGTACTTTTCAGCCATATATATCTTTCCTGATTTAATAGCTATACAATCATCACCAACTGAAATATATGTTCCAAGTACAAGTACATCATCACAGCTTTCAGGGTCTAAACCATCTGTGTTATGTGAATCAGCCGGTGCTTTAATCTTAACATCTATAAACTTAAGATGATTACTGAAATATGGATGAAGTGTCCAGCATGGCGAATTCTGTACTGTAATTCCCTGTAATGTTACATATTCACAATGATTAATAAAGAACAGATTAGGTCTCCACGCAATGTTACGTACCTTACAGTTCTTCCACCAGTTATCATGTGTTGTACCACCATCTATAGTACCCTCTCCTGTTATTGTTACATTCTTAACATTAAGTCCACATATAATAGCTGCAAATGAATCTACAGGATTACCTTCCCATGAAGAAAGATTGTATTCTGACTTTTCATCATATGACTCAATCATTCCAGGAAGAATTGCGAATTTTTCTCTATCTGTAAAAGCTAACAATGTAGCTCCCTTAGCAAGCTCAAGTGTAAGATCATCCTTTAAGAATATACTTGATATTCTATATGTACCTTCTGGAACAAGCACTCTTGTATTCTTCTTAGATGCCATAATAGCACACTGTATGGCATTGGTATCATCATGTTTTCCATCACCATATGCTCCAAAGTCCCTTACATTAAGAGTAACAAACTCATAATCTGTACGAAATACTACTGGTCCATATTCTTTTCCATCATACACCGCAGTTATCTCATATTCTGTATCCGGCTTAAAACCATATAATGATGTTATCTGCTTATCTGTATGTGCAAAATGCTCTCCATTTACATAAATATCATATTCCTTTTCTGAATAATACTTTCCTGCTTCTGTTAATTCCACAACAGCACTTCTTGCTGTATTAGTTACCAATACTAACTCCATAATGCTCCTCCCTTACCACGGCCATAATCCTGATATTCCCTGTTTCTGACTGTTTCACTATATACTAATGCTGCCATGCTGACTATATTATCATCAGCCTTATCATCCTCGTCTGTAAATATCTCACCAGACATAACCTTATCACATACACCTAATACTGTTCCTTCATATTTTTCTGTATGAACAGCCTTCATTCTGCAGCCCTTTAATACAGCATATGCAAACATAAGCTCTGTTTCATCATCCATATCCTCAAAGCCATCAACGCCGTATCCGGCTTCTAATACTGCTTTTACTGATGCTTTATAATAATCCTGCATCTTCCTATATATTTCATATATCATCTGATCCATGACTTCCATAGTATCAATAAGTGCTGCTGCATATATTGACAGACTTCTTAAAGCCTTGTCTGTGTCCTTTGAATATTTAGCTGTTGCAAAAAGCTCATCATTCATTGCATTATACTGGGCTATAACATCGTTATACTGCTCTTTTCCGCCATCCTTTGTCTCATATGCCATATAAAATGGTTCATACATGTATGCCTTGCAAAGACACTTCTTTTCATCTTCATCCTTGAAATATCCCTTATCATTTCTTGAAAGATTCTTAAAGCCTTCTGCAAGCTTTACTGCTGCATTCTTATACTTTTCATCACCTGTAAAATCATAAGCTGTATATAACGCAGTACCTGGCATAAAGCTCTTAAGTCCATCCACACTAATATCACCTGTAAAATAATCAGCTTCCAGCTTATCAAGTGCAGCTGTAAGCGCACTCACCGCTTCCTTAGTTCTTAATGCCCTGCAAAGAGAAGAAAGCGCATTAAGTCTTAATCCAAGTGCATATGTATCCTTCTTATGCATGATATTATCAATGTCTGATAATTTTGAAAACATATTTTTTTCTAATTCTGCATCTCTGTTAATTATCATATTATTTCTCCATTTCCCAATATTTTACTTACATTATATGATTTTAAATCTACTTTTCTATATATTTAAAATAATCAAATGCTGCATAATATTCATCAATTCCATGTCTTCCTTCAGTATCTGTGTACTGGCTTCCATATGTTCCAGCAAATGCATACATACCTATCATAGCTCCGGTAAATCTTTTTCCCTTATTATAGCCTTCATCACATAGATAATATACATTGTCAAGTGCAGCTACTTTTTTATAGTCCTTCTCATTATAACTATATGAAAATACACGTCTTAGATAATTCGTCTCACACTTAAGATATATGTAAGAATTGCTGTTATCAACCATTATGCCTTCATGTGTTATAACTTCTTCGCCGATTTTTTCAACTATATTTAACATCAGCCTTGGTTCTTCATCAAGCGTAGCAAATACTGCAAACTTAATATAAGTATTCTCATCATAATAGCAGGTCATTCCACAGTTCTGACCCGGATATAGTTCTGGCATCTTCATACAACATATAGCATCAAACCTAAAATGCTTCTGTCTTCTAAGGAGTATATTTCTTGATTTCATGGAATCAAGATCGTACTCACTTCCCTTTACATATACATGTGAATCTGCAAGCTTTATTCCATCCATCTCAGGAACTCTTGAGAACCACCATTCATTACTAAGTGATGACTCATTAAAATCATCATCTGCTTCTGCTTCCCAGATTGTTTCTGGAAGATCTGGCTTAACTTGCAGGGCACTTGGTCCATTAAGATTGTTTACTATAGGCCATCCATCAGCAGTCCATGTTATAGGATCAAGTGCTGTTTCTCTTCCTAATATGCTGTAGCCATCACCTATTTTTCTGCCACATAAGTAAACCATATACCACTGACCGTTTTGTGTCTGTACTGGCTTGCCATGTCCACATCTTTGTATGATCTCATCTGGATTATTCTGTCTCATAATAGGATTATAAGGACAAGGCTCATATATTCCTTTTAATTCACGGCTTCTTGAAACAGTTATTCTATGTCCAGGTCCAGTTCCTCCCTCAGCCTCAAACAGATAATACCAGCCATCTTTCTTTAAAAGATGTGGTCCCTCTGGTGCTCTTTTATTGTCTCCATAATATAGAAGCTCTGCCTTTGATATCTGCTTTGTTGCATCCTCGTTCAGCTCGAATATTCTGGCACCTCTGTTAAGAAGCATATATCTTCTTCCATCCTCATCATTGAATATAGATGGATCTATACCATCCTCATCTATAACTGCCGGCTTGCTGTATGGTCCTTCTGGATGTTCTGAGCTTACTACTATCTGCTTTCTATATACATTGCCTGTATCATTCAGCCTGTATGTAGCTGTAATATAAAACTTACCCTTATAGTAAGATATATCGGGTGCCCAGTATCCTCTTCCTCCTTCAAGTTCATTAATCCCAGCCCATTCAGGATTAGTTATCGCATATCCTATAATCTTCCAGTGCACAAGATCCTTTGAATGTGATACTGGAATACAAGGATAGAATATAAATGATGAATTAACCATATAATAATCTTCACCAACTCTGACAATAGATGGATCTGGATACATTCCTGTCCTTATAGGATTGTGATACATATCAGACAGCTTGTGCCCTACTACTTGCTCAAAATATTCTTCCAGCTCAATAAAATGATTCTTATGTGCAATCTCAAATGGTGTAAGTAAATTTATATCACCTGATAATGGTGACATACCTACTCTTTCTACAAGATACTTACAGGTTTTTACATCACCTGACATAGCCGCATAGTGTAACATGTTTTTATTGTTGTCATCATGGATGTTCATGCTTGCTCTTGAATATTCTACAATATATTTAACAAGCTCAATATTACCTGTCTTAGCTGCAAGAAGTGCCATAAGCACACCATGCTCATCTTTTTCATCTATAAGCCCTGGTTCGTTTTCAAGTATAGTTCTGACCTCGTCTATATTCTCAAGATAAATCGCATCTACTAACTTTCTCATCATACACCACCTTATCTTCACTATCTTTACTCTATTTCTATTTTCTAATTTTATCATACTGACTATGCTATTACTACATATAAAAAGTCCGATAAAACAAAAAAGACGGAAATGGTATTACCATTTCCGCCTTTTAATTTTAACATAAGTCATATTCAATATAATAACTTCCGTACATCACCATATATGTTATATAACAATGCTCATTACTCCTTAACGGCACCTACATTAACACCCTGTACAAAGTACTTCTGGCAGAATGGATAGATGATCATGAAAGGTAAGATAGCAACAACTGTAGATGCATTAGCAATAGTGTTAGGATCTACTGAATCGTCGTTAGGAATATTACTATCCATAACCATGTTACGAAGTTTAATCTGGAAGTTGTATAACTTATCTGTTCTGATATAAATCTTGAAGTTTGTATAATCATTCCAGAATGTTACGGCAAACATAAGACCGATTGAAGCAAGGGCAGCCTTAGAAAGTGGTAACACAATCTTAAAGAATATACCCATAGGTGAGCATCCATCAATCTGAGCAGCTTCGAAAAGTGATTCTGGAATACCTTCAAAGAAGTTTCTCATAAGTACTAAGTTATATACGTTGATAGACATAGGTAGAATTACTGCCCACAATGTATCAAGTAAGTGTAAGTTCTGCATAACTAAGTACTTAGGAACCATACCACCATCGAAAATCATTGTGAATAATAACATATATGCAAAGAAGTTTCTTCCTGGCATATCCCACTGAATAAGAACGTAACCACCAAGTGTAGCAAGCAACAATCCCATGAATGTACCAACTAATGTTGTTACTACTGAGATAACAAATGGACTATATAAAGCTGATCTTGATAAAATAGCATTATAACCACCTACAGAGAATGCATTTGGCCACCATCTAAAACTTGTTGCTGAATGAGCATCAAATGAATCTACAATAACCTTCCACATAGGGAAAAGAATTAACAATGAAACCAATATAAAGAAGATTGCATTGACTATTGGGAAGATTTTAAATTTTTTCTTTTTCTTTTTATAAACTAACTGTTCTTCACTCATCGTCTAACCTCCTATACAATTCCACGTCCACGGACTTTTTTACTTGCGTAGTTACAACCAAGTACGAGAATCATACCTACAAATGACTTAAACAGACCTACGGCTGTTGTATAACCGTAATCAGAGAATGAAGCTGAGAAAGTCTTGTTGTATACGTATGTCTGTAATACCTGTGATACATCGTATGTACCAGCACTCTGTGTAACGAATACTGATTCGAAAAGGTTCATAACCTTAGCAAGGTTAAGAATGAATACTGTGATGATAGTGTTAGCTAAAGCTGGAAGAGTAATATATATAAGTCTCTTGAATCTGTTAGCACCATCAATCTGTGCAGCTTCATAAAGGTCAGGACTGATACCTGATAATGTAGCAAGGAAAAGAATAGTTCCCCATCCTGTATCCTTCCATACGTTCATCATGAAGAATGTGCCTGTCCAGTACTTAGAACTACCAAGGAAATCGATAGGATTATCGATAAGTCCCATGTTAATTAAAGCACCGTTAACAACACCTGAGCTGTTAACTGAAAGAATCATCTTAAATACAGCAGCAACTACAACCCAAGACATGAAGTGAGGTAAGTAGATGATTGTCTGTACTGATTTCTTGAATGCCATGTTAGTAATCTCGTTAAGAAGAAGTGAGATAATAACTGCGGCACCTGTATTAAGTATTAACTTAACGATTGATAATACAAGTGTATTTCTGAATGCCTGCCAGAAATATGTATCGAATCTTAACATAGTCTGGAAGTGGAAAATACCTATATAATATGGGTTAGCTAATACATATGATGTGAACGCATAACGACATCCTAACATTGGCCAGTAGAAGAATAATACTATCATGATAAATACTGGGAGGAACATAATATAGAATCCTCTGTAGTAGAACATCTTCTGCGTAATACTCTGATTTAATGAGTTAGATAAATACTTGCTATCTACTCCGAGATCCTTCTTGAATAACTTAACAACATCCCAGAATACACCTATGATAGCAACTATAAGTCCAAGTATGATAACATATACACCTGAACCGATTGAATAAGTATTACCACCATATCCGTTTGATAATAAATCAGATATATTATGGTATACATACTTTAATGCACCAGTCTTAGTTTTACCATCTGTACTAGAGAACTGGAATGCAAACATAGATACAAATGCAACAACTGTAGCAAGTACTGATGTTACAATTGATAATTTTTCTTTCTTAGCAACAACTAAAAGAATACCAGCAACGATAAGCAACATAAAAAGATACCACATAAATATAACGCTGATATTCATGAAACCAAATGAGTATGCCTTAGGTGTATAACCATCCATAAGTTCTTCATTTGACTGAACAAATGGAAGCAATCCGCCTAACAACATGATTACCATACCGATAATAGCTAAATATCTGGTATTACCAGCTGGCTTACCATTAAGTGCTCCACACTTAGGGCAAATCTTTGCCTTCTTAGGAAGCTCTGTTCCACAAGACTTACACTGCATCTTTATACCCTTCTTTCCTAATATTATAGTAACAATGCTTATTAAGCAAAATATCGTGCCAGAAGACCAGGTCTCCTGGCACGACCACATGTGATAACAGGTATCACTAATAATACATATTAAGTAGTTTAAATCACTAATTACTTACCAGCGAACTGTTCATTTAATGACTTAAGAGCTGCTTCAACCTTAGAACCAACTGTATCTGTATACTGCTTCATACCTTCATCAACAGACCATTCACCTCTGGCTACCTTATCAACTACTGTATATCTCTGTGTATTGATATCACCAACAAGCTTACCAACTTCTTCTGTCATAGCAGGAGAATCAACTAACTGAGAGTTCTTGAAGAACATTTCTGAACACTCTGTAACGTTAGCTGGCTGTGCTGCCATTCCTGGATCCTTCTTTCCGTCACCGTATCCAGCAAGAACAAGGTTGCAGTCAAGATGAGCCTTAGAGTACTTTGCCTTAGGGTCAGACTTCTTAGGAAGGAATTCGAATGAACCGTCATCCTTTACGTTGTAGTAATATCCCTTAGGACCATATTCCCAAAGTGTCTGGATATCGCCACCATCTAACATCTTATCAAGGAAGTACTTAAAGATTCCTTCTGCCTTTCCTGTCTCAGCAGCATGAGATGTGATACACCATGATGGTGAAAGTCTTTCTGCGTACTTACCAAGTTCCTTAACTGGAAGGATAGGAATGATTGAATCATCAAGGCCAACTCCCTTTAAGTAGCCCCTTAAAGTTTCAGCCCACTGTCCAGCCCAGTATGTAAATACACCTGATTCTGTCTTAGGATCTGTTGACTTGAAGTCGTTACGTGCTGTAGCTGTTGTCTTTGTACTTGATTCCTTATTGATAAGTCCATCTTTAACAGCGTTCTGGATTCTCTGAAGAGCATCCTTCATTTCCTTTGCTGAGAAACCATCTACATACTTGCCCTGAGCCTGATCATAGTAGAATGTAAACTGTGCATTCTGATAGAATTCAGGAAGATAGTTTGTATAAGGTGCTTCCTTTGAATAGAAACCAGGAGCTGAGATTACATAATCAACGCCCTTAGCTTCCTTCATCTTCTTAAGCATCTTGTAGAAATCATCATATGACATCTGCTTCTGAAGATCTGCCTTTGTATAACCAGCAGCTGTAGCCCAAGCTTCCTTTACATATGTACAGCATCCGTTACCACGTGTAGGTACGAATCCGTAAAGAGCCTTCTCACCATCAACACCTCTAACATAGTTAGCCTGCATAATCTTTTCTGCATCTGCAATAAGTCTTCCTGATGCCTTTGTTGCTGAATTGTTCCAAGCATCTGTCATATCCCAGAGAAGACCCTGGCTGGCATAAAGTGCTAAGTAGTCAGATGAAAGAATGATAACATCTGGCATAGCGCTTGCATCGAGCATTGAGTTAGCTACTGCATCATAGTATGAGTTGTGGTCTGGACGTGTTACTGTGAAGTCAAGGCTTGTTAATTCCTTGAGCTGAGCATCAAACTTATCACCCCATTCCTCCATCTGAGGAACTGTACCATCAACCATAACAGTGAAAGCTTCTGGCTTTTCTACGTTTGCCCAATCTACTGTTGATTTGTTTCCTGTTGAAGCATCGTTGTTTCCACATGCTACAAGACCCATTACTGAAGTAAGTGTTAAACCTACAGCAGTAAGTTTTTTAACTGTCTTTCTCATAAACTTGTAAACCTCCCTAATATTGGTTCTTGTGGGGTCTGACCCACTTAATATGTTTTTGACATAGCTATATTACCATTTTTGTACTATTTTAACAAGACTATTTTTAACAATTCTTGTATTTTTTTTGATTTTTTTGTGAATACCAGTATTTATGCGGCTTTGCGGATTCATATTTTAAACATTTTATGAACTTGGATAAGTTTTTATATTCTGTCATTATATTTTATACATTTTTAAAATCTGATATTTTATGTAAATTTTGCACTATTATAACTGTCATTTTAGTATTTTTTTACATCACTTTAACAATCATCCTTACATTTTTCCCAAATAAAACTTTTCTATTGTGCTTATTTACCAGTGTTAATTTTTTATTCATACTTTTATAAAATCTGCTGTCAGCATTTTTCATCATATTTTACAAAAATATTATTTCTCCAGAACTTTTTTTGCAGAAATTAACATTTTTTTTATTTTTCAATGTTATATTTCCTGAAAAAGCATCTGTGATTTTTTTCTCAAAAGCACCAGCCGTTTCTGCTTTTACCACAAGTTCCATATCAACATCTGCACCAAAACCAGTGTTAAGAACATCAACCCCCTGTTCGTTACATATATACTGCAGCTTTCCATAAGAATTATAATCAGCAGTTATATTTGCTTTTATGCCTGTACATACAGCTGACACATCTGATGAGTCAAGCCCTGCCTTTGCAGAAGCCTGATAAGCCCTTATAAGGCCACCAGTTCCAAGCAGTACACCGCCAAAATATCTTGTGACAATTATAAGACAATTCACAAGTCCTGTGGCAGCTATAATATCAAGAATGGGCTTTCCTGCTGTTCCCTGCGGCTCACCATCATCTGAAAATCTTTGTATCTGCCCTTTATCTCCTATTATATAAGCATAACAATTATGCCTTGCATCCCAGTATTTCTTTTTCACAGCATTAATATACTGTTCCGCTTCCTCATCACTGCTTACATTATACACATGTGCTATAAACCTTGATTTCTTTTCTTCTATTTCTCCTGTGCCATTCTTTAATACAATATTCATTATCATCTCTCCGTTAATTGTTACTTAATCTTAAGAAATATCTCACTTTTTAAAGCTCTTTGACCCTTATATAAATATATGGTATAATATCACATATTTGCCATTCAGAACAATATGGAGGTTTTACATTTATGAATTATGGTGGAAACGGCATAAAACGAAAGAAAAAGCTTCTTAATTCTGCTGCTACCAAGTTCAAGACAAAGTTAGGCATATTTTTTGTCAAACTGTTGCTTGTATGTGCTATAGCAGTTGTAATAGGAGGTTCATGCCTGGTTTTTGGTGCTGCGCAGGGTATTATACAGAGTGCGCCTGACATATCATCTATTAATGTCTCACCAGAAGGCTTTGCCACAAAGATATACGACAATGAAGGAAATGAAATACAGACTCTTGCAAAAACCGGTGCCAACCGTATATATGCATCGCTTGACCAGATACCAATCGAGCTTCAGCATGCATTCGTTGCTATAGAGGATGAACGTTTTTACAAGCACAATGGTATTGATCTTCAAGGTATTATGCGTGCTGCTATGATCACTGTATCAGATGGTGAGATGTCACAGGGTGCAAGTACAATCACACAGCAGCTCCTTAAGAACAATGTATTCAATGCATATAACGAATCTACTATGGAGAAAATCAAAAGAAAGGTTCAGGAACAGTACCTTGCCATAAAGCTTGAAACAGTTATGTCAAAGGATAATATCCTTGAAAACTATCTGAATACTATTAATTTAGGTAATGGTTACTATGGTGTACAGGCTGCTGCCAACGGATATTTTAATAAGGATGTATCTGAGCTTACTTTAAGTGAATGTGCAGTCCTTGCCTCTATTACTAAAAATCCTTCAAGGCTTAACCCTTTAAGGAATCCTGATGATAACAAAGAACGTCAGCTTGCTGTTCTTAACAATATGTTAAGACAGGAATATATCTCTACAGAAGAATATAGTGAAGCCGTTGAAGATGATGTATATGCACGGCTTGAAGGTATTGATGTATCCTCTTCCTCATCTTCATCAAACTATTCATATTTTGTAGATGAAGTTATAGAACAGCTTATAACTGACCTTATGCAGCAGAATGGATACTCTAAGCAGCAGGCAACAAGCTTGATTTACGCAGGTGGACTTTCAGTGTACACCACACAGGACATGCGTATGCAGGAAGCTGCTGATACAGTGCTTAATGATCCTGATTATTACCCAGGTAACAATTTTACAATCAATTATAACCTTACAGTAAAAGAGACTGACGGCTCATTTTCATATTATTCACAAAACAATATGGAAAAATGGTATAACGATAACGGAGATTCTTCTTTCAGCCTGACTTTAAGCAATAAAGAAAAGGCACAAAACTATATTGACACATATAAGGAAGCCATGACAGCTAATGGTGGTACTGTTACATTTGAAGATTCCCACTTTATTGTACAGCCACAGATATCATTTTCTGTTATGGAGCAGTCAACAGGATATGTAAAAGTACTTGTTGGCGGACGTGGTGATAAAAACACAGACAGAGGCCTTAACCGTGCTACAGATGATGTTGCAAGACAGCCAGGTTCATCTATCAAGCCTCTTGTTGCATATGGTCCAGGACTTGATACAGGAGCCATAACGCTTGCTTCTGCTATTGATGATGCACCTTACTACTATTCAGGAACCGATGCAAGACTTGTAAAGAACTATACTGAAGGTGAATATCTTGGTTATATTACTGTACGTGCTGCTCTTACCCGTTCACAAAACGTACCAGCTGTAAAAGTACTTACACAGATAACACCAGCTGTTGGCTTTAGCTACCTGCAGAAGTTTGGTCTGTCAACGCTTGTATCTCCTCAAAATCCTGTGAATGGAAGCCACGATGTAGTACAATCTCTTGCACTTGGCGGTATGACTAAGGGTGTAAGTAACATAGATATGACTGCAGCTTATGCAGCTATTGCAAACAAAGGTGTTTATACAAAGCCTATATACTATACAAAGGTTCTTGACAGTGACGGCAACGTAATAATAGATAACTCAATACCAGAAACACATAAGGTTCTTAAAGAATCTTCAGCATGGCTTCTTACAAGTGGTATGGAATCTGTCGTAAGCTCTGGTACTGCTACAAGGGCAAAGGTGTCTAACCAGCCAACTGCTGGTAAAACCGGTACCACACAGTTCGATACAGATATATGGTTCTGTGGTTTTACACCTTACTATACAGCATCTATATGGGTAGGCTATGATGATAACTCAAGACAGGTAAGCTCTGTTAACCATACATCTATCTGGCGTTCTATTATGGAACAGATACATTCAGATCTTCCTTCAGGTGAATTCACAAAGCCTGAGGATATTGTTGAAGTCCAGGTATGCTCTAAGTCGGGCAAGCTGCCTGTAGAGGGCTTATGTGACCATGATCCTCGTGGAAGCTGTATAATAACAGAATATTTTGCTGCTGATAACCAGCCAACAGAAAGCTGTGACACACACGTTAAGGTTAATATCTGTAATGTTTCAGGTGATATCGCTAACACCGGATGCACAAGCGTCTCTACAAGAATACTTACAAAGAAACCATCAAGTGATTCTATCGGAAGCAACGATTCAGGTTATACAACAAGAGATGCTGAATATTCAATAACCGAAGACAAGCTTACAAAGCTGTGTACGCTGCACCAGAGAGCTGCAACATCTTCAACTAACAGCAGTTCTGGCAGTACAAGCGCAAATAACAGCAACAAAAACAACAGTACCACTCCAACAACAAGTACATCAGGTACAACTCACAGCTCTGGTTCATCCACAAGTACAGAAAAAACAACTAAACATAATTAAAACAATAATCAAAAATAAAGTCTGCTGCCTGTAACATCCATGACAGCAGACTTTTTATATCTATTTTTTCATCTTTGGCTCAAATACGCAGGAGGCAATATAACCGGCTATCATTGCTGCTGATACACCCACTGCACATGCTGTAAAGCCACCCTTGAATAATCCAAGAAAACCTGAATTATCAACTGACATTTTCATGCCCTTCCACAAAACATTGCCAAACCCGGTAAGCGGAACACTGGCACCGCAGCCGGCATATTTTACAAGAGGTTCATATATTCCACAAGCTCCAAGTACAATACCCGATGTTACAAGTATAACCATTATGCGTCCTGGCATAAGCTTTGTTTTTTCCATAAGCACCTGTGTAATGGCACATATTATACCGCCAACTATAAATGCTTTTATATAGTCCATAGCCACATCTCCTTCTTTTTTCATTTTCATATTCTTCCGTTTTATCGTATAGCATTCAACAGTCAATCATTTAACAACCACTCATTAACAGCTGCTCATTAACAACCGCTCGTTCTTTCTTTGTCCTTCTTTTTTACAGCTTCAAGTATAACTCCATGTGCTATTCCAGGAACTGATCTGCCTTCGTTAAAGCTCACCTGAGAAAGCAATGCTCCTGTTGGAACAAAAAGCACTCTTTTAATTTCTCCACTGCGCATTCTTTTAAGCACATACGCTTCTAAAACAACAGCACTACAGCCACAGCCACTTCCACCTGACATAGTATTCTGTTTTTTACAATCATATATCTGCAGTCCACAGTCTGTATATATGTCGGATATATTGATTCCTTTTTCCCTTAACAGATCCAGCAGTATTGTTCTTCCTATATCTCCAAGATCCCCTGTTATAATCATGTCATAGTAATCATCTTTTATTTCAAAATCACTGTAGTTTGCTGTTATAAGCTCTGCAGCTGCAGGTGCCATACAGGCTCCCATATTCATGGAATCTTTAACCCCATAATCCACTATCTTTCCTGTAGTTATCCCCTTCACTATAATATCATATCCGTATTCTTTATAGCATCCCAGCCTGTCCTCACTGTTACTGCTTATTATATATGCGCCAGCGCCTGTAACTGTCCAAGTAGAGCTTAGAGGTCTCTGGTTACCATAGCCTAGCGGAAATCTGAACTGCTTTTCTGCACTCGCAAAATGGCTTGATGCAAGAGCCACAACATCCTTTGCATAACCTGCATCAATACACATCGCGGCTAAAGATAAAGACTCACCCATAGTCGAACACGCTCCATAAAGTCCAAACAATGGTATGTCATAAGCTCTTAGCCCAAAGGATGTTGCTATAAGCTGCCCTAGTAAATCTCCTGCATATATATACCTTATCATATCAGGCATATACCCCGCTTTAGTCAAAAGTGTCTCAAAGGCAAGACTCTGCAGTCTGCTTTCTGTTTCCTCCCATGTGTTCATGCCAAACATATCATCATCAGACACAACATCAAAGCAGCAGCCAAGCGGCCCCTGCTTTTCTTTGCTTCCTGCCACACCAGCTCCTGCCTTAATATATACATTATTATCAAAACGTATACTTTGTTTCCCTGCTATCATACACCACTACACACTCCTGATACCTAAATATTTTCTGTATTATATAGTGTAAACAGTATTTTTTTTATTATACATTTTTATTTTCTCAATATATCAAGCGTATGTGCTGCTGCTCCAAGCATATCAGCTCTTTCACAGGTTGACAGATGATATTTGATAAACTCATTAAACTCCTCATCTGTCAGCTTATTAAGATATGGTCTTATATAATTAGCTGCTCCATCCGGTGATATTATCTGTACTCTTGTAAGTCCTGCCTCTTCGTTAAGCCTTGCTATATCCTCTGTTCTCATATAATCATACAGATCCTTTTCTGATGACACAGTATGATAATCTGCTGTTAACCTTCCCTCTCTAAGACACTCCATTATGTGCTGCTCCTTAAATGCATATGTTATAACACTATACTCATTCATAAGATATGCAACAAGGATAATACCGCCTGGTCTTACAACTCTTTTAGCTTCATTAAGAGCCTTAAGCTTGTCTTCATGTGAAAAAAGATGATACATAGGTCCAAAAAGTAGTACCATGTCAAACTGATCATTGTCAAATTTTTTCAGTTTTAGTGCATTGCCCTGATAAGCTTTAACCGATGAATTCTTTGCCTTAAGAAGTCCTAGATTGTGCTTTACCAGTTCAACAGCAGTTACATCATATCCTTCCTCTGCAAGAGGAACGCTGTATCTTCCAGTACCAGCTCCTATATCAAGAATCTTTATGCCAGCATTACCGCATCCTGTTTCTTTCTTTAAGCTGTCGATATATTTGTGGATATATTTCATCGATGTTATGTACTCGACCTGCCCATGTCTTGAGTCAAGCCGTTTCTCTTCATTAAACTTATTATAATGCTGTTCCAATTCAGTCATTGCCATTGTTATCTTTACCTCTGTTTTTGTATTTTATTTCATGTTATCTTAAAAAAGCTTCATCACCCAGTATATTAATCCTGCTATCCAGCTAAAGAATATACCATATAATATAACAGGTCCTGCTATAGTAAATATCTTGCAGCCTATACCAAACACCTGTCCTTCTTTCTTGTATTCAATAGCAGGCGATGCCACACTGTTAGCAAAGCCTGTAATAGGTACAAGACTTCCAGCCCCTCCCCAGTTTGCCAGCTTTGGGTATATTCCCAGTCCTGTAAAGAGGGCACTTAAGAACACAAGTATTATCGTTGTATATGAGGAAGCATCATCCATTGATAAGCCTCCCGTCATAAGTAGATTCGTAACAAGCTGTCCAAGTGTACATATACAGCCACCCATAATAAAGGCTTTCAGACAGTTGAGCAGACAATCTGCCTTTTTAGTTACTGTTTTGACATATTCGTTATAGCTTTCATTTCTTTTATTGACATCCTGCACCATAATATTCCTCATTTCCATGCATATTTTCAGCTTTCTTAATATTAGGATGTCTGATTTAACAGATATTATTCATATATTTTTCATCTATGTCCTGCATACATGTTATCCCTTCACCTGTATTAGGATGCTTTCTTGTATACAGCTGGTCTGATACGAATATAAGCATAAGTGCTGCACATATAGGAAGTATAATCTCAAGCTTTATTTTCCTGAAATAATTATCAAGAAATGGTGCTACAAAATATACGATAGCCATACCGCCTATCCCAAATGCAAGCAGTCCTTCAGCACATATTCTTCCATTAAGATTAAGAAAGAAGCCTGTATAATCCCACCATTTTTGTCCGTCATGTGTAAGCTCTAACACAAGCCCTGTGAAATATTCAACAACACCACATAACAACACTGCAAGTAAGAATTCAACCACTGGTTTTTCCCTGAATTTCTTTAAAAGCATAAGTATGAGCAAACCACCCACACCATATATAGGAAGCCATGGTCCATGCAGCACTCCCCTGTTGGCAAACGAATGATACAGCACAACATGTGATGATACTTCCCAGAACCATCCAATAAACGACATACAGAAGAATATAAGTATAAGTGATGGTATTGAATAATTCCTCATATATACCGTACTTTCAAAATTCGCTCTGTGCTCTTTAAGTGTAAATAATCTTGATGGATATACCTCTCTTAAAATCTCCTGCTTACATCTGTCAGCTTTTATCTGTTCAGCCTTATCGTCTTCAAACCGCTTCTCTTCTTTAGAATTAATAAGTATAACCCCAAACCAGTCCGCAAGTACTTTTCTTAGCCTTATAAAATATTTTATATCAGACCTGGATATATCATCTATGAATCTTTTTTCCGGATCCTCCTGATTCATATATTCATATATATCTGCATATGCTATTTTAAGTTCATTTTCTGATGCCATCTCATATAGATATATATCGTTAAGCTTATCTATATCTTTTATATTCTCTGTTTTCGCCAATTTTCTGATTTCTACATACATTTCTGTAAAAAAGGCTGTCCTGTAAGGATTCGCAAAAAACACTCCGACAAGTCCGAAGGTTAAAAAGCATAGCACAGACCAGCCTATAAACGATATATTGTAACAAAAACTTTTCCATTTATAGCCATTCATCATATTTCTTGACAATGTGATTGCCTCTGTGGCACTTAAATCCGGATTCTCTGCTATGATATAAGGGACAAGCTGGTATGAAAACGGCTTGATAAATGCTCCTGCTATAGTTAAAGACCATAATATGGTAAATACATCTTTTACAAAAAGCACCCAGGCAACGTGCATCCATCTCTTAATACGCATAAGAAACATAAACTTGCCAACTCCGACTTTTTTATACGTCCTGCTCTCAAGAAAAATTCTTCTTGATATGACAATATAACTCATCTTAATCATATACCGGATTACAAAGTATACGAAAAGTGAAAGTATAAGCAGCAATATGACAACTACATGCCTTGAACCAGTTATTCCATATATAATATCAACTATCATAAAAACAACCGCACCTGATGAAAAACTGTTTACAACAGAGGATAATATACCAGATGTTCTTCCTAGAATCTCTCCTGCATTTGCCTTTGCATTTTCTATTATGTTTTCTGAATTGATTTTCCCCTGTTCTTCGTTATTCATAAAGACGGATATAAGTGCATTAAGCATTGCACTTTTTGTCCTGTTATCTATATCAGATGTGACAAAAGTAACACCCTGCTCTTCTATCGCTTCTTTATCGTCTGCATTGTCCGCTATATTCTTATATACTGACACAGGCATTCTTAAAAGACTGAAGGTTTCTGTAAATTCACTCCCAATAAATGCTGCTATAAGACAAACTATAAGAAAAATACCATAATGTGCTTTTAGTACCTTCACCGCCCTTTCAGACAGTTCTTTTCTATTAAACATAATATATACAATCCTCCAATATCATCTCTTATACATAAGCTAAAAGATAGTATATCAGATGTCCAACACATTTTCCAACTGCAATAAACATAATAATAAAGCCTATTCCTTTTTTTATGCACAACCGGTGCGTAAGTATTGGAAGTGCTTTTACTGTTTCTGCAAGACATAATAAGAATGTTCCTATAAATATTCCTGCTACAAAACCATATATCAGCAGTCCTGCTATACCTGTATGACATGGCAGTTCAAAAACAAACCATATATTTCCTATACCTGCTCCTGCTATTATCATCTCCTCATATAGTAATATATGCTCCTTTGTATTGGTTACATCTGCATATCTGTTGATAAGCCCTATACTTGATATAAGTGCAAAAAGTCCTGTTGCAGTAACAAGCCCGCTTGCAATACCTGTTACAATAAGGCATGCTACTTTTAACATCAGCATTTTTTCACTCCGTCATAATGATTTCTTACAGCCTTAGGCATTTCGTTGTAGCTGTCTATAAGTGTCTGATTCTCATCTTTAACATACTGGTTCATCGCAACCTCTATAGGTGTTGGTGCCTTGCTTAACCTGTGTCCCATAAAATGATCATAAAATACAGCTATTCCTACAAACAATCCTATGGCATACGATATCTCCAGCACATTATACTCTGAAAGATATCCCGCACCTGACATACTATATACCTTTTCAAATATTTCGGCTGTATTAACGTCATTGTTGTATGCCATAATAGCATACGCGCTCCCAATAAATATTATTATACAGACGATTACTGTCATAACGATATTCATCCATGCCGGCTGGTCATTTTTTTTATATTCTATTACTGCATCACTTTCACCTATATTATTTATCTCAAGCGTATCATCTAGTTGGTTTATGCAGGATATTACCTGCATGACATTTATACACGCCCTGTCCTTTTTCACCTTATAAAAGCATGCTACCTTTATGCTTTTTATACGTGCAAGTATCTTCTTATCCGCATATACATCTGCAATATCAGACAGATATACATCCGCTTTGTTAGTCTTCGTAAGCTGTCTTAACTTAAGATATACTGTCTTTGACATGTTATTCCTCCATTTAAGGCCAAAGCCTGATATATGAAGTATTAACAGTTTTATCTATATATACACATATTTTTTCATTTTCTTTACATGAGATTATTTCTCATTTTCACAAGTATTTTTTTCTCAAGACGTGATACCTGTACCTGTGATATTCCAAGTATGTCAGCAACCTGTGTCTGTGTATAATCATCAAAATATCTCATTTTTATTATTTTCTGCTCTCTTTCACTAAGTTCTGCTATAAGCTCTCTTACAACAACATTGTCAACAACTCTGTCACTATAATTATCCTTCCCCTCAAGCTTATCTAAAAGACATATCTCGTTGCCATCCTTCTGATACACAGTCTTATATATGGATTCAACCGTCTCATTAGCACCGAGTGTAACTATTATATCTTCTATCCCTATACCTGTCTCTTCTGATATCTCTTCTAATGTCGGCTCTCTGTTTAATACAGTCTTAAGCTTTTCTGATGCCAGCATACATTTATAGCTGTTTTCTTTAATGCTGCGGCTCACTTTTATTATTCCATCATCTCTAAGGAATCTTTTTATTTCACCTGTAATCATAGGTACCGCATAAGTTGAAAACCTTACATCATAGTCCATATTAAAATTATCCACTGCCTTTATAAGACCTATGCATCCTATCTGAAATAAATCCTCTGTCTCAACACCTCTTCCTTTAAATCTCTGGATTATGCTCCATATAAGACCGCTGTTCTCAATAATCAGCTGTTCTCTTGCCTGCTTATCATCATTGTGTGCTTTCATAATCAGCTCTTTAGTGTGATCACAAGCATGCACATCCATTCTATCTGCTACTATCTCCTATCTTTTTCTTCATAATAATGGTTGTCCCCTTCTGCACTTTAGACTGCACTTCAAGTTCATCCATAAATGCTTCCATAAAAGAAAATCCCATACCCGAGCGTTCAAGCTCAGGCTTTGTTGTAAACAACGGCTCCATAGCCCTATGTATATTCTCTATTCCAACACCCTCATCCTTTATCTTAATAGTGACCTCATTATCCTTTGCACCAAGTATCATATATACTTTTCCCTCTCTGCCCTCATATCCGTGGACTATACTGTTTGTTACTGCCTCCGACACAGCAGTTTTTATATCAGATATCTCCTCTAGTGTAGGATCCAGTTTTGTAACAAACGCTGCCGCAGCCACCCTTGCAAAGCTTTCATTTTCTGACTTTGCATCAAATACTATCTCCACATTATTTTCATACATCTTATACATCCCTCCTGTTTTCCTTTTTCACTGCATCCATCAGATTGTCATATATATATACGATTTTATGAAGTCCCGATATAAGAAGTATCCTTTTAATACTCTCATCAGCTCCAACAACAGATATATCACCTTTATCCCTAATTTTCTTATAACGCCCCATAATAAGCCCTATTCCTGCACTATCCATAAATCCCACCTTGGAAAAGTCTATTATAATCCTGTTAACGCCTCTTTCATCAATTATCTCATCAATCACCTCTCTCATCTCATCCGCAAGATGATGATCAAGCTCTGCATTCAGGCTTATGATAAGATTCTTCCTGCTTACCATATAAATATAGTCTGTCCTTTTCATTTCTTCTGATAACTCATCCTCCTGGCAAGACAATATATTATCTTCCATAATCCACATCCTCCTATCTTCTTCTACCCATAACTCCCTGTTTATTTTTCCTTGTTCTGGCAATAAAAATACCCCCTGACGGTTATTAAAATCGTCAGAGGGCTATCTTTAGTCAGTTAATCAATGTGATGACACATAATCATTAGCTTCTTTATAATATCCACTTGTCTTAAAGTCATTAACTATATATCCATAGTACTTCTTTGCATTGTCTGTCTGTGATAGCGCAACATAACATTTAGCCGCATAATAAGCAGCATTAACGTTAGTTGAATCACACTTGAACGCCTTAACATAATCCTGGACTGCTGAGGCATAATCCGACTTAGCATATGCTGTCTGCGCTTTGTTGTAGAACTCAGAAGCAGCCGATGCAAATGTTGCACCTGATATAGTATTATACAGGGATTTAGCTGAATCAGATGGAAGCGCACTTACATCTATATCCACTATCTTCTCTGCTGCCGCTGTACGGTTATTTGCTATATATTCATTAGCAGCTTCTATAACTGATATCAGAAGCTTGTTACCGCCTTCTGTGCCATTTACCTTACTTAACTGTTCCTGGAGTGCTTCTTTGTCTGCCTTAACTGTCTTAAGCTCATTTTCCAGACTATTAAGCTCTACATTACCTGATGACAGCTTCTCGCTATAATCAGCCAGGTTTCTGTTATACTCTTCTGTTATGCCTTTATATCTTGATGGCATAACAAGGAACCATATAAGTGCTGCACCAATAACAATACCAACAAGAACATTGATAATAGTAATAGCACCATTGCTTGGTTCTTTATAAGATGACCTTGGAAGTATAACATCATTACCGTTAAGAGGCTTACTTTCCTCTTCCTTAACCTTTTTTCTTGGCAGGAAGCTTCCAGAAGCATCATTGTCCTTAGCTGTCTGTACCTGGTTTATTTCATCCATGTACTTACATGCCAGTGTATTGTTTTTATCTATATGGAGTACTGCATTAAGAAGCTTTTTAGCTCTTGAATACTCGTTATCCTTAATATATATAACTGCTAAAAGAAGATGTGCCTTAACAAAATGTGGATTAGCTGCAACTATTTTTTTCAGCTGTATAACAGCCATGTCATAATTCTTATCCTTGGCATAATTAAGGGATATATTAAACTTCTTAATAGCATTCGTAACAGCCTCGAACTTATTCTGGTTAGACTGTATCTTTCTGATATAACTATCAGCAACATTATCCTCAGGTGCAAGATTCTTACTCATCACCCACTGTGAAAGTGCTTCAACCACTTCACCCATCTCACAATATATAAGACCAAGAAGGTTTCTTGCATTGATATTATACTTGTTTATCATAAGACTTACTTTAAGTGTCTCAATAGCACCAGAAAGATCTCTTACTCTCGCCTTTTCCAGTCCCTTGTTATAGTATATATCTGAGACCATAGCTGTTTTCTTATATATAGAAACGTCTGTCTGGCATTTAGGACATATGTCATTCGCTGACAGAACGCTGCCGCATTTGTAACATCTCATAATTATTTCTCACTCTTTCCATCGATAATCTTAGTTATTAAGTCTGTAATATCAGGAACATCGTTATTGTATATAGCATCTTCTGCATCTTCAACCTCAAGACTAGGCTGAAATTTTTTAATCTCTTCATCAAAATCCAACATATTTATTCTCCTATCTGTGAATTCGTGTAATATCCATAATAATACGTTACTGCTAAGACCTTACTGGCTTATGATGGCACTCTTTATATCTGCAACAAGATAAAGTGAACCTGCACAAAACACCATATTCTCATCTTTAAGAGCGTTGACTGCAGCTGCTGCATTATCATATACTTCTATATCCATATCTGTATGCCTGTTAAATGCCTCTTTTATATATTGCCTGTCAAGCTGTCTTTTTCCACCAGTAACAGTAACTGCTATTCTGTCAAATGCTTTAGATGAACATAAAATCCCTATCATCTCCTCAAAGTTCTTATCACTCACAACCGAGAAAAGAAGTGTTGCCTTTTTACCAGATGATCCATACATAGCATCAACTGACTGGACAAATCTTCTTATACCATGAGGGTTATGTGCACCATCCACATATATATTATCAGTTACCTTTTCCATACGCCCCTGCCAGCTGTTATAAGCAAGTGCTGTTTTCATATTCTCATCATGCAGCCTTACCCCATACGTACTTTTTAACACTGCACATACAGTAAGTGCCAGGGCTGCATTCTCAACCTGATACAAGGCAGGCGTTTCCAGATGAAAACAATCATTACTATAATACTCATTATCAATTAAAAAATCAATACAACCATTTAAGTTTTTAACTATTGTATACTGCTGTGGGGTAACGCCATATGAAAAACTTTTCATCATATCCGCCTTCTGTTTTATAACCCCTGTAACCACAGCTTCATTATCTGTATACACGACCGGAACACCTTGTTTTATGATTCCAGCCTTTTCTCCTGCTATTTTTTCAAGTGTATCGCCAAGAATCGCTGTATGTTCAAGACCTATTGCTGTTATTACAGAGCATATAGGTCTTTCTACTGCATTAGTAGCATCAAGTTTTCCACCAAGCCCTGTCTCTAAGACAACGTAGTCCACATTCTGCTCCTTGAAATATAACATAGCTATCCCGAAAAAAAAGTCAAAATATGCAAGTCCTGCATTATTCATACCTGCAGCAGCATATATCTTATTAAAATATTGTGTAAAATCCTCTTCTGATATGAGTTCTCTGTTAATCTGTATACGTTCCCTTATAGTATTAAGATGTGGAGATGTAAAAAGTCCTACCTTATATCCTTCATTCCTTAAACAGCTTTCTATATAAGAGCATACTGAGCCCTTGCCGTTAGTACCTGCTACATGTATTACTTTAAGTTCCTTTTCAGGATTTCCTATTATATTTAGCAGCTTTCTTCCTCTTTCAACTCCAGTTCCTTCATTGAACTGGCCCAGAGAATCAAGATATCTGCATATTTCGTTATAATCCATGATGTATTACCTTCTGTATCCTTCCCTGTACTATATTGCATACCTTAGATGTATCCAACATCCTCTAGTATATCTTCGCTGCATTTTATTATCAGCGGTTTTTTATCTCCTGTATACACATACAACCTGTCCTCTTTTAAATATACCTTCCAGTCCCTGCTATCATGTACTTCTTTTAACATAGCTTCTATTGTAACTATCTGGCTTCTTGTATAGTTCATCACAACATGCAAAAACAGTCCATCACCAAAATGGAACTTATAATAATACGCATTCCACAATCTTTTTAAGTTATTCTTCCTTATATCTGTCTGTGTCTTATATTCTGCCCTGAGCTCCTGCCCTTCCTTTTCCTGTAACTCTAATCTGTCCTGTGCTATAATGACCTGATTACTTAATTCATCTTTCTTTCTTTTCTTTAGCTCACTATCCTCTAATCCCCTGTCTAACTGGCGTTTTACATCATTAACCCTGGCATAATAACTCTTAGTTTCGGCTTCTGTATGTCCACCATTTATATATTCATCTTTCTTTAGTTCAAGCTCACTAAACTCAAGTGAAACTTTTGTATAATTCTCAGATGCAGCATCCGCACGCTTATCAGCTTCCTCTAACTGCTTCTTTTTAGTCTCAAGTTCCTTTATACACCTTGCCTTTTTTTCGTCAAGCCCGCTTATCTGCTTTGCAAGTGCCTGATATTCCTTCTCATCATTGTCTGCCTTTACTCTGTCACTATCAGCAACATATGATGGCATAAGCTCATCTGCTGCATATAAAGGTCTGTCATACTTCTTAACCGCAACACTTATAAGCCTTGCAAGCTGGAATACTGATATTCTGTTAAAATGTCTTAAAGCCTGATACATTGTCTTTATCTCAACAGACTTATAATCAAAGGCTTCTATTCCAAAACAATCTATTACAAGCTTCAGCTTCGTAGGTGACTTCTGCTTTCTTAAGCACTTAAGAACTCCCATGCCATTAAACGCATCCGGCATAAGCTCCTTATGTACCACTCTTTTAGTTTCTATATCAGCCATACCTATAGCTTTATCCATAATCGGCGACCACTCCTTAAGCTGTTCAGGTGTCATATTCTTAAGACTCTGCATAAGATTATCCATAAATGCCTCATTATACTTATCAGTTATAATACGCATTTTATGTGCTGGTGCCATATACTGGCTTATAGAATATCCACTACCTGCTGTATCTATAACAAGTATTGAAAGCTTCTCTCTGCCTTCCTGCGTATTTATATCTATCTGCTGTGATAATGATACAAGCTCCATAAGTTTAATATCCATAAGCTTAAGAAGCTGTTCTCTTTTTACGGGCTTAAGCTCAGTCAGCCTTCCTTCAACCATATCTGATACTTTTTTATAGTCATAACCCATCTTTAACTTATCTGTAAATATCTGCGCTAATGAACTTGCAGCCTCTGCCATTCCAGATAACAGTCTTGAGCCTGTTTCCTTTGCAGCACTCATAAGTGTAACACAGTCAAAAAAGGCAAGCTGAAGCCTTATATCATCATCTGACAACTGGTTAATTAGAGTGAATATATCTATCATAAAAGCCTCCCTTATGTTTTTTAATTTACAGGAAATGTAACTACACAAAATATCTTCTATATATTCTTCTATATGTTCTTTTATTATATAATGCTGTGGTCAAAAGGTCAAAAAATCTATGTTTTTTTATGTGTCATTCTTTAGAAACGTGTGCCGCCAGGCGCACCATTCCAAAAAGAGCTGCCAGCCATACGGCTTAGCAGCTCTGTTTATTTATATTTATTAAATTAGTTATGGGGTAATTAGCAAACACCCTGAGCGAGCATTGCATTAACAACCTTCTCGAAACCAGCGATATTAGCACCAGCTACATAGTCTGTCTTTCCACCAACTGTCATGTCATATCTCTTAGCAGCATCTGAAATGTTAGCGTAGATTGTTTCCATGATTCCCTTAAGCTTTCCATCAACTTCTTCGAATGTCCATGAAAGTCTCTCTGAGTTCTGGCTCATTTCAAGAGCAGATGTAGCAACACCACCAGCATTAGCAGCCTTACCACCTACGAAGAGAACTCCATTCTCCTGAAGGTACTTAGTAGCTTCTAATGTTGTAGGCATGTTAGCACCCTCTGTTACAGATACAACACCATTAGCAACGAGCATCTTAGCATCCTCGATGTCTAACTCATTCTGTGTAGCGCATGGAAGAGCAAGGTCTACCTTGTACTGCCATACTCCGTGCTCACCATTCTGCTTAGCAAAGTACTGAGCTGATGGCTTAGCAGCAGCATATTCTGTAAGACGTGCTCTCTTAACTTCCTTAACTTCCTTAAGAAGTGCAACATCAATTCCTTCTGGATCATAAATCCAGCCTGTTGAGTCTGAGCATGTAACAACCTTAACACCTAACTGCTGTGCCTTCTGGATAGCATAGATAGCAACATTACCTGAACCAGATACAGCTGCTGTCTTGCCCTCAAGTGACATTCCATTGTCTTTCCATAAAGCATTAGTAAGGTATAATAAACCATATCCTGTAGCTTCTGTTCTTGCAAGTGATCCACCATATGTAAGTCCCTTACCTGTAAGTACGCCTTCAAATGTACCACGGATTCTCTTGTACTGACCGAACATGAAACCAATCTCTCTTGCGCCTGTTCCGATATCTCCAGCTGGAACATCGACATCAGCGCCGATATATTTGTAAAGTTCTGTCATAAAGCTCTGGCAGAATGCCATGATTTCTCTGTCTGACTTGCCCTTAGGATCAAAATCAGAACCACCCTTGCCACCACCGATTGGAAGAGTTGTGAGTGAGTTCTTGAATACCTGTTCGAAACCTAAGAACTTGATGATGCCTAAGTTTACTGAAGGATGTAATCTTAAACCACCCTTGTATGGTCCGATAGCATTATTGAACTGTACACGGAAACCTCTGTTTACCTGTACCTGTCCCTTGTCATCTACCCAAGGAACTCTGAACATGATCTGACGATCTGGCTCTGTAATTCTTTCAAGAACAGCGTTCTTTCTGTAAACTTCCTCGTTAGCCTCAACGACTGGTCTTAAAGACTCAAGAACCTCTGTTACAGCCTGTAAAAATTCTGGCTGATCTGCATTTTTCTTAGAAACTAATTCTAATACTTCATCAACATATCCCATAACCGTATAACTCCTTTTAATTAATATTCGTACGCTTTAGTACGTTACCCAGATAATATTATATAAACACAACTTAATTTTTGCAAGTTTTTTATATGTTTGGCATAATAAAATTGTACATTTTTGAATATTATTAAGTTAAATTAGGCTAACTATTAATTTTAACTTATTTTATCTTTATATTATTAAGCATTTTTAAGTAAATAATCATTCATTTTTCTTATATAGTTTAATCATTGTTCCGCCTTTGATTCATCATTAAGGCTCATTCAGAAAATAATACATTTTACACACTTTTTTTATAGCTATTTTATTTATTTTTTTTCTTATATATGGTATATTATATTTTGTATGTCATTCTTTTTTCATACTTTTTTAACACAATTGTTACATTTGACAAAATACTATCGAAGATACTCTCTTACTGCTATGTTAAGAGGAACGATATGTATACACATATCGGATATACTTCGTGGATTTCAGGAGGTTTTATGTCGGGTTTTATGTCAGGAATTATTGACAGGGTAAAAGGGGATATGCATTATCTCTTCAAGAAGGGAACTGACCTTACAGAAGGTGAAAAGAAACGTAAGCTAAGAGCCTGGTCTACTGTTATAGGAATTGTACTGGTGATCGTACAGCTTGTGTTTACTGTTCTTACATTATTAAAGCTATACAAGCTGGATATACTTCCACTTAAGTATGCAATTATCTTAGATGTCATACTTGTTATTATAGCAATATATAACTTTGCTTCACAGTTTACTAAAACACATATCATAGGTAAGATACTTGCTGTGTTGTTATCTGGTGTCTTATTATATACATTTTTATTTACTTCAAAGGTTGATGAAACACTCAACAAAATAAGTAATGTTAAAACAACTACAGATATTGTTGATGTTGTTGTTTTAAAGAATGATAAAGCAGCTTCCATAAAAGATGCCATAGGCTACACCTTTGGATATAACTCAACTGCCAATTCAGATGACAACAAAGATGCTATAAAGAAGATTAATTACGATAATACTGCTGCTATCAAAACTAAAGAATATCAGGTATGGCTTGATATGTTTGATGCACTTAACAGCGGTACTGATATACAGGCTGTTATTATCAATGATGATTCCCTGCAGATGTTATATGAAGAAAACGAAGATTTAAAAGATTCTATAAAGATTATTGGTACGATAAAGCTCACAAGAAAGATTGAACTCAGCGCTTCTGACAAGAAAGTAAATGAAGAACCTTTTATTATATATATATCAGGAAACGATGAAGAAGGAGAGATTAAGACTACAGGACGAAGTGATGTAAACGTATTATGCGTTGTTAATCCTGTTTCAAGACAGATACTTCTTATAACAACACCAAGAGATGCTTATGTATATATGGAAAATACTGAAAAAGGCTGGAAGGGTATGGATAAGCTTACCCATGCCGGCAACTGGGGAATAGATTATTCTATTGCAACTCTTAACAGACTTTACGAATGTAATATAGACTACAGTGTCAAGGTTAACTTTACTGGCTGTGTAGCTGTGGTTGATGCACTTGGCGGTGTAACTATCAACTCTGATGTTGATTTTGAGAACGGATGGGAAGCTGCTCCTGAAACATATCACTTCGTTGTCGGTGATAACGAATGTAATGGTGAACAGACTCTTGCCTTCTGCCGTGAAAGAAAGGCTTTCCTTGATGGTGATTACCAGAGAGGCCGTAACCAGTTATCTGCTCTTACAGCTGTTATAAATAAGCTTACTTCACCTGCTATTCTTACTAAGTACAGCTCTATACTTGATTCTGTAGGTAACATGATTCTTACAAGTATGCCTACATCTGATATAACCGCCCTTGTAAAAGGACAGCTTGCAGATACAAGAGAATGGAATGTACAGAAGTTCAGTATAGGAGCTGAACCTGATTCACTTCCTAGCTTACAGTTAGGAACTAATGCTTCTATGTCAAAGCTATATACTGGTGATGTAGAGATGGCAAAGAAGCTTATAGATAAGATTGAGAATGGAGATGTATTCAATGTAGACGAATACTATGAAGCTGAGGTAAAGAATATACCAAACTATAATTCTTTTTATAAGCTAAATGGTATTTCTTCTAACAGCAGCTCTAGCGGCAGCAATACTACAAAAACCACTTCTGCTGTTAAAGAAACACAGCCTGCTACGACAAGACGAAGTGTTAAAACTACTGCTGCCACAGAGGAAGAAATAGCAAATACAAAGGCAACAGAACCTGCTACCGTAAAACCTACCGTTGCTACTGAGGCTACTGCTGCTCCAACACAGAAAACAACAGAAGCAACTGCAGCTACAACTACTGCTGCCGCTGCTGAGGCTCCAAAGGCCGAAGCTGGTAATATAAGCGATGTTGAGCGTACTGCTCCTTAAGATTTTTCTTTTATAATTAATTTATAACAAAAAAGTGGCAGCTGTGATATGTATCATACAAGACATATCACAGCTGCCACTTTTTTATTTTTATTACTTTTGGGCATGTTCGCCATACTTACCATAATACTTACCATAGTACTTGCCATAGTACTTATTATCATCCATATCAACCTTGTTAAGAACAACTCCTAGTAACTTGCAGTCTGTCTTTTTTATCTGCTCAAGCCCTTTCTGTGCATATTTATAGCTGACACTGTTAGATGCCATAACATATGCAACACCATCACATTCCTGTGCAACGATTGCACTGTCTATAACACTTCCGATTGGAGGTGTATCTATTATTATGTAATCATACAGATCTCTTAAGACCTTTATAAGTGTCTTGAACACCTTGTTACCAAGAAGCTCTGTAGGATTCGGTGGCACAGGTCCTGAGAATACCACATTAAAGTTCTCAACATTCGTTGCATACATAACTTCCTCAAACTTGTTTATTCCTGATAAAAAGTGAGTAAGCCCCTTAACAGATGTATTAATCTTATATCGTCCAACAAGTACAGATTTTCTTAAATCTGCATCTATGAATATAACCTTCTTACCTGCTTCTGCCAAAGATACTGCCAGGTTAAAGGACACTGTTGACTTGCCTTCACCCGGTGTTGTGCTTGTAAGCATGATAACTTTTACATCAGAGCCGCATAGCTGTATGTTAGTTCTTAAGTTCTTATATGCTTCGTTAGCTCTGTAATCAAGCTTTCTTAAGCGTTCTATGTTAATCGTCTGCATATCTTTTACACTCCTGTTTACTTGCTTCTTTTCTTCTTTGTCTTTCTAGACTTTTTATTCTTTCCCAGACCATCATCCATCTCTTCTGATATAGGAATAACTGCAAGTGTGCTAAGATCAAAATACTTCTCAACATCTTCAGTAGTTTTAACCGTATCATCTAACATTGACCTGATTATTATAACGGCACATGATAACACTATACCTAACGCTAAACCTATAAGTGTCCATTTCTGTACTGTATCAACTGCCGGTTCTTCTGACAGTGAACCTTCTTCGATAACATTAACCTGCTCTATCTTCATGATATCGCATATCTTCTTTGATGAAACCTGCGCCACCTTATCAGCTATATCCTTTGCTCTTTTAGGATCATCACTTGTGACTGTTATCTGAAGTACTCTGGTATCTGATGGCGTATCCACAGATATAGTTGACGCCAGCTCAGAGGCTTTCATGTTAAGCCCAAGCTCTTTAATAACCTGATTCATAACTGGTGCGCTTGTAACAAGTATCTGATAATCTTTTGTAAGCTGTGTTGAGAGCTGTACATCCGACAATGTAGTTGCGCTGTCGTTTGCTCTGTTAAGGACATATAGCTTAGTTTCTGATTCATACTTAGGTGTTATAAGAAACTTAGAAACAAGAAAACCTGCAAGTCCGACTATAATACCTGTTGCAATAATCACCAATATCTTTTCCCATAATATTGATAATATATGTCCTATATCAATCTCAACTTCATCATTCTGAACATTATCTTTACCCATTTGCTGCATTCTCCATATCTAATATATATCTTTTTATTATATCGGCCACTCCTGCATCATCATTAGAAGGTGCAATATAGTCTGCATATTTTTTTACCTCAGGATATGCATTTTCCATAACAGCTGATAAGCCCGCTATCTTTAACATCGGTATATCGTTCATGCCATCTCCACATGCTATAAGCTCAGCTTCTGTTATATCAAGCTTTGCAAGCAGCTCCTTCAGCGAATTATCTTTAGCCACACCATATGGAACAACTTCAAGAAAATAATCCTCTGAATAGAAGGCATCTATCACTCCATGATATTTTGAAAGCAGTGCCTCCTGTACAGGAATAAGCTTCTCGTGTTTTCCAACTACTAGAAACTTAGACACAGGATAGTTTACATAAGCTTTCAGGTTATCTGTTTTTATGATTGCAGCTGCATTACAGAATGCTTCCTTTAAAACATATTCGTCTGTATCACTCTCTGATACAATCTTTCCATCTGAATAAGTTAATGCATATACATCGTTATCTTTTGCAAAATCACATATATCATCTATACACTCTTTTGGCAGTTGATGGCTTACTATAGTCTCTCCTGTCACACAGTCCACTATCTTTCCACCATTATATGCAAGTATATATCCTCCTTTATCAGGAAGCTTTAATTCATCTGCTATAGGCGTTATTCCAAAAAGCGGTCTTCCAGATGCAAGTATAACCTTTACACCCATATCTATCGCTTTATCTACTGCTTCTATATTCTTAGCAGGTAATTTTTTATTATGATCTGTAAGTGTTCCATCAAGATCAAGTGCTATTGCTTTGTACTTCATAACTTCTCCATCATACTGTCTTTGTATTTTTACCAATAGAAACTTTAACATATAAATGTATGAATTACAACTTATTAATTAATTCTCATCTGGTCAAAAGCACCTGATATGTCAAGCATACCATAACCAGCTGTTACATTTGGATATTGCTCACTGTTCTGCCTTTTAGCGCCTCTTATCAGGTATGATTTAATCTCCGTATTTCCGATTACCTCCCTGTTTTTATTAGTCACACCCCAGCTTAAAAAAAGTGCGGCCGCTCCTGCTGCATGTGCGGCTGCTATACTTGTTCCCGACATTCTTTTATAGCCTTTTACGCCTCCAACACCATATACATCGACACCCGGTGCCACTATATCTGGTTTTACCCTGCTATCGGCTGTATATCCCCTGCTGCTGTTTATATCACTTCCACCAGTATTATGATTATATGCTCCAACTGTTATTACCCTTGCAGCACAGGCTGGCTCTACTAATGTTATATCAACATCAGATTCAAGAAAATACGCATCTGAGGCACTAAGAAACCTGGGTGTTATCCACGCATTAAAATATCCTGGCAGGTTGGTAAGACTATAAACAAGTACTTTCCATACTCCCTCCGCAGGACTTTCAAATCTCATAAATATTATTTCCTGGCCTGCGACACTTTCTGTTATCTGATAATCAACATATATTCTTGAATTCTCAAGTAAAAAGGCATATTCACTGCTCATCCCTATTCTTGCTGGTATACGGGGTATAATCTCGCCCGTTGGCGAGACTATGGATACAGAAAGAACATCCAGGCTTTTTGCCCATATTTCTATAACAAAACCCTTTCCTCTTTTATCTACATTAATCTCCATAGTTTTGCTATCTGCTGCTATACCTGCATAACCACTAAAATGTGTTCTGCTTACAGCCTCATTTCCTGCCGGAACAACAACGCATGTATTCGTAAGCTTTGTATATGCATCAAAAACATCTGCAAGTGGTGTTGCTCCTGTTCTTGAACCAGAACCGCTCCCAACACCTGATATTATAACAAGCGGCTTATTTCTTCTCTGTGCATAATCCTTTAGAAATGTTGCTGCAAGCATTATATCGCTTTCCTGAAAAGCTGGCACATCATCTTTTATATAAAAATAATCCCTTAAATATCTTTTGGCACCTTTAAGCTTAACACATACTATATCTGCCTCTGGTGCAACACCTATATAGCCGTCAGTGTATGATGAAGCTGCTATCCCCGCCATAAAAGTACCATGTCCGTTAGTATCCTGGCTTTTGACGTAGCTATATGGATCTTCTCCGGCTTCATAAGCCCGTATGGCAGTATTTATAGCAGCGGCTTCATACACTCTTCCATAGCTTACAAGACTTGAAGCCTCATATTCGACTGTCTGGTCCCATATAGCCAGTATTCTTGTATTGCCAGAGCTGTCCTTAAAGTTATTTCTTAAGTAATCTATTCCTGTATCAATAAAGCCTATGATAACGTCCTGGCCTCTTGCATTAAGAAAAGGCTGGCTTGTTATATTAACTGCACCAGTTTCTTCCATACTTGATATATCAGCACCTAAAACAGCCTGTCTGTCAGACAGCTCCATAAGTCCATATATCTTAGGTATTGTATAGTATCCTAAAGAGCTTATATTTAACTCCCTGTTTTCTGACAGCCTGCTATGCATTATAATCCACTGTTCATCAACCTGCTGGATGCATACATCAGGATTGTTTTCAAATATTTTACTGACTATCGGAATATTGACAACTATGTAATCATAGATATCCTCATCCATAATCATCTTACTACACTCTGACATATAAAAATAATGTCCTTAAAGATATTCTTCAAGGACATTATATGTTTAATAATAATAAGATATGATTACATACCTGGAAGTGCTTCCTGTCCACGCATCATTATAACAGGTACACCCTTGTTGTTAATATAATCCTCTGTTATAAGCACAGAACCTATATTATCATCCTTAGGTATCTCATACATTATATCCAGCATATACTCTTCAATGATTGAACGCAGGGCTCTTGCTCCTGTTTTCTTCTCCATCGCTTTCTTAGCGATAGCTGAAAGTGCGCTATCATCAAACTCAAGACTTACCTCATCAAGCTCAAGAAGCTTCTGATACTGCTTAAGTATGGCATTCTTAGGCTCTTTCATAATCTTTACAAGCATATCCTCTGTAAGTCCATCAAGCGAGAATACGATAGGAAGTCTTCCTAAAAATTCTGGTATCATTCCAAACTCTCTTAAATCCTCTAACTCAACCTTTGATAATATGTTGCTGTCATTATCATACTTATCCTTAAGGTCTGCATTAAAGCCTATGGATGACTGTTTATTAAGCCTTGCCTTTATTATACTTTCAAGCTCCGGAAAAGCTCCTCCACATATAAACAATATATTTCTTGTATTAACAGTAACCTGTGGAACCATGGCATTCTTGCTTGTTGCACCTACTGGAACCTCCACATCACTTCCCTCTAAGAGCTTAAGCATTCCCTGCTGTACTGATTCTCCACTTACATCCCTGCTTCTTGTTTCCTTCTTCTTGGCTATCTTATCAATCTCATCTATAAAGATGATGCCTCTTTCAGCCTTTTCAACGTCATTATCTGCCGCTGCTAAAAGCTTTGATACTACGCTTTCTATATCATCACCTATATATCCTGCTTCTGTAAGAGAAGTAGCATCAGTAATAGCAAGTGGCACCTGAAGGAGTCTTGCAAGTGTCTTTACAAGATACGTTTTTCCACTACCTGTAGGTCCTATCATAAGCATATTAGACTTTTCTATCTCTATGTCGTCCATTGTATTTGTTGCTACACGCTTATAATGATTGTATACAGCAACTGACATGACCTTCTTGGCATGCTCCTGTCCTATAACATACTCATCAAGCATACGCTTGATTTCATGTGGTGCAGGAAGCTTTTTAGGATCAAGCTTTTCTTCTTTCTTATCTTTATTATTTTCTTTGCTTTCCTCCTTCTTTTTCTTAACCTTCTGCTTATCTGACATATTATTTCCCATCATATTGAAACCACCAAACATCCCCATGTTAGGCATGTTTGGGATTCCTTTCATAAGCTCGTTATAATCTATGTCGTTGTTGTTTATTGCATCAAAGGTCTTTTGCATGCAATCAGGGCAGACATACAATCCACCTGGCATGCTTATCATCTTGCCTGCTTTAGATTCTGTCCTTCTGCATACATAGCATACCTTTTCATATTCATCGTTATTATTATTATTATTATCACTCATATATTCCTCTATTCCGCATCAGAGGAGTTATCAGCTTTTCTTACCTAATGTAACCTCTGTGCTCTTTAGTACATATTCACTACCCTCAAGATGATAGTAATCAATCTTTACTTTTTCGCCAGCTGCATAGTACTGCAGTGTTGACTGCAGACCTGACATAGTAGTTATAGTCTGGTCATCAAAGCCTACTATAATATCATAAGCTGAAAGTCCTGCCTTCTCTGCTGCTGAACCTGATGCAACTGTTCTTATCATAATACCCTGTGGGTATCCATACATAGATGCATATGTGCTTGTAACATCTATTGCTGCGACTCCAAGATATCCTGCATTATCTGATGATACCTTCTGTCTTGTCTGTTTGCTCATAAGTGAACTTATAAGATCCTTTACGTTTGATACTGGTATTGAATATGCCATGCCTTCGACACCATCACTTGATGTCTTGGCAAAATTAATTGCTATAACTTTACCACTTGCGTTAAGAAGTGCTCCACCACTGTTACCAGAATTAATAGCTGCATCTGTCATAATAAGACCTGAAAATGTTACATTGTTAACTGTGATAGATCTGTCTAATGCACTTATAATACCTGTTGTAACTGACTGTCCTTCACCAAGTGCGTTACCTATAGCAACAACCTGCTGACCTACTGTAATTGTATCAGAATCTGCAAGTTCTGCAATAGCTATTTTACTAAGTGTGTCAGAAGGTATATCTGATAAAGACACTGCAACTACTGCTATATCCTGATCAGATTTAGACCCCTTTACTGTTGCATTAACTGACTGATTGTCTATAAATACACATTTAAGATTGGAAACTTTGTCAACAACATGCGCATTAGTTACCATAAGGAGCTCTGTATCATTCTTACCAACTATAATACCTGTTCCGCTTGTTGATGCCTCATACTGCTGCTGTCCACCCCAGTTAAATATTGAAGATGAACTGCTTGTCACTGATGTTGTACCATTGAGTGCAACCATGGCTGGAAGTGCCGCAGATGCTACACTTTCCACATTCATTGCTGATGTTGACAGATTGGCATCTCCCAAGGTATTTAACTGGTCTGTTGTAGCTCCTATATTACTTGAAACAGTCGATATCGTATAGTTTCTGTTATCAGAACCACCAAGATACTTTTTCTCAAGCTTATAAGTTCCATACATAGCTGAACCGGCAACAACACCGAATATAGCTGCTGATAAAACTATGCTTAAAAACTTCTTAGGCCATGTAGTCTTTGTGGCACTATGTCCATCCAAAAACCGGTTATGCTTCTTCTGTTTCTTCTGATGCTCATCTGCTGTCTGGCTGTTGTTTGTACTATTACCAGCTACATATGAGTATCTGTAAGTTGACTGGCTATCTGTATCTGTGTTGTTTGCATTATTTGTATTGCTGTATTGTGCATATCCAGTATTCTGATTGAATCCATTATTCTGATTAAATTCAGTATTCTGACTGTTTCCAGCACCTTGATTATATCCGTCTGTATTCTGGCTATAGCCTGAGTTCTGGTTATATCCTGTATTTTCGTTATTGCCTGTATTTTCGTTATTGCCTGTACCCTGAGTATTATAAGAATTATTATTCTCATAATTGTTTTCTTCATTATTATACATATCCAACACTCCTTTTTGTAGTTTTCTATAGAAAATGTGGTCATATATATTTTACCTGTATATGAAATATAAAATGAACACATTTCGTTTTCATACGTTTAGTATATTCACGAAATGTGTTCATATTGTGTTTTACTTGTTAAGAAAATCTGAACTATCATTTATTCTTTAAGTGATTCCTTAAAACTTTCTGATACAGCCTTAAGTGCTTCCTCTTCATCACTTCCATCGGCTGTAAGTGTTATCTCTTCACCACATTTGACACCTGATGCAAGTATTGAAATAACACTTTTTGCATTAGCTGTCTTACCCTCACCATACTTAAAAGATATATCAGACTTATACTTAACAGCTTCATTACACATTGCTCCGGCTGGGCGAAGATGTATTCCAAGCTGACTTGTTATTAAAATATTCTCACTTACCATAACAATCCTCATTTCTATGCATATCTTTACGCATTTAATTAAACTTATATATGTGTACTATCTTGTAGTTGTCTGTTGTGTCTGGCTGCTGCTATTGTCAACTGTTGTTTCCTGCTGTTTAGCAGACAACGTAAGCTTCACTGAGCTGTTTCCTGAAACACTGCAGCCATCTGGCACACTCACACTTACATCTACACTATGTGTTCCAGCTGATAGTCCAGCTGCATTAACATTGCATGTTATATCTGTAGCACTGACATTATCTAATATCGTTCCTGTTCCGGATATTATAACATCTATACCTGTTCCTTCAATCACAGCATTATACCCTGATGATACGTTTTCAATCTTTATCGCATCTGATGATATGTGAACTGTCTTTGTTGAAGCTTTAGATATCTTTACAGTAACCTGCAGTCTTGAATCAGAAACTATCTTAACACCAGAAGGTACATAGTCTGTCAGCTTGAATGTATACGTCTTATCTTCGCTAAGCCCATCTACCGAAACAGCTGATGAAGGAATAGTTATATTATCTATCTTTGATAATGCCTCCTGCTGTCCGCTTATAACAACCGAGGTCTGGCTAAGACTTGTACCCGTTACAACACAATCCTGTGAAGGTGTTCCACTTGTTTTTACTACAACTGGTACAGTTTTTGTTCTTGCCATCTCTACTATCACATCTGCTGTTTCTGATGACATTTCAAGTTCTTCATTTGTTATTATATTTCCATCTGAATCATACATATTAATGTCTGACTGTGTATTAACCGTTCCTTTTGCACCAGATACATCAACATTAACTCCGACTGAGGCAACCCCTTCAACTAAAGATGTTGGACCTGTCACTTTAATATATGTTGGTGATGTTGTTGTTGATGCAACGGCATATCCATTGGCCGGAGTGCCTGTTGTATTAACATTCACAGCGTATGTGTTTGTATCCCTGTTTTCTATGCTTAACTTAAGAGCTGATGTTCTTGGAACAGCTTCAACGTTATTAAGCACCTGTCCATCTTTGACCACCTGAACCTGTATATCTACATAATCTGTAAATGCAGTAACCTTACTTAAATCAGCTGTTGCAGCTATATCACTTGTCTTAAGATCTGTAACCACACTTTTTGGTCCACTTACTGTAACAGATATCTTACCTCCATCAACAACCTCAAAGGTATAATTCTTTTCAGTAAGACTCTGTGTATTAACAAGCTGGACTGTGATATTACTGAAAGTATAGCTGGTGTTTGGATCATATATATTAACAATGACCGTCCATAATATCACCGCAAATACTGCAGATACGATTTTCAGGCTGAGGTTATTAAATATCTTCTCTTTCATGCTTCAACCTGCCCCTCCATATCTTAAATGACTTGACATCTATAGTTCTTCTTCTGATATATTCAAGTTTATTCTTCAGTGAATCAGAATCTATATCATGTATAAGTTCTCCACCAAATGCTACAGATACCTTACCAGTCTCTTCTGATACTATGATGGTAAGGCTATCTGTTGCCTCACTTATACCAACACCTGCCCTGTGTCTTGTTCCAAGTGCTTTGCTAAGATTAACATTATCTGTGAGTGGAAGATAACATGTTGCAGCAACAACCCTGTTCCCTCTGATTATAACAGCTCCATCATGAAGTGGCGTATTATGTTCAAATATATTAATAAGAAGCTGGCTTGTCACTATACCATCTACAGGTATACCAGTCTTTATATACTCTTCAAGCACAATATCCTGCTCTATAACTATAAGTGCACCTGTCTTTACAGCTCCCATCTTATAACAGGCATCTACAATCTCATCTGCTGTCTTAACACTGAAGCGTTCATCTTTATCACTGTTATCTCCAAAGTTAAAGAACCTGAGCATAAAGCGTTTTCTTCCAAGCTGTTCAAGTGCACGCCTTAATTCTGGCTGGAATATAATAACCAGTGCTATAATACCGACACTGATTGTCTTTCCTGCTATCCATAAAATAGTTTTAAGGTTGAGAAGATACGCTACAACCGCAAAAAGAGCCACAACTATTATGCCCTTTAAAAGTGCCCATGCCTTGGTGTTCATAATCCACAACAGAATATTATATAAAACTACTGCAATAATAATAATCTCTATAACATCTGTCCATGTAATCCTTGGTATATATAATTTTGAAAAGTAATTCTGTAACAGATTACCCGATGTTGTCACGTTCTCACCCCTTTTTATATTAAGATGTAAGGCTTAAAAATATTCTGCCACTTACTGATGTAAAGGTCAAAAATATTCTGCCACTTACTGATTACTTGTCAATAAAGTATATATCATCTTCTTCCTCAGTTGCTGCTGTTGTAGACTTTGACTGTCTTACATCACTTATATCTGAGGCTTTTTTTGTCTTTCTTGCATTTATCTGCTTTACTCTAACATCCTCTCCAGCAACATTTATCTTAGGTACTGCCTTAACATAGTAATAGTATTCATCATCTTCGTACTGTACATACTCTGTTCTTCTGAAATCTACAGCAAAGAATAATATATTACATATATAACCTGCAAGCGCACCTAATATAACACTGATAACTATCAGTATAATATTAAGCCCTGTTTTTAAAAGTATTTCTCCTAATACAACAACTACAAACTGAGCTACACTTCCGATTGCTATAGCATAGCCCCATGCATAATCGATCTTAAGCCTTCTTACTATATATACAATAATAATCGTTACTGCTAAAGCAGCCATAACAAGAAAAAGCTGTTTATTCTTAACAAGACTTTCTATAAGATATGAAACCTGAAGCATACTCTCTGTAAGTGACTTGTTAGTAACTGCTGTTTCATAAACACTTGCTGTATTGATTATATAGTATATGATCACACCAAAAGATACCGGAACAACTGAAATCACAGATGAACACAATCCAACAGCAACAGGTAATACAAAAGGCATCTTAATCCAGCACATAAACACAGTTAATATCAGAAGATATCCTGACTTAGATGCAAACCTGAAATATAAAAGATACATAAGAAGAACAACACAAAGTGCTATAAGTGCGAATTCAACTGATATGGCATACAGATGTGCTACCATAAACAATGATAACATAACAATAGTAAAACCAACCGGTAAAAATGCACATATAACTGATATAAGTATTGCAATAACCGGATTATTCAGCTTCTCCATATATCCTATGCTTGCATTCAGCATAATGAATGAAACAAGCGCCACAATAAACTTTAACGCAGGAACAAGATATGTATCATACTTATTATAAAATCTTCTAAACTTTTCTTTAAATTCTAATAATACTGCCATCACTTCCTCCACAATTATCTTTTTTTCTTCTGGCCATTATAAAATCTTTCAAGCTTATTAAGCCTTGAAAAATACTTTTTAAGCCCTTTTCTTGAATTCTCATACTGAAAGCTGTATACAAATCCTGCTGTTATAGCAAATATAACAAGCATAATTATATAGTATATTGCCACCTTTTTTCCAAAAGCAAGATAATCCATTGAATTAATATTCTCGACTAATCCTTCTGCGTTGCATAACACATACATAATAGCAACTATCGCAAAGGCAAGTGTTGTAGTGATCAATGTCTTTAATATACCAAATGCGACATAATCACCCTTGAAGTATCTGGCTGTCCTTAACATCCTTCTGCCTTCATTTTTCTCATATATAGCCATCTTGGTCATCATTTTAACCTTATTTTCATTAAGCAAAACATTCACCTCATTATAATCTACATAAGTTTTACATAAATATACCATATTTTATCTTAATTGTATATTACTATTTGCGAATGTCCACCTCTTGAAGCTGTGACTATTCTTACTTTTCTGTCTTCTACAGTAAATGTACGGTCCGTTGTTGCAGATACATAATTATTCCATACCTGATTGCAGCTTTCCGGAAGCAGCTGTGCTAACACACCTTTTATTCTTGCATCGAATCCTTCATTTCTCTGCTTGATATATATGATTGAAACATCTGGCTGTGTTATTATCTCCCCATAATATGTACCACCATCTGTGTATACATATACATTGGAATATTCCTGTGTAAAGCCTTCTTTGTTTAACACCTCACCTATATCACTGCTTGTTTTTCCGTCACTTCCTGTGCTGTTGTTATTTTCCTGACTATTACCGCTGTTTGAAGAACCTGATTGATTATTTCCTGGATTGTATGAACTGTTTCCATTGTTTCCTGTATTGTTATTGCTGCCTGTACCTGATAAGTTGTTTCCTGTACTGTTACTGTTTTCATGACTACTTCCTGTACCGGCTGAATATCCGCTGTTGTTTCCTGTACTGTTGTATGAATAGCTGCCATTATCACTGTAACTACTTCCTGTACCAGAACCAGAGCCTGCACTGCTTCCTTCCGGTACAGAAGATGATGGCTTAAGAATACTTCCATTACCTGTATATACAGTATAACCATTCTTAGAGCCTGCTGCTGCACTCTCTATTCCTTCTATAGCTATGGCATCTGATACATCACCAACTGTAGCAGTAAGTGCTGCTGTACCTGTTCCTTTGACAGTTACAAGTCCATCCTGATTAACAGTCATCACATCGTCGTTACTGCTTGTCCATATAAGCGCCTTATCTGTATCTGCTGGTTCAACTATAGCTGCTGCCATAAATGTAGTTCCAACTGGTATAGCAGTATCATCCATAAGTATCTCTACTGTTGTTATCTCTTTAACTGCATTATTATCAGCTTCTGCATCCTGTGGTCTTAGATTTTTCTGTGTAAGAGTCATTCCAACTGTATTTTCTTTACTTTTATTATGTTCTGATATAACACCTGCGGTTATAGCTGCTGCTATGAGAACTAAAACAGCTATACCTGCTATTATGAAAACCAGTGGTTTAACCTTGTAATTCTTTTTATCCTTCATACTTTAACATATCCCTTATTATTATATTTTAAAACTATTCTCATCTGTATATGCATATCGTGGGATTATCATCCCACGATAGTAAGTATAGCATATTTTATTATAATTTGAATTAAAATTTTAAAATAAAGGGATAAACCTTGAACATTACTGTGCTATTCCCGATATTCTTGATATAACACAATTAATCAGATATATTAGTATATATATTGTAACTATAGTAGCACCAACCGGTGTTGATGCAAATATTGATATTACAATACCAAGTACAGCACCAAGTACTGACAATACAGCAGCATATATTATTACAAGCTTAAAGCTTTTCATGATACGCATAGCTGATAATGCAGGAAATACAAGCAATGCTGTTATAAGAAGAGAGCCTACAAGATTCATCGCAAGAACAATAATAACTGCTGTTATAACTGCAATCACCATATTATAAAAGCCTGTATTTTTCCCCATAGAACGGGTGAAATCCTCATCAAATGTAACAGAAAATATTCTGTTATAAAATATAACAAAAAATGCTACTACTATTATAGAAGCTGCTATACACATAACAACCTCTGAGCCCGTAAGCGTAAGTATGGAGGTTGAGCCAAAAAGAGTAGAGCAGACATCTCCTGATACATTAGATGAAACTGAAAAAACATTTAATATAAGATATCCAACAGCCATAGCTCCAACTGATAGCATCGCTATAGCAGAATCCCCTTTAATCTGGGTGTTGTTTCCTGTTTTCAGCAGAAGAACAGCACATATAATAGTCACTGGCATAATAAACAGATTAACATCTGCTATCTTAAGAACTGTCGCTATCGCAAGTGCACCAAACGCCACATGTGAAAGGCCATCACCTATGAATGAGAATCTCTTAAGCACAAGTGTAACGCCAAGAAGTGATGAACATAAAGCGATAAGTACACCAACAATAAGTGCATATCTGACAAATGGATATGACATATAAAACTGAAATTCCTGAATAAAATCTGACATTACTTATCATCTCCTTTAATCTTTCCTAAAACATCCGCCTTATCGCTGTTTAAGAACTCTTTCTTCGTTCCATAGAAACTGTCCTCACTATCTACATATAGAATATGCGTAGCATATGACACCGCATGAAGGTCATGCGAAACCATAATTACAGTTATTCCTTTATTATTAAGCTGCTTTAAAAGCTCATAAAAATCTGCTGTCACCTTAGGATCAAGTCCTGTAACAGGTTCATCTAAAAGTATAACCTTGGATGTGGCACACAGTGCCCTTGCAAGAAGTACTCTTTGCTGCTGTCCACCAGAAAGGTTACGGTAACACTTTTTCTTAAGTTCCCATATATCAAGCTCTTCCATCTTCTGCCTTGCAAGTTCTTTTTCCTTCTTTCTATAAAAAGGCCTGAATCCGCCTGAAGCAAGAGTACCTGAAAGTACAACCTCCCAGACTGTTGCTGGAAAATCTTTCTGCACAACAGTCTGCTGTGGAAGATATCCAATCTCATAAGCCTTAAGTCCATCTGAATATGTAATATCACCAGATACTTTTTCTATAAGGCCAAGCATTGTTTTTATAAGTGTACTCTTACCGGCACCATTTTCTCCTAATACACACAGGTAATCGCCTTTTCCCACTTTAAAATTCAGATTTTCCACTACTGCCTTTCCATCATATCCTAAAGCAAGATTGTTACATTCGATATATGACATACAGGTGTCACCCCTTTCTTTTTTCTTATAATAGGCAACATAATTACATTTTGATTATGATAATGCTTGTTTTAATACCGTAAGATTCTTTAGCATCACATTAATATAATTATAATCCTCTGATTCTGATATCTTAACTGACTGCATTGAATCCATCTGCAATATTTCCTGATTCTTATCCTTTGTGTTATCTTTTATAGTCACAGCAAGCTTTTCATCTGAACCATCTATAGTAAGAATCGCTTTAGTTCCTGTCTCATCAACCTTGCCAGCAAGAAATGTTACAGTTTTAAAGCTCGCCTCTGTCTCTGCACTACATCCTGCAAATGCTGCATAATAATCAAGATTATAATCATCCACAAGATATCTGAAAGGAAATCTGTCGCCAAATACTACTGTCTTAAGTCTTGCAGCACTTATAACTGACTCATATTCTTTATCAAGATCTGAAAGCTGTTTTATATATGCATCTGCGTTACTCTGGTATACTTCTGCATTATCTGTATCCAGCTCCTTTATAACATCCGTAAGCTTCTGTACAAGAATCTCTGCATTCTTTACCGACAGCCATATATGCTCATCATATTCTATTTCGTCTGTTTCTCCATGCTCTCCATGACTATCCTCAGAAGCTGTGTGGCTATGTCCATGTTCATCATCCTGCATTCCTTCAACAACCTCTTCCTCTTTGGCTCTGTCACCAAGAAGCTCCATCATATTTACTTTTTTCATGTTCTTGTTAACTGTTTCCCTTACAGCATCAAACACCCATGCATCAGATGAACCACCAACATAAACAAACATATCTGCTGAGGATATCTTTGCCATATCCTTTGCTGATGGCTGATAGCTGTGAAGATCTGCTCCACCATCCACAAGCAATGTCAGGTTGAATTCTTCTGATTCTTCCCCAATAATATTCTGTATCCAGTTATACTGAGGATAAGTTGTACATACTATATTAATCTTTCCATTATTCTGTACATTTCCCTGGCAGCCAGTAAATGTAAACAATGAAGCTGCCAGTATTACACATAACATCAATGATTGCAGCTTTATTAATGATAACCTTTTCTTTAAAAATCCCATATAAAATCCTTTCATTCCTATTTATTTTATAGCTGTATTTACAACTTTTTATTCTGTTTTTTACAATCAGCACATAAGCCACACAGCGTTGAACCATTACATTCAAGTGTGAATCCATACTGCTTCATAAGAAGCTCTCTTATATCATTCATAAAATCGCAGTCAAGATGCATAACCCTGCCACATTTTCTGCACTGCATATGAAGATGTTCATCACAGTTATGATGTTCGTCCGATACCCTGTAGTAATAGTTACCACTGTTTGCAGTTTTAAAGCGCACCAGGACATTCTGCTCCATCATCCTGTCAAGTGTTCTGTATACAGTTGACTGGTTAACATCTATGTTATTGCTCTCAAGATAGTGATATACATCCGAAGCGCTAAAGCTTTTCTGCTTCTGCAGCTTAAGATACTGCTGTATCTCCTGGGTTACCTTTGTTTTATAACTTTTTTGCATGACATGTCCTTTCATAAAAGACTTATTATAACAGATTTGCAGCTTTGATCTAATTTGCAAATCGTTTGCATTTTGCATATTATCATCATTGTTATGATGTGTCAACTTATTTTTATAATTAATCAGCATAACCTAAATTTTCAGGAATAAATTTCTGGAAATAAATCAAGACACATTAAGAATAAAGTCTTCACCTTAGCATAAAAAAATAGGCACCGCACTAATTATTAGTGAGATGCCCCTAGCTGCTATTTGATATTTTTGCTATTTGATATTTTTACTATCTGATATCCATACCACTTGTATATTGTTTAATAAACTGTTCCCTTGTGCATGGCCTGCCGTAATAATAGCCCTGCAGATAATCAACCTGCATTTCATTCATTTTCTGGCGCCATTCTTTTTTTTCAATACCTTCTGCACATATCCTGACGTTAATGCTATGTACCATCGGAATTATATTTTTATACAATTCATAATCCCTTTCATTATCCATTGCCTTTGCGGTAAAATCCTTGTCCATTTTTACATAGCTTGGATTCATATCACGAATGCAATGAAAATTAGAATATCCTGTACCAAAATCATCGATAACAAAGCTGATATGGTTCTCATCCAATGCCTTCCTGAACTTACAAAACATCGGTGTCATATCCATAAATCCACTTTCGGTCATTTCAATATATATAGAATCCGGTTTTAAAGCATACCTTTTAATCACATCCAATATATCACGCTCAACGTTTCCGTGCATGATCTGGACATATGAAACATTTATATTCATCCTGAAATCAGGAATATATTGCTGTATTTCACAACACAGCTTTGCTGCTTCATCTAATATATATCTTCCTGCCGGGATAATTAATCCGGTTTCCTCCAGTAATGGGATGAATTCCATAGGTGAAATAACCTCTGTATCTTCTCCTGATATCATAGAGAAGCGCATAAGCGCCTCTGCACCAATAACCTGCTCTAAACCACAATCCACGATTGGCTGGTAATGCACATCAAAGCCCTTGAATCCGTTCATGACAGAATTACGGAGTGCGGCTACTATTCTTCCTTTCCGTAAAAAAAGTTCATAGTCATTCTCATCAAAGATATAGAATCCATTTTTCCCCATTTTTTTGGCTTTTTTAAGGACAAATGCAAATTTCTTACGACACTCATCGTAGCCTTCACAAACTGTTGTGGCATCCACAACACCAACAGAAATTGAAAAAACAGCCTCATAATTTTCAGATACTATAAACCTATAAAGTCTGTCATCTATTTTTTTCTTAAGCTCTGCGGCATATTCCCCAGCAGAATGTTCCAGATCAACAATCACATACTGGTCAGCTACAAGATGATATATTCTCTGACTATCAGAAAGACATTCCTTCATGCAGTCAGCTACACTTTTCAGAATATAATTGCCATAAGCCGCTCCGCGCGAACTGTTGATTGCTCCAAAATCATCGATTCCTATATGCATAAGAAAGCCCTTAGAAATGTGTTTCTTATGAGAACGCATATAGGCGTTAAATTCAAGTCCTCCAAGCAACCCGGTGACATTATCTGCCCTTCTCTGATTCCCTGTCTCATTCATGCAGCCAACCAGGTATTGCGGTTTTCCCTGTGAATCGTCAATCACTATTCCACGACAGTTAACCCATACCGGCATGCCTTCTTTATCCAGCCATCTGTAATGCAGATTATGTGCTTTTTCTTTCCCTTCATATATAGCCGTAAGATGCTCCTGCAGCATCTTACGGTCTTCTTCATATACTACCTGTAAAACATCATTGGCAACATCATTCATGACATTTTCTGATATCATAAACCTGTCCACAGCCGACTCAGACAGCTCTATTGTATCATTCTGCAGATCATATACAAACAGATAATCATCCATACATTTTGCGATTATTTCCAATAAAGTTTCTTTTGTCTGCTTACCAAATACTTTAAATATATTCTCACTCACAACAAGAACCTTTCCTTCATAATAGCTTTATGATAAACTTTTAATCTTTAAAGAGCTTAAATCTGTTTACACGTTCATTCATCTTATCTGCACCCTCTGCGAGGTTAATACTGATTGCTGTATTCTCTTCTGAGGATGCTGCAGTACCCTGTACTACACCTGAAAGCTGTTCAATACCCTGTCCAATCTGTTCTAATGACTCTGCCTGTGTATTAGCCTTCTCCATAGTATTCTGTGCCATTTCTGCGAATGAATCCATATCTGCAATAATCTGGTTAAAGGCATCTGCTGTTGTTCTTGTAATTTCATTACCCTTCTGGATTTCAACTAAAGTCTTATCGATTAATTCTCTTGTATTTACCGCTGACTTAGCACTATCTGATGCAAGCTTTCCTATCTGGTCTGCAACTACTGCAAAGCCTTTTCCTGCCTCACCTGCCCTTGCAGCCTCAATAGATGCATTAAGAGCTAACAGATTAGTCTGCGAAGCAATATCTTCAATATCAGTAATAATATTACCTATTTCCTTAGATATTTCTGTAATGTGCTCCATTTCTGTCAGAAGAATATTCATTTTTTCTTTTTCATTATTTGCTTTGTTTGCAGAAGCCTTTACACGTTCAGATGCATTCTTTGTTTCACTTGCTGTATCCTCTGCAAGATCAACAACTGTATCTATTGTGGCATTAAGTTCCTGAATAACTCCTGCCTGCTCTGTTGCACCATCTGCTAACGACTTTGATGCACTTTCTACTTCCTTGGCATTATGTGTAACCTGTTCTGCAATATTGCTTATTTCTGACAATGTACTGTTAAAACGCTTTAAAATGTAAACAAGTGAATCCTTTAATTCTGAAAAATCACCCAGAAATGGTGTAATATCATCACCATTTCTTGTTAAATCACCCTGTGCTATGAATTTAACCTCCTGTGAAATCTCGCTTACATAATCTGAAAGTATATTCATAGCTTCCTTAAGCTTTGTAATTGTTTCACCAAACTCATCATCAGATTCATATGTAAGCATATCCACGTTAGACAGCTCACCCTTTCTAAGGCTGGCAACTGCCTCATCAATCTGACGTACTGGTTCTGTAATTGAGTCTGATATTATCTTTCCTATAATTGTTGCAATCACTGCAATCGCTAATCCTGTTATAATAATGACAATAAAAATAATTATTGTACATATATTAGCAATTACTTTTGCCTTATCTAATTCCGCCTGAAAATCATCGCGTACTGAATTTAACTTTTCTACAAATTCCTTATTACTTTCATACACGCTTCCAGTCATAAGATTGGCAGCATCAGCCTGTTTGCCTTCTTTACTAAGCTTATATATTTTATCTGAGGCTGACCTGTAATCCTCCCATGCAGAACTTGCCTTTTCATAATCAGCTTTACCTGCCTGTGCTTTCTTATTTGAATTAATTATTGTCTCTAACTTAGAAGATATATCCTTTATCTGATTCTCCATATCATTAGTTTCTTTTTCACAGGCTGCCATAACTGCTGTATCTGTTTCTACAAGATGCTGATACTGTTTGATTCTATATTTAGCAGTTATTGTTTGTAATTCCTGCAGACACTCAAGTGAAGGAGACCACACTTCCGTAATACTATGTATATTCGAACGAATCACTAATGTTGATATAAGCGCAACCATTACAAAAAAAGCTGTCATAACAAGCACTGCCATCCGATATACCTTTAATTTTGCTGCAACTCTTAAATTAGCTATCCAACTTCTTAACTTTTCCATATAGTTTCCCTTTCTTTTGTTTTTAAATTATATTGTAATAATAAACTTTTTCCGAATCACATTGTAGAAAAAAACGAAAAACCTTATATTCTCATACTCTCACAATCCTTCTTTAAAAAAGTTTTGTTAAATATATCACAAAATCATTTATATTACAACCTAAAAAAATTAATATTTTTTGTTTTTTTTCTTAAAGAATACCTTGTATATAACCTAATATGTCATTTAAGACTCTATACATAATAGTCTTGCACAATATAGTTTCTCTTTTTTATTCATATCTGCTAACATACTTAAGAGCAGGCTTTCACCCCAGCCTCTTAACAACTGCCACGAATGCATCAACTATGAATATAGCAAGAGCAATCGCTCCTGCTGCCCCGATTGTAAGCACAAGACTTGATAGTGCCTCCTGTGTATCTGCTGTAAACAGGTAATAAACCGTCTTATACATGCCCGCTCCAGGCACAATCGTAAGTATAGACGGAATAAGCGTTGTTGTTACCGGTGTCTTCATAAGTCTTGCAAGAATATGCGATATGACTGCCAGCACCAGTCCTGACACAAAAGTAGCCATAAGCATAGATGTATACCTTTCCGTATAAAGATATACAGCCCATCCTGCCATCCCTAATATTCCATTAACAACCAGACATCTTTTCGGTGCTTCAATAAGAACTGAAAAGCCTATTATTGCACCAAAAGCAAATATACTTTGTAATAGCATAATTCTCCATTCTTTAAATCACATTGACAGGCTACAATAATAATAATCCCACGTATACTCCAAGGGCAATCATCGCCGCCTCTGTAAACGCCTGCAGTATATTTGCATTACCTGAAGCGTAATCCCCATGAAGCGTATCTCTTATGGCATTGGTTATGGCTGCACCAGGTACAAGCACCATAATCGAGCCTATGATTATCCTGTCGATATGCGAACCTATTCCAACGTGCACCATAACGAAAGCTATAACCGATATGACTATTGATGCCACAAGATCATTTATAAGTGGATTAAGTGCGATTTTCTTTCCGATATGAAGCCACGCTGCAAGAAATATTCCAACTATTGCCGTTGCTGCCATATCCTTAAAATCACCACCATACATCCCTGCAAAGAAAGCTACAACAAAGACCGTGCATATATCCTTAAGCCACCATGGATACTGGGATTTCTTAAGATGCTTGAGCTGTGAAAAGGCCTCCTCTAAGGATATAATCCTCATATAGAACTTTCTTGATATATTATTTACCTGGGCTATTACATTAAGATTGGTCGCGCCCTTATTCACACGCCTTATAACTGTAAGAGCATCTATGGATGGATCATCAAGTGATATCATAATACCTGTTGACACTACAAATGCTTCACTTGTTTTAAGACCTGAGGTTTTGAGTATATAATTTATCGTTTCCTCTACACGGTATATCTCAGCTCCGCTCTCTAACATAATAGTGCCTGCAAGTGCCGCCGTATCAATAAGCAGCTTATAATCCGGCTGCCCTGTTTTCTTCACATCCGTTCCTGTAGTTTCTTTTTTTGTATCACCAGTCTTAACTGCCTGCACCATCTCAGCCTCCTCCTTCCTTATATCCTCTTAATGTTTACGTCATGATTTTATATACTCTGCCTTTATCTGAATGTATACTTCTTTAATTCGCAGTTCTTTATTCCAAATGCTGAGAATTCCTCATTTGTCATATTGTTGAAATATGATTCTACTATTCTTGATATGCCATTATGCGCTACAAGCAGATAAACCTTATCTTCACTGTCATTCTTAATATCATCAATAAGATTATATATTCTCTGGCACAGATGAAGCATAGTCTCTCCACCATCAAAATCATATACAAAGTTCATCTTTGCCTTTGCGAATTCTTCTCCATCTCTTGCTGTTGATTCATACCGTCCAAAATTCTGTTCTTTAAGTCTTATTTCCTCCCGGCAGGCTATTCCTGTCACCTCTGATATATGCTTTGCAGTATCTGCTGCTCTTACTAATGGTGAATACAGGATTTCATCTATATGGATATGCTCCTCTTTTATTCTTTTTCCAAGCTCTGTCGCCTGGTCATGTCCCAGACTTGTAAGTGCAATGTCTGTTGCACCGCATATTTTGTTTTCAACATTCCATATCGTCTGCCCATGTCTTGTAAAATAAAAATAACTACTCATGCCTTATCACCTCAACTCTGCATAATCTCTCCAGCATATCATCTGTCATATTGTATACCGCATCAATCACATAATTTCTGTAAGTGGCATTTCCATCCATATCATTAAGCCTTTTATATGCTGTCTCTCCACTTATTCCCATAACACAGACTGCCGCTGCCACAGCTTTGGCTATGCTGCCCTGTATTGCTGTATCATGCTCTTTACTTATGCACATATCTGCTTTATCTGCATCTGCTTTATCCACATGTGCAGAGCCTGTATACACATTTTCCATACTGATAGCTGCAATATAGGCTGTTATCAGTGCTGAAAGCTGACAACCAGAACCTGTCACCCTGCTCATCATAGGATGTCCGTTTCTTATACAATATACTACATTCCCATCAGTTACTATATCTATAACACCAGTTATACACAACACAGCCCCTGTTTTTTTAGCAAATGCTTCTGCAAATGCTGCCACATCATATATATTGTCCTCTGTGATCCGGTCAATATCATTAGCCTCCACACCTTTAGAGTGGTTAATGTCAGCCATTCCTCCTGCAAGTGCTTTTATTTCTGATATGTTTCCTCTTATGACAGTCGGACTTATCTCTTTTATTATTCTTAAGGCTGCACTGTTTCTGAAATCTGAGGCTCCTGCACCTACCGGATCAAGCACAACCGGATGATGAAGAGCTGCTGCACTTCTGCCAGCAACCAGCATCGCCTCAAGCTTATTCTCATTTAACATGCCTATATTAAGATTTAATCCATCACATATAGCTGTTATCTGTCTAACCTCAAGTGCATCCTCTGCCATGATAGCTGCACCACCACATGCCAGAAGTATATTTGCACAATCATTCATGCTTACATAGTTAGTTATACTATGAATAAGCGGCTTCCTTTTATGCACTATTCCAATAATATTATCAAACATGTTATTCTTTACTCCAACACCCATTGTTATTCTATATTCTGCTGCATTTTTGCAAGCAGTCCCGATCTTTTAAGGCTTAGAACTATCATTCCCGATATCAGCGCACCTACTGCTGTTGATACAAAAAACGGAAATACATACACATAAAACGCCAGATTGGCTGCATTCTTTCCCATAAGGAATATAGCAACAGGGTACGCACTAAGTCCACCTAATATAGAGGTTCCAGCCACTTCTCCTATCATTGTCGCTATAATGTTATGAAATCTTTTATACACTACGCCACATACTAATGCACCAAACATGCTTCCCGGAAATGCCATAAGACTTCCTATTCCCAGCATATTTCTTATAAGTGATGCCACAAATGCTGCCATGACACCATAACCCGGTCCTAAAAGAACTGCACAGAATACATTAACCATATGCTGTACAGGTGCACATTTGCTTCCAAACACCGGAAACGAAAACAGACTTCCTACAACAGCAGCAGCACATAATATACCTGCTATTGATAATTTTTTGATACTAGTTGATTTCACGATATAAACCTCCTTTTTTCCTGACCAGAAGCCTTATATATAATGCCTCTTCCATACAGGAATTCCATAAATCATTTCTTAAATCATTTTTTGTAGTATACCATATTCTTCAAATGTGTGATATATTAATCTATAAATACCAGGATTGCTACATAATTTGCGCAATCCCCTGACAACATACGCAGAAATGGAGATTAGTGTGAAAAATAAGATTTTTCACACGCAAGATTTGTGCTTCGCACAAACTTGAGATGCGCTGAAAAGCAGCGCAGGAATGGAGGATTAACGATGTACGAATTCACTAATGACTGCCTTACAGGCATTAAAGAAATTGATGATGAACATGCAAAGTTATTTAAAATGATTAACGATGCAATATCTATGGGCAACGAGCTTGATGACATAGCTCCTGTCGCTAATAACCTTATATCAGGTCTTAAAGACTATGCTGCCACTCATTTTGCACATGAGGAGGCTTATATGGAAAGCATCCATGACCCTGAACTTGACCTTCAGAAAAAAGAACACGCTGCCTTTACGAAAAAGGTTAATGAGTTCTGTCTTGATACATCATCAAAGGAAGCAGCTAAAGCCTCATTTAACGAATGTATTTCATTTCTTGTACGCTGGTTATACCATCATATACTCAGTAACGATATGATGATTGGTAAAATGTGTGCTCCTGTCAATAAGGAAAATGAAAGTTCTTCTGAAACTGATGGAAAAAGTCTTTTTATATTTACTGATAAATATAAAACAGGTATTGAGTTTGTTGATGAAGAACATAAGCGTCTGTTTGAAATAATAAATGAAACCTATGAGCTTATTCATGACCACTTTATTCATGATAAATATGACCAGATAATATCTTTACTTGAGCAGCTTAAGGACTATACTGAGTTCCACTTCCATGATGAAGAAGAATATATGAAGAGCATCAATTATCAGGGACTTGAGGCTCAGCAGCAGGCTCATGCAGCTTTCATTGATAAGCTTGTTAATATTGATATACATGAGCTTGAAGCTATGGACGACAACCAGCAGCAATATCTGCTTGACCTTGTCAACTTCCTTGTAACCTGGTTATCTAGCCACATACTTGGCGCTGATAAAAAAATACCTGTATAACCAGCAGACAACTAACCACACTTACATATAAAAATAGATTGTAAATATATCTCTTTATATTTACAATCTATTTTTTTATTGTTTATAATATGATGTGAGTGTCAAAAGGTCTAAACACACATGAGCCCGCACATCTGATATAAGACGAATGACAATATTACCTGCCAGCATTGTGCTTCTCAAAGAACTTCTTAGTTTCTGCCACTACAACTCCACTAAGTGCAAACAGTGCAATCATGTTAGGGAGTGCCATAAGTCCATTGAATATATCCGCTATTGTCCATACAGCACTTACTGTCATATATGGTCCTATAAATACTGCTAATATGTATATCCAGCGGAATATCTTTACATGCTTCATATTTCCGTTACTTAAATATTCAAGACATCTTTCACTGTAGTAATCCCATCCAAGAATAGTAGTAAATGCAAAGAATACAAGACAAAGCATAAGTACAAAGGATGAAACCTGTGCAGGAAATGGCAGTCCATTCTGGAATGCATATGTAGTAACCTGGACACCCTGAAGTCCCTCTACCTGCCATGCTCCTGTTATAACTATTGAAAGTCCTGTAAGTGTACATATAACTATTGTATCTATGAATGTACCTGTCATGCTTACAAGTCCCTGACGTACTGGCTCTTTTGTCTGTGCTGCTGCCGCTGCTATAGGTGCACTACCAAGTCCTGCTTCGTTAGAAAAGATACCTCTTGCAACACCCTTCTGCATAGCTACAAGCATGCTTCCTACAACACCACCTGTTATAGCTCTTGGTGAAAATGCTGCTTCCACTATAATCTTAAATGCTGTTGGAACCTTTGTTATGTTAGTTATAACAAGAACTCCAACAAACAACACATATAACACAGCCATAAATGGTACAATAACCTGACTTACACTTGCTATTCTCTTAACTCCACCTATAAGAACAAGAGCTACACATACTGCAAGCACAAGAGAAGCTATAACAACTGACCATGAATATTCTCCTAAAAATGGGATATTCACGCAATGCGAATTATCTGCATCAAAGAAGCCATTAACAGCACTTGATATACCATTTACCTGGCTGAATGTTCCTATACCAAAAAGACCTACACATACACCAAAAAATGCAAATATTTTAGCAAGCCATTTCCACTTCTTTCCCATGCCCTGCTCTATATAGTAAAATGGTCCACCCAGACTATGTCCGTCTTCTGAAACAACACGGTACTTAACAGCTAAAAGTCCTTCTGAATATTTAGTTGCCATTCCAAAAAATGCTGCCACTATCATCCAGAATAACGCTCCTGGACCTCCTGCGCATACAGCAGTTGCAACACCAACTATATTACCTGTACCTATTGTAGCACTTAAAGCTGTACACAGGGCTGCAAAGCTTGATATTTCACCTTCGCCCTCCTCTTCATTCTTTATCATCCACTTTAACGCAAGAGGAAGTTTTCTTATCTGAAGCACACCAAGACGTACTGTAAGCAGTATACCACCTGCTATGATAAGAACCATAAGAGGTACACCCCAGACAAAATCATCAATTTTTGTAAGAACCTGATTAATCGAATTCCACATATGTCCTAACTACCTTTCTTTATTTTCATAAATATAAATGACAAATATCCGGTTATATGACTTTCTATGGAAAACTGACAAGCTTTTCAGCCTGAATGGAATACATGACCTTAAGATTATATTGACTTATATATATTTAATATATATATACTTATATAATAATAGAACATATGGCCTTCTCTGTCCTTTTGCCTGAGAGATTCATATACGCATGTATATGTTGCACCTTCGGCTTCTGTATTATATCAGAATCTCCAGAGAGTCGATCCATTTACAGTTGCACCAGTCCTTGACACTGGCACCTGAGAGTGTTACTCCTTCGGTAGACATCAGTCACTTTCCTGCAAACTTCATATCGAAATTGTCATAGACTAATATATATCTATTTCAGACATTTTTCAACATTTTTTTATAATAATTTTAGACAATAAGTTTTAGACAATAAATTTATTCCAATGAATTTATTCAAAGTAACGTCTTATTCCATCTATAAGGCCATCTCTTAAAGTCTCAAGCCTGCTGTCGTTATGATCTGAACATTGATTTCCAAGTTCTATATCAACTGATGGTATTGTGCTGTACGAGGTCTGTGTAAGATCTATCTTCATACTTCCCTGCCCGTTTATCTTAGCACCGTTGTTACTAAGACCTGCTATAAGTGCTTCACCTAACGCATTATGTTCCTGCCAGTGTGAGGCAACTGGTTCCATGTCCTTTATGCCATCAGGAACAGCTATATAAAAGCACCCCTTATCATAGCTTAAGTTATCTCCATCCCAGTGAAGTGCTATATGGCAATCAGCTGCATTATTAGCTATAACTGTCCTCGCCACATTATCAAGCTGGACATCATCAGAATCCCTTAACATAAGTACATCATAGCCGTTATCCAGCAGTCCGTCTCTTAATATCTCTGCCATGCGGAGTGTTACTCTGCTTTCAGCAACGCCATCGTTAAATGTCATTCCAGATGACACTGCTACAGCCATCGTTGAACCACTTGCTGTAGTTCCTCCTGTTGTCTTAGGTGAACCATCCGGATGACAGAATGTTTTTACTGTTGTGCCACCTACTGTACCATGTCCTGCATTCACTGCTACTGTTATGCCTTTACGTTCACTACTGCTTTTATAATATACTGCATTTCCTGTTGTTATAACTGCATTTCCAGCGTACTGCCATGAAGGATCAAGCTCGACTCCTTCCTTGTCAGAATATGCAGGCTTTACAGCTGCATTGTTGTCAGTAGTGTCAGCTGCTTCTATGCTTGTTTCTTCATTAGTATCCTCTTCAGTGATTGTTTCCTCTGTATTATTCTCTTTAGTCAGCTGTTCTTTTTCTGTATCTGATATAACAGCTTCATTCACACTAACTGTCTGTTCTGATGAAATGCTTTTATCCGCTTTACTGCACGCTGCAGCTGTAACTATACATAGCATAGCACTTATGCATACTAATAATCTTTTTCTCATATATAATCCCTATAATCTATCATAATCATAATTGCCAAACACGATTTATACTTTTGACTCTTACATCATTCTATTAAATTATATTTGAATAATCAAGTAATTATTTACTTTTGTTCTTTTTTGTAATTATTTACTTATGTTTACTTTTTTTATTAATACTTTTATAAACCAATAACACGATATATATAATCCATATCCATATTGGCCCTTATAACATCTGCAAGCTTATCATACTCAGCCTGTTTATACATATCATAGCTTATATGAGTGCTGTCTTGTGATATTCCCCGTCTTTTACATAACATTTCTATGAAACTATCACAGAATTCCTGCACATCAAAGATTCCATGCATATATGTTCCTGCCACATTGCCACGTACACATCCGTCCATATATTCCAATCCATCCACTGTATTTCTTATTTTTGCAAATGCCACGTCTGTTTTTACAACACTCTCTCCCATATGTATCTCATAACCACCACATACTTTTCCTGTAAGTCCACTCCATATGCCTGACTGATCACATATTATCCCTTCCACTCTTGTCCTGTGCTTTCTTCTGGAAAATGTTGTTACAACTGGAAGCAGTCCCATTCCTGGTATAGTCTCACCTGTCTCTGCGTTGCAGCTGTCATCTATCACATCCCCTAGCATCTGATAACCTCCACATATTCCAAGCACTAAAACATCCTGTCTTAGACACCTTATAATCTGTGCTTCTATCTGGTTATATCTCATCCACTTAAGGTCTCCTATAGTATTCTTGCTTCCAGGAATAATAATCAGGTCCGGACTTCCTATCATAGCTGCATTATCAACGTACCTTAGATTAACTATATCCATACGCTCCAACGCATTAAAATCTGTAAAGTTAGATATATGAGGCAGCCTTATAACTACTATATCCAGCTGCTTCTTTAGTGTGCTGACAGACTTATGTGATGTATCTATTCTTTCAGAAAGACTGTCTTCATCTTCTATATCAAGCCTTGTATAAGGAATAACACCTGTAACTGGTATATGACATATATCATAAAGCTGTTGTATGCCGGGCTCTAATATTCTCCTGTCGCCACGGAACTTATTCATGACTAATCCCCTGACACGTTTTCTTTCCTTTTCCTCAAGAAGCATAATCGTTCCAACAAGCTGTGCAAACACACCTCCACGGTCAATATCCCCGACTAAAAGTACTGGTGCATCTACAAGCTCAGCCATCCCCATATTTACAATATCATCTTTTTTAAGATTAATCTCTGCCGGACTTCCAGCTCCCTCTAACACTATAACATCATATGCCTTATCAAGCTTGTCATATGCCTGCATAATATCCGGTATAAGCTTCTTTTTATACCGGAAATATTCCTTTGCCGGCATATTTTTTAACGGAGTTCCATTTACTATAACCTGTGAACCGACATCACTTGTCGGCTTTAAAAGTATTGGATTCATACATATATCAGGTTCTATCATGGCAGCTTCTGCCTGCATGACCTGTGCCCTTCCCATCTCATAACCATCCCTGGTCACATAAGAATTCAAGGCCATATTCTGCGATTTAAAAGGTGCAGCCTTATACCCATCCTGTTTTAACACTCTTAATATTCCTGCTGTCACTATGCTCTTTCCTGCATTAGACATAGTTCCCTGAATCATAAGATTCTTTGCCATATATTACTGCACCTCCATTATATTCTTTATAAGACATTCGTTATCCTCATGCTTCTTTACAGAATAGTCAAGCAGAATATCTTTATCAAATATATTGCCGCCGTGTATCTGTTTTTCCATATACAGTAATCCTCCTTCTCCACTAAGAGCCTGTGCTTTTTAAAAACCGGCCTGTAAAAGCAGTACAAGTCTTATCACTGACACCATGACAACCATAAGAAAAGCTGTAATATAAAGAAGAAGGTTACTTCGTTTTATATCCTCTGTTTCAAGTTCCCTTATGTCATCACCTATCTGCGGTTTCTTTACAAGTCTGCCAAAATAATAATTATCACCTGATAAAGCTACCATAAGTGCACCTGCACAGGCTGCCTCTGTCTGTGCTGCATTAGGACTGCTGTGCTTTTTTTTATCCCTTTTATATATTTTCCATGCATTTTTAATGCTGTAATGTATCCTATCTGTTCCTTTAAGCTTTTCACATATCTGTGCAATACCTGCCGCTGCAACCATAAGACAGCCTCCGATTCGTGCCGGTATATAATTAAACACATCATCCATCTTTGCTGCAAATCTTCCAAAATACATATATTTGTCATTCTTATACCCAATCATGGAGTCCATAGTATTCACAGCCTTATATATAAAGCCTCCCGGTGCACCAAAAAAAAGCATATAAAACAAAGGTGCCACAACACCATCTGATGTATTCTCTGCAACTGTTTCAACCGCAGCCCTTATAACACCATGATTATCAAGCTGCATGGTATCGCGTCCTACTATCATGGATACAGCTATCCTTGCCTTTTCTATTCCCTCCTGCTTTAATGCAGCATATACTTTCATGCTTTCCACCCTTAAGGATTTAACAGCAAGAATCTGATAGCACATTATGGTTTCTGCTATGCAGCCTGCTGCTATGCTGATATTATAAAACACTGCAAGAAGCAATATCACAACAGCTCCTGTGATAAATAACACAAGAACTGCAAGAACAGCCCCTTTTATATACTTTGTTTCATCTTTGTCGCCTTTTTTTAACAAAAGCTTTTCAAGAAATGTTATCAGCCTGCCAATAAGCTGTACAGGATGATACAGCCAGTGTGGGTCTCCTATTATAAGGTCGAGTATGTACCCAAGCACTATCGCTATTGTCTGACATTTTATTATCGTTAAAAACATATATTATAATACCTTCTTTGCACTTTTTATCCTGGCATCCTGGGTTACTTCACATATATAACCTTCTGAGTTGCCACAATGATAGTCATAATAACTACCACCATAAAATTCCGATAATATTGACATAATAGTTCCACCATGGACGACTAAAGCAACACTTTCATTATCTTTAGCATGTTTTACAATTCTTATAAATGCTTCTGTACATCTTTTCCTGAAAGCTTTAATATCCTCTCCTTTAGGAAATGGAAGTGTAGCATTGCTGTCTATCCATTTTTGATAATAAGAATCACCTGAAAGCTCTATATAGTTTTTCCCTTCAAACCTGCCAAAATCACATTCCTTTAAATCATCAACAACTACAGCCTCTCTGCCAGGATATATTATCTGTGCCGTCTGGATGCATCTTTTCATTGGACTTACGTATATCTTATCTGCAGCCGGATATATGTCTTTATGTACATTTATTAACAGCTTTTCTATACCTGTATCGCATAAAGCTTCATCTGTTATTCCTATATATCTTTTTTCCTGATTCCCCATGGTGGCTCCATGCCTTATCAATATAACCTTCATACACGTATTGTCCTCATTTATTACTTCCATCACATTTAAGGCACTGTCCTATGCCACACATAACTCGCTCTACCCTGTCTGACTTCTTGACTGCACAGCATAACGCTCTTCCGACAGCTTCCCTGTATATTCTGTCTTCTTTTTTCAGTGGAACTATTCCACCCCCTACCTCATCACATATAAGTATGATATCAGGATTAGCCTCATATATATCATTTATTATTTCAGCGGCAGGCATTGTCTTTGCTGTGGTATCAGCCGTTATAGTATCATCAGCCGTTATAGTATCATCAGTCGTTATGGTGTCATCAACTGTAGTGTTATATGCAGCACCTTCTTTATAGGTTAACCTTTTTATATACAGATGCAGGTGATTAAGCACCTGTGCTTCTTTTATATCCTTAAGGCTGCAGCCTGCGCCATCAGCTACCTTTAAACAGCCTTTTTTTTCAAGTACATATTCAAGTTTCCCCTGAAATGCACCTCCAAAATAAACTTCCATATGTATTTCTCCATCACTATAATAAGCTAAGCTATCAGACAAGAAGTGAGATTATGCCTATCGCAGCTGTTATACACAACTCACATACACAAAGCAGATATCCTGCCAGGTCACCTGTAACACCACCGAACTCTTTATATGCCATATGTCTGTAATATAAAAACACTGCCACACAAACAGCATAGATTATAAATGCAAGTATTATATTAATAAAACATATTCCTGCAAAACACAGTACAAGCTGACAAAAAAGCATTATATTTACACGTTTTCTATCTGCTTTGCTTGTAAATGAATAAAGCATTCCTTTATTTACAGCACCTTTAAGATTAACTGCTGCCAGACCGCTTATTATCCTTGATAAAAAGAAAGTAAATGCCCATGCTATAGCAAGTCCATCACATTCTTTGGACACTATGCAGTATATAAATGCAAAAAAAACGACATAATATACCAAAAGTCTTATAACTGCGAATGCACCTATATGTGAGTCCTTTAATATTCCAAGCTTTTTTTCTACGTCACCATATGAGTTACGTGCATCACAGGTATCCATGTAACCATCAAGATGAATCCCACCAGTAATAACCACAGGCAGAATCATAAGTATAAGTGATACACTTATATATGGTACATAAAAATAACCCGATATCTTATATAAAACATACATTATCAGTCCTGTTACTGCACCTACAAGTGGAAAGAAGCCCATAACATATCTCATGTCCTTTTCTTCTAATTCCAGATGTGGCATAGGTATTTTAGAATACATGGAAAATGCTATCACCAAAGATTTAATCACTGACATATACTTTTCTCCTTATTTTTATATCCTGTATCTATATTTTCAGGATTTTATTGATATTAGTTATCTGTCTGTTTCTGCTTCTATTGATATTGGATATCTATCTGTTTCTGTTTCTTATCTTATCCTCCAGTATATTCTTTCCCTTATGAAACACAGGAATAGAATACACCACTTCAACTACAGCATCAGCTTTTTTTGCAAGCTGTATATTAAGCCTTCCAAGTCTTTTTATATAGTTCTTTGTATCTGTATCATATTCGCATCCATCAAAAAACACTTCATTAGTTACAATCACAAGATGCCCACACACCTGATACAGTTTCATACATTCATCTATTATGTTATCCGGATTACCGCCTTTTTCAAAGCATTCATTAGCAAGCAGGTTAGACATACACTCAAGTAATACTACCGGCTTATTGGAAATTCTTTGCGCAACCTCACTGATATGCATATACTGTTCTATAGTTTCAAAACCCTTTCCACTTCTAAGCCCGTGATGTCTTAGTATTCTTTTCTTTCCTTCTTCACCATACGGCTGCATTGTAGCTATATAATATTTCTTTCTGTCTCCTGACAACCTGCAGCATATCTGTTCTGCATATTCAGATTTTCCGCTGCCACTTACACCTGTTACTACTATCAACATTTCCCATAATCCTCATATGCTGTTATCTGTATATCGTCAAATGTTGTATTTTCCTTATATACCTGCATAGCCATATCAAGCAGTGGAAAAAGCATAACTGCTCCTGTTCCCTCTCCCAGTGCAAGCTCTGCATGTATAACTGCTTTCTTATCAAGCTCAGACAGTAACGCCTTTATCGCTGGTTCTTTTCCCTGATGTGATACAAGTATATAATCCTTTACCGTAGGACACAGCCTTACTGCAATAAGTGCTGCAACGGCAGAAATAACACCATCAACCACAACAGGAAGCCTGTATACTGCTCCCCCTATATACACTCCTGTCAGTCCTGCAACATCAAGTCCACCTATGCATCTTAACAGTTCCAAAGGATCATTCTTATATATGCCATACATCTCTTTTGCTTTTCTTATGACTTCTGTCTTTTTTAACAGCCCCTCATCGCTAAGACCTGCTCCCCTGCCTGTTACTTCCCCGGGATTCATGTCCAAAAGTATACATGCCAATGCTGCACTTGTTGTTGTATTACCTATACCCATCTCTCCTGTGGCAAGTATGTTATATCCATCATCCTTACAGCATTTAACCTGCTCTATTCCTGCTTTTACAGCCTTTATAAGCTGCTGCTTTGTCATAGCTGGTTCCTTTAAGAAATTCTTAGTTCCAGGCATAACCCTTCTGTTTACAAGTCCTTTATAATCTTCTGTTTTTATAAGACTACCAGGCAGGTCCTGTGCTATTCCTATATTTACTGGAATAACCTTTGCATTAACGCAGTCTGCCATCCTGCATACACTTGATATTCCATCTGCCATGTTGCAGCTTACAACAGCAGTTACCTCCTGTCCTGTCTGGGTAACACCTTCTTCTACTATACCATTATCTGCACACATAACAACAACTGCTTTTTTGTCTATAGATACATCTGCATTTCCTTGTATTCCTGCTATCTGTACTATCATATCCTCGAACATTCCAAGTCCATGAAGTGGTTTTGCTATACCGTCCCAATGCTTTTCTGCCTGTTTCATAGCATTATTATCCAAAGCTTTTATTGTTGTAAGTTCTGGGAATATAGCTGCCAGTTTTTCTATATCTTTATCTATACCACTTACTTTATGTCTGTAGCATCTGCATGTCTTAATAAATCTTCTGGCTGCTTCTTTGTTTCCTGGAAAATATATATGAGGAAAACCTGCATACAATGTATCACTTCCATAACCTTCTATCTCAACGCTTCCATCAGATGCTTTAGTCACAGAATAAGTATCACCCTTACAGTCACTATTCCAGTAGTGGAATTCGTGGGCTGAAAAACTCTTGCCTTTATCAGCAAGCATAGTATTTCTGCCTGCTGTGAGTGTCATATATCCAAACCTCTGCAGACGTCCGGCATTATAGCCTGTGCCATCTATAACTCCTGCCATTGGATATACTTTTTTATCTGGTGCCTCAAGATTCTTATGAAGATACAGATATCCACCACACTCTGCTATACATGGAAGTCCTCCCCGTATCTTATCCGCTATATCGTTTCTCATGGAAACATTATCCGATAGTTCTTTAGCATGAAGCTCTGGATAGCCTCCATACAATAATAAGCCATCAATATCATCTGGAAGCTTCTTATCCCTCAGCGGACTAAAATATACAGGCTCGCACCCATGTTCCCTTAAGAATTCAAGATTATCCTCATAAAGAAAACAAAATGCCTCATCCCTTGCTACTGCAATATGTATGATATCTTCTTTATTACTTTTTTCTGTTTTTTTGCAGGCTTTACTATCAGAAGCATTTAATTCACAACCTGTCTTACACTTTGTGGCTGTATGTCCTAGTTCTATAATACCTTTGATATCAATACTCTCCTTCATAAGAGCTGCAATAGTATCAACCTTTTCCTTAAAATGTTCAATCTCATCGGATGTAACAAGACCAAGGTGTCTGCTTTCAAGTGCTATGGCCTTGTTTACAGGAAGATAACCAAGCGGCTTTATTCCAGCCATATGTGCCGCCATACTTGCATCCTTATATAACTTAGAAGACAGATTGTTAAATATAACGCCTTGTATATGATTGTTTTCTATATATTCTTTATAACCTTTAAGAACCGCTCCTATTGAATTACTCATACCTCTGCAGTTCACTACAAGAATAACTGGTGTATCTGTGATATCAGCTATCTCATATGAGCTTCCCTTCGTGCTAAAGCCCTGTCCATCATAATAGCCCATAACTCCCTCTATTATAGTTATGTCACTTTCTGATTCTTTTCTAAAAAGCAGCTCTTTTATAGTATTTTCATCACAGAACCAGCTGTCAAGGTTGCCTGTTTTCATGTTTAATACTCTTGAATGAAACATTGAATCTATATAATCAGGTCCACATTTTAACGCTAAAGGCATTAAGCCCATATCTTTAATACACTGGCATAAGCCGCATACAATAGTTGTTTTGCCGCTTCCACTGCCTGTAGCAGCTATCATGACTCGACTCATCTGTTACCTCTTCCTTCAATAATAAATACTGGATTGTTGGCAGCTAACATATGATATCTGCCTCTTTTCTTTATCTGTGTTACTGCTATCTGTACAATATCTATAACATCCACTTTTTTATCTTCCATAAGCCTTACGGAATCATTAAGCGTTTCTAATGTCACTGCTGTTATAACTATGTGTACACCAGGATTTTTCTTTAATACTATGTCCATTATTTTTTCAAGCTCTCCACCGCTTCCACCTATAAATACTGAATCCGCAGCAGGCAGTTTCTCTATCACATCTGCAGCACTGGCATTAATGATATCTATATTATCAAGTCCGAATTTTCTGGCATTTTGCGCTATAAGATCACAGCCTTCTTTCGTTCTTTCAACTGCATATACTGTTCCATATAATGCATGCATGGCAAGTTCTACAGAAACCGAACCTGTTCCTGCACCGATGTCATACACTATGGCATCCTTAGCCGGTGATAACCTGCTTACAACACTTGCCCTGATTTCGCGCTTTGTCATAGGAATATCTGCACGTATAAAACTCTCATCTGGCAAACCTGTCATAACAGCTGCCTGTGGATAATGATTATGAACCGCCATAACTGTTAGTCCTGCTGCCGTATATTCTGCATATTCACTTACGTGCCCTGATAATATCTTTTCATTATCATATGACAGATTCTCACCTATCCATATATCTGCCCCGCCCAGTCCGGACTCACAAAGCCGCTTACAGATATGAGAAACAGCGCCCTGCGTAAGAAAATATGTCCATTCATTAGTTAAGACAAGCGGAATATAATTCTGTTTCTTACCATGCAGACTGACCATTGCCGCCATCTCCCACGGCTGTCCTATCTTTGATGCAAGATATATAACAGAAGATATTCCAGGAAGAATATTTATATCATACTTTTTTACAACACTTTCCTCCTGTGCTTTATAAAGCTGCTCCATAAGCTTCTTTGTTCCGCTGTAAAAGCCTGTATCTCCCGACATTAAAACTGCATATATTAAAGCCTTTTCTTTGTTTATAATATCGTAAATATCCCTGGCTGTAACAGCAAAAAAAAGTTTTTTATCTGTATTACTATAAGCCTCAAGCAGTCTTTTAGAACCTATAATAACATCTGCGTGTCCTATTGCTTCACTTGCCTGCTGTGTAAGACATTTTCTGCTGCCCGGCCCCATTCCTATGATATACACCTGTTTCATCTGCTTCTCCCTTATATCACTCTGCTTTTTAACCATATGATAAGCTATATTTACAGCTTTTCAAGATACTCTATGACCTCTTTTATACATTTTCCTTCATGTTCAACAGGTCTTTTTATAACCACAACATCCGCTCCTGTCTGTTCTGCTGCCATAAGCTTCTCATTGTATCCACCACTGTTTCCTGACTCTTTCGTCACGAGCACATCTATGTGAAACTGTCTGATTAATGCTGCATTTATTTCCGTAGAAAATGGTCCCTGCATTGCTATAAGATGTGCTGGAAAAAAACCTGCATCTATAGCATTCTGAAGCATACACGGATCAGGCAGCAGCCTTAGATAAGCTCTCTTTTTATAGTCTTTTATATTGACATATTCAGGGATGTTCTTACTTCCTGTTGTAAGTAATATATTTTTTTTAAGATAAGCTTTACTGTTTAGAATAGAAACAGTCTCTTGCATAGTGTCTGTATACACAAGCCTGTCATCTAAGGATGCTCCATCATCATATGCTGCTTTGGGAACCGTTTCCTCTCTTAACACTCTTATGTACTGTACATCCGCTTTATCACATACATCTTTTATACTGCGTGTTACTACTCTGGCATATGGATGTGTTGCATCTATAACAATATCCGGTTTTATATATGCAAGTTCCTTTTGCATAGCTTCCTCATCAAGTCTGCCTACATGTATGTGAAGCTTTTCTTTATATATATTTTCTGATAGCTCTAAAATAATCTCTTTTCCATATTCTGTCGTCACATATACATGCGTGATAAACCCTGTATCACTTTTTTCTGCCAGATATCCGCACAGTCTTCTTCCCTCTGTCGTGCCTGCAAAAAGCATAACAGTAACATTTTTCATCATATAACCTTGTACCCTCTTGGTGTGACCATCCTGCCATCTATAACCTTAGTATGGCTGTTTCCTATATATACAGTTGTAAACATATCAACATCACATTCTGCCAGTTCTTTAAGCGTAAGTATCTCTGCCTTTTCATTATCCCTGCCTATGTTTTTAACATATCCACATATTGTATCTTGTGATTGTATCTTAGACACGATCTCACATGCCTCTTTAAGATATCCAGCTCTTCTTCGGCTGGACGGATTATATATGCACATTACCATATCACTGTCTGCAGCAGCCCTCACTCTTTTCTTTATAAGCTCCCATGGTGTCATACAGTCACTTAAGCTTATAACAGCAAAGTCATGTGATAACGGAGCTCCAAGAATAGCTGCACCACTGCTTGCTGCTGTCACACCTGAGATAACCTTTATCTGTACTCTTTTTTGAGCAAGCTCATATACAAGACCTGCCATGCCATATATCCCGCTGTCACCACTACATACAAGTACTACCTCCAGGCCTTCCTCTGCCTTATCTATAGCGTACTGGCACCTCTCTTTTTCCTGCATCATATCTGTAGAATAATACTCTTTTTCAGGAAAATACTGTTTTAATATGTTAACGTATGTCTTATATCCAACTATAAGCCCGGCATCAGAAATAGCTGCAAATGCTTCTAGTGTCATATTATCTTTAGCCCCGCTTCCAAACCCAACTATCTTAAGCATACATACCTCCTTGTTTTACGAAGTAAAATTTATCATTCTATGCATATATTGCCACTGTCACTCCGTCACAGACTGTTTTGTTTACAATACATCTTTTATCTTTTGAGGCTGCACATGCACTTCTCTCACACACATTATCAACTCCAACCTTATCCTTAACAAAGCCTGATGCAGTGAATTCACCTCTGATAGTGTTAAGATATTGTGCTGAATATGTTTTATATGGTACTTTCAGTTCCCGTGCAAAATCTATTATCCCCTGTTCGTCAGCTTTTCTGTCAACAGAAACAACTGCCGCTATTCTTTCCATAAGCAGGTCATTCTTATCACATGTACTGCTTACCGCTTTTCTTATCTGCCCGCTTGTTTTTCCTCTTTTACAGCCTATTCCTACGAAAAGATCCATAGGCACAAGCTTTAATGTACGCTTGAATATCATATGGTCAGACGGACTTGTTATAATCTGTATTCCACTTTCATATTTATCTATACTGCTTTGTCCGGCTGTTCCATATGCTTCCTCTCCAAACATTGTAAGCTGCCCATTCCACTTTTTAACAGTTTTTTCTAACAGCTTTTTATATGCTTTATCACCTGCTATTCCGACAGGTTCACCATTCAGCACTCTGCCTGATATATCCTGAATCATAACAGGATTAAGTATACGCATATTGTTCTCCTTGGCAAACATATCAACTGCAAAGACACCTCTTGCATCCGTAGCTGTTGTAATAACTGGCACTGCACCTATTTTACATGATAACTGGCTGCACCATTCATTTGCACCTCCAAGATGCCCCGAAAGAAGAGATATAAGGAATCTTCCCTGTTCATCAGCAACTAATACTGCCGGATCTGTAACCTTACTCTTTATGTATGGTGCAAGAGTTCTTACCGCAATAGCGGCTGCACATATAAACAGTATTCTGTCACAATTCATAAACTGCTCACGTATAACTCTTCCAACCGAATCAAATGATATGACGTTATCATAATTATCTGCACATCTTGAGTGGCAGTATATATCAACATTCATATCATCCTTCATACTCTGTGCAGCTTTTTTTGCCACCTTCATGCCATCATGCGTAAATGTAATAATGATAGTTCTCATTCTTATCTTCGATACTCCGTCTTAAAATCCTTATCATATAGTTTTGAAAATGCATATTTATCGCCAAGAAAATCGCCTACCATGACAAGAGCTGTCTTTGTTATGCCCTCTTTTTCTGCCGTTTCTGCGAGCTTATCAAGCGTTGTCCGTATACATTTTTCATCCTTCCAGCTTGCCTTATACACCAATGCACATGGAGTATCTGGTGTATATGCACCTTCATACAGCTTTTCCGTGAGTTCTTTAAGATGGGATGAACTAAGGAAGATAACCATAGATGTTTTGTGCTTTGCAAGCCTGCCTATATCCTCATTGTCTGGTACTGGCGTTCTTCCTGGCATCCTTGTGATAATAACTGACTGTGATACTGCTGGAACTGTATATTCACACTGCACAGCTGCTGCCGCTGCAAGAAAGCTGCTAACTCCCGGACATACTTCGCAGGCTATTCCATGCTTTGCAAGCTCTTCTATCTGCTCACGTATAGCTCCATATAATGAAGGATCACCCGTATGCAGACGTACAACCTTTTTACCCTCATTTTCAGCCTTAACTATCACATCTATAACTTCATCCAGATTCATATATGCACTATTGTATATCTCACATGATTCTTTTGCATACTCAAGCAATTCTTCATTGACAAGTGAACCTGCATATATAATAACATCTGCTTCATTTAAAAGCTTCATCCCACGCACAGTTATAAGATCCTTTGCACCTGGTCCTGCTCCAACAATCTTCACCATATAAATCTCCATTCTTCTATATACTTCTTATGCTTCATCTTTTATCTTTTCCAGCAGCTCATCTGCCAGCTTTGTTTTACCAAGTATTCCATATTCATTGGAAAATACTATAGCAGCAATCTTTATACTGCCTGCACTTCTTCTTTCAAGAACTTTTTCAATACGTATCATAAGCTGTTCCATTACCGCTTCAAGCATGTCTGATTTTTTCAATATTTCAAGTGCTGCATCTGTTGTAACGCACCCTGGAAGCTGCCTTAGCACATCAGGTTTTGCACCTGCCTGCACTGCACACGTAGTAAGCACCTCCATACGTCCATCTGCAATCCTTGAATGTGTATTCATAATCCCTGCTCCAAGCTTTACAAGCTTTCCTATGTGTCCCACAAGAAGCATGCCTTCTGCTCCCGAAGCACACACAATATCTATAGTATCTCCTATATAGTTGCTGCATTTGATACTTCTTTTCAGTTCTATATTAAGAGTATTGAGTAAAAAATCCTGTCCATAATTACCAGGTGCTGCCAGCAGCATTTTCTCACCTTCTGCAACATGCATACTGACCTCTGTACGGATTGTATCTATAAGTGCCTGTTCGCTCATAGGCTCTACTATTCCTGTTGTTCCAAGTATAGATATGCCGCCTGTTATGCCAAGATTAGGATTAAAAGTTTTCTTTGCTATCTCTTCACCATCTGGAACTGAAATAACCACAAGAAGACCGCCATCATAGCAGTAATCCTCTGCTGCCTCCATCACACCTGCTTCTATCATCTTTAAAGGCACTGGATTGATAGCTGCTGCACCTACAGGTCTTGATAAACCTTTTTTAGTAATACGTCCGACACCTTTGCCACCATCAACTATTATACGCTTATCGTTTTTTTGTTCATTCTGTCCTTTATCATAATATGCTTCTGCATATGATACTTCTGCATACGATACTTTGGCATACACGTATATCCCATTCGTCACATCAGGGTCATCACCACTGTCTTTTCTTATCGCACATGATACTTGCGTATCCTTCATTGATATATCTTCAACATCCAGTAAAAGACTGACTCCTGATGGTGTCATAACTTTAACTTTGTCTGTTTTTCTTCCTGATAACAGCATCTGTGCAGCTGCCTTTGCCGCAGCACAGGCACATGTACCAGTAGTATATCCACATCTCATTTTCTGTTGGTTTTTATATACGTATCGTTCTAACATCTGCGCCACTCTTTATCATCATCTGCTGCCATATAAAACAATGCATTCATAACAGCCGCTGCAACATTACTTCCGCCTTTTCTTCCGCGTGCTACTATATATGGCATACTGCTGTTTATAATATCTTCTTTGGCTTCAACTACATTAACAAAGCCAACTGGTACTCCAATAACAAGTGACGGACAGAATTTCCCTGCATCATATAATTCTCTTATTCTCATAAGTGCAGTAGGTGCATTGCCAACAACCATAATACATCCTGCATTACGTTCTGCCGCTTTTTCAACACTGATGGCTGCCCGCGTTACTTCCCTTTTAGCAGCCTCACATGCCACATCTTCATCTGCCATATAACAGTTAAGCTGGCATCCAAACTTTTCAGCCATCTTATGGCTTATTCCTGATTTTGCCATATTGGTATCCGTAACAATATCCACTCCTGAACGTATGGCATTAAGTGCCTTGTTAACTACTCCATCAGAAAATGTCATACTTGTCTCATATGAAAAATCTGCTGTGGTATGTATGACTCTTTTGACTATCGGTTTATATATATGTGGTATATCAGTAGTAAGTTCACTTTCTATTATAGCAAATGACTGTTTTTCAATATCCATAGGTTTCATATATAATCTTCTCCTTAATTCCTTCGGGTATTACATGATATTTATGTTATAGCTTCTTATGTTGGTACGTGATATTTGTTTTATAGTTTCTTCTGTTGGTACGTGATATTTATTTTATACAAGCTGCTTAAGTGCTTCTCTGTCTGGCTTTACAAGCACTTTCTTTCCCTGTTTTTTTGCATATTCTATCAGGTCTTTTAATCTTTTATTCATAGCACCAACCTGACAGCCTGTATCTATAACATAGTCTGATTCATCTATCTTTGCACATGCTTTTTTATATGTTTCTTCATCTATCGGTTCAAACATCCTGTTTACAATCACATCTTTGGCAAGCGACTTTGCTACAGGATATTCGCAATCATTTTCATATAGTATTCCTGCTAAAAATGCTATCCCTGCCCTCTGAAGCTCTCTGTATGTAAATACACCTGTCCCTGCACCACCAACAACAAACACATGTGCCTTACCCTGTGGTCTCTTTAACTCTGCACTTCCATAAAGGCTGTTATATGTTCCCTGTGTAAGTCCATAAAGCCTGCTTATCCGCTCATCTGTAAATATGCTTTCTGGTCTTGCGAATTCTATCGTTTTATCTGTACCGATACACATAACGTAATCAGCCACCTTTGCTGCAAGCTCTATCTCATGTAAAGATACTATAACTGCAACTTTATCTCTTACTGCCATCTCCTGTAATATATCAAGAAGCTCTATCTTATGTCTTATATCAAGAAAAGACGTCGGCTCATCTAAAACAATAATCTCTGGTTTCTGGCATATCGCTCTTGCAAGCATAATACGCTGGCGCTGTCCATCACTTATCTGTGAAAAATCTTTATTCTCTATATCAGTCGCCGAAACCTTTCTTAAGGATTCTGTCACTATCTCTTCGTCTTCATCTGTCAGCTTTCCGAAATAATTCGTATAAGGATATCTTCCCATAGCAACGACATCACGGCATGTCATCATCTCTGTCTTTATCTTTTCGGTAAGGACAACAGACATAGTTTTAGCATATTCCTTTCCTGTAAACTCGTCAGTCCTTCTGCCCTTTATGTATATGTTTCCTCCTATGGGATGCAATTCTCTTATTATGTTCTTAAGTATAGTTGATTTACCAGCCCCATTAGGTCCTATAAGTACAAGAATCTCGCCTGGTTTAACCTTCATGGCTATATCCGATAACAGTACTTTTCCATGATATCCTACACTTAAATCTTCTGTCTGTACATATATCTGTTCCATACTTTCTCCACTTATACTACATTTTAAAAACTACTTATTATTGTAAAAACTTGCCATTACTTTTTCTGCTTAATCATAAGCCATATAACAACAGGCGCACCAAATATTGCTGTCACTGTTCCTATAGCAAGCTCAGATGGTGAGAATATGGTTCTTGCAATAAGGTCGCAGAACATACAGAATACTGAGCCACTTAAGAATATGGCAGGAATGGTTATTAATGGTTTCGTTGTTTTAAGTGATAATCTCGTTATATGTGGCACTGCTATTCCAACAAAGGATATAGGTCCTGCAAGAGCTGTAACACATGCTGAAAGTAAACTTGAAAGTAATACTATACATACTCTGAAAAATTTAATATTGATTCCCATGCTCTGCGCGTATCCCTCACCTAAAAGATAAGCGCTTATCGGCTTGGAAAACAGAAATGTAACAATCGCTGTAGGAAATATTATAAATGCTGCAAGCTTTACAGTTGCCCATGAGCTTCCAGAAAAACTACCCATTGCCCAGTGTGTAAGATTAGCTATATTAGAATCATTGGCAAATGTTATACATAAATCTGTTATTGCAGAACATATATAGCTTATCATAATTCCAACCACTAATAACATGGACATGCTTTTTACCTTATTGGCAAAAAACAGTACATAAAGCATGGCAAACAGTGAACCAACAAAGGCTGCTGCAACCTGTGCCCAAAGCGGCATGCCGGAAACATGTTCAAGTAAAAATATCATCGTAATAGCAACAAACATCTTGGCTCCTGATGATATGCCAAGCACGAAGGGACCAGCTATAGGATTTCTGAAAAAAGTCTGCAGCAGAAAACCTGATAGTGATAATGCTCCACCAAGAATAGCTGCCATACATAGTCGTGGAAGGCGTATTTTCCATATAATATTGTATTCAGGTGTTCCAGAATCACCCTTTAAAAATATTATCTTACCAATCTGTACAGGAGATATATGAACATTTCCTGTATTAATATTCATTATAACTGCTGCTGCCATTAATATAAGCAGCGCAACATAAACAAACTGATAGCGGAATATCTGTTTAAATTTATTATTTTTCTGATTAATGTTGTTATCCACACTTATCCTCATTTTTCTTTGCGTTCATCATATATTAATTCATTCTTTATCAACCCTGTGCTTATCAAAATGACTGTCTCATTAAGATGTATTTGCTTAATGTGACAGTCATTGATACTAATATTTATTCACTTTATTTAAGCTTTTTTAAATATGTAAGCTCTGATGTGCCAGCGTCTGCTTTAAACATAAGATTGATATCGTTGATCATGCTTCCGATTGTATCTGCAATCTGGAAGAAATCTGGTGTTGTACACCATACATTGCCATCCTTAACTGCCTTTAAATCAGAAAGTACACTGTTATAAGACGTAAAATCTGCCATTGTAGATGGCTTACCACCTAAATTCCATACATATATAATGTAATCTGCATCTTTAGCCTTCTCATAGAAGCTCTCGATTCCAAGCTCCTGTGTACCTGTCTTATCAGGGTTAAGATCAGAGAATATATAGTTACCACCTGCTATGTTAACCATCTGTGCAAGATAATCACCTGCATTTCTTACATATAGCTTTCCCTTTGATGTTATATAGAATACTGCAACAGACTTTCCTGTATTCTCTGCCTTAGAGAGTGTATCCACATAAGCAGCCTGTTCGTTAAACATAGCTGTAGCAGCCTCCTCTTCATTGCAAAGAGCAGCATATAGCTTAGCCCACTCTACTCTGCCTAAAGGATGATCCTCATAGGTAGACTGGTCTAATATATAATTAACTCCAAGTTCCTTTAACTTAGCTGCAACGTCAGGCACACTTGTAAGCATAGTTGAATATATGGCAAGTGAAGGTGAACCTGCTATGATTGATTCATAATTAGGAGCCTTATAATCACCAACATATGTAAGCTTTCCATCATCAAATGCTTTCTTTACGGCATCTATATACCATGATTTCTTATCATAAGTAACCTGGCTTATGCCTGAAAGACAGTTACTCGCATTCATAAGCGATGTAACTGGTGTAGATGATACAAGCATGTTAGTTACAGGAGCCTTTAGTACTAATGTATCTGCATCTACCCCTGATGGTGTAGACATTCCATCTGGAACAAGTAATATTTTAGACTGCTTTGATACAATAGCTGTATCTTCATCTCTGTTAGTTATAGTAAGAAGCTTATAACCGCCCTTATAATAATCTACAGAAAAAAGCTTTGCATACTTAAGTTCCATAGAATGGTCGAACACTAACTGACCATCATAATTGTTTCCATTGTCCGCGTTGTTTCCTGAGCCTGTACCACATCCACCCATTACTAAAGTTGATACAAGCATTACCAGCACAAGTAATAGTGCAAGAAATCTTTTCTTCTTCATTCTTTTTTCCTTTCCTTTTTCATATGAAGATGTATGGTTATCAACGTATATGTGATAACCGGAAGATGATTGCGTCATTCTCTGCAGAAAGGAACGGCACATATATACAGATATGCTTATGTTTTATATATGCCGGCATAAAAATCAATAGTCTGTTGTTCTCGCAACGACTATTGTGACTCTGCCTGTAAACCGGTCTTCTGACTCACAGATCATAAGTGATATCCGCCTTCCCGGATTGTATTGTATTACTCTCCAGTGGCATAATGGATACCGCCTCCCTGTATACAGCAGCGGAACTGTTCAGGATTCACACCTGATTCCCTGAAGTAAATGATATATGTTTTAACATATTGCTCCATATATTAGTTACTTCGTTTACAGTGATTATTTCGTTATCATCTATATTATAATTATTTAAAATATAATTATAATGATATATTATTCCATATAATTCTTTTAAATGCAAGATATTTATTTAACCCCGATATCCTTATTTGCAGCTATCCTTCATCATTTCATTTTCTTTGACAAAAACTTTACTATGTAATCATAATTCTCTGGTAAATGTGGAAATGTACAATTCGTGCAATCTTTAATCTTCTTTCCACTTTCCCGCTCAATAATCCGAGGATTGCCTGGACAATCCTCATACTGGTTCAGCGGACAATAACAAAAAAGGCAGTTAAAATCCTGCCCCTCTTCCATCTTATGACATGGAAAGTATTTACATTGTTCATTCTTAAAGTAACGGTAACTGTTCTGCATAATAATTCTCCATTCTTTCGTGTAAAAAATCTTATTTTTCAATCTAATCTCCTATCTCAATATTGGAAATTGGTAAAATATCACTTCAGCTGCAAATGTATGAAAAATATTTTCTTCCCTGCTCCTGCGTAGCTCCAATGCTGTTATAAAACCCGATTGATGGCGTGTTCCATTCAAGACAGCTCCATTCTATTTTAGAATATCCATCCTCTTTAACGTATTCTTCTATTCTAGAAAAAAACTTTTTACCCAGGCCGCGATGACGATATTCTTCTTTTAAAAGGAAATCCTCAAGATGCACCCCTGCCTCGCCCGCAAATGAGCCAAACACTGGGTAATAAATAGCATATCCTATGATTTCTTCATCATATTGTGCGATCAATACAGTTGCTATTTTCTTTTCAAAAATCCAATAACACAAGTTTTCATCTGTGGCCGTCATATCCTGAGGTCTTTTCTCGTATTCTGCCAGATTTTTTATAAGCTTTTGTATAATTTTAATATCACTTATATCTGCTTTTCTTACATTAAATAATCCATTCATTACCTAATAACCTCTTTTTATATTAAATTCTGGTGCTGTTATTTATTATATCACGATTCGTAGCTTTGATACTCGCCGCTGCTATCGCAGCTATCGTGATCGTCATTCGCCGTTCGCCAGAAATCTGCAAGCAGCTTTCTGGCTCTCTTGCGCTCATTATATCATAATTTACTATTTATTTACTACATTCCATAATTATCCTTTCACACCTGTCAAATCCAAGCTGTGAACTGTTCAGGCACAACGTATAATTACTGACTTTTCCCCATTTCTGTTCCGTATAAAAGTTATAATTTGTCATACGTCTTTTATCTGTGTCCGCCATCATTTTGACAGCTTCCTTCTCTTCAACATTATATAAGTCTATAATACGCTGTGTCTTTTCTGGCATATCACCATGAATAAACACATTCAGCACATCATTCCTATCCTTTAAGATAAAATCTGCATTTCTTCCTATAATTACACAGCTTTCCTTTTCAGCGATTTCCATAATTATTTTCCTTTGTGCCTCATACACCATATCTCCGACTGATTTTCCTGTAATATCACGCCCTGAAAAAGCATAGGCAAACAAACCTTTCTTTGGAGATAATTCAGCATTTTCCTGAATATACTCAGGTGATAAGCCAGACTGTTCTGCAATCTTTCCAATAATATCCTTGTCATAGTATGCAACACCAAGTTTTTTTGCCACTTCTTCACCAATAAATCTGCCACCGCTTCCAAATTCTCTGCTGATTGTAATGATTCTCTTTGTCATAACTACTTCCTCCTTAACTCATGCTTTCCACTTTGTTCTTTCTGATTTTTTTTAAAAATACATATCCCACAAGACAAGCAATAATCTCTGTTATTGGAAATGCCCACCAGATCAGTGAAACTCCCATCTGTCCGTTTTTAACAAAAACAGAAAAAATGCCAGCAAGAGGCAGGATAATGATAAGCTGTCTTAAAAGCGAGATTACCAATGATTCTATGCCGCCATCCAGTGCCTGATAAATCCCCTGATAAGCAACATTTATTCCGGCAAACAGAAAGCTTATTGAAATCACCCTCATTGCTCCGATAAAATATTCCCTTGACTGTCCTGCATTGAACAAAGCTGCAAAAGCTTCTGGAAAAATTTCAGTAATTGCAATTCCTAAAATCATTAATACAACGGTATAGAGCAATCCATACCTGATTCCATCCTGAATTCTCTTTTTACTTCTCATTCCATAAGCAAATGCAATAATCGGCGTGATTGCATCTCTAAGTCCAAAGGCGAGGAATAATACAAACTGTTGTACTTTATAAAACAATCCGTATGCGGTCTGTGCGGAAGGACTGAATTTCAAAATCAGATTCATTACATATACCATAATAGACATAAGTGCCTGTGCAATAATTGCAGGAAGCCCAATTGCATATATTTCCATAATAATTTTACCATCCGGTTTCATATACTTTATGTCATGCTCAAATTCTTTATTTAACTTAATATTAAATATTAACAAAAGTATTGCAGATACCACCTGTCCGGTTACTGTTGCATATGCGGCACCTTTTACTCCCATTTCAGGAACTGGTCCGATACCATAAATCATGATTGGATCAAGGATAATATTCACCACTGCTCCAACAACCTGATCTATTGTAGAATAAAGAGAACGCCCTGTTGCCTGTAACAGTTTTTCAAATAATGAAAAGAAAATAATTCCAAATGAAATTACACAACATATTCTCAAGTAGTTTGTTCCCATTGTAATAACTTCCAAATCCATGGTCTGCGATGAAATATATGCTCTTACTCCGAAAATCCCAAATAACAGACATACCGCATAAATAATCACTCCAAGAAATAAGCTGTTTCCTGCTACTTTGGCTGCCTTTTTCTCATTTGCCTGTCCTAATGTCCTTGCAAGAAGCGCATTAGTTCCAACTCCGGTTCCTATTCCAACTGCTACCATGAGCATCTGAACCGGAAACACCAATGTCAACGAATTTAGTGCTGCCTCACTTCCTGTTTTCATGTTTCCAACAAAGGCACTATCTACAATATTGTAAACTGCCTGCAATGCCATAGATAAAATCATCGGTATTCCCATCTGAACCATAAGCTTATTTACCGGCATCTCCTTCATCTTATTACTTTCTGCCATCTTAATCCTCCTTGTTTTGCGAAGCAAAATCCGAACCCTTTGGTGAGGAGAGGATTTAGCCTCCTTGTTTTGCGAAGCAAATGCCTGCTATGCATTTGTCCTCATTTTTCTGCATAAAAAAAATGTGTACTTATCATATAAGCTGGACTTACGCTGATAAGCTACACACTTTTAACTGCAATATATATTTTTATCCTGTGTGACAGCAGATACACACAAAAAAACGAGCAGCAAAACTGGATTTACGCTAGTCTGCTACTCGTTCATTCATATATTATATTGGTGGTTTTTCAAAAAGTCAAACAAAAATTATTCATTTACAGTTTTTAATTCCACTTGACGTTATATAGGTTCCTGCTAATATTACCAATACCGATATAACTGCAATAATGCCGGAAATGAAATCTCTGATACCATCTCCAGGCACAATAAAATGCAGAGCAGCCAATATTATGCCAATAACAATTAATGTAATTCCATACAATACTCTTTTCCACTGTATATTTAATTTCATCCTGACACTCCTTTCCTATCTACTTCTCTGATAAATTTTTCTATAAGTCTGTTTACTTCATCCGGCTTATCCGTATTGGAATTATGACCTGCATTTTTTATCCACTTAAGCGGTAAACCTTCTCTCTGATGCCATTTTTTATTGTAGCTTTTGGCTGAGCCCGCTTTATCCTTTTCTCCACAGATAAGAAGTGTCGGACAACTGATATGATATGGCAGGTCTGCTTTGATTGCCTCAGCAAGCATTCTGTAACCAAAACCGGCAAGCCTTGCGTATTCTTTAGGGGCTGCAGCATAGGACATCATCATCTTTCGCATAAGCTTCTGACCATATTTCGTCTCTGCACACCCTCTTGAACCAGCCCTAAGAAGTGCTTTCCATGGATATAGCTTATATAATGGCTCTGCTCTTTCAAGAAGCCATATTTCCATTGCAGTCATATAAGACTTCTGGAGCGGTGCAGAATCAATAGAGATAAAGCCTTTTGTCTTATCCGGATATAATTCCATATACATTTGAGCCAGATATCCTCCCATAGACTGACCGATAATAATCGGATAATAAATTTCTTCTTTTTCGAAAATTTTATCAAGCCATTCTGCCATGTCAGACAGACTGTAATTATTCGTAAATGGTCTTGATAATGCATGTGATGGTGCATCCCATACAAACACATTCTGCTTATTCTCAAAATATTCTGTCTGCTTCTCAAAAAGCATGTGATCTGCTGTAAGTCCCGGCAAAAACACTAACGTAATTTTCTGCTTGTCTATTATATTTACAAAATAATGGATG
>ERZ772871.135-NODE-135-length-114865-cov-42.5271_pt1 | contig 114865 bp, 91 predicted proteins | sample MGYA00511899_ERZ772871 | MGnify/ENA primary metagenome ERZ772871 (study PRJEB29015, sample SAMEA2737693) | human gut metagenome | biome: human gut; feature: human-associated habitat; material: faeces | place: China | collected 2012 ...
AAAGCAAAGCTTTTCTCTTGATTTTTTAGAAAGAGGAACATTTACTGAATATCCCAACTTAAACTTCAATTATTTTGTTGTCTTCACTACAAATCCGTAATAGATTTACAAACCTTGTATTTCTTCTGCCGACAGACCTGTTATCTGTGAAATAGTATTAATAGGAATATTCAAAGCCTTCATATTACGTGCTGTTTCTCTTTTTTCTTCCGCACGTCCTTCTGCACGACCTTCTGCACGACCTTCTACACGTCCTTCTACACGTCCTTCTACACGACCTTCCGCGCGACCCTCTGCGCGGCCTTCCGCACGTTCTGTCAATATATTATCTTTCAATATTACAATATTATCCAAATGACGATAATATGCTTCAAGTTCAGTTTTCGTCATTTTATCGAGTTTCAATCGTTCACGAGCCTCCGTCAAACCGGGAGCAGTAGCACTATCTGGTATATCACCTGTATTCAGATAACAAATCCATTCTTCCAACGGACTCTTGGCAACCTGATTAAAGTCATTCACCTTTAATATATAATATTCAGGATAAAGCTGACTGACAGCATCGACCTTAAACGTCTGTTTCTGAAATGGAGTTAACTCCAGCACATCATTCTGATGAATCCCTCTGAACTCCGTTTTACCATGATATACTATATCCTTTCCATTGCCTAATGAAAAATAGACAATATTGACGCTATACACTTTACGTACTTTATCATAACCTTCTCCACGATTGATGTACTCGGTCACCAATTTAGAAGTACCAAACAACATACGTTGGAAATAAGCATACTCATTGTTATTCTGAACTTCAATCAGAATAAGTTCTCCTTTAGAGTTCTCCGCAAGCATATCAACACGATTATACTTATCAAACTCATCTTCTTGATTTCCTTCACTTTCCAACAATTTCTGAATGACAATCTTTTCATTGAGAAGAGTAGTCAGAAAGCCTTCAAGAACTGCAAAGTTGGCTTTATTACGCAATAAGCGTTTCATAGCCCAATCGAAACGAATATAATTACTAGCCATAGGTTCGTCTCCTTTCCCATTTTCTTTTTTCATGCAAACAAAGGTAAGCAGAAAATGTTTAATATCAAGTATATATATCCGATAAAATGACTCATCCTACCTTTATATAGACTACCGATCGTCCCGCTCCATACTTTTTTAAAATCCCTTTTTCAATAAATGCATTAATATCCTGCAATGCCTGTGTTTTTGTCTTTCCAACAAGTAAGGCATAATCCTGCCGATTAATACATGGATTCTTTTCCAAGAATTTATTTAATCGCTGCAAGCACTTTTCTTCTGCTAATGGATTCTTCACACGAAAAGGCGAATGATAACGTTGTAATACCAATTCAGTCTCAATATCCTTCTTAAACTGACGGTTGATTCTCAAATTAATATCTTTAAGAGATACTGACGGTGAACGCAAGTCTTTTGAATCAGTCACTTCTTTGTTCACATTCAAAGAAAGAGTAAAATAACCAATATCACCCAGTTCAACGGAAAATCCCTTCAAAAGCAAATGTCTTAATTCTTTCGAGATAGCTTCTATGACACCTACCACTTGCGCATGAGGCATATGCTGAAATGCAGTCACTTGTTCTACAAATTCTTCGGCTGTATAACTGCCCTTCAAAACGACGCGTGCATGCAAAGGTTGTTCTTCCCCACTTTTTGTGAGATCGGGAGTCTCATAAAGATCATAATTTACACTCATTATTTATTAGTATTTCATTAGGAAAGATTAAACTCCACTTCCCTATATATTAATTATTTATCATGCTATTGAATTTTCGTTCGACTTAAGTCAAGCGATAGTTTTAGTTAAGTCAAGCGATAGTTCAACTTAAGTCAAACGAAAACCAACTTACTAATGAGACAAATGTACGTAGAATATAGAGAAACTAACCTATACCAATTGATATTTTATTTCCTGCAATAAAATGTAAATCTTAAGATTTTATTAAATTCTCCTTATAATATAAGGTAGGGAGAATCTTTTTTTTTACTTTTGTCCCCGAATATTGTGGTACAAGCCATTATAAAAGAAAGAATTATGCAGAAAAACCTTGTCATTGTCGAGTCTCCGGCAAAAGCAAAAACGATTGAAAAGTTTCTGGGGAAAGATTTCAAAGTCCTTTCTAGTTACGGACACATACGCGATCTGAAGAAGAAAGATTTCAGTATCGACGTAAATAATGATTTTAAACCCAGCTACGAAATCCCGGCAGACAAAAAGGCGCTGGTTAGCACACTAAGGACAGAAGCTAAAGAGGCAGAAACCGTATGGCTCGCATCCGATGAGGACCGCGAGGGAGAGGCGATTGCCTGGCATCTGTATGAGGTCTTAAAACTAAAACCTGAAAACACAAAACGAATCGTATTTCATGAAATTACGAAGAGCGCTATCTTAAAAGCTATTGAACAACCACGCGACATTGACCTCAACCTCGTAAATGCACAGCAAGCACGACGGATTCTGGACCGTATCGTAGGTTTTGAACTCTCTCCCGTACTTTGGAGAAAAGTGAAACCGGCACTCTCTGCCGGACGTGTTCAGTCTGTTGCCGTCCGCCTGATCGTTGAACGTGAACGTGAAATACATGCCTTCAAAACGGAAGCTGCTTATCGCGTCACTGCCGTATTCCTCGTCCCGGACGCGGATGGAAAGCTGGTGGAAATGAAAGCTGAACTGGCTCGCCGTATCAAAACAAAAAAAGAAGCAAAGGCTTTCCTCGACGCTTGTCAGGGAGCGAGCTTTGCAATCGATGATATTACCACCCGCCCGATCAAGAAAACGCCTCCTGCTCCGTTCACAACATCTACTTTGCAACAGGAAGCCGCACGCAAACTGGGATATACCGTAGCGCAGACCATGATGCTCGCGCAGCGTTTATATGAATCGGGATTCATCACTTACATGCGTACGGACTCTGTCAACCTTTCGGAATTTGCAACGGCTGGCAGTAAAGACGCTATCATCAAAATGATGGGCGACCGCTACGTACATCCCCGCCATTTCGAGACCAAGACCAAGGGTGCACAAGAAGCTCACGAAGCCATCCGCCCTACTTATATAGAGAACCAATCCGTTGAAGGAACAGCGCAAGAGAAGAAACTGTATGACTTGATCTGGAAACGCACCATTGCTTCACAAATGGCAGATGCGGAACTGGAAAAGACAACTGCTACCATAACGATAAGTGGCAGCAGCGATGTATTTACAGCTATCGGTGAGGTGATTAAGTTCGACGGTTTCCTGCGCGTGTACCGTGAATCTTATGATGACGACAACGAACAGGAAGATGAAAGCCACCTGCTTCCTCCTTTGAAGAAAGGCCAGAAGTTGGAACATGGCCCTATCATCGCAACCGAACGTTTCACCCAACGCCCTCCACGCTATACGGAAGCAAGTCTTGTACGCAAGTTGGAAGAACTGGGCATCGGACGCCCGTCTACGTATGCACCTACCATCTCTACCATCCAGCAACGTGAATATGTAGAGAAAGGCAATAAAGACGGTGAAGAACGTCAGTTTAATGTCATGACATTAAAGGATCATCAGATTAAAGACGAAAATCATACTGAAATTACCGGCGCAGAAAAAGCTAAATTACTACCAACGGATATTGGCACTGTGGTAAATGATTTCCTTACCGAATATTTCCCGGACATTCTGGATTTCAACTTTACCGCCAGCGTAGAAAAGGAATTTGACGAAATTGCAGAAGGAGAAGTAAAGTGGACTTCTATCATGAAGAATTTCTATGATAAGTTCCACCCGTCTGTAGAAAGCACGTTGGCTATCAAGACGGAACATAAAGTAGGCGAACGCATCCTGGGAGAAGACCCGGAGACAGGAAAACCCATTTCGGTTAAGATTGGCCGTTTCGGTCCTGTTGTACAGATTGGTACTGTAGAAGATGAAGAAAAACCACGCTTTGCACAAATGAAGAAGGGCCAGTCCATGGAAACCATTACATTGGAAGAAGCACTGGAATTATTCAAATTACCTCGTACATTGGGCGAATATGAAGGAAAGACAGTCAGTGTCGGTGTAGGCCGTTTCGGTCCGTATATCCTGCATAATAAGGTATATGTATCGCTCCCTAAAGGACTCGACCCGATGGAAGTTACTTTAGAAGAGGCGGAACAACTCATTTTAGACAAACGCCAGAAAGAAGTGGAACGCCACATCAAGAAGTTTGAAGAAGAACCGGAACTCGAGATTCTGAACGGACGCTATGGACCTTATATTACCTATAAAGGTTCCAATTATAAAATCCCCAAAGATATTGTCCCACAGGATTTAACGCTGAAAAGTTGTCTCGACTTAATCAAGCTTCAAGACGAAAAAGGAGCGAATCCAGCACCCAAAAAGAAGTTTTCGAAAAAGAAGTAAGAAAATAAAATAAGAATGATGGCAGATATATAAATCTTTTTATATATTTGCCATTTATTTTACTTATTTTCAAAAACTTATGAGACAAACAATATTTGTAAAAACATTAATGGGTCTATTTTGTGCCCCATTAATATGTAGTTGTGTAGACGACCAGCGTGATTTATTTCAAGAGCCGGAAAAACTTCCCAAAGAAAGCTTTTTTGATTTCAACATGAACCAGAATCTGGCTATAGACATTGACTATGGCTTCAAGGAAGATTATGTGGTTCTTTTTGAAATTTATGATCAAGACCCGATTGAAGTAAATGATAAAGATGGTAGCTGGAAGAAAAAAGACATAGAACCTTTCTACCGTGCCGCCACCAGCAAAAAGGGAACGTTCAATGAAGATGGAATAACTATACGGGCAGATATTTCAGAAGTATGGTTATCATCCGACTATTTAGGTGCAGCATCGCCTGTAAAACTCACAATTGGCGAAGACCATCGTATTTCTTTCAACCAAAATGAGTATATTCAATCTCTACTCGCAAAAGCATCAACACCCGTCAGCAGAGGAGTGACAACCAATCAGCATAAATATCAGGATGACTGGATGCTTCTACCCAATGTAGACTGGAACGACAACGGACGTCCCAATAACTTATCTGCAGAAAAAAATATTCCGCCTGCCAGCGTACTTTATAATATAAAAAACGTTTTTAGAAAAACGGACGGGAAAAGCATTCGTGACAACTATCCCGAATTCTTTAACGGAAAAATGATATCAGACATCCCTATCACTAAAGAAACCGAAGTAAGTCTTGTATTTGTCAATAGTACTGCCGCTTGGTACAACACTGTGGGATATTACACTTATCCTACTGGCGAAACACCCACTCTGGAAAATATCCAAAAGGTACTGGCATTTCCAAATGCTTCTCCTGTTTATAAAACAGCCGGAGTGGGTGCTTTAGTTTGTGGCGATGAAGTTAAATTGAAATACTGGAACGAAAAAGAAGGTAAATTTGAAGAAAAATTTCCTGCTGGGATCACTATTGGTTGGTGTCTGCAAGGCATGGGATTCAGAAGCAAGCCTTTAGATGAATACGTTCAAGGTGACCTTGTTCAAGGCATGGGAACCCGATACTCTACTACCATTTTGAACAAAGCGGGAAGTGATGGCATAAAGAGACAAAGAACCGTATCACTGCGAGATACAGAATCCAATCAAATTGTAGCAATAGGATTTGAAGATAATATAGACTTAGATTATTGCGATGCCATTTTCTATATCCATACTTCCGAAAAAAATGCGATTGATGAAGAAGTAGTTCCTCCTTTGCCCGAAGATCCTGAAGTTCCAACTGATGAAGACAACTACACCACTTACTCCGGAATATTGACATTTGAGGACTTATGGCCGGAACAGGGAGATTATGACATGAATGATGTCATGATACGATATAAGAGTAAAGTATATAAATCCATACTGACAAATCGAGTATACAAAATTGTTGATGAATTCACTCCGTTTCACCGAGGAGGTTATTTGATAAACGGCTTTGGCTATCAATTACATAACATCGCTAACAGCGATATTAGTGACGTTTCTATTGAAGGACCTTCTTATGCCTCCAAATCTCAATATATGCCTGGGAAAACAGAGACCGGCCAATCTCATCCTACAATTTTATTATTTGATAACATGAGGATTTTTGACGGAAAAGAAGAAGCAGACAAAAAGTATACTGTAACAATTCAAGTGAATGATGTAAGCTCAAAAAACGTATTACCACCTTATAATCCGTTTATTTTCGTAGAGTCAGATAAAACCAGAGGTAGAGAAGTGCATTTGGTAAAATATCCCCCTACAGATAAAGCCAATCCATCACTATTAGGCACTGGCAAAGATGTTTCCAGACCTGATGAGGGATTATATTATGTTTCGATAGACTTAATGCCATTTGCTCTCAATATGCCAATTAGCGAATTCCCTATCCCCGAAGAAGGCGTAAGAATAGACGAATCATATCCGAAATTTGCAACATGGGTTAAATCTAATGGAGCACAAGCCAAAGACTGGTACAAATACCCTAAAAAATAACAGTCATCAACAATAATGAAAAAGTCAGACTAGGATTAAACTTAGTCTGACTTTTTCATTTGATCTTAACACCTTTATCAGGAAATAACATATCAAACACAATCACAAATATAAAAACGGATGTCACCAGGATATTCATTGTCAATAAAGAAATGTGATAAGGCCAGGAAAGCAGTAAAGCTAAAGCAACCACAGCAATAATATGCGAAAAAAAAGAAGAATACGAATCGGCCTGGTATCCGGATTAAACCGGTTAGTCACCCAAATGGTGTGTTACCACAACATCCAGACAGCAAACCACAAGATGGTTTCTTTCAATAATCCTGCCCAAGTAAGATTATGGAGTAAATAATGTGAAAGCTGCGTGACCGAGAAAACATAGATCAGGTCAAACAGCAGTTCGGAATAAGAGACAGTAGCAGTTTCCGTTTCTCTCTTCCGAAGTAAGGGATGGGGGGAATAAAACATACGGGATTCCTTTTATATATAAAAGAAACCCCGCAGTATATTTGGTTCAGAGAAAGTCTTACATTCTGGAAGGAACCTCAATACCCAGCAAGTTCATTCCCAAACGAACAACTTTGGCTACATTAGCAGACAGAGCGATACGGAATACTTTCACCGCCTCATTCTCTTCACGCAAAATGCTGAAGTCGTGATAGAATTGATTGTATTCTTTCACCAAATCATAGGTATAATTAGCGATAATAGACGGGCTATAATCTTCACCGGCTTGTTTTACAACAGCCGCAAAGTCAGCCACCATCTGAATCAAGCCTTCTTCTTTTTCGCTCAATTCAATGCCAGCCGGAATCTGTTCAGGAATGACAATACCCGATTCTACCGCTTTCCGGAGCACCGACTGAATACGTGCATAAGTATATTGGATAAATGGCCCTGTATTACCATTGAAGTCGATAGATTCTTTCGGATTGAACGTCATGTTCTTACGGGCATCCACTTTCAGGATGAAATATTTCAAAGCTCCCAGACCAACGATACGGGCAATATCATCCGCTTCTTCCTGTGTCAAACCATCCAGTTTGCCTAGTTCTTGTGAAGTTTCTTTGGCAGTGGAAATCATTTCTTCCATCAAGTCGTCAGCGTCCACCACAGTACCTTCACGGGACTTCATCTTACCTTCCGGCAGTTCCACCATTCCGTAAGAGAAGTGAACGAGGCTCTTACCCCATTCGAAACCAAGCTTATCAAGCAAAATAGAAAGTACCTGGAAGTGATAGTTCTGCTCGTTACCCACTACATAAATCATTTTATCAATCGGATAATCTGCAAAACGGAGTTTAGCTGTACCTATATCCTGTGTCATATAGACAGAAGTACCGTCACCACGGAGGAGTAATTTGTGGTCCAGTCCTTCGGCAGTCAGGTCAGCCCATACGGAACCATCCTCTTTTTTGAAGAAAAAGCCTTTTTCCAGTCCTTCCATCACCTTCTCTTTTCCTTCGAGGTAGGTGTTGGATTCATAATATATCTTGTCGAAGCTGACACCCATCTTTTTATAGGTTTCGTCGAATCCGGCGTATACCCAGTTGTTCATCATTTCCCACAATCCGCGTACTTCCGGATCGCCGGCTTCCCAGTTCACCAACATTTCACGGGCTTCCTGCATCAAAGGAGATGCTGCCTCGGCTTTCGCCTTAGCCTCATCGTCACTCATTCCCTGTGCTATAAATCCAGCCATCAGTTCTGCCAGTTCCGCTTTATAATGTTTATCGAAAGAGACATAATAATCGCCTACCAGATGGTCGCCTTTCTTTCCGGAAGTCTCCGGAGTTTCGCCGTTTCCATATTTCTTCCATGCCAACATGGATTTACAGATATGGATACCACGGTCGTTTACGATATTAGTCTTTACTACCTTGTTGCCGTTGGCAGCTACAATGTTAGCCAATGCGTTACCTAAAAGGTTGTTACGCACGTGTCCCAAGTGAAGCGGTTTGTTTGTATTCGGAGAAGAATACTCGATCATTACCAACGGAGAAGTTTCGGTAGCTTTTACCAGACCATATTGCTCGTCAGCCTGAATCTCATTGAGCAGTTCAATCCAAGTAGCCGATGCGATAGTCAGGTTCAGGAAACCTTTTATCACATTAAAGGCAGCTACAGCCGGTTCATTGGCTTTCAGATATTCACCGATCTCCTGTGCCGTCTGTTCCGGTCCTTTTCTCGACATCTTCAGAAAAGGGAACACGACCAGTGTCAAATGTCCTTCAAATTCTTTCTTTGTTTTTTGCATCTGCACCATTTTTTCAGGGACTTCCTGACCGTAGAGTGCTTTCAGTCCGCTGATGACGGACGCTACAAGTTTATCTTCTATCTTCATAATCAAGTTATTTCTTGCGCGCAAAGATACAAAAAAAGGAGACGCATCGCGTCTCCTCTCCTAATTTCTTTCAACTATCTATCTTATTCAACAGCTGCAGATAATTCAGCACCAGCTTTAAATTTAGCTACTTTCTTAGCAGGAATAGTAATAGTTGCCTTTGTAGAAGGGTTAATACCAGTTCTTTCAGCTCTTTCGCTTACAGAGAAAGTACCAAAACCTACGAGAGATACTTTGTCACCAGCTTTCATAGCATTAGTAACTGAAGTGATGAAAGCATCAAGTGCTTTTTTTGCATCGGCTTTGCTCATTTGAGCTTCAGCAGCCATTGCACTAATAAGATCAGACTTATTCATAATACGTAAAATGATTAATTAATATATTTGTTACACAAAAGATTATCCCACAATGGATTGATTCCACAAATATAGCCGAACAAAACAACATATCAAATAAAAACATAAAAAAAACGCAGCAAATTATTGAAAAAGAGCTAATAGGAAGCGTTTTTCATGCTTTAAAACAGAATTTATTCGTACTTTTGCGTCTATTATCTAAATATTCAGAAATAAAAATGATGCCAACTGTAACTAAAAACCTGATAATTATCAATGTACTAGTATTTTTCGGGACAATCGTAGCCCAACGTTACGGCCTGGATTTAACGAATTATCTGGGATTACATTTTTTCCTCGCAAGTGACTTTAATCCGGCACAGCTTATCACTTATATGTTCATGCACGGCGGATTCAGCCACATTTTCTTTAATATGTTTGCAGTTTTCATGTTCGGACCGATTCTCGAACAAACCTGGGGACCCAAACGTTTCCTCTTCTACTATATTCTCTGTGGTATCGGTGCGGGACTTATCCAGGAAGGAGTGCAATATATTCAATATGTGATAGAACTTAGCCAACATACACAAGTGAATTTGATCGGATATGGCGTTATCCCTATGGAGCAATATCTGAACATGTTGACCACCGTAGGTGCCTCGGGAGCCGTTTACGCCATTTTGCTGGCATTTGGCATGCTGTTTCCCAACAACCGGTTGTTCATCTTTCCGCTGCCTTTCCCTATCAAAGCGAAGTTCTTCGTGATAGGATATGCCGCAATTGAATTATGGGCAGGGCTTGCCAACAGCACCGGAGATAATGTTGCTCACTTTGCTCACTTGGGAGGAATGTTATTCGGATTGATCCTGATTTTATATTGGAGAAAAAAAAGCAATAACAATGGGACATATTATAGCTGATTTAAAGGAGACATTCAGAAGAGGAAATATTTTCATCCAACTGATTTATATCAACGTAGGCATCTTTCTGATCGGCACGTTGATTAACGTTTTCCTGCGACTTTTTGAAGTAAGTACCCCCGATATATTCGGTATATTTGCCTTACCGGCATCCTTTATCGGATTTATTCATCAACCGTGGTCGCTATTTACTTATATGTTTATGCATGCCGGTATCCTGCATATTTTATTCAATATGCTCTGGCTGTATTGGTTCGGAAGTTTGTTTCTCTACTTTTTCTCGGCCAAACATTTAAGAGGGCTATATGTATTGGGAGGTATCTGCGGAGGTTTACTGTATATGATCGCCTACAATGTATTTCCTTTATTCAGTTCGCAAGTGGTAGGCTCAACATTGGTAGGAGCTTCGGCTTCCGTATTAGCCATCGTAACCGCTACGGCTTATCGTGAGCCTAATTACAGGGTGCAACTTTTTCTTTTCGGCGCTATCCGTCTCAAATACCTGGCACTGGTTGTCATCGGAATCGATGTATTATCCATCACTTCAAGTAATGCCGGAGGACATATCGCCCACCTAGGCGGTGCTCTTGCTGGACTTTGGTTTGCTGCCAGCCTAAATAAAGGAACTGATTTGACTTCCTGGATCAACTGGATTCTGGATGGTTTCATCTCCTTGTTTCAGAAGAAAACATGGAAACGGAAACCGAAAATGAAGGTACACTATGGAAACAGTGCCACCGGTCGCGAGAAGGATTATGATTACAATGCCCACAAAAAAGCACAGTCTGATGAAGTGGACCGTATTTTGGAAAAACTAAAAAAATCCGGTTACGACAGTCTGACAACTGAAGAAAAGAAAAGCTTGTTCGACGCAAGCAAAAGATAAAAGAATGGAACATATTGGCAAATTTGTCACATATCTGATACTTGCTGTCAACGCTCTCTTCGTGGGAACGTTGATATTAAGTGCTTATAGCCCTTACCTTAACCCGAAAATAAACCCACTTGCTTCCAGCTTGGGACTTGCATTTCCGATATTCCTGACGATTAATCTGATTTTTATCGGCTTCTGGGCATTCGTCAACTACCGCTATGCGCTCTTGCCCGCCATCGGTTTTCTGATTTGTATTCCGCAAATACGGACTTATATTCCTTTTAACTCCACCACTAAAACCATACCGGAAGGAAGCATCAAAATCCTATCCTATAACGTAATGAGTTTCAACAATCTGGAGAAGAAAGATGGAAAGAACCCTATATTATCTTATCTTGTAGATAGCAACGCCGATATTATCTGTCTGCAAGAATATAACACCGCTACCAACAAGAAATACCTGACGGAACAGGATATTAAAAAAGCATTGAAAGCCTATCCTTACCAATCCGTCCACCAACAAGGGAAAGGAGATGTGCAACTTGCCTGTTTCTCCAAGTTCCCCATACTCTCGATACATCCCATCAAATATGAAAGTAATTATAACGGTTCCATGAAATATGTATTGAATGTAAATAACGACACTCTTACATTAATCAACAACCACCTGGAATCCAACAAACTCACCAAAGAAGACAGAGGGATGTATGAGGATATGATTAAAGACCCGAATGCCAAGAAAGTAAAAACCGGACTTAGGCAATTAATCAGAAAACTGGCGGAAGCATCGGCTATCCGGGCTTCACAAGCTGATTCTGTGGCTAAAGCCATTGCAGCATGTAAATATCCGACAACTATCGTATGCGGCGATTTCAACGACGGTTCTATCTCGTATACACATCGCATCCTGACTCAAAAACTAGACGATGCATTCACACAGTCCGGTAAAGGATTGGGCATTTCCTACAATCAGAACAAGTTCTATTTCCGCATAGACAATATCTTGATCAGCCCCAACCTGAAAGCCTACAATTGCACGGTAGACCGGTCTATCAAAGCATCAGACCACTACCCGATCTGGTGCTATATCAGTAAACGATGAGAACTGAAAACTCTAATAAAAACACTTATGATGATTAAAAAGACACTAACCATTTTAGCAGTAAGTTGTATGATGTACTCCTGTGCTACGAAAACAGAAAGCAATCCTTTCTTTACAGAGTTTCAAACCCAGTATGGTGTTCCTTCTTTCGACAAGATTAAATTGGAGCACTATGAACCTGCCTTCCTGAAAGGGATAGAAGAGCAGAATCAAAACATCGAAGCTATCATCGAAAGTCCGGAAATTCCGACATTCGAAAATACAATTGTAGCTTTGGATAACAGCGCACCTATCTTGGACCGTGTGAGCGCCATTTTCTTCAATATGACAGATGCGGAAACGACTGACTCACTAACCGCACTTTCCATCAAACTGGCACCGGTTCTTTCGGAACATGATGACAATATATCCCTGAACGAGAAACTGTTTAAGCGCGTGAACAACGTCTATCAAAAGAAGGATTCACTGAACCTGACATCGGAACAAGAACGTCTGCTGGACAAGACTTATAAAAGATTTGTCCGTTCCGGAGCAAACCTTAATGCCGAAGACCAAACCCGCCTCCGCGAAATTAACAAGGAACTTTCTACACTCGGCATTACTTTCAGCAACAATATACTGAATGAAAATAATGCTTTCAAACTCTTCGTTGACAAAGAAGAAGATCTGGCAGGATTGCCCGAATGGTTCCGCCAAAGCGCCGCTGAAGAAGCAAAAGCAGCCGGACAACCCGGAAAATGGCTATTCACCCTGCATAATGCCAGCCGCCTGCCTTTCCTGCAATATTCAGAAAATCGCCCGCTTCGGGAACAAATATACAAAGCTTACATCAACCGCGGTAACAACAACGACGAAAACGATAACAAGGAAAATATCCGTAAGATCGTTTCTCTCCGCCTGGAAAAAGCTAAATTATTAGGTTTCGACTGCTATGCAAACTTCGTTCTGGACGAAACGATGGCAAAGAACGCCAACAACGTAATGAGCCTTCTAAACAATCTTTGGAACTATGCACTGCCAAAAGCAAAGGCAGAAGCTACCGAACTTCAGAAATTAATGGATAAGGAAGGCAAAGGAGAAAAACTGGAAGCATGGGATTGGTGGTATTATACCGAAAAACTACGAAAAGAAAAGTACAACCTGTCTGAAGAGGATACAAAACCTTACTTCAAACTGGAGAATGTACGCGATGGTGCTTTCGCCGTAGCCAACAAACTATATGGCATCACCCTTACCAAGCTCGAAGGTATCCCTACCTATCATCCGGATGTGGAAGTCTTTGAAGTGAAAGACGCAGACGGTTCGCAACTCGGTATCTTCTACGTCGATTATTTCCCACGCTCCGGAAAAAGTGGCGGCGCATGGATGAGCAACTACCGCGAACAACAAGGAGATACCCGTCCGTTAGTATGCAATGTTTGCAGCTTTACCAAACCGGTAGGCGATACTCCCTCTCTATTGACAATGGATGAAGTAGAAACTTTGTTCCACGAATTTGGGCACGCTCTGCATGGACTGCTGACAAAATGCGAATACAAAGGAACATCAGGCACTAATGTAGTGCGCGATTTTGTAGAACTTCCTTCTCAAATCAATGAACACTGGGCTACTGAACCGGAAGTACTGAAAATGTATGCCAAACATTATCACACAGGAGAAGTGATACCCGACGGAATCATCGAAAAGATACTGCAACAGAAGACTTTCAATCAGGGCTTCATGACTACCGAATTACTGGCTGCCGCCATCCTCGACATGAACCTGCACACCGTAACAGATGTAAAGAATATAGACATGCTTGCATTCGAAAAAGAAGCCATGGACAAGCTCGGTCTCATCCCCGAAATAGCACCGCGTTATCGCGTGACTTACTTCAATCATATCATTGGTGGTTACGCAGCCGGATACTACAGCTACCTATGGGCCAATGTACTGGATAATGATGCTTTTGAAGCCTTTAAAGAACATGGTATCTTTGATAAAAACACTGCCGACCTCTTCCGTCACAACGTATTGGAGAAGGGCGACAGCGAAGACCCGATGGTGCTTTACCGGAATTTCCGTGGAGCGGAACCAAGCTTGGAACCGCTACTGAAAAACAGAGGAATGAAATAATTCAGTAAAAAAGCCCTTAAACATCAAATATTTGAGGGCTTATTACACATGAATGTGAAAAAAAAACTATATTTGCAGCCTTGTATACGGCAAAAAGAACTTGTGTACGACAGAATTTAACTGAAAATTAAATTAAAAAAGTAATCATCATAAATTAAAAGTAAAATGCAAAACAAAGGATTTGTAAAGGTTTTTGCGGTATTACTCACGCTGGTATGCGTGTTCTACCTCTCCTTCTCCTTCGTAACACGCCATTATACCAACAAGGCGAAAGAAATTGCGAACGGCGACCCGAAAGTGGAACAAGACTACCTCGACTCTCTCTCTAACGAGAAAGTAATGCTGTGGAACTGGACACTGAAACAATGTCGTGAAATGGAGATTAGTTTAGGTTTGGACCTGAAGGGTGGTATGAACGTTATCCTCGAAGTTTCCGTACCTGATGTTATCAAAGCATTGGCAGACAACAAGCCTGACGAAGCTTTCAACAACGCATTGGCGACAGCTGCAAAACAGGCTGTCAACAGTCAGGATGATGTTATCACCCTGTTCATCAGAGAATACCACAAAATTGCTCCGGACGCAAAACTTTCCGAACTTTTCGCAACACAACAGTTGAAAGATAAAGTTAACCAGAAATCATCAGATGCAGAAGTTGAAAAAGTGCTGAGAGCAGAAGTAAAAGCTGCTGTTGAAAACTCATTCAACGTTCTTCGTACCCGTATCGACCGTTTTGGTGTTGTTCAACCGAACATCCAAAGTCTGGAAGACAAAATGGGACGTATCATGGTGGAACTTCCGGGTATCAAAGAGCCGGAACGTGTGAGAAAACTTCTCCAAGGTTCTGCCAATCTGGAGTTCTGGGAAACTTATACAGCTAGAGAAGTTCTCCCTGCCATGCAATCTGCAGACGCCAAATTGCGTGTTATTTTAGCTGAAGGAACAACAGCTGATACAGATACTATTGAAGCAGTCCTTACCGAAGCCACTCCGGTTGAGAAAAAAACTGTAAGTGCTGCCGACAGCCTTGCAGCTGCCCTGAAAGGTGACGTAACTGCTGAAGATAAGTCTGCCGCAAATATGGAAGAAATCAAAAAGCAATATCCTTTGCTGTCCATACTTCAGTTGAATTCTAGCGGACAAGGTCCCGTTATTGGTTATGCCAACTACAAAGATACTGCTGACATCAACAAATATCTGGCTATGCCGGAAATCAAAGCTGATCTTCCAAAAGACCTTCGTCTGAAATGGGGTGTTTCTCCTTCTGAATTTGACAAGAAAGGACAGACTTTCGAATTATATGCTATCAAGTCTACCGAACGTAACGGCAAAGCTCCGTTGGAAGGTGACGTAGTAACAGATGCAAAAGACGAATTCGACCAATACAGCAAACCGGCTGTAAGCATGACAATGAACTCTGACGGTGCACGCCGCTGGGCTCAGTTGACTAAGCAGAACATTGGCCGTTCCATTGCTATCGTTCTTGATAACTATGTATATTCTGCACCAAACGTAAACTCTGAAATTACAGGTGGACGTTCACAGATTACAGGTCATTTCACTCCTGAACAAGCAAAAGACTTAGCTAACGTATTGAAATCAGGTAAGATGCCGGCTCCGGCTCACATCGTACAGGAAGATATCGTTGGTCCGTCACTGGGTCAAGAATCAATCAATGCGGGTATTTTCTCATTCGTTGTAGCCCTGATTCTGTTGATGATTTACATGTGCTCTATGTACGGTTTCATCCCAGGTATGGTTGCTAACTGCGCGTTAATCCTCAACTTCTTCTTCACGCTAGGTATTCTTTCATCCTTCCAGGCTGCGCTGACAATGTCCGGTATAGCCGGTATGGTATTGTCACTTGGTATGGCTGTGGATGCGAACGTACTTATCTATGAACGTACAAAAGAAGAGCTTCGTGCAGGTAAGGGTGTGAAGAAAGCACTTGCCGACGGTTATTCAAATGCATTCTCGGCTATCTTCGACTCTAACTTAACATCTATCATCACAGGTATCATCCTGTTTAACTTTGGTACCGGTCCGATTCGTGGTTTTGCTACGACATTGATTATCGGTATCTTGGTATCCTTCTTTACCGCAGTGTTCATTACTCGTATTGTTTATGAACACTTCATGAACAAAGACAAGTGGTTGAACTTGACATTCACAACCAAGATTTCAAAGAATCTGATGACCAATACACATTTCGATTTTATGGGTACAAACAAAAAGTCCCTTATTATCGTCAGTGCAATCATCGTTGTTTGTATCGGTTCATTTGCCATCCGTGGTTTGAGTCAGAGTATCGACTTCACTGGTGGACGTAACTTTAAGGTACAATTTGAGAATCCTGTAGAACCGGAACAAGTTCGTGAATTGATCTCTAGCAAATTTGGCGACGCCAACGTAAGCGTTATTGCTATCGGTACAGACAAAAAGACCGTACGTATCAGTACAAACTACCGTATCGAAGATGAAGGCAACAATGTAGACTCTGAAATCGAATCATATCTATATGAAACCTTGAAGCCGGTATTGACTCAGAATATCACATTGGAAACTTTCATCGACCGTGACAATCACACAGGTGGTAGTATCGTAAGCTCACAGAAAGTAGGTCCGAGTATCGCAGATGACATCAAGACAGGCGCTATCTACTCTGTAGTATTGGCACTGCTCGCCATCGGTTTGTATATCTTGCTCCGTTTCCGCAACATTGCTTACAGTATCGGTTCTATCGTAGCTTTGAGTTGCGACACCATTATGATTATCGGTGCCTATTCACTGTTCTGGGGTATCCTGCCATTCTCTCTGGAAATCGACCAGACATTTATTGGTGCTATCCTGACAGCTATCGGTTACTCTATTAATGATAAGGTGGTAATCTTCGACCGTGTACGTGAGTTCTTCGGTTTATATCCGAAACGTGACAAACGAGTATTGTTCAACGACTCTCTGAACACAACGCTGGCTCGTACCATCAATACATCATTAAGTACATTGATCGTATTGCTGTGTATCTTCATCCTTGGTGGTGATTCAATCCGCAGCTTTGCATTCGCAATGATCCTGGGTGTTGTTATCGGTACATTATCTTCATTGTTTATTGCATCTCCAATTGCATACAACATGATGAAGAACAAAAAAGTCGTAGTACCAGCTACGGAAGAATAATAAACTCCACAAATAGAAAAGCCTCTTCCGAACATTCGGTAGAGGCTTTTTCTATTGATTATTAAAACAAATAGAAGCTATAAGACGTTCATCTTAAAAGAAGCTATTGTTACACTTAAAACTTGATACAATATGAAAGCAAAACAACACCACTCTCATAGATTCTTCTGTAGTAGCCCCGAGGGGAATCGAACCCCTATCTAAAGTTTAGGAAACTTCTATTCTATCCGTTGAACTACAAGGCCGCTTCAAATTTGCTTGCAAAGATAACGGTTTCTGTCGATTTAACAAGAATAAAAATGCAGGTTCCTTTCATATATTTCAAATAATTGGCGTCAATAGGACAATAAAGTAGGATTTATTTTGATAATTCGATTAACTTTCCGACCTTTGCGCTCACAAATTGAAAGTAAAATCAGTTTTTAAATTAAATATAGTAATTAAAGTTATGGCAGACGAAATGATGGTTAAAGAATTGGAGGAAGTAGTAGTACGTTTCTCCGGCGACTCCGGCGATGGTATGCAGCTGGCCGGCAACATCTTCTCGAACGTGTCGGCTACAGTGGGAAATGACATCTGTACATTCCCTGACTATCCGGCAGACATCCGCGCCCCGCAAGGTTCGCTAACCGGTGTTTCCGGTTTCCAGGTCCACATCGGCGCCGGACAAGTTTACACTCCCGGAGACCGTTGCCACGTATTGGTGGCTATGAACCCTTCCGCACTGAAAACACAAATCAAATTCTGTAAACCGCAAGGACTTATCATCACCGACTCCGACTCATTCGAAGCCAGAGATTTGGAAAAGGCACAATTTAAAACCAACAATCCCTTTGAAGAATTAGGAATAAAACAGGAAGTATTGGAAGTTCCTATCTCTTCCATGTGCAAAGAGAGCCTAAAAGACTCCGGATTGGATAACAAATCGATTCTCCGTTGCAAAAACATGTTTGCACTCGGATTGGTTTGCTGGTTGTTCAACCGCAACCTTGCTGCTGCTGAAAAAATGCTGCGCGAAAAATTCGCCAAGAAACCCGAAATAGCAGAAGCTAATATTAAGGTATTGAACGATGGCTTCAACTACGGAGCAAACACTCATGCTTCTGTCTCTACTTATAAGATTGAAAGCAAAGCTCCGAAATCAAAAGGACTTTATACAGATATCAACGGTAATAAAGCAACCGCTTACGGACTGATTGCCGCAGCTGAAAAAGCAGGTCTGGGGCTCTACTTGGGTTCTTATCCTATCACTCCGGCTACTGATATTCTACACGAATTAGCCAAGCATAAATCATTGGGAGTCAAAACTGTACAGTGCGAAGATGAAATAGCCGGTTGTGCTTCTGCAGTTGGTGCTGCTTTTGCCGGTGCTTTGGCAGTGACTACGACTTCCGGCCCCGGTGTTTGCCTGAAGAGTGAGGCGATGAACCTTGCTGTAATCGGTGAACTTCCATTGGTGATTGTCAATGTACAGCGTGGCGGTCCGTCTACCGGTCTTCCTACTAAATCAGAACAGACCGACTTATTACAAGCCCTTTACGGACGCAACGGCGAAAGCCCGATGCCTGTAATCGCTGCAACATCGCCGACCAACTGTTTCGACGCCGCTTATATGGCATGCAAGATTGCCTTGGAACACATGACTCCGGTTGTATTGCTGACTGATGCTTTCGTAGCTAACGGTTCTGCCGCATGGAAACTCCCTAACCTGGATGAATATCCTGCCATCAATCCTCCGTATGTGACCCCGGATATGGCCGGCAACTGGACTCCTTACCAACGTAATCCGGAAACAGGCGTACGCTACTGGGCTACTCCGGGAACTGAAGGATTCATGCACCGCATCGGTGGTCTTGAAAAGAGCAACGAAACAGGCGTTATCTCTACCGAACCGGAAAACCACAATAAGATGGTTCATCTGCGTCAGGCCAAAGTGGATAAGATTGCAGACTATATCCCCGAACTCGAAGTATTGGGTGACGAAGATGCAGACTTATTGATTGTGGGTTGGGGTGGTACTTACGGTCATCTCCGTCTGGCTATGGACTTTATGCGTGATCACGGAAAAAAAGTGGCATTCGCACACTTCGAGTACATCAATCCGCTGCCAAAGAATACAGCCGATGTATTGCGTAAATACAAGAAAATCGTGGTAGCTGAACAGAATCTGGGACAATTCGCAGGTTATTTGCGCATGAAAGTGCCCGGATTGAACATCAGCCAGTTCAACCAAGTGAAAGGACAGCCTTTCGTTACGAGAGAATTGATAGATGCATTCACTAAATTATTGGAGGAATAAAAGATGAGCGATAAAGTATATACCGTACAAGATTATAAATCAGGCCAACCACGCTGGTGTCCGGGATGCGGTGACCACGCTTTCCTGAACTCACTGCACAAAGCTATGGCCGAACTGGGAGTAGCTCCGCACGATATTGCCGTCATTTCCGGTATCGGTTGTTCTTCCCGCCTGCCTTACTATGTAAATACGTATGGGTTCCACACTATCCACGGACGTGCCGCTGCTGTTGCAACAGGAGCTAAAGTAGCCAATCCCAATTTGACTATCTGGCAGATCTCCGGTGACGGTGACGGTTTGGCAATTGGTGGTAACCACTTCATCCATGCATTACGCCGTAACATCGACCTGAATATGATTCTACTGAACAACCGTATCTACGGTTTGACAAAGGGACAATATTCACCGACTTCAGAACGCGGACTTGTCACCAAATCATCACCTTACGGAACAGTAGAAGACCCGTTCCATCCGGCAGAACTGGCTTTTGGTGCCCGCGGACGTTTCTTTGCACGCTGCATTGCAGTAGATGGTGCCGCTTCCGTAGAAGTATTGAAAGCAGCAGCTAACCATAAAGGCGCTTCTGTTGTAGAAGTTCTGCAAAACTGCGTGATCTTCAACGACGGAACTCACGCCAGTGTTGCTACCAAAGAAGGACGCGCCAAGAACGCTATCTACTTGGAACATGGCAAACCGATGTTATTTGGTGAAAACAAGGAGTTCGGATTGATGCAGGAAGGCTTCGGGCTGAAAGTAGTAAAACTGGGTGAGAACGGTATCACAGAAAAAGATATCCTTATCCACGACGCACACTGTCAGGACAATACACTGCAACTGAAGCTGGCTTTGATGGAAGGTCCCGACTTCCCGATTGCACTGGGTGTAATCCGTGATGTGGACGCCCCGACGTACAATGATGCAGTTACAGAACAAATCGAAGAAATCAAAGGCAAGAAGAAATATCACAATTTCCAGGAGCTGTTGATGACGAATGATACTTGGGAAGTGAAGTAATTCACTGTTCATCAATAATAAAAAAGCTGGAGGAAGGATAAAACATCCCTTTCTCCAGCTTTCATTATAAATACACCTCAAGCTTACTTAAAGGTCATCTTCAGTCATCCAACAGCATGTTGGGCGTCACCCCACAAGCCGTGATTTGTTTCATGCCATGAAACCATTTGTTTCTCACCGAGAAACGAAATGTTTCAAGCAGGGAAACAAAGTGTTTCACGCCGAGAAACAAACAGTTCCAAACAGGATTGGAACTAAACGGCTGCAATGAAGTCAAAAGTGCTCCATTATCTCCATACACATACGCCCGTTATGGTAAGGACATTTCCAAAATCCAGCTTTATCATCCTCACGGTTGACAGTCCCAACAGCCGAAAGGCTCCAGTACCATTCACCGAAGCAAGCCGAGCCATGTACTTGAGTTACTCAAGCCTCCTACATCATTTCACTGAGTTTGAAGTATGATTAAAACATTTCATTAAATCTATAAAAGTTTGAAGTATAATTAAAACTTTTAGGCGTATGAACTTCCCTCGAATCCTCAAAAAAAGAAAAGGTTATATTGACCGAATAAAACCTTTTATGCAAAAATCTGTAATCAAGGTGTTAACAGGGCAACGCCGTGTAGGCAAAAGTTTCCTCCTTTACCAGCTTATTGAAGAAATTTTAGCAGAAGAACCGGATGCGAATATTATCTATGTCAATCTTGAAGATTTTACATTCAGTTCTCAACAAACAGCAGAAGATTTACACCCGTACATCATTTCTCATAGCAAAGAAAAAGTTAAGAATTATATCTTTATCGATGAAATACAAGATATTCCCGGGTTTGAAAAAGTCATCCGTTCGCTCCTACTCAATGAAGATAATGATATATACATTACAGGTAGTAACGCCAAGATGCTTTCAGGAGAACTCGCCACCTATTTAAGTGGCAGATATATCGAATTCAAAATATATAGTCTCTCCTATTCTGAGTTTCTTGAATTCCACGGATTAACTGAAAGTGAAACGAGTTACGAATTATATAGCCGTTATGGCGGACTTCCCTATTTATTAAATCTCCCTCTCGAAGATGAAACGGTCAATGAATATTTGAAGAGTGTATATTCCACGATTGTATTTCGTGATGTTGTCAGTAGATACAAGTTACGCAATACTTTGTTCCTTGAGAAACTGATTCAATTTTTATCCGAAAACATAGGCAATCTCTTTTCGGCAAAGAATATCAGTGATTATTTAAAATCACAACATACCACCATATCAGTTAACCAAATACAAAGTTATACGGAATATTTAAACAATGCTTTCCTGATCCACCGGGTAGAGCGGTATGATTTGATTGGGAAACGCGTATTTGAGATAGGAGAGAAATATTATTTCGAAAATATGGGAATCCGGAACATTGTTGTCGGATATCGCATTACAGACAAAGCCAAAATATTGGAAAATCTAGTGTATAACCACCTTTTATACAAAGGTTACGATATTAAGGTTGGCTATTACGGAGATAAGGAAATTGACTTTATCGGAGAAAAGAATGGAGAAAAACTATATATACAGGTCGCTTTAAAAATAGATAGCGACAAGACAGCAGAAAGAGAATTTGGAAACCTGCTAAAGATACAGGACAACTATCCCAAAATAGTGGTAACAGAAGATACATTCAGCGGAAACAGTTACGAGGGTATACGCCATTGTCCCATACGCCAGTTCTTAATGGAGTAAACCATACGATATACGAAAAATAAATGCAGTACACCATCGGGTTACCACGAGCAATCAAATCGCCTTTGGTGTGCTGCATTTACATTTGAATCAAGTCATCGATAATGCCATGGATTCTGCTGCAAGACGGGCGGCAATGTCTATTGTTAGTTAGTAATAGACAGCTCGGTTACCTTATACGGATGTTTTACTGCTGCATGGGCAGCTTTCTGAGCAACAGCTTTCCTCACCTCATCCAACCCTTCCGGGGCATAAGGATTCCCGACTACATTGTGTTTGAAGATGCGTTCGAACCAGGTACAGGCAGCGGTATAACGTCCAATCTTCACATCCAGATGATAGCCGTCCCGATTCAGGTGGTCGCCGATGAAAGAGGTGCGCGCATTTTGTATGGCAGTGCCCGAAGGGATGACAATCTTTATCTTATTCGCCTTAGCCGCTTTCTTCACTGCATTGGCAATAGCCTGATACATGGTCAGTTGATTGCAGTTGTAGTTTTTAAATCCACTATGCTTGGAAGTAGACGCATACGCCCAGGTTTGGTGCAGCATCAGTTTTGTTTTCTTTGGAAGGCGTGCTTTTACATATTCTATAAGTTCCGGCAGAGAGGCTTCATACGTCTCATACATTCCCGAAAAAGGACTTGCCTGTTGCAGGCTGACATAATCCCAGTCTTCATCTGCCAGCACCGCTTCCAAAGACATCTTGCCCTTTTCCCGTTTCTTTCCATCCGTACCGATTTTCCGGTAGGCATAGGCAGGAGCATTGTCACGGGCATTTTTCACATGACGTTCTAGAGAACAACCGCCGATAAACATATTGCCGATTATGGTTGAAATGCCTTCGGCTTCGGCAAGTTCATGCAGATATTGCTCCACGGCATCCTGGGAGAAACTGTTGCCGATAGCAAGTATCCTGACCGTTTTTTGCTGCGCATACACTCCTCCGGCAAGAAGGAGCAGTATGCACATACAAATCACTACAATCTTATATTGCTTCATCACATTCAAATATAGCTAAACTTATCGGTTATTTCTCTTTTTCATGTAATAATCTCTCATCAGATACCACGCTTTCTTACGCATACCCTGGTCGGATATGAGTCCTTTGCGGTTCCAGCCATCCTGATTGGTGGGGTGGAAACGGAACGGCGAACGGAAGTCGAACAGAATCCAGGGAGATACACCACGCAGGTTCGGGATATTGTCGAACATACGGATATTATCCCTATACAGACGTGCCTGATATTCCTCACTCCAGGAGCTGACTACATTCTCATCACCAGACTGACCGTACAATGCTTCGCCGCCAAATTCCGAGATAATCAACGGTTTGTCCGTCACGACTTCCCATATAGCGTCTTTCGGTTCCACAGGCCACGGATGATACCAGCCCATATATTTATTGATAGCTACGACGTCCAGTTGGGAAGTGAAAGAATCTTCCATTACAAAACGCTGTTTTTCGCTATTGAAGTGCACAAGGTCGAAAGCGGCAACATACAGGCGGGTAGTGTCCAGCTGCTTTCCCGTTTCGAGCAAGGAAGTAAGGAATTCATTCCGTTCTTTGGAAGGCTGTGTTTCATTGGCAACACCCCAATAACCTACCGCGCAGCGGTTTTGATCGCGCTTAATCATTTCAGAAAGCATCCTCTGCGCTTTCTTACGGGTATCATCGTCTGTAAAGTCAATGCCTTGCCAAATGGGAATCTCCTGCCAGAGAAGGAAGCCCATCTTTTCCGCCAGGCGTACCGTGTACTCATTCTGCGGATAATGAGCCAGGCGAATCATGTTCACGCCAAGCGCTTTCGCTTCATTCAGCAACATGGCTGCATCGGCTTCCGAGAAAGCACGCCCCATACGTTGCGGGATTTCTTCGTGGAAAGAGATACAGCACATAAATGTCGGCTTCCCGTTCAGGTAAATATCAGTTCCTTTCACGGTGATATTGCGGAAGCCTATTTGCTCTTCCACACGGTCGATACTTGAAGAGACGGTCACGCCATAGAGTTTCGGTTCTTCAGGCGACCAGCGTTGCAGCTTCTTCGCATTCAACACGGTTTCCGCCTTTCCTTCTGCATCGGTGGTAAGCTCCGCGTTGATTTTGAGTTCGGGGATGGCAACTGTTACTTTCTCACCTGCTTTTTTATCAGAAAGACGCACACGGGCAATTATCCGGTCGGGAGCATTTTTATCCAGTTGGATAAAATAATCTTCTATAAATATCCGGGGAGTTTTCACCAACAGCACATCTCTTGTGATGCCGCCATAGTTCCACCAATCGAATGCCATAGCGGGAATGGCGTCTTTGGTACGGCGGTTGTTCACTTCTACCGCCAGGAAGTTGTCACCGTCTTTCAACAGGTCTGTCACTTCCACTTGGAAAGGAGTAAAACCGCCTTCGTGCTCTGCTATCTCTTTTCCGTTCAGGTAGACTTTGCAACGATAGCTGACAGCACCGAAATAAAGGAACTGGCGTTTATCTGCCAAGCGTTTGGCATCAAAGTGACGAGCATACCATACAGTGCCTTCGTAATACTTCAATTCGGGCGATTGAGAGTTCCAGTCACCCGGAACATTAAGACGCAACCCGCCTTCAAACGCGTATTCGTAGAAATCAATATTTCCTTCCGGTTGCCGGTTCTCATAGATTTTCATCCGCTGTCCCTGGTCGTACAGGTCGATGATGGCATTCCATTTACCATCCAGCGAATGGATGTTGCGACCATATACATTCGTTATCAGCTCCTGTGCCGCAACGCTTCCAGCAAAAACGATTAGCAACAATAGACATAGACTTAATTTCTCACCTGTTTTCATTTAAGTATGTTGTTATAATTAGTGTATATAATAAGTTCAGGCACGGATTATACGGATTTCACGGTTTTTAGAATAGGATAGGTAAAACAACAGTGTTAATCCGTGTAATCCGTGCTATTTCGATTTATTTTTCAGGAAATTCATTACCCAGTTCCAGGCTGCGCTCCACTGTTCGGCATAGGCATAATGAGCGGTCGTCTCAGCTACAAACAGCTCTTTCGGAGCATTAATCACGTTGTAAGCGGAGTAAGTGGTGGTAGGCGGACAGACCATATCATTATAACCAAAAGTATAGAATCCCGGAACTTTGACCTGCCGGGCAAAGTTCACCACATCAAAATACTGAACGGTTTTCATCTTTTCCGGCGTCCGGTTCTTCGCATCCTTCAACAAATGCGGCCAACCGCCTGCACGACCGTGGGCATAACCCGCCATATCACACAAGGCTGGATAGAAAGAAACCAATCCCTTGACACGGTCATCGAGTCCGGCAATCACAATGGAAAGCGCACCGCCCTGGCTTCCTCCAAAGGTCGCCAGATTACCGTTAAATTCGGGAAGTGTGTAAATGAAATCAATGGCTCTCACACAGCCTGTATAAACCCGTTTGTAATAGTACTTGTCCCGATTGTCCATATTGAACGAGTGGTAATTCTTCAAAGCACCGTTATAAAGCCGGTGATACACATCTCCCGTCAGGTTGACCGGAATGCCGTGAATACCGATTTCCAGAATGATAAAACCTTTTCCGGCACGTTCGGCTTCTCCGTTATAGGCACGGATACCTGCCCCCGGCACTTTCAGAATCGCCGGATATTTCCCGGAAGCCTTCGGAACACAAAGGATGCCGTACATACGGGACGCATAGTCATTGTTCGCGAAGAAGACATGATATACGTTCACCTTATCTGTACACCTTTCCGGCAGTAAAGTCATTATCGGTTCCAATGCCCACTTTTCTGCGGCTTCTTTGGTACTTTTCCAAAATTCCAGAAAATCGGCAGGCAACGGAGTGGTCGGTTGCAATTTCTCAGGAGAGAAGCCGACGGTAGCCACGCCTTCATACTCACGCCCTTGGCAAGTGACGAAAGCGCGGCAACGCAGGAACCCTTCTTTTTTCATAGTCCCTGCGTTAATTTCAAGCTTTTCATTCTTCAAAGGCTGTTTGCCTGTCTGATGAGGTTTCATCATGTCTTCCGAAATCTCATAGCGCACTTCCAGATTATCCTGCGGGATATTGCATTTCAATACCGCCACTTTGAATTTCACTTTTTCTCCCGGTTTATACAGCCAATTGGTGTGGTCGGGAGTGACCTGCACTTGAACCAGTCTTTCCTGTGGCTGCCCCCATGCAACTATCTGCATGAAGACAAATGCTATCAGGAGAAGAAGAAAACGTACACTTTTTATCATAGTTCCCTATTTTATTTCATTTGTCATTGCTATATTAATATTCCATTTATCAGCTATTAATACCCATTGTCTCAACTATTAATACCTATCCGCCCAACTATTAATACCTGACAACTCAACTATTAACATCCAACAGCAGAGATATTAATGCTCCTCTCCACACATCATAACACTCTGCGAATCAGAAGTTAACACATCATTCGTGATTAGCGTAAAATGCAGATAGCCGCCTTTTTATGGTTTTACTTCGTATTGATAGAGTGTGAAAGAGTTCTTGTCATTTAGCTCGAAACTTACTCTACCCTGTGCGCCGACTTTTGCGGCAAACTTTTTGCCACTTCCCATTACAGGGGTAAAAGTAACTTTCTTACCCTCAGGAAGCCAGGTGTCAATAGTCCCCCTGGCTTGCTCATTATCTTCGCGGTAAACTACAAGATAGCCTTGCGTGCCGGAAACAGTCGATTGGAATCCTGTCCACGAGCGTCCCGAAGGTTCTTCACCAATAGGCAGTATGACGCCTTGATGAAACCGGAGTTGCAAAGGTTGGTATTTCTTGAGCAGAGATGCCGTAATATAAGCCTCTTCGGGCAGGTTCGAAGCCTCCATCCAAGCCAACGGCTGTGCCGCCAAGGTGATGGCAAAGAGGTAATCGAAACTGTAACGGGCGGGGGCAAAAGGATCGGCAGCGTCATACTTGTCGGCATTGCGCCATTTATTAAGGAACTCTATCTGCATCTTCTCCGCCGGTACATAGCGAGACAGCATCCAGAGGTTGCGCAAGGTGCGATAAGGGTAATAGTTGCCCCAATCGGTATAGCGGTTTTCCAGAAAGATGTTGCCGTACTCGTTCATATAGTGATACCCGCCGCGACGACCGGCAGTGGCATCGAGGTTGAAAATCACTTCATAGTTGGTTTGCTCCAACACGGTATCAAACAGTCGGCGCAGATTCTGTTCGGCTGTCTTGGTAGGTATCTGCAGGCCGTCTATCTTGAAACAGCAGATGCCGTACTTCTTATAAAGTCCGATAATGGCTTGCGCATCTTTTTGCCAATCGGCAAAATCATTCTGTATGCTGGGGTTGAACCATAATCCGATGCGAATACCCAATTTCTTGCCTTTCTCTACAATAGGTTTCAGACCATGAGGGAATTTCGTGGGATTGGGCGTCCAGTAACCGGTATTCTTCCAAATATCCTTAAAACTACCTCCGGCAGTCTTCGAGTTAGGGCTTTTTCCGCTCTGCCAGCCATCGTCCAGTTGAAAGAGGGTGATGCCCATGCGTGCGGCACGGTCCAGTTCTGCCAGGCAGAAAGCCTCATCTATTTTGGCATCCTGGCTACGGTCGCCCCAGGTATTGAGCATAATCATCTCATCCTGTGCGGCAGTATGATGGCGCAGTTGTTTCTGATAGAGGCGCAGGGCAGTAAGCGCTTCTTGCTCGCCACCGGTATAGATGCCGGTAACGCATCCATAAACGCGGGTCCAGCTATCCGGCTTTACATCATGAGACGCAATGCCCAGCCCCACTACCATAAAATCGCTAAAGTCCGCCACGAAGTCAGAACCCGGATAATGTAATTGGGTACTGCTGCTAGGAGCCTCTTTCAAAAAAAAGAAGCCTTGACGCGTAACTACGTCATGAGCAAAAAGCAAATTACCACGATACGTATTGCGACGGTAAGGAAGCCAGGTACGCCCGGTCACCAGATTGTCGTTCCAATCGGTGTAGTCGAAAAACTCGATTGTGCGGGCACTCCAATGATTGCCGGATAGTTGCAACCTGTCGAGCGTGGGAGTTTTCACCCCCGTAGCCATATCGGCCGTGTGCTCTATATTTTTGCGGTCGGCGTTAGAGCGGTTATCCTCCTTATTCTGATAAAGTTCCACTTGCCCTTTCAGATAGGTGTCGCAAGCAATGGCGGGACAGTCTGCATAAATGCGATAGCGACGCTCTATATTCAGCGAACCGATAGTGCAAGCCACGGTAGCCTGCAGATAACTGGCGTGGATGCCGTTCGTCGGTATCTCGTTCACGGTAAGTGTAGCATCCGTAGGGATACCTTTCACAATCGAGAAATCGGGTTGTTTGCCCTGTGCCGGAATGGTTTTTCCGTGTTGCTTGTCAGTAAGGCTGATGGTAACAGGCGCACCGTTATTCCACAGCATGGCGCGTTCCATATAGTTATTGCCCATACGTAGCGTGTCACCTTTCAGAAAAGCGTAATACTGTTGTCCTCCCCAAAGCGGCAAGGTACATATTGCCGATAGAAATATCGTGATAATATTTTTTTTGCTCATAGTTTGTCTACGGTTTGATGTAAGCTCCCGGAACTTCCAACAATTTGTTGGGTTCGTTGAAGCGTTGGTTATCGGGCACATCGCGTTTGCCCAGACCCGCTTGCATAAGTTGCTTCAGTTCCGGCAGGTGATGATGATAGATGTCGCGCGGCTCTACACGATGCTTGTGGCAGAGTCCGGCTGCCATACCTACTACTTCACCCATCATGCCGGTAGTACGCATCACACGTACCGTACCCAAAGCTACATGGGTGCAGCTCATATTGCGGCCTGCCATAAAGAGGTTGTCCACATTGCGAGAATAGAGGCAGCGATAGGGAACGGCATAAGGATGAATCCAACGATGCACCGTAGCCGACTTGAATTCATTGCCGGGAAAACGTACACTATTCACGCTGTCGGGGAAGTGAAGGTCGATGCTCCAGGTAGTGGTAAACGAAGCATCCTCGTGCGCCACATTCTTGTCTATATCGTCCTGTGACAGTACGTAGTCGCCCAAGAGACGGCGTGATTCACGTTTGCCTGAAACATACGCCACCCAGTCGAGGGAACGGTTGGCATACTTCTTATGGTCTTTATAGTGATTTTTCAGATAGCTCCAGTTGGAATATATCACCAAAAGTCCATAGTCGCGTACACGTTCAGCTTCGCTGACTTGATTGCGGTTCATACCTGTTTCCCATTTCCACTCGCCCATGGTTACAGGCTCACAGTTTTCAGCGTCAAAGCGCACGCCATATTCAAAATGAGGGAATGAGGTTTTCTTCTTCATATCCTTACTATACCATTGTATAGAAGCCCCCATCACCAATGAGTCGGGTTGCTCGGGAGCAAGGCTCTCGCCATATTCATCGCGACCTTCACGCCCCATAGCCCAATCGGCACCGGCTAAATAGCCTATGGTAGCATCACCTGTGCAGTCGCTAAAGAGAGGAGCAGTAAGTTCAGTTTGTTCGCCCGTCTCGATGTGCTGGATAGTGACTGACACAATGCGGTCTCCTTGCATCTTCACGGCTACCGCACGCTGAGAGGCATAAAGGGTAATGTTCTTTTCGGCATCTATAAAGTCTTCCTTCTTCCGGTCTTCATAGTAGTCGCCCGGTTGGGCATTGCCGGAACGCTCATGGCCAAACTCACGTATCATACGACCCAATCCCTGATTAGGCCCCATTTCGATGATACCACCGAGATGTACACGAATCTCCGACGAGTTATTGCCGCCCAATACAGGACGGTCGTTCACTAGTGCTACCTTACAACCTAATCGGGCGGCCGATACGGCAGCACACATTCCGGCTATTCCCCCTCCTACTACCACAAAGTCGTATTGATGAGCGGGCACCGTCTGTTGTTGTCGCAGGCGGGTACGAAGTGCGGCTGTCTCTGCCGCATCCCAGGTAGCGGGCTGCGTGTTCGCATCGGTCGTTAGGTAAATGGCATCGCAACGACCGTCGAAACCGGTGAGGTCTTTCAGCGCAAGGGTGGTAGTCCCTGCTTTCAATACTGTCTTTCCGGCAAATTGCCATTGCCAGGAATTACCAGTATGTCCTAATGTAGCTTTCAGCAATTTGCCGCCTAAAGCCAGGCGGAACTTTCCGGGGCCCTCGGCATCGGTCCAAGGTGAAGTCCAGTTGTAAGTACGGGCATATACGTAGTAAGTGCCCGCCTGGGGAATGTTGATTTCTGCCATAGCATCCGCCACAGGGATGCCCATGCCATGTGCCATGAGATAGGGCGAACCCATTTGATCCATGAACTGCTGGTCGAGCACCCAGCCGCCTCGCTGGCTGAAACTTTCAGCTTCGATGAGCAGTTCTTCGGCTACAGCCACAAGGCTACAAGCTACGGCTATGCATGTCAATAAGAATTTTTTCATCAGAGTACAGCGTTTTTATGATTATTGTCTACTATCTTCACAGAGGGAACAGATTATCTCGCCATTTTGTAAATTTCATTGCCTGCCATCAAAAAAGCACCAACTCCATAAACTTCCGTCATGTCACGAGTCACTTTCTTCGGGTCGGCACCGATTTGCTGCACATAACCCAGTTTCCCAGTCGGTTCCACAGCCGAGACTAATGCATTCCAGCCTTTTATCATTACAGGAAGATAAATTTCCTTATCCAATAAACCTTCGTTTATTCCATAAGCAATGGAATAGACAATGAAAGTAGTGCAACTCGTTTCCGGTGATGGATAAGAGGCTGGATCCAAAAGACTGGCATGCCAGAAACCGTCCGGATGCTGTAATCCGGCAACACGGGTAGCCAGTTTTACAAATAATTCCTCATAGAATTTGCGGTTCTTATCTTTCTTGGGCAGTTCCTTTAATATTTCAACCAGACCACCAAGCACCCAACCGTTGCCACGTCCCCAAAAGACTTTCTTACCATTGGCTTCGCGCTTATCAAAATAACGCCAGTCACGGTAGAACAAGTTTTCTTCTTTATCGAACAGGTAATCATAAGTCGCTTTATACTCACGATTCATAAATTTGATATATTTTTTCTCTCCGGTCAGCATATACAGTTTGGCATATACAGGGGGAGCCATAAAGAGAGCGTCACACCAAGTCCAACGTTCCAAGGTCTTTAAGTCTCCCTCCACCAGCTTGAAACTGCCTTCGGACGGATGATTGACAATCCATTCCGTACGGGCGAGCGTAGGGATAATCATTGCTTCGTCTTTGTACTTGCGGTATAAATCCAAAAAGGACTGTGATACAGCGATGTCATCAGCATGGTAAAACCGTTTATCCGGCTGCCAGCAATTCCGTCGGCCTATACGGGTAAGCCACTTATAATATGTATCATCATTGTCTTCTTTTTCAGCCAATTCCGCCCAATCCACCATGCCGACATAAAGAGCACCTTGTGGCCAGTTCAAGTCGTCATGTTCAGGAGCGGGGTGTGGATTGGCAATCTGCCAATCCGCCACCTTTCGCATGATAGACTTTATTTCTGCTTTTTGAAAAGGAATCTCTGTTGCCATTATAAAAACGGAACATAACAGAGACGCTCCCAATAAAAGTGTTTTTTTCATTCTATATTTATTTGTTTATCATTCGGTCATTACAGTTCAACTGTAGCCTTTAAAGGCAATTGACTGGAAGCAGGACCGACTAAGATCTCAAAGTCTCCTTTTTCCACTACAAAGCGGTGTTGATTCATATCGTAAAAAGAGAATGCATCCTCATCCAGCACAACAGAAACCCGCTTCTTCTCCCCTTTCTTCAAGAATACCTTTTCATATCCTTTCAGTTCTTTCAACGGACGGGGAACAGAAGACTGTACATCATGCACATACACTTGTGCCACCTCCGAAGCATCCATCTTACCTGTATTCTCTATATCAAAGCTAACGGTAACCTGATGCTCACCCGTTTTCTCCGCAGCCATATTACTATAAGCGAAAGTAGTATAGGACAAACCGTAGCCAAACGGATAGAAAGGTTCTTTTCCCGAACGGTCGTATCCACGATAACCGACAAAGACACCTTCGGAATAGTCTACACGCTTAATCTCCGCCTTTAAGTTCTCGTAATAACTGCCGTGCACCGGATTATCGTCCCATTTCCGCTCGATAGAAATCGGTAGCTTTCCACTTGGAGAAATCTTACCGGTCAGGATTTCAGCTATCGCCTGGCCGCCTTCCTGTCCCGGATACCAGGCCATAAGAATCGCTTTTGCGGCATCATACCAGTTGGTGAAATCCACACCGCCACCGGCGTTCAGTACAACCACAACATTGGGATGCATAGACGCAATCTTCTTGATAAACAATTCTTGATAGCGAAGCAAGGCAAACGGACGGTCAAAGCCTTCGCCTTCGGTATTACTATTGAAACCTGTGCAGAACACAACATTATCCACCTTTGCCAATCCTTGACGAAGTTTCGCCTCATTAAGGCTATAAGCATTAAAACGAATGATGGCCGAAGAAATATTATCAAAGAATTCAATCCGGAAACGGTACTCCTTACCACCCTCAACCGGCAGTTCAACTTCACGGCTAGAGTATGAATGATTTCCCCAATCTCCTGTAATATGCTTGTCATTCACAAACAGACGATAACCGTCATCACCACCGATATGAAGTTTCAACTGACCGTCAGTTTGTGGCATGTAGCAGGCTGTCCAACGGACAGAGAATCCATCTGTCGGAAAGCCGTCCAAAGGTGCTCCATATCCCCAGTCATAATCAACAGAGGATTCCGTGCGTATTACTTCAGGCTGGCCCGAAAGAGTCTTGTTTTTAAAGTATTCAGCTTTGAAGCCTTTCATCTGACGATTAGCATCAGTATAAAACTCATGGACAATATCTTCATAAATCACATCATCCGTCAATAGTAACAGATTCTTTTTCTTCAATTCTTTCAAGCCTTGAGCCACTGAGACGGTAGAAAAAGGAGTGACAAAACCACTGCCGCCACCGGTAGGAATCAAATTTGCATTAGGTCCCATCACGGCTGTCTTTCCTTTCAGCGGGAGCAAGTTTCCTTCATTCTTCAACAGGACTACACCCTCACGCGCCAGTTCTAAAGCTGTCTGGCGGGAGAAAGGATTATCCTCTGCGATGTTGCTGTCTTTCTGTTCCTTATCCAGCATACCATAAGCAATCAGAGTTTGCAGGATGTGTTGTACTTTCAGGTTGATGGTTTCTTCTGTCACTGTGCCGGCTTTAATAGCAGGCAACAGATTCTCCAAATTCATAAAACGTCCTTTCGGCATTTCGAGGTCAAGTCCGGCGTTAGCAGCGCCTACGGCGGAATATACAGAAGTCCAGTCCGACATCAGAATACCTTTGAAGCCCCAAAGATTGCGCAAGACATCAATATTCAGCCATTTATGTTCGGTGGCATGGACACCGTTCAACAGATTGTAGCTGTTCATTACGGCGCCGACATTGGCTTCCTGTACTGCTTTCCGGAAAGCCGGGAAATAGATTTCCTGCAAAGTACGTTCGTCTATGTCAGAGCTGGCATGGTGGCGACTCCATTCCTGGTTGTTGGCAGCAAAGTGTTTGATTGTAGCAATGACTCCTTCCGATTGTACTCCCAGGATATATTGTTTCGCCGTTTCACCTGTCAAGTAAGGGTCTTCACCGAAGTATTCAAAGTTACGGCCGCACAATGGAGCACGATAGATATTCACGCCCGGACCAAGCAGAATATTAACTCCTCTTGCCTTGGCGTCCTGTCCCAAGCCTTGCCCTAACTTATAAAGTAATTTCCGGTTCCAAGTAGAAGCGGAAAGTATTCCGGAAGGATATAAAGTGCTCTTGGGAGCATGATTACGAATTCCCTGCGGCCCGTCAGCCAACTTGATTTCAGGTATTCCCAAACGGGGAATGGCACGCAGAGAAAAACTGGTATATCCGGAGATATACTCTATTTTCTCTTGCAAAGTCATTTTTGATACAATGTCCTTCGCACGTTGTTCGGCTTGGGGAGTGATTGTCTGTGCACAGGTTAATATGCTCCATGCAAGCATACATAAACCTATGCCTCCTATTTTCTTTTTCATGGTGATTCTGTGTTAATATAGCATGTGTAAAAAACCAACTTAGCTATCAGCTCTTCACACACTTTTGTTCTTTACATTTTTAGTCTATCAGTTCTATTTTAACGGTCTTTCCTTGTACCAGAATATGATATTCGCCGGCTTCAAGGAAGCGTTTACCATCCTCATTGACAAAACCGAAATCACGTTCCAGGTCGATGTCGAAACGGAAAGTCTTCGTTTCGCCGGCTTTGATAAGTTGTTTCTCAAAGTGTTTCAGTTCTTTCACCGGACGGGTGATAGAGCAATAAGGATCGGAGATAAACCAATGAACAGTCTCTGCTCCGTCGCGGGAACCGGTGTTGGTGACGGTCACTTCTGCTGACAGTTTATCGCCACGCTTCACCTTAGTAGCAGAAGGGGTAACAGTGCCATACTTAAATTCGGTATAACTTAATCCATGCCCGAACGGATATAACGGATCGCTTGTTATATCTTTATAAAATCCCTGATGTCCGCGTCCGCTCTTGCGGCGATTATAATAAATAGGAATTTGTCCTGTGGAGTAAGGGAACGTCATGGCTAGTTTACCGGAAGGGTTGATACGTCCGGATAAAATTCCTGCCATTGAACGCGCACCATTTATTCCCGGTTGCCATATCTCCAATATAGCATCACAAAGAGGTTCCATGCGATTTAACTCCAAGGGACGTCCATTAGAAAGCACCAATATAACAGGTTTACCAGCCTCCTTTAGTTCTTTCACCAATTCTTCCTGAATCTGTGGCAAAGCAATCGTAGAACGGGAAGCATTCTCACCACTCCAGGTAAGCATCTCGCCCAAACAAACAATGACTACATCAGACCAACGAGCAACGTCCAATGCGCCAGCAAAACCTGAACGGTCATTGCCCTGCGGTTTGCATCCCATTGCATAACGTAATTCGGCGTCTCCTCCAAACTCGGCAGTCAACCCATCATAGAGCATTTCCACATCCGTATCTTTTCCATGTCCGCACCAAGAACCCAATAAGTCCCAACCATTTTTTGCCATTGGACCTACTACGGCAATCTTTTTTTTGTTTGTAAGTGGTAATATCTGATTGTCATTTTTCAACAACACCATTGATTCTGCTGCCAGTTGAGCGGCCACAGCCATACTTTGCGGACGGAAAAAACGATCCTTCTCATTAGTAACCGGAGTATAAGGACGTTCGAACAAACCCAGACGGAATTTTACACGCAATACCCGACGAACTGATTCGTCAACTTGTGCCATTGTTACCTTACCTTCCTCTACAAGCTCTTTCAGATGACGATCGTAGGCATGAGACATCATATCCATTTCAAGCCCCGCATTAAAAGCATACCGAGCAGCATCTTTCTTTGTAGCGGCTAATCCCTGATTCTTTAACTGCTCCACAGCCCCCCAGTCAGACACAATAAACCCGTCATGTTTCCAGCGTTTCTTTAATATCTCGGTCATAATATAAGGATTAGCTGACCCGGGTACTCCACTGATGTCATTGAAAGAACTCATCAAAGTGGCCGCACCAGCTTTCACTCCCATCTCATAGGGCAGCAGATAAGTATCCCAAAGAGTTTGAGCTGAAATTTCGGTATAAACATAATCTCGCCCAGCCTCCGAAGCACCATAACCTACATAGTGTTTCAGACAAGCAGCCATACGGTTCTCTGCTGACATATCATCTCCCTGATACCCACGCACCGAAGCAGCGGCAAACACTCCATTTGTATAAGGATCTTCACCATATCCTTCGGCTACACGTCCCCATCGAGGATCACGTGCCACGTCGATCATGGGAGAAAAAGTCCAATCAACCCCAGACATGCGGGCTTCTTGTGCAGATACCGCACATGCCTGTTCTACCAATCCCGGATTCCATGAACATGCCTGCCCCAACGAAATAGGATATATGGTGCGAAATCCATGAATAGCATCGTAGCCAAAAATGATGGGAATGCCCAAACGAGATTCTTCCATCGCTTTTTTCTGCATACTATTACGCAATTCTGGATTTATATCAAAGTAAATCAAAGAACCAATCTCTGACGGTACCTTTTTCACTTCTTCGCCAACATTATTCACATTGTTATTTCGTCCCAATGTATATTGGTTTAGCTGCAAAATCTTTTCCTCCAATGTCATACGCGATATTAAATCATCAATACGTTTTTCAATTGGAGCTTTGGCATCCTTATACAAAGGAATACTCTTTTTATCTTTTGACGAAAGAGAATGTGTGACTCCCAATAGGCACAATCCCAAAATCAAAACTTTTTTTCTCATCAATGTTTTCGTCAGTTAATTATTATTTCTATTTTTCAGATGTATATCAAACAATACGTAAGCAGATACTTATTCCAGCCATTCCATGCACTTATCATTTAACTAAGTACCAGACACTTACAATCAGTTCATTGGAGATATATGCCCAACGAACCGGAGAACTATGACCTGCCAATACATTCATTTCCAACAATTAATGTATCTCGTAGCAATTGACTATGACTTACCGAGCGGTAACTTCAAATAACTTCAACCATCCGGCAGATGTTACATTGTTCTTTACAGCAAGGTGAATTCCAATCTCATTCTGCTTTGCCGTGTCAACAATCCCAACAGCCCACATGTATTTACCTGCCTCCACGCCTTCAATCCGGGTTGTAAACGTATATGATTTAGCCGTACCTTTCACCCAATCACAAGCTTCCGGTTCTCCATCAACAAATACATACTTCGGTTTATCATTCTTGGTGTCCAATAAAGCAAAAGCCACTTTATATTTATTCTTCCACTGGGGAATATTCGTCGGACAATATCCCCAACCAAAATTATTCCAACGGTGCGCTATTTCAATCTGTTTACCATTAGAGATAGTTGTAGGCAAAGAAATTCTGTCCGGAAATAAACGGTAGCTTCCTTCTGTACAGAATTGTTTAACTAATTGGAAAGCTTCATTAAACCATGAATAAGTTTCTCCATTGCGAAAGTCTGAATTATAGCGTAAATCCATCATATTGACGCAGGCTGTTTTAGCCTCATCAAACTCACCCTGACGTACTTCTGCATAATTGGCATATCCATCTCCCTGAATCGAGTTTCCATGAGAATTTTTCACCCAGCCACCTTCCATTACTACAGGAACGAGATACTTCCACTTGGCTATAAAATTGCGTTCCCAAGTAGAATAATAAGTTTTCATACCAAACGCATCGTGACGTAATGAATATCCTTTAGCTACTGCTTTTCCTATTAATCTTTCAGTATCTTTATCATAATTATTGCCGTCCCATTCCTTACTTGTACCTATCCAACGATGATAATTTACAAACACAGGAACTTTATCAAATACTTGAGAATATAAATCTGTCACCCAATCGAAAACAGCCTCACGAGTCGGCAGCTCCGGTTTTCCCAACTCACGCACCTGATAGTACCATACACTATGATACTCTCCCCATTTTCCAAATCCTGAACCACTTACAAACTGTACTTTGTCGGGATCATTAAAATCCTTAGCCAAAGCCCTGATAAATTTCTCATAATATTTCTGGAAAATAGGATCATCCGGATAGGGAGACCATACTTTTACTGAACCTGTTTGTGTTTCATATCCTTTCGCGCCAGCCTCTTTTACAAAATTCGGAGTAAAATTATAGTGCTTATCACGGCTATCCACCACAAAAGTAAAGGCCAATTTCATATTTCTTTGCTTAGCTCCCTCTATCAACATCTTCAGTCGCTTAGCCGAAGGGGTATCACAATCGGAGTTCCATGCATATTTTCCTTCTTCAGGATTAAAATCAGCCCAGGCACCACGAAGGTATAAGGTATTTGCATAATCAGAGACCTTTACAGTGCCTTCCGATGACGGGAAATTATCATAATCCTGCCAGAATGTGGAAGATAAACCATCACCAATACCCGCATATAATACCCATCCGGAAAGAGGATTATGCAAAATGATATTTCGATTCTGCTTTACCGTGACAATGCTGTTTCCAGGAATAGAAGTATCTTCTACCAAACCATCATCACCATTACCACCTCCCTCTTCATCATTATCACTGCCGCAAGCGACTAATGATATAGCCATAGAAAAAATAAGCCCACAACTTATTTTTCTCAAACTGCACATATTTTGAAAATTAATCTTCATACCTATAGCTCTTATTTTTTTATGCTTACTTTCGACAATTTTAACCAGCCCGAATCCAATATATCCCCTTTGGCGGCAATATCCAGCCCTATGAGATCTTTATTACTCCGGTCAACCAGGCCCACAGCCCAAACATAAGTACCCGTTTCAACTTTGGACATATCCGGCTCAAATACATATTCAGCGGGACTTCCTTTTATCCACTTGGATAAATCTGTATTCGTATCCACAAATGTATATCGCACCTCATTCGTTTCAGAATCGAGCAAAGCGAAAGCTACTTTATATTTTTGATTCCATTGCGGAATATTAGTAGGACAGTACCCCCATCCCATATTGTTCCAGCAATGTTTAATAGTCGGAGTTCCTTTTTTAGAGACTTCTAACGGTAAAGAGATCTCACTGGGGTAGAGCCTATACCCGCCTTCCCGAAGGAATCGGCGTACTAAATCAAAAGCATCTTTAAACCAAGACTCTGTATCGCCAAAACGGAAATCCATCATATTGACATGTGCCTCTTTGCTGTCATCAAACTCACCGCGTCTTACGTCCTCGTGTGAATCCTTGCGATATCCTCTAGGATCCTGCCAATAACTATGTGATTTGACAATCCAGCCACCTTCCATAATAATGGGGCAGATATTACGATATTTTTTTGCGAACCTACGCTCCCAACTGCCATAATAGGTTGTCATACCAAATGCATCATGACGTAATGAATATCCTTTCTTGATTGCTTCTTCCAGCATTTCTTCACTGTCAGCAGCAAAATGTTCATCATCTACCCAATCTTTTCCCGCACCAATCCATCTATGGTAGTTAATTACTACTGGAACTTTATCAAAAGCTTGAGAATATATATCTGTCACCCAATCGAAAACTGCTTTCTTTGGAGTATCATCACCTGTTGAATAAATCATTGTATGATATTCTCCCCATTTCCCAAGTCCGAATCCATCTATAAATTCAACTTTCGAAGGATCGTTGAAATCTTTAGCCAGGGCCTTCACAAATTTAGTATAGTACTTCTGAAAAACAGGATCGTCAGAATAAGGTGACCATTTACCTTTATTCATAAATCCTTTTGCACCGGCATCTTTTACAAATTGAGGAGTAAATTCTGTTCTCTTATCACGACTGTCAACTACAACACGAAATGCCAAACGCATATTCCGCTGATAAGCTCCTTCAATATATGCTCTTAAATTAGAATCAATTTTCCAACCATATACATCTTCCTGTGGATTAAAATCTGTCCAACTAGCGCGAATATAAAGCGTATGAGCATAATCTGTCACACTAACATTGTGTCCCAGTTCAGGAATATACATATGGTCATACTGTGCCCAAAAATCCGCAGCATCCACTCCCATACTTGCATAGAGCACCCATCCTGTAAGCGGGTTATGAAGAATACGCAAAGAATCAGGCTGAATCGTAACTATGTTATTCTCCGGTAGTTCCTTATCAAATGAAACGGCTGAATTCTCGTCTCCGAAAACAGGAGATAAAAGGAACATAAACAGACAAAGAGACACAATTACTCTATAATAACTTATCTTTCTTATAACCATACTACTAATTGTTTTTTAAAGAGTGCTATATCATTGTTCTCTTTATTCATATAAAAATCACGAAATTGATATAGCACTCTTAATTTTATCCTGCTTGATTATCTCTTATCAAAGAAGACTGTCAGTTCTTTAATATCTAATTCTATGTAATTAACTCCTACAGGTACACTAAAGAAGGCATAGCGGTTGTGAGATTGCCCTCCGACTACAGTCTGTTTCTGATTGTAGTCACTCTCTGCAATATCAAGGCAACCGTCATAAGATCCTCTGATGGCATCTGCTGTTGAGCCAAAGGTATAGCAACCTGCACTTTGCGGTCCGACTTTAAAGTTCAATCCACCCGGATGTGCATTTCCATCTTTGTCTTTAATGGAGTTCTTTCTGGGTAACTCCGCTCCTTTGTATATAAACAAATAAGGATTTGCCAAACTAGGTGTCATAGAATGAGCCATAGTGAATCCTGTATCACCAGTGCCATCTTTAGCCCATCCATCGTATGGTCCCCAAATAAAGACTCTTTCAATAGTGGTAGTCACCGTATTATTGTTCCATGTCCACGAAACAACCATTGGTTTAGGATCTGTTTCGGGGGAGTAAATCGTAACCTTTTTAGTATTTATGTTAATCACAATACGATAGACACCCGCAATCTTAATATTCCAATGATAACCAAGCGCAGCTGTTTCCGGACTCATTGTCGAGATATTCATTGCTGTACCATCTGTAAAATCGCCTGATTCTTCCGGAGCAATAGCCATATCTTTCTGTCCATTAAACAAGATCGGGAAATAAATAGTACCTGGTTGCAGTTCTGCATGGAACGCATATTGATTTTCATCTTCTATCGTGCGAGTCATCTCTACATCTGCGCTAACACAAGTTCCGGCAATATAGATTTTATCAGCTTCTATAAAATTACTAGCCAAACCTATAGTAACGGTACGTGTTTCAAAATCTACCACTACACGATACTGCCCATCTTCAGGAATCACCCAATATCCAGCATTATCTATCCCCTTAATTTTAGCTTCCATTGCTCCATCAGTAATCTGTTGTTCTGCAGCAACTGGTGAGATGGCATTAATCTTATTTTCATCTTTCCAAACAATCGGGAAGTGAAGATTACCTGCCTTCAAGTCACAAATGGAAACATAACGCTTCGGCTGACTTTCCATTGGCAAGATTTCAATATCTTCACCATCAACAGCTGTGCCTGACATATAAAGATGGTCTGCTACAAAAGTCTTTTCAGAATACATCTTTACTTTTATAGTAACTGTAGAAACTTCCGGTTTTACAAACTTAGGCCCTTCTACAGAACCGATAATACGGGCTTGTAACTTTACTAAATCACCAGGCTGCTGCTTCCACTTTGACACCAATAAACTCTGCAATTCTTTATGAGTATAACTTTTAGAAAAATCATCATCAATATACTCCCTTATCATTGTGTTTGTTCCAAAACTGTTATTTTCCAGATCCATTTTATAAAGATAGGAAATATAATAGTCAGAGCCTATTGGGTCAGCTTCCGTCCAGTTTAACGTCAATGCAACCTCATCTGGGGTATCTTCCTTGAGTTCTATTTCATAATCAGAAGGAGTAAGAACTAAACTTGTACGATTGTCGAGCGAATTAGTAGCATCGTCATCATCATTGCATGCTACTATGAAACACGAAGCGAGTGTCAGGAAGAAGAACCGTAAAAGGTTCTTCTTAAATATATATCCGTTTTTCATATCTATATTCAATATATTAATATTATAACTATTTATTGATTCCCGACGGTCCAGTCAGGAGTTTGTACCAAATTCCAATTCTTATCAATATCGTCCTGTGGAATAGGCCACCAATAGCTTATAAATTTACGTGTCTGATATACTGTACGAGTATAATATTTATTTCTATAGTCCGCATCGGATACTTTAATATAAGCATTCATGCCATAAAAATCACCATCCAATACTTTCTCGGCTAATTTCCAGCGACGCAGATCATTAAAACGAAGTCCAGATTCACAATTCAATTCCACACGCCTTTCTTGACGAATTAACTCGCGCATTTCTACAGGATCTGATGGGGCTGTTATCTTGCCTTCTTCAGCTGAAACACTATATTCGGGAATACCCGCACGCTCACGAATCAAATTGACATATTTCAAAATCTCATTTTGATTAGCAGTATAAGTCCCCTTCTCAATGCTATATTCATTCAACGCCTCAGCATAACTTAAATAGATCTCTGCCAAACGACATAGTGCACCATGACGATTTTTATAATCTCCACTGCCTTCTTTGGGATTTGCAGATGGGTCTACTCTCTTACGTACCAGATAGCCGCTCCACGGAGCGTCATGAGAAGGACCACCGTCTTTACCATCCATATAGAAATCTGTATTTCTCTTACCACCAATATGCCATTGTTCGTTATGCAGTACTGAAATATAAAAACGAGGTTCGCGGTCACAATACATTTTATAGGTATTGGCATCTACAACTACATTTTCATCTTTATTACGATCTCCTTCTGAAGACCCATACTGCCACTTTGTAGAATAAGTCTCTTTTTGCGTACTAAAGCCTGTCTCTGAATAATTAGCATCAGGGTTAACTTTAGGAGAACCATCCGAATTATAGCCTATAATAGGTCTTTGACCGTTTCTCATGAAAAAAGCATCAACCAAAGATTGGGTTATTCCGATCGCTCCCACTCCATTAATACCCAAACCACGTGGAATACAGTTTTTATCATACCATCCACCGGAATCCATTGTGCGAACAAACAGTAATTCTCTGTTAGCTTCGTTCCATCTCTTCATCACTGCATTCTGATAAGAAAGAAAAGGATCAATATCACCGTTATCCAAATATTCATAATGCAAATGATAGCCAGCGGCTTCCGCCTCATCGATAACCAGTTTACAAGCATCTACTGCTCTTTTCCATCGTTCCGGATCATGTGCAGAATTAAAGATAGGAGTTCCGTCAATGTTTTTTATATTCGCCAATGCAGGATTGCCATTCACCAAGTCACTAGCAGCAAATAATAACATACGCGCACGCATTGCCAAACATCCAACAGAAGTCACACGGCCATATTTCTTATCTTCAGTTTGAGTGGCAGGCAATTGTTTTGAAGCTTCCAGCATTTCTTGGTCTGCCCAATCAATCACATTATAAAACGGCTCTTGTTTCAACATCAGATCATCAGCCGAAGTACTTTCACTAGCCTCGCGAATAATAGGAACTGAACCATAAGCTATAGCCATCATAGAATTATAATAAGCTATAAAGAAACGGCATTCAGCTTTCATAAAGTCTACTTCTTCAGCCGGTACAGCCTCCAATGGGTGAGCATGTTTTATAAACAAATAAGCAGAACGAATATATTTGGGATAAGTATTCCAATAAGCAATTACCCCGGGATTGTCTGCTGTCCAGTTACCTTTTTGATATTGAATGGCTTTAAATCCTTGCGCTTCCCAACCAACTGAAGGAATCAGTTCATCAGCTATGGCATCGGGACCATCATAAGTATAATATTCAGGCAGACCACGATAAATATATGCCAGCCAACGTTCCATATTCTTTTTATTCTCAAATACTGATTCTAAGTCCAACTGGTCATCCGGTTGCTTATCCAGATAATCAGAACAAGAAGAAAAAGTAAATGTCGTAATAATACTTAGTACTATAAATTTTAATATGCTATTTTTCATATGCGCTATTATTAGAATTTAATTTCAAAACCTGCAGATAACGATTTCATAATTGGGTACGCAGCCCCTGTAGTATTTTCGACTTCCGGATCCCACAAATCAAATTTTGAGAATGTCAAAAGATTTGTTCCTCTTACGAAAAGACGAATGCCTGATATAACTGTAGTATTTCTCCACAAATTCTTTGGTAAGGAATAACCAAGTTCAATGTTTTTTAAACGTAAAAAACTCATATTCCGCAGCCACCATGTAGATGGTTGATTATTATTACTATTTATACCGTCATCCAAACGCGGATAAAATACGTTCTGACTTGGGTTGTCTACAGTCCAACGATCATTTGCATTAGTAAACATATTGCCTGTCACTCCTCTATTGGCACCCGGAATAATGCTTGATCCTAATATATTCCAACTACGGCCTATTCCTTGAAAGAGAGCTCCAAAATCTAAATTCTTATATTTCATATTCACTCCAAAGCCATATACTATCTCCGGATCTTTTGTTCCTCCGATTGGAGATTTATCAAATACGTCCACTTTACCATCACCATTGACATCCCTGTATCTGATATCCCCCGGACGTAATTTACCTACAAAACTTTGAGTCGGAATTCCTTCTTTCAGTTTACCTGTACTTACGTCTTCAAAGTCGTCTGCTGTAAACAAACCTTCTGCTATATAGCCAGTTAATTGTCCTACCGGATGTCCTGTTTCAGCACGGTTAGTACCAACTACTGCACTAGGTTCATCCTTTTCTGTTATTTCATTATGAGCATAGGTAAATGTTCCCATTAAGCTGACAAATAAGTCTTTGCCAAACTGTTTATTAACATTTAAAGTAACCTCTACACCCTGATTAGTTACTTTCCCAAAATTCTTCCAAGGTTGCTTCATAAATCCAGCTGTCATTGGAACAGATTCACGTGGCATAAATATATCTTTCCGACGTTCATCGAAATAATCTAATTGTAAATCAATCATACCATTCAGGAAGCCTAGCTCAACCCCCAAATTCATCTTATTTACAATTTCCCACGTCAAATCTTGTACGGCAAACTCACCTTCCGCCATACCAGTCAAACCATAACTGCTATCCAATCCCCATTTATACATGTCTAATGTAGCATAATCATCGGTAATTGTAGAAAGGTATGCAAAACGACGTCCACCTAAATTAGCATTACCTACCTGACCATAGGACGCACGCAATTTCAATTTAGATATGACCTTACGCAATGGTTGCATAAATGCCTCTTCTGATACAATCCAGCCAATTGCTCCTGAAGGGAAAAAGCCATAACGCTTGCCTTTGGCAAAATTTTCAGAACCATTATAGCCAAAATTAAATTCACCTACATACTTACCCGAATAGGTATAAGATGCACGTCCTGCCAATCCCTGATTACGGTAAGGCAACTTGCTTCCATCATCATAATTACGACGATTAAACAATAACATTGCAGCGACGGAATGTTTCTCAGCGAATGTGCGGTCATAAGACAAAGTAGCTTCCATATATACGCTCTTATTTCCATATTCACCGCTTTTTGAGTAATCCAAGAAATTAGTACCATTGGATTTTGATGCTATAATCAAATTACCTTCATCATCACGTCCTGTAGCAGGTACATAATAATCCGGTGTCTTTCCACGAGAAACAGTACCTGAAGAAAACCTGTCAAATGAGAATGTACCTTTTACTTTCAATCCCGGAAGTAAGAATTTCAAATCTTGTTCTACAGAAAACAGTGTTTCAATCTTACTGTCGCTTCTTCTTTTATATCCACTTTGAGTAGCCCATGCCCAAACGTTTGGCTCCTCTGTTGTCGGTATCTGTCCACTGGAATACTGTGCAGGGAAAGCATGAGGTACAGCAACGAACGCTTTCTGGAAAATTTGAGATACATCTTTCGTTGTAGAATTTCTATCTTGCAAATATCCACCAATATTAAAACGTAATTGCGTAGTAGGACTTAATTTCAAATCCACATTAGAACGAACGTTATAACGTTGCAATTTAATAGTAGGATCCCAATCATAGCTTTTATCACGTTTCAAAATACCACGTTCATTATACGCAGCAGCAACAAAAGAATAACGTAATGTCTCTGTACCACCAGAAATATCTACTGTTACACGCTGATTCGAAGCATAATCATTTGCGATTGCATCCATCCAATTCACGTCCGGATATAAATCAGGGTCATAACCTGCACGAGTTTTTGCAATACGATCTGTATATTTAGGCTGTTGTCCTGTATCCATCAAGATATCATCCAAAACCTGCATATAATCTGCCGCACCCAAATACTCGGGAAGTTTAACTGGCTGTGTAGCTGCAAATTCAGCCTTTACAGTCACGCGAGGTTTACCAACTTGTCCGCGTTTTGTATTAATTAAAATAACACCATTAGCTCCCCGCACTCCATAAACAGCACTTGCAGCAGCATCTTTCAACACAGAAAAAGATTCTATCTCTTCAGGATCAATATTATTCAAATCGCGTTCTATACCATCAATCAAAACCAATGGGTTTTGTCCGGCATCCTGGAATGTACTAATACCACGAATCCAGAAAGAAGAATTATCATATCCCGGTTCACCAGAACGTTGCACAGCTAATACACCGGCAACTGTACCAGCCAGATTATTACTTATTGAACGAGTAGTAGAAACCTTTAACTTAGCAGGTTCAATCGTTGTGATAGAACCAACAACAGACTCTTTCTTTTGTGCGCCATAGGCAACCACTACAACCTCATCTAATTGACCAACATCTTCTACCATTTGTACATTAACAACCTTCCGGTTATTAACTACCTCTTCTTTAGGAACAAAACCAATATAACGGAAAGAAAGCACAGATTTTCTTTCAGGAACAATAATACTATAATTACCATTCATGTCTGTCAATGCATGCACTGTGGAATCATTTTTCAAAATGATTGTTACACCAATCAAAGGCTCACCTTTTTCATCTGAAACGTTACCTGTTACCTTAATACCCTTTTGTTGTGTAGTTTGCTGTACCTTAGGAGCTTCTGGCACCGAAATAGTAATTTGTCTTCCCGACATCTTATAATTCAGTCCTGTCTCTGAGAACAACTCTTTTAATACAGCGTCTATTTTCTTATTGGAAACTGAAATGGAGACTTTGTTATTCAGATTTTTCTGAACATTAGCAGAGTAAATAAAAATATACTTACTATGTTTTTCGATATAATCTAAAATATCTTTAACTGTAACATTCTCATACTGTACTGAGAATAAATCTTCTTCGGAATTCCAACTAATAGAATTAGTACCGAATGAAGAGAATGGAATCATAAAAAAGACGTTTATAATGCAAAAAAGCTTAAGTCTTTTCTTTAAGTGTAAAAAAATAGTTTTCTTTACCATAAAAATTTCTTTTTAGGTTAACAATTTTGGATTTATTGATTTAACTAGGGAATTACTATCGGGTAAATACGGCAATATTTATCCGATTTTTTTTGTCATAATGGCAGTCTGTTCTTCATAGGCAAACATATTAAAAGATTAATTAAAAAAATTATTTATTTAAATATATACTAGTATCACTTTTTTCGATCGTGAATGACAGGGTTTGCTGAATACATTCAATCACCTCGTCTATATCATCTTTCAAATCTAATTTCCCATACACTTTTTCTTTACCAATAATTGGATCACATTGAATAGATATACCATAGTAGATGCTTAGTCTTTGAATGATCTGCGACAAATCATTACCATTCAATAACATAATCCCCTCTACCCAACTAATATACTCTGCTACATCAACTTGCTTTTGATAAGCAATTGTACCATTTGCTATATTCAACAGATCATTAGGATTCAAACGTGCTTTCTTTTCATTCTTATCAGTAACTTCTACCGCACCTTCCACCAATACAATATTAGTTGTTCCTCCTTTATAATTCGAGATATTGAACTTCGTTCCTAACACTTGCAGTTTAAAATCATCAGACTCCACTATAAAAGGATGTTTCTTATCATGCGCAACTTCCAGGAAAACTTCTCCTTGGGCATAGATTTTACGAATGTCTCCTTTAAAACAACGAGGATAAATCACTTTTGACTGGGAGTTAACGACCAGCCGAGTCCCATCAGACAATTCTACTCTAGCCCTTTTCCCCGCAGGGACAAGCAACTGATTATATTCTTGTTCCTCTTTGGTTTTCTCTTCATTCTCTTTTATCACTTGTGAATTGACAGCAACTTTCCCCTCTTTTGAATACTTAATGAAAACATCTTCATCCAAATTAAGCTGTTCCTTGGAAGTAATAAGAGTCACTTCCTCAACAGATTGGCTATCCATTTCTTCAGCAATAGCCTGGAAGTCTAAATTAACACTTCCATTCTGATTAAAAAAATAAATAGTTGAAATGCAAATCAAAAAGGAAGCAGCAATAGAAGCTGAAGCAACTAAGAAATATTTCTTTCTGCGCTTCATAGCATCTTTTCGCATCTTTCGTTGAGTCTTCTCTATGATAGAAGATGAATCAATCTTTTCCAGCACACAATTTTCCCAAAAGAATTTCAACTTCTCAGCATCAGGCATAGAAGTAAAATCATCCTCAATATTTTCTTGAGAATTCAATTTACTAAATAAATCTGCGAGACGATGGTATTCTTTCAAGCTCATAATCCTATTTTAATGTTGTTCTATAGATAAAGACGCAACTAAAAAAAAAATCTCCCAGTCAAAAATGATTTTTTTTCATTTTTCGGGTAAAAAGAATAAAAGTGGAGTTAGCTATGTGAAAAAAAAGGCATTAATAAGCAGGAGAGTAAAAAACTTAGCTCTTGCGAGATTTCATATTCAATCTTTTAGCAATTTCATCTAACGCAAAAGCAATATGGTTATTGATAGTCTTCACTGATATGTTCAACATATCTGCAATATCTTTATAAGGAAGCCCGTCTATTTTTGCTAAGAAAAAGACATGTTTACACTTGGGAGGAAGTTGTTGAATGGCGTCATTAATTTTAGCCATTTCTTCCTTACTAATCATCTCCTCGGCTGGAGATTGAACCGGCTCAAAAATAAAATCTTCGATATCATCAAATGACAATTCATACTTTCCAGTTTCCTTCCGCAAAAAAGAAATCGCTTTTCGATAGGTGATTGTCTGGATCCAAGCATTCATATTGCCAATTTCAGCCAGACTTTTTCTATTTTTCCAAACTTCAAAAAAAACATCACTCACAATCTCTTCAGCTGACTCCTTCTGGCCAAGTAGCGCAAATGTATAGTGATATAAACGCGAAGAATAATGCTCCATAAAACGATTGAAAGCAATTTCATCGCCGTCTACTATTCTACATATTTCATTATTCTCAAGTTTCACAGAAGTATTTATAGATTATTTCCAATTAACAAAATTGAGCCAAATATAGCAGTATTGTATCAATTACGAAAAATAAAACACCATAAAAAGGAATTAAAAGTTATCAATTATAGAAAAATGGCTATAATAAAAACATTACCATTTAGCTATAAAAGTCTCTTACTTAGATAACGTACAGGATACCATACGGAGAGAAAACCAACGGCTAAAACTGTGATAAAGATTAATACGACATCCCAAGCGTGAACGCTGACAGGATAGGCATCTACAACAAAAGTACCACCACCGCCTCCCAATGAAATTATACCGAATTTCTGTTGTATAAAACATAGGATTAAGCCCAGGACAATACCGGAAATAGCGCCAAAAAGAGAAATGAGACGTCCTTCAAAGAGGAATATTCGGGAGATGAGTTTATCACTAGCTCCAAGACTCCGCAAAGTTACTACATCATCCTTCTTATCCAAGATCAACATAGAAAGGGAGCCTATCACATTAAAACAGGCTATCATTAAAATAAAAGTGAGGAACAAATAAGAGATTAGTTTCTCTATCTCCATAATACGGAAAACATCTGCCTGCTGCTGATAACGATTCTGAACAACAAAATCATCACCTAGTATGTTTTCTATTTTAGATTGTACCGATGAAGTATTTACATTAGGTTTCAATTTCAATTCCATCGCAGAGACTTCTGTTGTATAATCCAGAAGCTGACGAAGAAAATCAAGAGAAGTCAGAATATATTTTCCATCATATTCTTGCTGATTCACCACAAATACGACACCTGGAGAATACAGATAATCACGGTTAAAAGAAGCGCCTGGATTTGCCATGTTCACTTTGGCATTTCGCTTGGGAAGATATACCTGAAGAGGATCGACAAACTCCAAACCAGTTCCCAAAGTCGCAACCAATTCCACTCCCATGACGCCATAATTCACGATCGAATCATGAAGAACGAATTCTCCCGCGCCATAAAGTATGCTGTCTATGGCCGTCAACTCTTCAAAATTATCTTCCACCCCTTTTAGTACAACCATAGCCTGACGGTCCTTGTATTGCACCATTGCATTCTCTTCGAGCGTCTCTGTAAACACTTCCACTTCAGGAAGCTCACAAACGGCACGAATCCGTTCATCTTGTGCATCAAAGACTTTTCCTTCACGGACCGTAATTTTCAACTGCGGATCAAAAGCCGTAAAAAAGCTGGCCACCATATCCTGAAAACCATTAAAAACAGAAAGAGTGCAAACCAAAGCAAGCGTAGCAAGAGCCACTCCACATACGGAAATGCCGGATATGATATTAATAGCATTATGCTTTTTCTTTGAAAAAAGATAACGCCTGGCTATATAAAAAGGGAAGTTCACCTCTGCAATGAGTTATTTCACTTCAGCAATGAATCTATTTTCTCAATATAATCCAATGAATCATCCACGAAGAATTTCAGTTCAGGAATGATACGTAGCTGGTGACGTACACGAGTCCCAAGCTCATAACGAATGGATTTCATATTGTTATTGATATTCTTCACCATCTCTTCTGCTTTCTCTGAAGGAAAAACACTGAGGTAGACACGGGCAATACTCATATCAGGACTGATGCGAACTGCGCTAACAGAGACCAATGTACCCGGCATGGACTTTGTTTGAAGCAGGAATATCTCACTTAGCTCTTTCTGCAACAGGCGAGATATCTTATTCTGTCTGGTTGTTTCCATAAAGTTATTTACTGTTTTACAATTTACTACTTACTATTTTCTTCCTTATGATCGTTAATCCGTCACGCAAAGGAAGTATTACTTTTTCCACTCGCACATCTTGTGCTACCAAATCATTAAAGGCTTTAATACCAATCGTTTGAGCGTCCGTATTGCGAGGCTGTTCAAGCACATGCCCGTCCCACAAAGTATTATCAGCAATGATATATCCGCCTTCGGAAAGATACGCCAATGTCATCTCGTAGTATTCAATATACTTACGTTTATCGCCATCAATAAAAGCCATATCAAAAGTAACACCTAAACGCGGAACAAGTTCTAAAGCATCACCTATATAAAAACGAATTTTATCGGCAAACGGTGATTTCTCCAGCCATGGACGGGTAAAGTCCTCTTGTTCATCATTGATCTCAAACGTATGCAACAGTCCACCTTCCGGCAGACCTTCCGCCAAACAAAGGGCGGAGTAGCCGCTATACGTTCCGATTTCCAATATCTGACGAGGCTGAATCATTTCTACAAACATCTTCAGCATCCGTCCCTGCAAATGCCCGGAAGCCATACGAGGACGAAGGAGCTTTACATGCGTATCCCGATAGAGCGATTTCAAGTAATCGCTCTCGGGATCAATATGCTGCAAAATATATTCGTCTATCGATTCGGTTTCCTGCATAAAACTTACCTCTTTAAAAATTAAAGATAACGGTTGTTGTTAGGTAATACAGTCTCCTCTGCATGCTTCAAAGCATCTTCCACTACATTGATTTCGAGGAATGAGGTCTTTGTCCCTGCCTTACCACTACTTAAATAACCAACCATATCGGAAGGCTGCAAACGGCCTTCTTTCAACAGACGGCGCAATGCCGCAAAGTAATATTGCTGTCCGTTAGCCAATTCCGGCATATAGATAGCTTCCACACCATAAGACAAAGCCAAATGACGCATTGTCTTTTCTTTATAGCAGATAGCCAGCACTGGATACTTTCCACGGAAAGCAGCCAGATTACGAGCAGTGCGTCCGCTATAACTATCAGTGATAATAGCACGTATTTTTAGCTTAGAAGTAGCTTTTACTGCTTGTTTAGCAAGGAACGCCGTAACATCATTACTATTCTCATCTAACGGAATACGGATATCATTTTCTTCCAGTTTATCTTTTTCTGCCTGAGCCGCAATTTTAGTCATCGTTTTCACCGCCTCTACCGGATACTTACCATAAGCGGTTTCTCCGCTCAACATCAAAGCATCTGTACGATAGTAGATTGCATTGGCAATATCAGTCACTTCCGCACGAGTCGGACGAGGATTATTTATCATTGTATGGAGCATTTGAGTAGCAACAATTACCGGCTTCTTTGCCAGAATACACTTGCGAATCAATACACGCTGGATTCCCGGAATACGTTCTTGAGGCACTTCGATACCCAAGTCACCACGGGCAACCATTACGCCATCTGCCACTTCCAGGATTTCATCGATATTATCCACCCCTTCCTGATTCTCAATCTTAGCAATAATCTTAATATCACTATTATGTGCATCCAGAATTTCACGTATGTCAAGTACATCCTGACGGTTGCGCACAAAAGAGTGAGCGATAAAATCAATATCCTTTTCGATAGCATAAAGAATATTGTTACGGTCTTTTTCCGTTAATGAAGGAAGATTGATGCGAACACCCGGGACATTTACGCTTTTACGGCTTCCCAAAGTAGCATCGTTCTTAACTTCACACAGCAAATAACCATTCGTCTTATCAATAACTTCCAGTTCCAAATCGCCATCATCAATCAGAATCGTACCGCCGATATTCAGGTCAGACACAAAGTTCGGATATGAAACAGCAATACACTCACGAGTTGTTTCCAAATCCGGATTACCTACAATCTTTACTTTCTCTCCTATTTTATATGGAATCGGCTCTGCATTAGCCGTCGTACGAACTTCCGGACCTTTTGTATCCATCAAAATCGCAATACGGTTGGACACAGCACGTACATTTGCAATCAAAGCTTCAAAACCTTCACGGCTAGCGTGCGCTGTATTCATACGCACTACATTCATCCCAGCTTCAAACAACTGTTTTATAAAATCCACATCACAACGTCTATCCGAGATGGAAGCCACAATCTTAGTCTGTTTCAATAACATAGTCTTTCTACCTATTATATATTATTACCTTATTTATTATCTATCCAATAAAGCCTCCAAAGCCAAACGGTACGAATTTAGCCCAAAGCCACAAATCACTCCTTTACAAGCACAAGCAATCATCGATACGTGCCGAAAAGACTCGCGACTATGCACATTGGAAATATGCACCTCAATCACCGGAGATGTCACAGAACGAATAGCATCCTGCAAAGCTATGGAAGTATGTGTATACGCACCTGCATTCAAGATTATACCATCCACATCAAATCCCACCTGCTGTATGCAGTCTATCATTTCTCCCTCGATGTTCGATTGAAAATAGTCGATCTCCACGTCAACGTATCTTTTGCGAAGATCAGCCAAGTAATATTCAAATGTAACGCTTCCGTAAATGGAAGGTTCACGCTTACCCAACAGATTAATATTCGGGCCATTAATAATTTGTATCTTCATCGCGCAATCCTGTTTTTTTATACCTTTGTATCTGAAAGAATGTGCAAAGGTAGAAAAAAGAAATGGAAATCAACGAAAAAAAGCATAAGAAGGAACAACAAGAGCTGATAATCAGGAAGTATCAGCAGTATCTCAAACTGGAAAAGTCCTTATCTCTTAATACTCTGGATGCCTATCTGACGGATCTGGACAAACTGATGAGCTTTCTGACATTGGAAGGGATTTACGTATTGGACGTATGCCTGTCCGATCTTCAACGTTTTGCGGCCGGATTACATGACATCGGCATTCATCCCCGTTCACAAGCCCGCATCTTATCAGGAATCAAATCATTTTTCCGTTTCCTCATCCTCGAAAACTATCTGGAAGCAGATCCCAGTGAACTATTAGAAGGCCCTAAAATAGGTTTCAAACTTCCCGAAGTACTGACTGTGGAGGAAATTGACCGGATTATCTCCGCCGTCGACCGCAGCAAAGCTGAAGGACAGCGAAACAGAGCTATTTTAGAAACACTATACAGCTGCGGACTTCGGGTATCAGAACTTATCACCCTTAAACTATCCGACCTCTATTTTGATGAAGGCTTTATCAAAGTAGAAGGAAAAGGAAGCAAACAACGACTCGTACCAATCTCCCCCCGGGCTATTAATGAAATAAAGCTTTACATCACAGACCGTAACCAGATTGAAGTGAAAAAAGGGCATGAGGATTTCGTTTTCGTCAGTCAGCGGAGAGGCAAAGGTCTTTCCCGGATTATGATCTTTCATATGATAAAAGAATTAGCACAAAAAGCGGGTATTACCAAAAACATCAGTCCGCACACCTTCCGGCACTCCTTTGCCACTCATTTACTGGAAGGTGGAGCCAATTTGAGAGCCATTCAATGTATGCTCGGACATGAATCCATTGCGACAACGGAAATCTATACCCACATCGACCGCAATATGCTTCGTAGTGAGATTATCGAGCATCACCCACGAAATATCAAGTATAGGAAAGAAAAAGAGGAGTTATTTCATTAAATTATGATAAAATCGCCCCCTTATCTATATAATTATATTAAGAATTAATATCTTTGCGTTACTTTTTCTGTGTGAGCAGAAGGAGGTTGGCAAATAGACGATATTTCAATTACAAACATTTAATTTATACCTAAAATGACTAAGAAGTTGTACTTGCCTTTACTCATGGCAATGGTTGTTGCATTATTCTCTTCTTGCAGCAAAAAAATGGGTGAATTGTCAGCTGATTACTTCACTGTTACTCCGCAAGTGCTGGAGGCAGTAGGTGGTAAAGTTCCTGCGACCATCAATGGTAAATTTCCTGAAAAGTATTTCAACAAAAAAGCGGTTGTAGAAGTTACTCCGGTTTTGAAATGGAATGGCGGCGAAGCTAAAGGCCAACCAGCTACTTTCCAAGGTGAAAAAGTGGAAGGTAACGACCAGACTATCTCTTACAAGATGGGCGGTAGCTACACGATGAAAACTTCTTTTGACTATGTTCCTGAAATGGCTAAGTCAGAATTGTATCTGGAATTCAAAGCTACTATCGGAAAGAAAGTGGTGACTATTCCTGCTGTGAAAATAGCTGATGGTGTAATCTCTACTTCTGAATTAGTAAACAATACATTAGGTAACGCTAACCCTGCATTGGGCGAAGACGCTTTCCAACGTATCATCAAAGAAAAACACGATGCCAACATCATGTTCTTGATCCAACAAGCTAACATTCGTTCCAGCGAATTGAAGACTGCTAAAGAATTCAACAAAGAAGTAGCTAACGTTAACGAAGCTGCTAACAAGAAGATCAGCAACATCGAAGTTTCTGCATACGCTTCTCCTGATGGTGGTGTAAGCTTGAATACTACTCTTGCTGAAAACCGTGAAGGCAACACAACTAAGATGTTGAGCAAAGACCTGAAGAAAGCAAAAATCGATGCTCCAATCGATGCTAAATATACTGCACAGGACTGGGAAGGTTTCCAAGAACTGGTTTCTAAATCTAACATCCAAGACAAAGAGTTGATTCTCCGCGTTATTGCAATGTACCAAGATCCTGCTCAAAGAGAAAGCGAAATCAAGAACATCTCTGCTGTATACAAAGAATTGGCTAACACTATTCTTCCTCAATTGCGTCGTTCTCGTTTGACTTTGAACTATGAAATCATCGGTAAGTCTGACGAAGAAATCGCTAAGTTGGCTTCTTCTAATCCTTCTGAACTGAACGTAGAAGAATTGCTGTATGCTGCTACACTGACTAGCGATCCTGCTAAGCAAGAAGTTATCTACACTCAAGCTACCAAACAGTTCCCGAACGATTACCGTGGTTATAACAACTTAGGTAAATTAGCTTACCAAGCCGGTAACATTGACAAAGCAGAATCTTACTTCAAGAAAGCTGCCAGCGTTAATGCTACTCCTGAAGTTAACATGAACTTAGGTTTGATCTCTTTGATGAAAGGCGACAAAGCTGCTGCAGAAGCATACTTCGGTAAAGCTGCCGGCACAAAAGAACTTGGCGAATCTATGGGTAACCTGTACATCGCTCAAGGTCAATATGAAAGAGCAGTAAACTCATTCGGTGACTCTAAGACTAACAGTGCTGCTTTGGCTCAAATCCTTGCTAAGGACTACAACAAAGCTAAAAACACGTTGGCTAACGTAGAAAGACCTGATGCTTACACTGACTACCTGATGGCAGTTTTAGGTGCTAGAACTAATAATTCTTCTATGGTAACAAGCAGCTTGAAGAGCGCAGTTGCTAAAGATTCTTCATTAGCTAAGAAAGCAGCTACTGACTTGGAATTTGCTAAATTCTTCACAAATGCAGATTTCATGAACATCATTAAATAAGAGAATTACACTCTATTTTAAATATTAAGAATTGCCTGTCATTATAAATGACGGGCAATTCTTTTTTTTTATCTGTAAAAACCGTACTTTCGCAGAAAAGAAATCAAAGCAATGAAAAAGAGTAGCATTTTAATCCTCATAATCATTTGTCTATGCAGTTGTGGTAAATCTTCAAAGAAGGTTAGCATAACCGGGGAAATCAAAGGTCTGGGCACAGATACGCTTTATCTGTATGGAATGGACGAATCATTCGACCGGATAGATACCATTTTCGCGAAGAACGATAAATTCTCTTATACAGCTTCAATAGACACCATTACTTCTGCCTTTTTACTTATTGACAATCAGACAGAATATCCAATCTTCCTTGACAAAGGAAATCAAATCAAAATAAAAGGAGATGTCAATCACCCGGAATATCTGGATATCAATGGTAATATATATAATGAAGAGTTTACAAACTTTCAGAAAGAACTAAATAGCCTGCCTACCCCATCCGAGAAAGATTTAGAGCAAAAAGCAGAAGAATTCATCATGAAGCATCATTCTTCTTTTGTCAGCCTCTACTTGTTGGATAAATACTTTGTTCAGAAAGATTCGCCCGATTTCAACAAAATAAAGAAGCTAATTGAAGTCATGACAGGAATATTGCAAGACAAGCTGTATATTGAACAGCTCAACGAAGCCATCTCTCTGTCAGAGAAAACAGAGACAGGCAAATATGCCCCCTTTTTCAGTCTATCTAATATAAAAGGAGAGAAAATTACCCGGTCATCAGAAGATTTCAAGAAAAAGAACCTGTTAATCAACTTTTGGGCTTCATGGGGAGATAGCATTTCCAATCACCAAAGCAATACCGAGTTAAAAGAGATCTATCAGAAATATAAGAAGAACAAACATATAGCCATGCTCGGTATCTCCCTTGATATAGATAAACAAGAATGGCAAGATGCTATAAAACGTGATACGCTCAATTGGGAGCAAGTCTGTGATTTTGGCGGACTAAATTCCGAAGTAGCCAAACAATACGCCATCAAGCAAGTTCCCAGCAACATTCTTCTGTCGGCAGACGGTAAGATTCTCGCGAAAAACCTCAAAGGAGAACAATTAAAGAAGAAAATTGAGGAAGTAGTCACTGCTGCTGAAGAAAAGGAAAAACAAGACAATAAGAAGAAAAAATAATCAATAATCAAACGTGTTAATTAAAGTATTCGGAGCGGCTGTTCAAGGGATTGATGCAACACTCATCACAATCGAAGTCAACAGCTCGCGCGGCTGTATGTTCTATCTCGTCGGCCTTCCGGATTCTGCGGTCAAAGAAAGCCATCAACGTATTATCTCCGCATTGCTGGTGAATGGTTATAAAATGCCCACTAGCAATATAGTGGTCAACATGGCACCAGCGGACATCCGTAAAGAGGGTTCAGCTTATGACTTGCCTCTTGCCATCGGATTGTTAGGAGCTAACGAAACAATCTCTTCCGAGAAGTTTTCCCGCTATTTGTTAATGGGCGAACTAAGTCTGGACGGAAGTATACAACCTATCAAAGGTGCGCTTCCCATTGCTATCAAAGCGCGCGAAGATGGTTTCGAAGGACTAATCATCCCCCAACAAAACGCACGGGAAGCGGCCGTTGTCAATCAATTAAAAGTATACGGAGTCAGTAATATCAAGGAGGTCGTCGAGTTCTTCAATAATGAACGCGAATTAGAGCCGACTGTTGTTAATACACGGGAAGAATTCTATCAACAACAGACGAACTGTGACTTGGACTTTGCAGACGTTAAAGGGCAAGAGAATGTAAAAAGGGCACTAGAAGTTGCAGCAGCCGGAGGACATAATTTAATAATGGTAGGTGCTCCGGGTAGCGGTAAATCGATGATGGCCAAACGCCTTCCTTCCATTCTTCCTCCTCTTTCACTGGGGGAAAGTCTGGAAACCACCAAGATACATTCAGTTACCGGACAATTGAAACGCGGGTCCTCATTGATTTCCCAACGCCCATTCCGCGACCCTCACCACACAATTTCCCAGGTGGCGATGGTTGGCGGAGGTAGTTTTCCACAACCCGGAGAAATCAGTCTGGCACATAATGGGGTACTTTTCTTAGACGAATTGCCGGAATTCAACCGAGGAGTGCTGGAAGTGTTGCGTCAACCATTGGAAGACCGCCAGATCAGTATTTCCCGCATCAAAAGTACTATCAGCTATCCGGCCAATCTGATGCTGATTGCATCCATGAACCCATGCCCCTGTGGATATTACAACCATCCGACAAAAGCATGCGTATGCAGCCCCGGACAGGTTCAAAAGTACTTGAATAAGATATCCGGTCCATTATTAGATCGCATCGAATATCAAGATACCGATTACTACCCCCGTAACTTTTTAAGCCTTGCTTCATAGAATAATACTAAAAATCAGTACCTTTGCACCAATAGTCGACGTGCTCGACTGTGGTTATGGGGTACAGTATTGGCGATAAGCCATACAAAGAATTTATTATTGCATGAAGAAAGCTGTTTTATTTGTACGTGTTTCTACCGAGAAACAAACTTTAGAGTCCCAGATAGCGGCTCTAAAGCGAACCGCTTCCATTGATGGCTATGGTGACAATGATATAATTGTCATCGCCAAGAAAGAAAGTGGTGTGAAGCTTAAAGAGGCAGAGCGCGAAGGACTCAATGAACTGAAATCAGTCATTGAGCAAAACGACGTGGACTGCGTTTATATCTTTGAGCTTTCACGCTTGTCTCGTGACCCCATGACTTTGTATTCTGTAAGAGACAAGATTTTCAAAAACAACAAAGTCCAGCTGAAATGCCTGAAGCCCTCTTTCTCGCTCTTGGAGGAACCGGATAGAATCAAGTTCGATACCATGGGCTCATTGGTCTTCTCCATTTTTGGCTGTTTCGCAGAACAAGAAGTCGTTGAAAAGAAAGAGCGTTTCCATCGAGGAAAAAAGCAGAAAGCCATCGAAGGCAAATATTCGGGTGGCATAGTGCCTTATGGCTATGATATTGATGCCCAGCGTGACAACCTGTTAGTTATCAAACATGACGAAGCTGAGATAATACATACCATCTTTGACTTATATGAAGCAGGGCTCTCTCTTTCACGTATAGCTATGGAACTACGTGAACGAGGCTTGAAGTACGCTTGTTTGCAAAATAAGCATCGTAGTCCTGAAAAGCATTTTGACATTTGGTTCATTCATCAGCTTCTTACAGCCGAACTCCTTACCGGACGCAAGCTTAAAGGTGCTACTGCAGCTTTTGCCCGTTCATACCCAGCCATCATATCCGAGGAGCAATTTGACAGATGCCGTAAGATAGCTTTGGAAAGGAGCACTGTATGTGGAAAAAAGGAGAATGTGTATTTGGCCAAGTCTCTTATCATTTGTCCTGAATGCGGTTCGATATTCCAAGCCTATTCATCCAAGGTGCATTATGCTTGCAAGAACGCACTTATGTCTTCTGTAGTCAGAGAACTGAATAACTTTAAAGGCAATCATAAGTGCAGTAACAACATCTGTATTTCCATTTCTGCATTGGATGCCTTGCTTTGGCATGTGACCGTCTTGAAGGAATGTGAGTATCTCTTAGGCTCTGCCATAGAAGACAAGACTCAGTTTGAGGAACAGATTGCAGGTCTTGACGAAAAGATAAGTGCTATTCAGCCACGTCTGGATGACCTTGACAATAAGCGAGAACGCATAGTCGAGGCTTACATTGAAGGTGATATATCCAAGGAGACCAAGCAAAACAAATTCTCAGAGCTGGAAGATCAAAAGGTTGCCATTCTCAAACAGAAGGTCGACTTCGAGAGGAAGCGAGACTATTATCAGTCTCGTATCGATGACATACTGAAAATGTATGCCATGGAATCTCTTGATGCGAATGACATCGCCAATAACATTGAGCATGTTATGAGGATTAAGGAAAAGATTGAAACCACGGCCAGCGATGAAGAGAAGTTTCGCCTCGTTCACAAGCATATCAAACAACTGTGTATAGAAAAGCGCACCATCATATATGCATTCAATCCTAAGAAGGTGAAGGAGGCAGATGCAAAATACCTCACCATTACCTTCCATGATGAAAGTAAGCAATACTACTATTTTCTGTCCACTGATGGCAAAGGTGGCCACTGGATAAATTCCGACGCAGCTGGCAACGTGTTGGATGATATAGCACTGGTGATAGAGCGTAAAATGGTCAACAATACAAAGCTGAGAATGCGAGCCAAATATCGAGCACAAAAGAAAGAGGCATTCGAGGCTCAGTTTCCTGCCAATCGGCTCTATCTTCATGGCTATAAAGAAATGTCAGAGTATTTATGTATGCCTTATAATACCGTCTGTCGCCGGTGTCAAGATGGCTTTTTCGATGAAGCCCTAAGTATGTTTGATAAAAAGACGAAGATTCTTGATGCGGAGCGTGCTTTGGAAATCATGCGAACCAGCGATGATGTCTATATTAAAAAGGCGCTCAAGAAATTCGAGGAGCATCACAAGAAGGAGGATTGAAAATGAAGAAGAAAGTAGTATTGTTCGTTCGAGTATCTACCGAAAACCAGGAACTCGAATCTCAAATAGAAGCCCTCAAGCAATCAGCATACATTGATGGCTATAGCGACGATGACTTGATTGTCATTGCCAAGAAAGAAAGCGGCGTGAAGCTTAAAGAGGCAGAGCGCGAAGGTCTCAATGAACTCAAACGAGTCATTGAGCGCAACGAGATTGACGGAGTCTATCTCTTTGAGTTGTCTCGTCTGTCCCGTGACCCGGTCACCTTGTATTCACTTCGCGACCATATCTTCAAGGAGAAGCAGATACAGCTAAAATGCTTGAAGCCCTCTTTCTCGCTTTTGGAGGAGCCGGATAGAACCAAGTTCGACACCATGGGCTCATTAGTCTTCTCCATCTTCGGATGCTTCGCCGAGCAGGAAATCATCGAAAAGAAGGAGCGTTTCCACCGTGGCCGTGAGCAAAAGGCCATAGAAGGAAAGTTCGCCGGTGGCCGTGTGCCCTACGGCTATAGGGTTGATGAAGAACGTGGAAATCTCATCGTGATTGACGAGGATGAAGCCTCAGTCATCCGTACTATCTTTGACCTCTATGAGGCTGGACTATCCCAACCACGCATTGCCGTCGAATTGCAAGAGCGAGGCATTAAGTACCGCCATTACTACGGCAACCAAAGAAACGAGTACAAGAACTTCACGATGCACTTCATTGCGCATCTGCTGAAGAACGAGCTACTTACCGGTCGTAAGATGAAGACGGATGGCTGTTTTGAGCGTGCTTATCCACCCATCATTTCTGTGGCCCAGTTTGAACGATGCAGGGATATTGCTGCAAAACGTAACACTTCCTATGGTAAAGTCTCCAATGTCTATTATGCCAAGTCATTGATAGTATGTCCTGAATGTGGGTCAAAGATGAGCGCTTATACCGGAAGTAGATACGCTTATCGTTGCAATAACGCCTATCAGCCTGCAGATGGCACCTATTCTAAGGTAGTCAACAACTGGAAAGACTGCTCGAGCAAGACCGTGATTTCCATCAACGCCTTGGATTCCCTCTTATGGTATCTTGCTGTAGAACAGGAAAGTCAGTACCTCTGGGGTTCAGCTATGGAGGATATATCTCAGTTTGAGGCAAAGATTGCCACCATACAAGCAAAGATTGATGCCATTCAGCCCCGCCTGAAAGACCTAGAAAGCAAGCGTTCTCGCATTGTGATGGCATTCCTTGATGGAGACATCAACAAGGAGTTCAAGACCAAGAAAACCGTCGAGCTCGATGCCCAGAAACTGGAGATTATGAAGCAGCAGATAGCCTATGAGAAAGACATAGACTATTTCAAGGAACGCATTGAGGACATCCGACGTTTGTATGCTGTCAGTGGTGACGATGCAACGGCGGTGGCCGACGGCGTTGAGACCATCATGGACGTGAAGGAAAAGATAGAGAAGACCGAGAACGATGAAGAGAAGTCTCGTCTTGTCCACAAGCACATCAAACAAATCCAGATAGTCAAGCGGATGATACCTTACCAGCGAAAGGCCAAGTGGATAAAGTCCACAGAGGTTGAAGCCAAGTATGTCACTGTATCATTCTTTGATGGCAGCATTCGTTACTTCTATCTGCTATGCAATCATGGTAGCTGCAGCAAATGGATTCTCTCTGACGAGCAGGGCAGCGTCCTTGAGGACCTCAATATTCCCATCGTCCAGCGTTTTGTCAATACGAAGAAACGAGAGGCACGAAAGGCACAGGATGAAAAAGACGATGAGTTCAAAGGAATGTACAATCCCAAGGATTTGCAAATCCGAGGTTTTGATGCAATGGCAAAGTTCCTCTGTATGTCGGGTTCAGTCGGTGTTCGAAGAAGATACGCCCAAGGATTCTTCGAGGATGCGATAACGGTGGATGAAAACGGCGTTCACATCATGGATGCTGCAAGAGCCTTGGAAATCATGAAGGCAAGCAAGAATGCCTGGATTATCAAGATTCTGAGCAACTTCTATAAGGTTCGCAAGAAGAAAGGGAAGTAACGGGGTTCCGTCAAAGGTTTCGAAAACAACAACTATAAATTTTGCATATGAAGAATGGAAAAAGTTTGCAGCACTATATTCGTGTACTGCACCGCAATTTGGGCTTCCTCGCCCTCTGTATGACTGTCGTATATGCTCTTAGTGGCATTGTGTTAACCCATCGCGCAGGCAACTTCATGAAGAAAAGCACGCTTGTCGAGAAAACCATATCACAGGGTCTTGACCAAAAAGGACTTGAGAAGGAACTGAAGATGCGCAAGTTCAAGGCTGGCGAAGCACAGGATGGTTTCATTGCCTTCAATGAAGATGGCAAGTATGAGATAAGCACCGGCAAGGTGACTTATTCTCAGAGCGACTATGTATGGCCCATGGACAAACTCGTCGCATTGCACAAAACCTCATCCGAAGGTAATCCTCATGCAGGCTGGTTCGTGACGCTGTATGGCGTTGTGCTCTTCTTCTTGGCTGTATCTTCGCTGTTCATGTTTCAGCCCAAGGCAAAAGCGTTTAAGACTGGGCTCGTATATGCAGCAGTCGGTCTTGTCTTGACTGTATTACTCCTGGTTATTTAGTGATAATAAGCTACAGATATGAAGATACTGAGTTATAATATCCACCACTGTTCACAAGCGAAGATTGACACAGTATTGTCAAAAGGAGCTGACATTCTGGTCTTGCCTGAATGTGCTTGTCCGGAACAAGTCAATCTGCCCAAGGATTATGAAATGACTTGGGTAGGAGAATACGATTTCAAGGGATTGGGCGTAGTATGGAAAAAGACGGTCAAATGTACCGTTGCGCCTTGGGCTGACATGGCGCACAAGTATATGATTCCGCTCATTATCGAAGATAAATGGCTACTTCTTGCTGCATGGCCTACAGTTCTTCCAGAAGTAAAGAAGAGCTATCCACAAATCCTATTGGAGGCTTTGAAGGCATATTCTGAACATATCAAGAAAATGCCGACGATGATAACAGGAGACTTCAACTGCTACATCGGGCAAGGCGGTGTCAATAAGCAGACAGGAACCTTCGAGCAATGTATTGAATACATGCAGGAGCTTGGGTTGCATAGTGAATATCACCAACGCACTCACGAGGCATTCGGAAAGGAATTGATTTGTACCTATCACCACCGATTCAAGGATGATTGGACTTTCTTCATTGATTACACTTTCACGAATATTCCACTCTTCGCCTTTATGGTAGGCGATTGGGATAAGGACATGAGTGACCATAGCCCACAAATAATCGTGATATAAACAAAGATGGTGTACTATCCACTGGGGTAGCACGCCATCTTTGTTCTTACTCAAATCTGAAGGGTCGGATGTAGAAGTATGTATCGTCCGTATCGTACTCATACTCGTTGATGAAGTCCATCATTTCCTCATCGGTACGTTCACCTTGCTCGATGTTCATCTTGCTGCACCACTCTTTGATGGCATCAGCTATCGTGTCATACACATCCTCGCAAGCATCCTCAAATGGTTCGCCGGCTGACGACACACAAGCCTCTTCAGGGAAGTAGTTGCCCTCATCATGAACATAATAGACCTCACAGCCACACTCACACACCCTATAGCTGATAGAAAGCTCATCATCCAGGCAGTGGTTAATTTCCTCGAATAGCTCGTTGCAGGCATCCCATGCCGTTTCCGTCTCGATGGAGATATGATAGAAGTCCTCTGCCTTGTCTTCCGTGTATTCAGCCCAATAGATATGCCCACGAACGCTGATATGCTTAGCCTCATAGTCAATACCATAGTGCTGTGCAAGGTCATCCAACCAAATATCCTTCTTGTTTACCTCAAGGCTTTGAAGGGTTTTCCAAAGGCTCTTAACCGCCTTACGAGTACCGTCGATGCGGTACAGTGTTGATGCTAAATTTGCCATAATATGAAGTTTTGATTGTTACCACTCTGTGTAATAGCTCTGGTCGTTGCTTTCGCATTCGGCTGCCCACTCCTCATCGGTGTATTCGGTGTGAAGGCATTCGTCGCTGCAATAGTAAGCTGCGCCCATATCTTCGCAATAGCCCTCGTTCATCAGCTTGCCGCATACAGAGCAACGTCTGCAAGGATGGTCTGTGTCCCACCAATAGTCCATGAAGGCCTCTGCGACAACGTCCTCGCTCGTGTTTTCATCCCACTTGTCAAGGTAGAATGCTGCGAAGTTGTTTAGCTCCTGCTCTGTGTAGAGCTCTTTCTCTGTACCACTCACCGCATTGCTAAGACGGCTGAGGATGGATGTGATAGTTGTTCTCATATCATTCATTTTATTTTTTCCCTTTTGTAGATAAACTACTTCGGGATTGGTTTGAATTTATGTTGCATCCAGAAGGTGTTATGCCAATCGCAGCAAGGTTTTGCTGCAAAATACTACCCGAAGGTGTGGAGATTTTCCAGCAAAGCAACGCCTTGACCTTGTAAGCGAAAAGGCATAACCGTTACCTTCGCAACAGAAATATAAACCAATTCCCGAAAGTAGCTATATAGAAGGCATTGCCCATAGGGTAAAACAGAGTTCATTGGTGCATTTCAGATGAACCTATTTCAATATGATTGATTATCAGTGTGAATAGATACCTCTTGGTGACAATTCAACTATCCACATGCGAGTCTATATATTTATATATATAAGACTCGCATTATGGTGCAATGGTGTGGTGAAGCTAAACCACATCCTTTACCGAGCCCAAAGGAGGCAGGATTGCCCCTATAACGCTTGCTTTACCCTCGCAATGTCGCCTTTTAGAATGAAAAGAGTTTGGATGCTTTGGACGCTCCAAATAATCCAAACAAGAGTTTGAGGTCTTCCCTATAATTTTGCCCCACGATTGAAAATCAGTCGTGAGATACAAAGCGTCTCAGATTTCAAACGAGTAATGATAAAACCCATATAATGGCTGCATTAAAAGATAAACAGAAATACTTCCAGGAACTTCTTGCTGCGAAGTTCAACAAGGAAGACCTAAGCAAGATTGCAAAGTCTTGGGGGCGAACAGATGAAGAGTCAAGACAAGACTTCATTCATGTGCAGAAGCTGTATGATGGCATGGTGATGTACAAAGATCGCTACGTTGACACCAAAATCCAGTAGCCCTATGCATGAGTTCAAGGTAAAGTTCTACCTGCGTGCCAAGGATAACCTGCGGACAGGGTATAGGAGTGTGCTTGTGAGAATCTATCTCGACCACCAACGAGATAATCTCACCTCCTCTCATATTGCCGTTCCTGCTGATGCGTGGAATGCCAATACGGAGAGAGTGATGCTGCGTACCCCTATAGCTCGTCTGATGAACCGTCGCCTTGATAACCTCAGGAAGACGATTACCGACATCTACCACCTTCATGCCGAAGACGATCATCTATCCATCGCGCTTATCAAGCAAACCTATCAATCGCAAGTTGAAAGTAAGATGGCTAAGCCAAGTGTCTGCACCTTCTTTGAGAGCTATATCAAAGAGAATGAAGAAGTCATCGGTGTGGACAACCGTTATCGCTTTACCCAGATTGCAACCCTCTTCAAGCAATATGTGGTGGAAACCTACCAGGCCAAAGACATCGACTTTGAAGACATCGACCTCCAGATGTTGGAAGAGTTTGAAACCTACCTTCGTGAAAGATTAGGCTATACCCATCACCGTACCCTAAAGAATATGCTCCGATTCCTACAGACCCTCTTTGGCGCAGCCCAAGAGCTGGGGATGGTAGCGCATAGTCCTTTCAAGAACTATCGTCCTTGCCCAAGTCGTACCGCCACCACCGACCTCCTGACTGTCGAAGACATCAAACGGATGAAGAAAGCGGCGTTGGGCACCAAGCGGCTCGATAAAGTCCGTGACTGCTTCCTCTTCTCCTGCTATACAGGCTTATCTTATAAGGAAGTCAGGCTCCTGTCACGCACGATGCTGACAAAGCTCAACGGCAAGGACTGGCTTGTTTTAGGGAATGGCATCAAGGATGTACCTCGCTATATACCTTTGTTACCCTACCCAGCATCCATCATCAAGAAATACGCCACCGATGATGATGAAGCCCCCTTATTACCGCTTATCTCCCAACAAAAGACCAATCAATATTTGAAGGAGATAGGCGAACTGTGCGGCATTGGCAAGTCGCTGACCTTTCGGGTGGCTACTCAAAGCTTCATGAAGATAGCCCTATCATCAGGAGCCTCCGTGGACAGCTTGACCCACATGCTTGGACAACATTTGCGCCGAGCAAGCACCTTTTCCAACTTCTCGCCCGAACGAATTGAGGAAGAAATGACCCTATTTGCCGCCAAGATGGGCAGAGACCCACCTGCGGATGATGACATTAAAAAGTGAATTAGTAGATACGAGCGTCACAGATTGGCTTTATGCTGGTCAGTGGCGCTCTTCTTGTTAATCAGCCCGTGCCACATAATTCCTCATATCAAAAACACGCATCAAGTACATTTGAGGTCTAATTAGAAAGTCTAATAGTTTGCTGTATGATTAAACACACTTAAAACACTGTCATTGAGAGCAGAAATATTTGGTGCAATCCATTTGAGATTATACCTTTAGACCATCGAAATAATCAAAAACACTAGAAAAATCAGATAATATGAGTCCTTTCGCAATATTCACAATCGTCCTGACCCTTGCATACGTAATATACTACGGAGTCATGATTTCTCGTGACCTAACGAAGAATCCCGGTCAGGAAGAAGCCCAAGAAGAGACTATCGAAGTCGATACGTTCGCCCAGGCCGAGGAACCCGAAACCGTGAAGTCAGTCGGTGATGGTTTCCAGGTTGGAGATGGCCCCATCTATCAACCCGAGCCACAGCCCGATGTCATTAGTTTGAATAGTGAAGGCAATGTAGAGGCCGAAGGGCTATCGAACGTGCTGAGTTCAGAAATGACCAAAAGAGTTGGCGAAGCCGTCGAGGAGATGGATGACATCGATCCAGACAGCCAGCCCCAAGTCGATGCCAAAACCTATGCCAAGCAGATGGCTGCACAGCATGGTTTCGAAATTGATGAGCCGCAGGACTTACTATAAGAATAAAGGATAGCAAATCATTAAGGTAAAAGGATTGTTTAATTGTAGACTTGTAAATGGATAACACTCATGTAAAAAGACTGTGTGCCCTTGTGGCAGTACTGTCTCCCTTGCTCTCCATGACCCTATCCGCCAAATGCGGAGGCGTGGATTACAGCTGGGGTGCGGACGCACTCGCCATGATGCATGACTATGTCATCACGATGATGCTCTATGTCTTATATATAGCCTATGCTATTGCAGGCATTGTCGTTATCGTAGCAAGTCTACAGATATATATCAAGATGAATACAGGCGAAGAAGGCATTGTCAAGCAGATCATGATGGTGGTCGGAGCCTGCATCTTCTTGATTTCGGCGGCCATTGTACTGCCCGCCATGTTCGGATATAGAATTTAGTTTCGTACACTATAAAAAGATAACTCAACTGGCCAGGCGAGTTTTTGAGAGTAGTTCACTTTATTGTTTTATTTATTAGGTAGAAAGATGTTTCAGAAAATTAGTAACAAAGTCATGGGAGTTGTAAACGGAGTTAAGAAGGCTGCCGCTCGTCCTGGTCGTTTGCAGATGGCTATGATGATGCTGATGGTTGGCACTGTTGCGTTCGCACAGAACACCGCAGGCGACTACTCAGCTGGTACTGACGCACTCACTACGGTAACAACCGAGATTGCGAAGTACGTACCTATCGTTGTGAAGCTCTGCTATGCTATCGCCGGTGTAGTCGCTGTAGTCGGTGCAATCAGCGTTTACATCAAGATGAACAATGAGGAGCAGGATGTCAAGAAATCTATCATGATGATTGTTGGCGCTTGTATCTTCCTCATCGCAGCAGCACAGGCACTTCCACTCTTCTTTGGCATTAAGTAAGCATATTAACGTCAAAGAATTTCAAAAGAGAATTAGCGAAAAACTATGGGAAAGTCAGACAGTAATAACCCTTCTTCGGGGAACAGTTTAGGTACTGATTATGTCAGTTACCCCATGTTCAAAGGACTCCAGCGTCCGTTGGAGTTCATGGGCGTGCAGGGTCGCTACATCTATTGGGCAGCCGGAACCGCAGGCGGTGGAGTCATTGGCTTCATCTTGGGCTATTGCATCTTCGGCTTTCTTGTAGGGCTCGCTCTCCTCGTCGCCATCCTTGCGGTGGGCGCATCCCTCATCTTCGTCAAACAACGAATGGGGTTGCACACCAAGAAGATGGACAAGGGAATCTTCATCTATGCAGGCTTGAAAAAGCTTTAGAGACCGTTTAATTCGCAACACTCATGACTATGAGCATATACGAAAACCAGAACTAAACAAAGGTAGGCCGTTTGGGCTTCGTCCGCCGACGAGTCTGCGTGGCTTACCTTTATTTATTTGAGAGAAAAATGAAACGCAACACGATAATCATACCCTCACTGCTGTCGGCCTTGCTGATGTCTTCCGTCTCATGTACAGGAGATGGCCAGAAGTCACGTCCGCAAGAAGCACTCCATGCGGCTGAAAAAATCCGTGAGAGCTGGACGGAGAGTAAGAAATCCGTCGAGGTGGAAATAGCGGGAAGGACAGATGCAGAACTATGGTCAATGAAAGAGGTAGGACTTACAGCCTCTTTCAGGGATGCCACCATGAGTGAGCTTGACGCTTTCTCCGGCATTCCGTATGCCTATGGGCATGGCTGCTTTGCATCACGCCAACCTGCTGTGACCGCTGACAGTACTGCCGTCTTTATGGTCTCTTACCCAGTCCACAAGGGAAAGACCAACGCCGACACCCTCACCTTACACGCTCCATTTGGTGAGAACCTGTTTGGCAAAGAAGTCTCACGCAGTATTCAAGACCGTGTCATCAAGGTCAAGATGCAGCTGGTGAGCAGTATGGCCGTGTTGCGTCTTCAAATTGAGAGCGACCATCTTCAAGACCAATTAGGCAGTTTCACCCTTTTGTCGGATAGGCTCTATACCGACGGAAGATACCTGCCGTACTCCGGCCAATGGCTTGCCTTACATCGAGGAGGAACCATCAGGACAAAGGACATCAGCTGTCTGCTGAACAACGGCCGACCGCACGATGTTTACCTCGTTCCCAGCGATACCGCAAGTAATGTAGCCCTTATTGCCCAAGTCAATAACAAGGACTATGCGCTCAGAACCACCCTTCCCCCTTTGAGGCAGGGCTCTCTGACGCAGTTGAACCTCAAGTTGGTAAAGGGCAAGCTGAGTATCGGCAGCTCCTGGGTAGAGACCTCACGCACGTTCGTGGATCAGACACCTATTGCATGTGACACGGTTAGAGTGGGTTATTACCTCCAGAATGATGGCAGGGTCGTATCGGCACACAATGCCCATTGCATAGCCATGGTCATTGAAACCGATGGAAAGCACGGAAAGGCCATCGCCCTGAAGGATGAAGACGGTCGTCATCTGTTTTCGGGAAGAGCCCTAAGCAGCAGGCGCTTCTTTCCGACGATAGATGGCAAGAGCCCCGAAGGCAGGCTCAATCCGTTGAAGGTCACTCCGCTGGACTCTATCAATAAGATAGTGTACAAGCCGAGTATGCCCTATAAGGAAAGTTGTGCCTTGGGCTATGCTCAAGGTGCCACCCTCACCCAGATGCTCCTCAACCGCATGGGCATCAATGAACCTGCGGGTATGCTGCCCCTTGTGCAGACGCACAAAGGCAGCTATGTACCCTCATTGGGAGAGCTGGCAAAGGTTTATTACCTCCAGCAACCCTATTCAAAATTCATCTTTTCATCGGAGTATAAGCCATTGGAGGGAGAGCATCTGAGTTCAAGTGAATCGTCCGAAAAGACCTTTTACTTCCTCGACTTCACCACCGGTGCAGTCTCAGGTGCGCTCTCCAAGCGCTATGCCCCGATGAATCTTAGATTGTTTTACCTCTTTTAATCAGAATCAAATGAACCGAGTTGTCTTACTTGATAAGTGTAATGGTGTTTCCACAGGCTATATGACCATCCTTCCCGAGAACTTTCAAGTTCGCGTTGGATGTTACGATGATAAAAAAACAGTAGATATACTTTTCTTAGAGAAAGATGAAGACATCATCACCGTCGAAGCAATCTATCCTGATAACGGACATGCCAAGCTATTGGCAAGATTGGGAGACACGGAAAGAATTGAACTCTATGAAAGAATGATGCATCGTATATGTGATGACATCGCATCATCTATTGTTGATGGCCATATTGAAGGTTGTGACGAGGATTTTCGTCCGGGAGTCATCCCACTGGAGATTGTTGAACCCCTTTGGAAATACCACCTTCACGCACTGATTGAAGAAATCTATGCACAATAGTCCCTCGTCATCAACTTAAAATCGAAGTAATCATACAATGACACTCTACGCTATACTCTTCTTTATCGCCCTGCTCATCGGTATGGCCGTTTCCGTCTATGCCTTTGGCACAGGCAGCAAACGCGCCAAAATCTTCAAGGAGATATACTACTCCATTGAGGAAGTTGACGGTATTGGGGTCATATACACCAAGACCAGCGAATACAGTGCCACATTGCGCTTCAAGAACCCCTGCCAAAAGTACTGTGCAAACATTGATGGCTACTACGAGTATGCCCATCTGATGACCGCCTTGGCACAGACCCTTGGTGAGGGCTATGCCATGCACAAGCAAGATGTCTTTACTCGTAAAGGCTTCAGCGAGGATGACGGCCAGCAGCGAGAGTTCCTGTCGGATGCCTATTTCCGCTACTTCAACGGAAGAGAATACACCGACGGCTACACCTACCTGACCATCACCCAGGAGAACAAAAAGAGTAAGCTGATGTCATACGACCCCAAGAAATGGAATAACTTCCTCTCCAAGCTCCGCAAGGTCAAGGACAGACTCCGTGACGCAGGCATTGAAGCAAAATGGCTGGATAAGCAGGAAGCTACCGACTTCGTCGATCGCTACTTCACCCTCAACTTCTCCGACAAGGTTTTCTCTATGAACAACCTCAAGGTCGATGACGAGCGCATCAATATGGGTGACAAGTGGGCTAAGGTCTATTCCCTGATAGACATTGACTCAGCCACCGTCCCCGGTCTCATCCGTCCCTACACAGACATTGAAGTGAACAACACCTCGATGCCAGTGGATATGATGTCCATTGTCGATAGCATCCCCGATGCCGAGACCGTGGTCTTCAATCAGATGATATATATCCCCAATCAGAAGAAAGAGCTCAGCAAGCTGGAGACCAAGAAGAACCGTCATTCCAGTATGCCCAGTCCCAGCAACCTGATTGCCGTGGAAGACATCAAGAGGGTGCAAGACGTGATTGCTCGTGAAAACAAGCAGCTCGTCTATACCCATTACAACTTGGTCGTCGCCTGCAAGAAGGATGTTGACCCACAGAAGCCCACCAACCACATTGAGAACGTCTTTAGCCGTATCGGTATTCATATCTCCAAGAAGGCCTACAACCAGTTGGAACTCTTCGTCAACTCCTTTCCCGGCAACTGTTACGCCATGAGTGACGAGTACGACCGTTTCCTGACCCTTGGCGATGCCGCAGCCTGCCTGATGTATAAGGAAAGGCTCCAGCAGAGCGAGGACACCCCCTTGAAGATATACTACACCGACCGACAGGGCGTTCCCGTAGCCATTGACATCACCGGTAAGGAAGGAGCTAACAAACTGACTGACAACTCCAACTTCTTTTGTTTGGGCCCAAGCGGCAGTGGCAAATCCTTCCACATGAACAGCGTCGTCAGACAGTTGCATGAAGCCAATACCGATGTGGTAATGGTCGATACCGGTAACTCATACGAAGGACTCTGTGAGTATTTGGGCGGTAAGTATATCGCCTACACCGAGGAGAAGCCCATCACCATGAACCCCTTCAATATCACCAAGGAAGAGTTGAACATTGAGAAGATAGACTTCCTGAAGAACCTCATCCTGATGATATGGAAGGGAACGGATGACAAGATAAGCGAGTTGGAGTTCCGCATCGTCGAGCAAATCGTCACCGAGTACTACGATGTCTATTTCTCAGGCTTTGAGCACTACACCTCTTCCAAACGCGACAATATCCGTTCTACCCTGATGGCCTCCGAGAAACGCAAGGATGCCACTCGTGATGCCCAGGAGCTGAACCAGTTGGTGAACCAGAAAATCGCTGACCTTGAATCCAGACGCCAGTCCTTGAAGGTTGATTCCCTTTCGTTCAATACCTTCTACGAGTATTCCACCGAAGCCCTGGAGATCATCTGTGTTGAAAGCAACATTGCCGACATCGACTATGACAAGTACCGCTTCATGTTGCAGCCTTTCTACAAAGGTGGCAACTATGAAAAGATCCTCAACGAAAGCGTGGATAGTACGCTGTTCAGCGAGACTTTCATCGTTTTCGAGGTGGACGCAATCAAGGAAAACAAGAAACTCTTCCCGATTGTCACCCTGATAATCATGGATGTGTTTCTTCAGAAGATGCGCTTAAAGAAGAACCGAAAAGTCCTCGTCATCGAAGAGGCGTGGAAAGCCATTGCCTCCCCCTTGATGGCAGAGTATATCAAATACTTGTACAAGACCGCCCGAAAGTTCTGGGCCAGCGTCGGTGTAGTCACGCAGGAGATTCAGGACATCATCGGCAGTCCTGTGGTCAAAGAAGCCATTATCAACAACTCCGATGTGATGATGCTTCTTGACCAATCGAAGTTCAGGGAGCGTTTCGGTGAGATTCAGAAGATACTGGGTCTGACCGATGTAGATTGCAAGAAGATCTTCACCATCAACCGACTGGACAACAAAGATGGACGTGCCTTCTTTAGAGAAGTGTTCATCCGTCGTGGCCAGGTCGGCGAAGTCTTCGGAGTCGAGGAACCTCGCGAGTGCTATATGACCTATACCACCGAGCGAGCCGAGAAGGAAGCCCTGAAGCTCTACAAGCGAGAGCTGCAATGCTCCCATCAGGAAGCCATCGAAGCCTACTGCCGAGACTGGAACCTCAGTGGTATCGGCAAGTCCTTGCCCTTTGCCCAGCTTGTCAACAAAGAAGGTAAGGTCTTGCACCTACAGCCCAAGAATAGTAAAGCCTATAACAACTGATTGAAATCATGCGAAAGATTCTGATCATACTCACGCTTATCTGCACGCTTGCCGTCCCCACGGCGAGTGCGCAGTATGTGCGTGTGAACATCGACACCAAGACCATTGCCGCCATGTCAGGTGCCTTTGGTACAGAGTCCGTAGCGGAGACCTATTATAAGTCTCAGATTAAGGACATCCTCGACCACTACACCACCGCCGAGGTAGCAGCGGCAGGCATTTTCAGTTCCAAGTACCTCGACCGCCGAGCCCTCACCGAGTTAGGCATCCTGAGTGACGGCGCTGAGAACTACTATTACCGCCGCATCTACAATCTGGTGTCAGCCAAGATCATGCCCAAAATCTGGACGGTCAGTAAGATGATGCTCAAGCAGCCCCAAACCGCCATCTATTGGGGCAGCTACCTCATGAAAGTCTGCACCGAGGTCAAATCCCTCTGTATGCAGTTTGAGCAAATCGTCACCAACTCCTCACTCTCCTTCAAGGACATCGCTTTCTTGGAACTTAATGAGAACGTCGCCGCCTTGCTCAACCTCTCCGAGTTGGGCAATGTCGATTGGAAGACCTTCTTCGATGGCTTTGGTGATAATATCACAGGCCGTTTCTCGAAGGAAAGCTTGCAGCAAGACCTCGATAAGCTCTACAATATGGGCGCAGGCTTGGCAGGTGCCGGGGTGAACAACCTCCTTGGTGGCAGCTCCTTCAACGACATCATCCAAGGCAAGCTACCTGCCATCATCAATACCGCCAAGTCAGCCTATGACTTTGTGAATAGCATGGATGATGGTGTAGGTCAATCCTTGCTGAACCTCATTGGCGGTGAAGAAGGTGTGGCCAATCTTTTCAAGTTGTCCAACTACAACCTCACCGATTGGCAGTCCCTCTTCAACGATGACGGCATGGGACGCTACTACACCCAACGATGGTACATCTACAGAGTTGACCGAGGCAATGTCACCCTTTGCAACTACACGCCACCCACCGATGATAACAGCATCTTGGAAGGCAGCCATTGGTATAGAATCAGCACCACCAACCCCGATTTCTACCCTGACCCCAATCAGCGTGAAGCCATTTTGAAGAACTCCGAGAACCATGCGGAATGGTCAAGAGAGCGTGTCAAGATGCTCCAGAGCCAAGCAGAGCCCGGCCATAGCTACACCTTCTCCAACTGGATGAGTGCCTATATCATCAGCAAGGGCGGCAAGCAAACCAAGAAAGCCTATGCCTATAGCATCACCGTCACCCATTCGTGGTACGTGGAAGAAGAAGTCTTTGAAGACATCTTCGATTCCTACACCATGGACTTGTCCACCTTCAAGAGTGTGCTGAACGCACGCCTTTCCGAGTATAATGACAATGAGGAAGGCTATACCTATTATATCGGTTATGATAGCAGGAACTACTATCAAGCCTCCGACATTGAAAAACTCAAAGGCTGTGAGGAAGCTCTTATCAGCGTCACCTGTACGGGTGGTACAATCCTTGGGCAGGGCACAACCCAATACAAATGCCGAAGTTGTGGCGGTAGCCTGAATGAACACACCCGTCAGTGCGTGATGGCCACAAGCGTCACCAATAATAACATCGACACTTCCGAGCTCGATCAGAAAGAGCAAGAAGCGCAGAATAAGGTGTCGCAACTCCAGCTTCAAATCACTCAGCTGGAAACCACCAATTCCAATCTCTTGAAGCAGATTGCTACGGCCAGCATTGAGGAAGCCGCCAGATTGCGTCAGCAATACAACGCCAACCTCACGAAGATAAACCAGCTGAAAGGCGAGCTCAGCACTTGGCAAAAGAACCTTGCCGACATTCGGCAGGCAAAAGCCGAAGCCGCCAAGGATGACGAGATACAGACCGATGACTACTACCGCATCCCGGCCATCATGCAAGACTGCAAGTTGGCTTATAACCTCACATGGAAAGGCGAAGGTCATTGGAACGGCTGGACGTATGAGCGAGAAGCCACCATGCCCAACATCAAAGGCACGGTCTATTTCAAGGCCACCGTCAGCATCGTTCGAAAGCCGAAGTACTTCTTGGGCATCAAGATACACCGAGCCATCATCGGCATCGATTGGGAACTCTCCGCCAACTACAGCGACACTCAAGTCGTCAAGGTCGTGGAACTTGACCCCAGTATGCCTGAAAAGGAGAAAGAGCAAATCGTCAACCAAGCCATCAGTGAGGTAGCCCGAGCCTATCCCGGCTGCAAAGTCTCCACGGAATACATCAAAGCCGAACCCATGGAGAAAGACGAGAGCAAGGACACCTACCATCTCCTATGGGCAAGTGACCGCATCGAAATCGCCCGACAAGTGGAAACAAGGCTCAGTCAAATCTATGCCGACTTAGTCTCACTGGAGAAGATGATGCACTACAAACTCTCCATCTTGGATGTCTGGAGGCGCTATGGTCCCTATATCGATGACCAAGCAGGCCGACGAAGCAACATCTTACAGGAAGCCCATCACCGATGGATGAAGAATGCGAGATTGAAGAAAGACAAGCCCATTTGGGGTGGCAATATAGAAATCAACTGGGGCGACCTCATCCATAGGCCGGGCTTTGGGCCAGTGGAAATCACCCCACCCATAAAAAAGTAAGCAATGAGACGAACCCTTATCCTCCTGATGCTCCTCCTTCCGACGATCGTCAAAGCCCAATGGTCATTTGACGTGCCGTCGGTGGAAGCCTATATCAACGACCACAAGAAGCAGCGAAGCCTCTTGTTAGCTCGTAGTACCCTGGAGGCAGGGAACACCTTGCTTCACGAGTACAGTGCCGATGCCACTCATAACTACAAAGAGCTCAATGTCGATTTAGACAAATACACCCGAGCCTTTGATGTCATCGATGTGATATATCAGTCCGTGCGCACCGGCATGAATGTCCACAGCACCTACAATACGGTCGCAGACCGCATTAAGGACTACAAAGAGATGTTGGAAGACTACCATAGTAAAGTCCTTAAAAGAGGGAAGGTGGAGTTGAGTGACACCCTCATTCTATGTGTCAACAGACGGCTCATCCAGCATGTAGCCGATGAAGGAAAGCAACTCTACCGTTCCGTCAGTGAGCTCGCCCTCTATGTAACCGGGGCAGCCGCCTGTTCCACCTCCGACCTCATTCTGTTGTTGGAGCGTATCAACACCAACCTTGACAACATCGAGATACACCTGAACAAAGCCTATTTCGAGACATGGCGATATATCCAGCTTAGGATAGGCTATTGGAAGTCCGAGTTATACAACATCAAAACCAAGCAACAGATTGTTGATGATGCCTTCGGTAGATGGCGCAAAAGCAGTTTGGATGCCCTACAAAAGAAATAACAACCATTTCAACAGCCAAAGCAGATGAAAAAGAGATACCTCTCCCTACTATGCAGCATCCTTGCTGTAAGTGCTCATGCACAGACCTATTCGCATGACGATCCGAAGATGAAACAGATTACCGTTCAGGAAATCGGTTCAGGCGCATTGACCCCTGATGCCTATTACTGGGCGCTTCACAACAGCTATAAGAAAACCGCTGCCCAAAAGAACAAGCTCAGCTACCGCACCGCAGCAGGTATTGCCGCCTATCAACAGGTAGATGATGCCGAGAAGCTCGATTCCGCCATGGTCAAGCGTGCCGAAGTGGAAGCCCTCAATGTCGCCGACCGCACAGGTGGCGCACTGGATTTAGCTTGGGGCGTGGAAGGCAGCAAGGTCACGAGTAAGCTTGAAACCTTTGAAACCAATATCCGACGCATCCTTCAAGCAGGAGGAACTGCCGTCGATCAGCGATACTGGCAAGAGCAGGCCGCCCTTTTCAAGACCGCCATCAAAGCCACGCAAGAAGCCTATATGCCCAATGCCCAGCGCAAGAAGCAATACTTAGCCATCTATCGGGATGTAGCTTTGAAAAATGAGAGCTTGGTGAAGTATATCGCCCGACTCTCCACCTCCATGAAGACCAGCGAGCTGCTTCGAGCCTCCTATGACAAGCCCAACAACAAAGCTTTCATCATAGCAGTGGCCATGGACAGATGGAGAAGTGCCGGCTGGAAGACAGCATCCAGTCATGATTAACCCCAATGTTGATTGTTGAACTAAATATTTTTGAGTTATGGAGAATGTGATTAGCAGAGAGAGAGTTTCCCATCCATTGTTTGGTGAGATTGACAAAGTCATTACCGAAGATGGAAAGGTAGGGTATAAAGGTATTGAGGTAGCGTTAGCCCTTGGTTTCAAGTCACCGCAACCTTTCAGATCCTTGAAAGATGTGCTGATGGTAATGACCGATGTACGCTCAGGACTGGGCTATATCGTCCATCGTCCTATTGCCTATGTAGGCAAGGATAGCATTAAGGAACTCATCATCAAGCGTACCTCGGTGGATTTGAAGAAGCGTGTGCAGGAATGCGCCAAGCAGATTGACCTCATTTAGTTAGGACTGAGTATGGCAGATATATTACAAGATTTCGGCATCAACATTCTCGAAGAAGAGATTGATGATGTCATCTTCCAAACCAATGAGTTCCTCTGTGATGCCACCTTTACCGGCTCACAGGGGCCATTTTGGTGGATTTTGCAAATGTCCATGGCCTTGGCCGCTCTCTTCTCCATCGTCGTAGCCGCAGGAATGGCCTACAAGATGATGGTAAAGCACGAGCCTCTGGACGTGATGAAGCTCTTCAAGCCCCTGGCCATCGCTTTGGTGATGACTTGGTGGTACCCACCTGCCGATACTGGCATGAATAATACAGGCAGTAGCTGGTGCTTCCTGGACTTTCTGAGTTACATCCCGAACGCCATAGGCAGTTACACCCATGACCTCTATGAAGCCGAAGCCACCCAGATAACCGACAAGTTCGAGGAAGTGCAGGAACTTATCCACGTCCGTGATACCATGTATAACGAGTTGGCCGCCCAAGCCGATGTCGCTCATACAGGCACCAATGACCCCAGCCTTGTTGAATCCACCATGGAGCAGACAGGCGTTGACCAAGTCACGGAGATGGAAAAAGAATCCAGCAAGTTCTGGTTCACGAGCTTGACCTCCGGCGTTATCGTCGCCCTTGATAAAATCGTCATGTGTTTGGCGTTGATCGTCTTCCGAATCGGATGGTGGGCCACGATATACTGCCAACAAATCCTCCTTGGAATGCTGACGATATTCGGACCAATACAATGGGCGTTTTCGTTACTCCCCAAATGGGAAAGCTCTTGGGCGAAGTGGCTAACACGCTATCTGACAGTTCATTTCTACGGAGCTATGCTCTACTTCGTTGGCTTTTATGTTTTGCTACTCTTCGATATAGTGCTCTGCATACAGGTCGATAACCTCACCGCCATCACGCAGAGTGAAGCCACCATGGCCGCCTATCTGCAGAACTCGTTCTTCTCAGCCGGCTATCTTATGGCAGCGAGCATTGTCGCCTTGAAGTGCTTGAACCTCGTTCCTGACCTTGCCGCTTGGATGATTCCTGAAGGCGATACCGCTTTCTCCACCCGAAACTTCGGTGAAGGTGTTGCCCAGCAAGCCAAGATGACCGCCACAGGTGCGATGCAGAAGATTATGTAACCTCAAAACGAGACGAAATATGGTAATCAAAAACTTAGAGAACAAAATAAAGTTAGTCGGCATCATTTGCAGCTTCTTCCTTGTAGGATGCATTGTTGTCAGCTTGGGAAGTATCTGGACAGCCCGAAGTATGGTTGTCGATGCCCAGCAGAAAATCTACGTATTGGACGGCAATGTCCCCATCTTGGTCGAGCGCACCACGATGGATGAAACCTTAGATGTCGAAGCCAAGAGCCACGTCGAGCGATTCCATCACCTCTTCTTCACGCTGGCACCTGATGACAAATACATCAAGTACACCATGGAAAAAGCCATGTACCTCGTCGATGAGACAGGTTTGGCTCAGTACAACACCCTACGTGAAAAAGGCTTTTACAACAACATCATGGGAACCAGTGCCGTGTTCAGTATCTTCTGTGACTCCATCAAGTTAGACCTTGAGAAGATGGACTTCACCTACTACGGCAGACAGCGTATCGAGCGACGAACCAACATCCTCACACGTGAGTTAGTCACCGCAGGCCATTTGAAGCGAGTGCCGAGAACCGAGAACAACCCTCACGGCTTGCTCATCACCGGTTGGCGCACCCTGCTGAACAAGGATATTGACCAGAAAACCAAGTCTAACTATTAAACCGACATAGATATGGGATGGAAGAAAATGATTTTCGGAGAGAAGATGCCCGACAAGAACGACCCCAAGTACAAAGAACGCTATGAGCGAGAAGTGGCCGCCGGACGCAAGTTTGCCAAGGCCGCCAAGTTCGATCAAATAGCTGCCGATGTACAAGGCTTTGCCAACGGACACAAGAAGCTATTCCTGGCCATTGTTTTTGGCTTAGTCGCCCTGAGTTTCGGATTCAACCTCGTGCAGATGGTTAGAATCTGTAACCGACAGAAGATTGAGACTCCGCAGGCCACCGCCATTGAGCATCAGGAGCACCTGCTACACAAGAGTAACCACGTAAAATTGCAGCGACATGAAGATAACAGACAAGATTAACTTTAAGCAACCGAAGTACATCCTTCCTGCCATTATCTATCTCCCGATATTGGCCACGGCGTACTTTGTGTTTGATATGTTCAATACCGAGCTGGCCGATGTCACGCCCACCAATCTGGAGACCACCGAGTATCTCAACGACAAGATGCCCACCGCCCAGATTAAGGACGAGTTGGGAGGCAAGTACGAGAATATGCTCAAGTCCTACGGCAAGATTGAGGATTACAGTGCCGTGGAGAACATCGAGCGAGGAAACGAAGGAGACGAGAAAGAAGCATACGACAGCCGTTACACCGATGAAGACCTTGCCGCCCTCGAAGCCGATGCAGCCAAGCGTATGGCCGAACTGGACCAAGAAGGTATCGAAGGCAAGTTACGTCAGAGCCAACGCCGAGGTGAAGGCATGATGAAAGACAGCCTTGGTGGTACACTTTCTGAAGAAGACCGACTGGCACGAAGCAAGAAGCGACAGGACGAAGCCCTTGAAGAGCTCAACAAAGCCCTTGCACAAGCACGTTTGGCAGGACAAAAGGGAAGCGACCAAGCCACAGACCCCACCAAGGGAGCAGCAGGCAAAGCCGACACCCTTGATACCAGCCGCAATGTCCAAGGCCGTATCGAGGTCAACGAGAAGTTGGTCAGTCAACCCTCAGAGGATGCCCAGCCCGCTTCTGTGGTCAAGAAGATACGCACCAACTCCGACTATTTCAACACCCTGGCCGAGAACGAAAGCGAACCTCACCTTATCAAGGCCATTATCGATGAAGACATCAAGTGTGTCGATGGTAGCCGTGTGCGCTTGCGCCTCTTGGACGATATAGACATCAACCAAGTCACCCTCACCAAAGGCAGCTATCTCTACGCCGAGATGACAGGCTTCGGCGGTCAGCGCGTCAAAGGCAATGTCAACAGCGTCTTGGTACATGACGAACTCATCAAAGTCAGTCTCTCCCTCTATGACACCGACGGCTTGGAAGGCTTGTATGTCCCCAAGTCCTCCTTCCGTGAGACCACCAACGATATAGCCAGCAGTGCCATGTCAGGCAGCATGTCCGTCAATGGCGGCAGTACCAACAACACCTTTAGCCAATGGGGAGTCCAAGCCATCAACAACGCCTACCAGCGCACGGCCAATGCCCTCTCCAAGAACATTCGCAAGAACAAGGCCAAGTTGAAGTACGGCACCTTTGTGTACCTCGTGAACTCCAGAGAAAAGAAGAACTAACAACCCGATAACCCCATACGAATATGAACATCCAGAAAATTCTTTCCCTCGCTTTAGGCATCACCTTTTCTGCTACCGCTTTTGCCCAGCAGACCTATGAGGAGATGGAACTGCTCACCGTCAATGAGCAAGTGACCACGGTCATCACCGCCAGCGAACCCATCCGTTTCGTGGACATTTCCACAGACAAGGTAGCAGGCGACCAGCCCATCAACAACACCATCCGTCTCAAGCCCAAGGAAGCAGGTCATGCCGACGGCGATATATTGGCCATCGTCACCATTGTGACTGAACGCTACCGCACCCAGTACGGACTCATCTACACCACCCGAATGAATGAAGCCGTCAGCGACAAGGAGATACAGCTTCAGGAACGCCAAGCCTATAACAACCCAGCCGTCACCATGTCCACCGAGGCCATGTACAACTATGCACGAACGATATGGAACAGCCCGGCCAAGTTCCGAGACGTGAGTATCAAGCAGCATCGTATGGTCATGCGCCTGAACAACATCTATTCCGTGGGTGACTACTTCTTCATTGATTTCAGCATCACCAACAAGACCAACATCCGCTTCGACATCGATGAGTTGAGGGTGAAGCTGGCCGATAAGAAAGTCAGCAAAGCCACCAACAACCAGATTATCGAGCTGCAACCAGAATTGGTGCTGGAGCAAGCCAAGTCGTTCCATCACGGCTATCGCAATGTGCTTGTCATCAAGAAACTTACCTTTCCCAATGACAAAATCCTGACCATTGAGCTCAGCGAGAAACAGATTTCAGGCCGCACCATCCATCTGAATATCGACTATGAAGATGTGTTGTCGGCAGATAGTTTTAACCACCAGATATTGCAGGAGGACTGATATGAGAGTAAAGACTATGATAATGGCACTGGCCATGACCCTGACAAGCGTGGCCGGCTTTGCCCAGAATGCCAAGAGTGTGAACCTCACTTTTGGGGTAATGTACCCACAAACCGTCGATGCAACCTTGTCTTACGAGGTCGGCACAGCCCACCACAATGCCTGGGAGTTCTTTGCCAATGCCGCTTCCAAGTGGAAAGACTGCGCCTCCTGCGGCCATATCTGTGCGGAATCCTTTTGGAAGGACAACCGTACTTGGGGCTTGGGTGCAGCCTACAAACCCTGCGTCTCTCGCACACGCAACTCCTACGGCAGCCTGCGCCTTGGCGGCTCTATAGGCTCCGATACCCACAATGTGTTAGGGGGTGTTCATGCAGGTTATGAGCACAACTACTCATTGAAAGGAGGCTGGCGATTGTTCTGGCAAGTCAAGTGTGATTGTATGATAAAGGGCGATGACCTCTTCCGCACCGGCGTGACGATTGGTGTCAAGATACCCACAAGTAGTACCCGATAAACTGAATGACAATGAAAATCAAACAACTGCTGAACATACCGTTCCTCTCCCTTTGTTTTATGCTGCTCACCTTAGCTGCTTGTGATGCGCATAGAGACTTCCCCGATACGACGATGAAGCCTTGCCACATCCTTTGTACGGATGGCAGGGTCGTTTCCTACAACGAATATATGTCTCAGAAGAAGACCGCCATTGGTGTCGTATTCTATGTGAATCAATCAGGAAGTACGGAACATGAAGGAACTGGCTATGCCGTCTATTTGTGGGATGTAGACCCCGAGGCATTCGCAGACTCCATCGGAACCAAGCAGAACACCTCCGCTGACATCAGCAAGTATGACGGTAATACCAACACCTTTGCCATCTTCAATACCAACACCATGGGTTCCCCATTAGCCAACAAGGTCTTTAATATGTGGCATTACGGTCAGAGTGCCTACATACCATCTGTGGCTCAAATGCGCTTGCTCTATCAGAACGAGTCCACTATCAATGAGTACATTAGAAAATGTGGTGGAGACCCTATTTCAGATAATCCCGATGAGTGTTGGTATTGGACATCCACGGAGGTAGCAGGACAAGAGGCTGCCAAAGCTTGGCTCTATTCGTTAAGCTCGGGAGCCATCCAAGAAACCCCGAAAGACCAGCCTCACAAGGCGCGTCCTATCATCAGCATCTACTAAATGAACGACTATGGCAGATATAGAAATTGGAACAGCCGCCTTTGATACCGTGACTAAGGGAGTAGCAAACTATCTGCCTTATGTCACCGGGCTATGCTATGCGATAGCGAGCATCATCTGCTTGGCAGGTGCGATGGAGATTTACTTTGCCTATATCAATGAGGCGCAAGATGTCAAGAAGCGCATCTTACGAGTCACCTTCGCCTGTGTATTCTTCGTGGCATCTGCCCATGGCTTACCAGCCTTCTTCGGATTGAAGAACAGCAGCATCTCTTCGGGAGGCTTGGATTATTGGGGAATGATAGATGGCAATATCCAGTTTGGAACAGACTTTACAGGAAGACCTATCTATACGGTCGTGCTGCCCAATGGCCAAATCGCCATTATCCGTCCACCTCGACCAAACCCTAATCCTACGCTGCCCCCTATATTACATCCTATCAGACCCTGATAGTGCCAAAAATGATTATGAACATTAGCAAATAACAAGAATGGAAGAAACCAAAGACCTTACCAGAGCCTACTCCGTATTTCGGACAATTATCTATGTGTCCGTCCTGCTGGAGTTCTTCGAGTATGCCATCGACCCTGCGATACTTGACCATTGGAACGGTATCGTTGTCGATATACATGACCGCATTAAAACCTGGGTGCTCTACCATGACGGTAATCTTGTCTATAGCAAGATAGCCACCTTCGTCTTGGTATGCATCACCTGCATCGGCACACGCAATAAGAAGAACCTTGAGTTCGATGCCCGACGGATGGTGCTCTATCCCTTAGCCAGCGGTGTGGGAGTCCTCATTCTGTCTGTATGGCTCTTTGGTTATTCGATGGACACGAGGATTTATTCCCTACGGTTGAATATCATTCTCTATATGATAGCATCCATCATCGGAACCGTCCTCATCCATGTTGCCTTGGACAATATCAGCAAGTGGTTAAAGGAAGGCTTGCTCAAAGACCGCTTCAATTTGGAGAACGAGAGCTTCGAGCAATGTGAGGAAGTCATTAACGACAAATACTCCGTCAACATCCCCATGCGCTACTATTGGAAAGGCAAATTCCGCAAGGGGGTCATTAACATTACGAACCCTTTCCGCGGCACTTGGGTGGTCGGTACGCCCGGTTCAGGTAAGACCTTTTCGGTCATCGAGCCCTTCATCCGTCAGCACTCCAAGAAAGGCTTTGCCATGGTTGTCTATGACTACAAGTGGCCAACCCTTGCGCAGAAACTCTACTACTCCTATTGCTTGAACAAGAAGACCGGCGCATTACATGGAGCGAAGAAAGATTTTCAGTTCAATGTCATCAACTTCGTCGATGTAAGTCACTCCCGAAGAGTCAACCCGATACAGCGAAAGTACATCCCCAACTTGGCGGCGGCATCCGAAACCGCTGAGACCTTGCTGGAGTCTTTACAGAAGGGAAAGAAAGATGGTGGTGGCGGTAGCGACCAATTCTTCCAGACCTCAGCCGTCAACTTCTTGGCCGCCTGCATCTACTTCTTCGTCAACTATGAGCGTGAGCCTTATGACAAGAACGGCAACTTGCTTCGAGCTGAAAAGGTAATGGATAAGCAAACCCGAAGAGAGAAGCCCACTGGCAGAGTCTTTGACAAAGACAACAACCTACTTGACTCCCAAAAGGATGAATACTACTGGCTTGGCAAATACTCAGATATGCCCCATATCCTTTCATTCCTCAATGAAAGCTATCAAACCATCTTTGAGGTGTTGGAAACCGACAATGAGGTAGCTCCCTTACTTGGCCCTTTCCAGACCGCTTTGAAGAACAAGGCGATGGAGCAGTTGGAAGGTATGATTGGTACACTCCGTGTCTTCACCTCTCGATTGGCCACTAAGGAGAGCTACTGGATATTCCACAAGGATGGCGATGATTTCGACCTGAAAGTGTCCGATCCGAACAATCCTTCCTACCTGCTAATTGCCAACGACCCCGAGATGGAAAGCATCATTGGTGCGTTGAATGCCCTTATTCTGAACCGACTTGTCACCCGAGTAAACACCGGCCAAGGCAAGAACATCCCTGTGAGCATCATAGTGGATGAGTTGCCGACGCTCTACTTTCACAAGATTGACCGTCTGATTGGTACTGCCCGAAGCAATAAGGTGTCGGTAGCCTTGGGCTTTCAGGAACTTCCTCAGTTGGAGGCCGACTACGGTAAGGTAGGTATGCAGAAGATTATCACCACCGTAGGTAATGTGGTAAGCGGTTCTGCGAGAAGTAAGGAAACCCTTGAATGGTTGAGCAATGACATCTTCGGTAAGGTCGTGCAGCTCAAGAAAGGTGTCACCATCGACAGAGACCGCACCTCCATCAACCTCAATGAGAATATGGACAGTTTGGTGCCAGCCAGCAAAATCTCTGATATGCCGACAGGCTGGATATGCGGTCAGGTCGCCCGAGACTTCCAGAAGACCAAGACAGGCCGAGGCGGCAGTATGAACATTCAGGAAGCGGAAGAGTTCAAGACAAGCAAATTCTTCTGCAAGACGAACCTTGACATCGATGAAATCAAGAAGGAAGAAGCCCAATATCCCAAGTGTCCTCTCCCTGTCTTTTATGATTTTGGTTCGCCTGAGGAGCGTGAGCAAATCCTTTACAAGAATTTCGTTTCCGTTACTCAGGATGTCAAGGGCATGATTGAAACAATTTTGGGAAAGAAAGAAGGCAAATGATCAAGCAACTGATATTTACCGTTATGCTGTTCTGTGGTGGAGTGCTTCATGCTTCACCGCAGAACCTGCATAACCTGATGAAGCTGGAGCCGTTCGAACGAGCGGTGACGCTCACAAAGTACTACGAACAATGGCACACCCGAAAGGACTATCCCTATATCGGCTATGGCCACCGCATACTGCCAGGCGAAAAGCTACGCTATCCTATCACCGAAAAGGAGGCCGATTCCATCCTTAGGAGCGACCTCCTGAAGAACTGTGCCATGTTCCGCAAGTATGGTGCAGATAGTTTGCTTTTGGCCTGTATCAGCTATAACTGTGGTTGTGCATCCCTGCTTGGTAATAAGAAGAAACCAAAGAGCACAATCCTCAAAAAGCTGGAAGCTGGCAACCGCAATATCCTTGGCGACCTCTTGAAGTTCTGCCATTACAACGGCAAGAGGCATCCCTATATCCAACGTCGGCGCTGGATGGAATACCTCTTGTTGTTTGAACGGTAAAAAGCAATGAAATTGCCAATAGCATTTACTTCTTATTGGTCTATTGTGACATCTATATACTCTAAAGCCAATTTCGTCAATTTATCTGTTGAAATTTTATATCCTTCTGATGTAATAGATACCGATGAAGAGAGAGCGTAGGTATCAAGTGCTTCGAAATCTTCCCAATCGTCCTCGATACATTCCTCTAATGAAGTCTCATCTGCCGCATTTTCTACAGATTCATCAAAGCACATGAAGGTTAGCGAACTTTCGCCGACTCCTAATTTGCATGAATGCAACTGTGTAGGCCGTTCTTTTATCAAGAAATCCCTTATGCAGTTTACGGCTTCATCAACGAATTTCTTTACTCGTTCACAAGGAAAATACGTTTGAACGATGACTTCAATCGATTTCTTATCGACCTTAAACCACAATAGTGTCAAACATGTACGATCTGATAGGATGATATAAGGAATGTGCATAGGGGCCATTGTTCTATGGAAATGCAAATTGAAAAATGTCCGAATTATGGTTGGGTAGAATCAGGATTATATAGGGGGTAAATCCCCAAAAATCTGGGGATTTAAGGGATAAGATTAGGATAAGGGTAATTGGAATTACGGCAAGGGACAAAAGAGCTAATTACCTAAACAAACACTTTTGCTCTGATGGGCTTTTATCTGTTGGGTAATGCCAATATTCGTTCAAGGAAAGAACATTGAAATTTCGGCAAATATGAAGGCAAAACAGTACTATCGGTGATATTGGAAGCCTCAACAAAGATACTGAAATCGAACTTTTAAAGGTAATTGTGAGTTACGTTTTAAATACGGTTATTCCCGTATTTGCATTGACAAAAAGTAACCGGCTTACATTTCAGCTCGTTAACCGGTAGGAATTTTCCGTACCGTCTGATTATCAGGCTAAACGCAATTTACCGTTGAGTAGGTCCAATGAGACCGTAATTTTCCGCCGTCATAAAAGAGGTAGCCGGATTTTGGCATGTCTTTACAAAATTAAATTGTGATACTCCCTGCTGTTAATAGCATCTTAAATAAGATATAAAAAAGCCCGCACAGGTTAGCAAGCCGTGTACGGGAGCTCTTTTTATTTCTTCTCAGGCTTAATAAAACCGATTGGATTACGTGGCTTATTCTCCATCCTCTTTTGCGCCTGAAGTTCAGCTAACGTCTGATTGATTAGTTCCAGCTGCATTCGGGTGTCGTCGTTGATGTCATTGTAGTCTGCAAATACTTCCTCGATGTACTCCTTTAGTTCTTTGACTTCTTTCTCAATGTTTCCTAACCGGTCTACAGGTGGATTCGCCAGCATTTGCCGGACAGCGACAAAGGCACGCATGATATTGATATTTACCTGTATGGCTATATCTGAATTAAGAACAGAAGACAACATAGCAACACCTTGTTCTGTGAAAGCAAACGGCATATAACGGGTTCCTCCTCTTTTTGAGGTGCTATTTTTGCACCTCAAATCTTCAAACTCTTCTTTTTGTCAGTTCAAACATAAAATCAGAGGGAAAGCGCTTTATATTGTTTTTAACTGAACGTTTTAGATATTTCGTTTCGGTTCCGTACATTTCAGCCAAATCGAAATCAAGCATTACTCTTTGTCCTCTAATCTCGTATATTTTGCTCTGAATTAACTCTAGCTGGTTCATGACTATTCTACTTTGATATTGTTCTTCAGATAATCAACTACTTGCTGCAAACTATCAGCGTCCTCTGGATTGAAAATAAATTCGTCAAAATCTCCATAGATACTGCGATGTCCGAATATGTATTTTACGGCTTTCCATGTCCGTTTGAATATATTGGGTTCGGGTTTGAGATGCACACTGCAATAAACCTCCTTATCGTCCGTGAAGTAAGTCATTACAAGTTGGTGCTCCACATTATTACAGGCGCAAATGAATAATTTATTGACTGTATCTTCCATGTCATTCTGCTTTAATATTGATACTCTTTCCGCAATGGAAGGACAAGTAGCCTTTCTTAGCTCCGGCACATGGTCATTGCTGGGAGTCGAAGTGGATGAACCCATATTAACGGAAGAAGCAAGACTCGCTCAGTTTACCAATGAAGGAGGGGTAGGCGGACATATCCGATTCCTGCAAAACATTACCGGGCTATGGATTCTGCAGCGTCTGATGAGCGAATGGAAAATGTGTGGAGAAGAACAAAATTATGATACGATTCTTCCGCAAGCCGCCGAAGCAGAAATCGACACCATTATTCCTGTAGACGATGCAGCCTTCATGAACCCTGAAAATATGGAAACAGCTCTTTTGAATTACTGTCGGGCTCATTCCCTGAAAGTTCCCCAAAACAAGGCAGAAACGGTAAAATGTGTACTCCAGTCACTAGCCTTCAAATATCGGGAAGCAGTAGAACAACTTAACCGTTGTCTCCCCTCCCCGATTCACCGGCTAAACATCATCGGAGGAGGATCACAAAATAAACTGCTCAACCAACTCACAGCCAACGCACTCGGTATCCCTGTTTATGCAGGACCTATAGAAGCTACTGCTATGGGCAACATTCTGACTCAGGCAATGGCCAAAGGAGAAATATCCAGTCTCCGGGAAATCAGAGAAATTGTAAGCCGCAGCGTTACACCGCAAGTATATTACCCTGAAAAATAAGAAATATATGGAAACACCTCAAACTGGTTATCAAGTAAAAACCTACAACGTCCCTGTCAAGCGATATTGCCAGACTCTTGATTTACGGGATTCTCCGGAACTAATTGCCGAGTACCGGAAAAGACATAGTCAGGCAGAAGCATGGCCCGAAATCCTTGCGGGAATCCGCGAAGTAGGTATCCTTGAGATGGAAATCTACATTCTGGGCACCCGTCTGTTTATGATCGTCGAAACTCCTGCAGACTTTGACTGGGACACAGCTATGACACGCCTGAACACCCTCCCCCGACAACAGGAATGGGAAGAATACATGTCTATCTTCCAGCAGGCTGCTCCGGGAATGAGTTCGGCTGAGAAATGGAAACCAATGGAGAGAATGTTCCATCTATATAATACCTAAAATAACAAAAATAACCATGAAACACACCAAGCAGTCTATCATCTCAAAAGACGGCGTCAGCTATCTTATTCCATTTATACTTATTACATCCTGCTTTGCACTATGGGGATTTGCGAATGACATTACCAATCCGATGGTAAAAGCATTCTCCAAAATTTTCAGGATGAGTGCAACCGATGGAGCACTGGTTCAGGTAGCTTTCTACGGCGGATACTTTGCCATGGCTTTTCCTGCTGCCATGTTCATCCGTAAATATTCTTATAAAGCCGGCGTATTACTGGGACTTGGGCTATATGCTTTCGGAGCCTTCTTGTTCTTTCCCGCCAAAATGACGGGAGAATATTATCCGTTTCTGATCGCTTACTTTATTCTGACCTGTGGACTTTCCTTTCTGGAAACCAGCTGCAATCCATACATTCTTTCTATGGGAACGGAAGAAACTGCCACAAGGCGTCTGAATCTGGCCCAGTCTTTCAACCCAATGGGATCATTACTCGGTATGTTTGTAGCCATGCAATTTATTCAGGCAAAACTCCACCCGATGGGAACCGACGAACGTGCCTTACTCAATGAAAGCGAATTTCAGGCTATCAAAGAAAGTGACCTTGCCGTCTTGATTGCTCCCTATCTCACTATCGGAATAGTTATTCTGGCCATGTTGCTACTGATACGATTCGTCAAAATGCCAAAGAACGGAGATCAGAATCACAAAATAGACTTTTTCCCGACACTAAAACGTATCTTTACCCTGACACGTTATCGCGAAGGAGTGATTGCCCAGTTCTTCTATGTAGGTGTACAGATTATGTGCTGGACATTCATCATTCAATACGGAACCCGCCTGTTTATGTCACCGGAATATGGTATGGACGAAAAAAGTGCAGAAGTACTGTCACAGCAGTACAACATCATAGCAATGGTTATCTTCTGTATCAGCCGATTTATCTGTACCTTTATCCTGCGTTATCTTAATGCCGGAAAATTACTGATGATCCTTGCCATCTTCGGAGGTATCTTTACATTGGGAACTATCTTCCTGCAGAATATCTTCGGACTGTACTGTCTGGTAGCCGTTTCCGCATGCATGTCACTGATGTTCCCCACTATATACGGAATTGCCCTGAAAGGTATGGGAGACGATGCCAAATTTGGAGCGGCAGGTCTTATTATGGCGATCCTGGGAGGCTCGGTACTACCTCCGTTACAGGCAAGTATCATTGATATGAAAGAAATTGGCTCTATGCCGGCTGTCAATGTTTCATTCATTTTGCCGTTCATTTGTTTCCTTGTAATCATCGGTTATGGCTATCGAACCGTGAAAAGAAACTGGTAGAAAAAGGACTTTAAGATGGTGACACTATCCTGCTACGATGGTGTCACCATCCCACTCATATAGTGACACCATCCCGACCGGATAGTGTCACTATCTTTTTTCTTTTTTTATAAACTATTCCTTTTTTCTTCGTATCTTAATTTAATTTGTTTACATTTGTCTTTCGATTTTAATAATCTGTTAACCCGATGACCCCAGACCAAGACGAAAGACTTTTAGCGCAACAATTCGAAACAATATTCACGAAGTATTATTCAGTAGTGAAATATTTCGCCCTAATGCTGCTTAAATCCGAAGAAGACGCGAAGGATATTACCCAAGATGTTTTCACCAAACTATGGACTAAGCCTGAATTATGGGCAGAAGTTCCTAATCCGACTCCTTATATCTATACTCTTACTAAAAGTATAACTCTCAATTTTATCAAACACAAAAAAGTAGAATTGGCTTATCAGGAGAAAATTATAGAAAAAACTCTCATCGACGAACTTTTCCAATCAGAAGATACACTCAACCCCATCTATTATAAAGAGGCTCAACTAATCATCAAATTAGTTCTCGAACGTCTCCCGGAACAACGCAGAATGATTTTCGAAATGAGTCGTTTCAAGCATATGAGCAATCTTGAAATAGCCGAGAAACTAAATATTTCGAAACGAACAGTGGAACATCACATCTATTTAACCCTGCTTGAAATAAAAAAAATCATTTTTTTTGCATTTTTTCTGCTACTCCCTTAAGTAAGCTGCCTTAGTTAATTGAAGTATTAATATAACAGTTACAACATTAATACCTCAATATGAAGAATTACTTTCAGAAAATAATAACATTATTCACCGGAAACGACTATCCGGAATCTACTCAGCAAGATTTCTACAAGTGGCTGGTAGACGAAGAGCATACCGTTGAAAAAGATGAAGCACTGCAAAAATTGTGGGATGATGCTCATAAGCGAGGAACCGCAGCCGATATGCAAGAGTCCTATGAACTTTTGAAAAAGAACGCTGGAATTCCTTCCGTACCACGAAAAAGAACAATCCGACCGATTCATATATGGCAGGCTGTTGCGGCGGTTTTATTTATAGTAGCGGCTTCTTCCGTTTACCTTTCTACCATCGGTAAAGATACAGAAGCGAACCTTATTCAACAATATATTCCTACTGCTGAAATAAGGACTCTCACTCTACCCGATGGAACTCAGGTACAGCTGAACTCACAAAGTACACTTTTATATCCGCAAAACTTTACCGGGAAAAATCGTAGTGTATTTTTAATCGGTGAAGCTAACTTTAAAGTCAAACCGGATAAAAGACATCCGTTCATCGTCAAATCCAATGATTTTCAAGTGACAGCATTGGGTACGGAGTTCAATGTTTCAGCCTATCCGGAAAATCCGGTGTTGGCAGCCACATTGATTTCAGGAAGTGTATTGGTAGAGTACAATGATTTAAAATCGCAGGTGATTCTAAAAACGAATGAGCAGCTGGCTTACAATAAAGACACCCGTCACCATTGCCTGGACAATCCCGACATGAAGGAGGTTACAGCCTGGCAACGCGGAGAACTTGTATTCAGAGAAATGTCCGTCAAAGATATAATTACAGTACTCGAACGTAAATATCCTTATACATTCGAATATCAGCTCAAGAATCTGAAAGAAGACAAGTATAGTTTCCGATTCAAAGACCGGGCACCACTCTCTGAGGTAATGGATATAATAGTGAGTGTAGTAGGTCAAATGGACTATAAGATAAAAGGAGATCACTGTTACTTAATCTCTAAGTAATAAGTATCCCCCGAAAAACGAAACAGTAAAAAAACAATATTCAATAACCTTTTTAACCTTTTAAAAGCCCATGTAAAAAAGTATCCGGAACGGAGCCCTAACTCTATCCCGGATATGAAATCAAAATTCTCAATACTAGAGTCTTACTCTACTCAATTACCGTGAAATAATTTAGTTAATAACCTAATACTAAGAAAATGCTACAAATTTATGAATTTATAGTAGATCAAACCGCAAAGGGAAGAAGTTTTTTACTTTTTTTCTGTTTGTTGATGATGCAAGCACCCTCCTTTGCACAAAATAGTGCCAAGATCACGATTCAGAAGAAAAATATATCTATCATCGAGGCACTTAAGGAAGTAGAAAAACAATCCGATTATTCTGTCGGATACAATGATTCGCAACTAAGAAACAAGCCTGTTTTAAATCTTGACCTAAAAGCTGTGGCATTGGAGAATGCCCTTGCACAAATTCTCCGGGGAAGTGGATTTACTTATCAGTTCAAAGATAAGTATATCATGATTATTCCTGACAACAAGCCTAAAGGAATTCCTGCAAAGAAAGTTAGTGGAATAGTAATCGACGAAAATAATGAGCCACTGATCGGAGTGAACATTAAAGTAGAAGGAAGCTCCGAAGGCGCAATCACCGATATCGATGGTAATTTCAATATAATGGCTCCTCAAGGCAGCACATTAAGCTTCACTTACGTGGGATATACACCTCAAACTGTGAAAATAACAGATAAAAATATCTACGAAATAAGATTAGTGAGTGACACTAAACAACTGAACGAAGTAGTAGTCACTGCTCTCGGTATCAAACGCGAACAAAAGGCACTGAGCTACAATGTGCAGCAGGTAAAGGCTGACCAACTAACAGAAATAAAAGACGCCAACTTCGTCAACAGCCTCAACGGCAAGGTGGCAGGTGTTGTCATCAATAGCAGTTCTTCCGGTGTCGGTGGTGCAAGTAAGGTAGTAATGCGTGGTACAAAATCGATTGAGCAAAGCAGTAATGCACTTTATGTTATCGATGGTATTCCGATGTTTAATTTCGGAGGTGGAGGCGGTACGGAGAACGGCTCGGAGGGAGTAACGGAAAGCATAGCCGACCTCAATCCGGACGACATCGAAAGTATCTCAGTTCTGACCGGAGCAGCCGCTGCAGCTCTCTACGGTAGTAACGCAGCCAATGGGGCCATCGTTATTAGTACTAAACGTGGTAAAGTGGGTAAATTACAGGTTTCCATATCCAGTAATACAGATTTTGCCAAACCTTTTGTATTGCCACGTTTTCAAAATCGTTATGGTACAGGAAGTTTAGGAAAAACAGAAGGGTCTACTACGTTGAGTTGGGGACCTTTACTAAATGAAGCATCCCGCAGAGGTTACGAACCGCGTGATTTTTTCGACACAGGAATGACGTATACCAACTCTGTCACACTCTCTACGGGAACAGAAAAGAACCAGACCTTCTTTTCGGCAGCCGCTGTAAACTCGGAAGGGATTGTTCCCAACAACCGTTACAATCGTTTCAACTTTACGTTCCGCAATACTACCAGTTTTCTGAACGACCGGATGAAACTGGATGTAGGCGCAAGCTACATCATCCAGAATGACTGTAACATGACCAACCAAGGAGCTTACTCCAATCCGATAGTACCTGCTTACCTTTTCCCACGTAGCGATGATTTCAACTTAGTGAAAGTATTCGAACGCTGGGATCCGGCACGCAAGATAAAAACCATGTACTGGCCTCAAGGTGAAGGCGATCTACGTATGCAGAACCCTTACTGGATAGCCTACCGTAATTTACGTACTAATAATAAGAAGCGTTACATGTTGTCCGCATCATTAAGTTATGACATTACAGATTGGTTGAATATATCGGGACGCGTACGCATAGACAACTCTAATACCAAATACGAACAGAAACTATACGCCAGTTCCAACCCTACCCTTACCGAAGGCAGTACTCAGGGATTTTACGCAATAGCCAAACCGGATGAATCGCAGGTGTATGCCGATGTACTGGCAAATGTCAACAAACGTTTCGGAGACTATTCCCTTGTAGTGAATGTCGGAGCGAGCATCGTAGATAATAAATACGATGAACTCAGCTATCGTGGTCCAATACGTGCCAATGGTATTCCTAATGTATTTAATGTATTTGATCTTGATAACACGCAAAAGAAAGCACGTCAGGACGAATGGGAAGAACAAACGCAATCCATTTTTGCCAGTGCCGAACTAGGCTGGAAGAGTATGCTTTACCTTACCCTCACAGGACGTAACGACTGGGCATCACAGTTAGCTAATTCTTCTGCGACCAGTTTCTTTTATCCCTCTGTGGGACTTTCGGCAGTCATCTCCGAAATGGTAAAACTGCCTTCTGCAATTGACTATCTGAAAGTACGCGGTTCATTCAGTTCTGTGGGTATGCCTTATCCACGTAACCTCACATCTCCCACTTTCGAATACGATGAAACCACTCAGACATGGAAGCCAAAAACACACTACCCTATCGGTGACCTCAAACCCGAACGTACCGATTCATGGGAGTTGGGACTTGACATGCGCCTGTTCAAAGACTTCAACTTTACCCTCTCATGGTATCTCGCTAATACATTCAACCAAACGTTCGACCCAAAGATTTCCGTATCTTCCGGCTATACCACCATTTACTTGCAAACCGGTTATGTACGGAATCAGGGTGTAGAACTATCACTCAACTACGGGCATACTTGGAACAATAACTTCCGCTGGCAAAGCAACTTTACGTTCAGCCGTAACAAAAACAAAATCATCGAACTGGTGAAAGACTACATACACCCCGAAACCGGTGAACCTATCAACAAAGAACGATTGGATGTAGGCGGGCTCGGCAAAGCCCGATTCATATTGAAAACAGGCGGATCGCTAGGCGATCTTTATACCCAGTCCGATCTAAAACGAGATGATAACGGAATGGTAGAAATCTCCCCGACAGGCTCACTGGTCACAGTAAACAACCTGCCCGACATCAAACTCGGCAGCGTCTTTCCCAAATGCAATTTAGCATGGGGCAACCAGTTCTCATGGCAGGGATTCAATCTCAGCGCACTGTTTACCGCACGTATAGGAGGTATTGTTTATTCTGCCACAGCAGCGGCTATGGACCAATACGGTGTATCTGAAGCCTCAGCACTGGCACGCGACAATGGCGGTGTAATCGCAAACGGCCGTGTGATGATCGATCCGCAGACATGGTATACTGCCATCGGTTCACAGAGCGGCTTGCCACAATATTATACCTACAGTGCCACTAATGTACGATTACAAGAAGCTTCTATCGGTTACACCCTTCCACGCAAATGGTTAAATAATGTATGCGATATTCAAGTATCTCTTGTAGGACGCAACCTCTGGATGATTTACAATAAAGCTCCTTTCGACCCCGAAGCTGTTGCTACAACGGGCAACTATTATCAGGGAATCGACTTTTTCATGCTGCCGAGTACACGTAATATCGGCTTGAATGTGAAAATCAACTTTTAACGGATAAAATAAGCTATTATGAAACATACAACATCTATCATAAAGTTGTTCTCACTTGCACTGTTGCTTATCTCCGGATATGCCTGTACGGGTAATTTCGATAAGATAAACCAAAAAGACTATCAGGTAGACAAAGAAGAACTGGGACGTGAAGGATACAACGTAGGCGCCAGCCTCAAAGGATTGCAGGGATTGGTCATTCCAACAGAAGAACACCTTTATCAGTTTGTCGAAGCGCTTGCCGCCGGTTCGTTTGCAGGATATATAGGTTGCACAGTAGAATGGACAGCAAAATTCGAGACATACAATCCTCCTACAGACTGGTTGGAAGCTCCTTTCTCCGACCTTATCACACGTACTTATCCCTTCTATCGCGACTTGCTGGATGAAACGGAAGATCCTGTCGCATTGGCATTGGGAAAACTATTACGTGTAAGTATTATGCACCGTGTGACCGATATGTACGGTCCTATTCCTTATTCCAAAATCATTTCCAAAACTGGTGAAGTTTCTCTCACCGTCCCCTACGACTCACAGGAGGAAGTATATAAACAAATGTTCAAAGAACTGGACGAAGTACGCGATGTGCTCAATGATAATCTCACTCTGAGTGCAGAAGCCTTCCGCAGATTCGACAACGTATATCAGGGAAATCTCTCCAAATGGCTCAAATTCACCAATTCACTCAAACTACGCATGGCAATGCGTTTGACTTACATACCGGAGATGAAAGAAGAAGCCCGGCGGATAGCCGAGGAAGCTGTAGCATCAGGCGTTATCACTCTGAATGCGGACAACGCCCTTCTGAAAGTAGAAGAAAACCGTGCGGCAATGATATTCAACGACTGGAATGACCATCGTGTGGGAGCTGACATAATCTCGTACATGAACGGATATAAAGACCCGCGCAGAGAGAAAATGTTTACCATCGTAAAAGTAAAAGGCACAACACCCAACACCGAAGCAGACGGATATGCGGGCATCCGTATCGGCATTGATGTAGCCAGCAAAAATAAAATGACAGGCGCTTACAGCAAACCGATTATCAGCAGCAGCAGTTCCTTCATGTGGATGAATGCGGCCGAGATCACTTTTCTCCGTGCCGAAGGTGCTTTACGGGGCTGGAACATGGGAGGTGATGCCAAAGATTTATATAACGATGCCATAGCACTCTCCTTCGAACAATACGGAGCATCGGGGGTTGAAGCTTATATAGCAGATGCCACCAATAAGCCGGAAGCGTACACCGACCCTGTATCCGGCACTTATACCGACCGCGGAGGTCCTAGAAGCACCATCACTATTGCTTGGGAAAACGATGAAGAGAAATTCGAACGCAACCTTGAACGCATTATCACCCAAAAGTGGATTGCCAACTTTCCGCTTGGGGTAGAAGCATGGAGTGAATTCCGCCGTACAGGCTATCCGCATCTGATACCGGTAGTAGAGAACAAGAGTGGCGGCGCCATCAATTCCGACCAAATGATACGGCGTTTATGGTATCCGCCTATCGAATATACCGAGAATCTCTCGAATATCAATTCTGCGATAGGTATGTTGGGAGGTCCCGACAATGGAGGCACAAAGTTGTGGTGGGACAAAAAGTCCGGCACAAATCCTTGAAAAATTGCGAACGTGAATAATACGAATAAAAAGAATAAGTATGAAAACAATTATTAATAAACTACTCACCTGCGGTCTGTTGCTTGCGACCTTCGCTTTGCACACAGCATGCAGCGACTGGAACGAACCGGAAGCTGTAGACCTGAACATCAACAGCGCCAAAGAGCAAAATCCCGAGTTATGGGCGCGATACATTCAAGTGTTGCGTTCCTACAAGCAAAGTAAGCATTTCATTACCTATGCCCGCTTTGACAATTCCACTGAGAATCCCGTTAATGAAGGGAGCTATCTCCGTTCGCTTCCGGATTCAATGGATATCGTAACGTTGAGCCATTCCGATAAAATCTCTGATTATGATCGCCGGGATATTCCACTGTTGCAGGAAAAGAGCACCCGCATACTCTATCTTGTAGACTTTGCAGCCCAAGCATCGAACCTTGCCGATGCCGGCGCCTTGAACAACTGGCTGGATAAGGCTATAACCGCAGCTGCCGACCTTAATTTGGACGGTTTCGCCTTTACCGGCATCCCGCTATACGGCGGAACCGATGCCGAACTGGCTGCACACAAGGAAAAGTCACGGCTGATAGTTTCCAGACTCTCTGCAGCCGCAGGACAGGACAAGCTTTTGATATTCGAAGGCGATCCGGCTTTTGTGGATGCCGCCGACCAGACAAAGCTATCCTATATAGTACTGGGTACAGACGTCATTGACAACGCTACCGACCTGAAGCTACAAGTATCGTTGACTCTGTCCGACGGCTCAGTGCCGCAAGACAAACTGCTGCTGGCTGCCCGCATAGGAAAGCAGATGAATGACGAAGTCGATGTGAAGTTTGACGCAGTTACGCTGATGACCGACTACGTAGCATCCCTCGGTCCTTTGGGCGGTCTAGCTATTTACGCCATCGGCGACGATTATTATCATTCCCTGAGAAATTACGCAACAACCCGCTCGGCCATCCAACTGATGAACCCCGCGAATTAAAAACATAACACTATGAAAAAGAATTCCATTATATACATCATGCTCATGCTGTTGTCGGCAGGGCTGACAGGATGTTCCGAAGAGTCCGTCTCCATGAATTCGGCCAAGCTGCCCGACGAAACAACAATAGGAAACACAGGCTCTGCATTACGCAGTAAACTCTCCTTTTCGGGAAAGGCGCGTATCGACTTATTTGAAGCAAAAGACGGAGACTTCGAAACAACCATGACCGATGAGCTGTTCCTTAGCCTGAGCCAACCCACATCGAGCGAAGTGAAAACATCGCTCAGCATTGGCACGGAACTGACTGAGGAGTTTATGACCGAAGCGGAAAGAGTAAACGCCCAATTAAAGGAATACTATAAAACCCACTATTATTTAATGAACCCTACCCTGTTCAAGACCGCTCTGCTTCCTCCCGAGAACATACAACTGGAAACAAACACCCTGACAGTGCCTGCCGGAAAAGCCGAATCGGAAAGCGTCATGCTAACCTTGTCCAACAAAGGTCTGGATACGGGTACTATCTACCTGCTCTCTCTAGTTGTGGAACAAACAGGGACAAACGACAATAAAACGTCGCCGAAACAAACACTGCAATACTTGATCAGTGTCCACCCGAAAGATTTAAAAGTAGAAGATTACAATATACCGCCGGGTATGGAAATTACCCTCGATTCGGATATCTTTACTGTGCTTTATCTGAACACCGAAACCTACCAGCCACTGCTTGCCGATATATTTGACTATACCAAAATAAGCATGATAACCTGGGAAACCGAAAAAGCATGCTTTATTGGAAACATAGTGAACCTAAAACCTGCCACCGTGGGCTATGACACCACTACCGGACGGGCATTGTTCAACCTGGGTCCCGACTTGCGTTATGTACTGGAACATGCCGCTAAATATATCCGTCCCTTACAAAATCGCGGACGTAAAGTATGCATCTGTATCCAAAATGGCGACAAGGGTATTGGATTCTGTAACATGACCGATGCACAGATTGCCGACTTCACTGCTCAGGTAAAAGAAATCATTGAGCTATACGACATTGATGGCGTGAACTTATGGGACGAAGGAAGTGCCTATAGCGTGCAGGGCATGCCCGAAGTGAACATGACTTCATATCCCAAACTGATAAAATCTCTGGATGACGCTTTGCCCAGCAAACTGATAACACTGGTCGACAAAGACAAACCAACCGAACACTTCTACGACATTAACCTATGCGGTGGTATCGAAGTGGGAAAATACATTGATTATGCATGGCACGGGTATGCATCCGAAGAAGAGATTGTTCAAGTTATTGAACCGTGGGAGACAAATCCCCCCTATAGCGAGTACACCCGTAAGCCTATCGCCGGACTTACTCCCGAACAATACGGAAGTATAAATGCTCCGCGCTATAAGATGGATGGCTCTATGAGCAAAGTAATATCAGAAGCTTCCAAACGGGTCACAGAGTGGAAAATGGCGAATCGAAAAAAAAGCAATATTCTCGTGTTCGGCTTCGATCTTACTGCCAACGAACAGGGAGTATATGAAGGGCAACCACGTGATATGGCATTTGACTCATTCATTAATGCTTTCGCTAATGACGGATATATATGGGCAGAAGATCCGTGGTCTGGAGAATGGGGACTGTTGCTTCCCGACTATTGGTATATGCAATCAACTACCAACCCCAATTACACCGGAGGTTATCGCCTTTACAGCAAAGACTGGTAATTCCCGTATATTTATCTCATATTAACTAACAATTTAATACTTACTCCAATGTACTAATTTATTTGAAATTGTATCGCAGGAGACAGAAAGTATCCGGATACGCAGTTATTTATTAACCAATAAATTTAAAAAAGTTATGATAACAAAAAGTTTTAGATTCTTCTTATTGATGTTAGTAACGTCAATAATGAGTGTTGGTTTTACTAGCTGTAATAACGACGACACTGTAGTTGCGAATGATGAAATGTCTCAAGACCAACTAGACACGCGTGCTGTAGGCACCAAAACGCCGAAACTGACTACGTATATCGAAACGAACGACGTCAATCCCCTCAATGCAGGTGAATACTATTTCTGCAACACAAATCCACAGGAGCAAGTAATTGATCATGTTATTCTCTTTGCATCTAACATTCGGGGTAATGCCACAAGTGTATGGTTGCATCACAATAACAATCAGACCTATATCCTAAACAACAGGGCTACGCTTATTGCCCCACTACAGGCTAAAGGCATCAAAGTGCTCCTAGGCTTATTGGGTGACTGGACCGGTGTAGGATTCGCCAACCTTACGGACGCCATGATCGAAAGTTTCGCTCAAGATATAGCCGATTGTGTAACTGATAATAACCTCGATGGTGTAGACTTCGACGATGAATACGCAGATTATTACAATGCACCGAGCGGACTGCCAAGTCCGAGCGCTACGATTTATGGTAATCTTGTCCAGCGGGTAAAACAGCTATTGCCGAACAAGCTAGTTACAGCATTCCGTTATGGCTACGCTACTAGTTTTAATGCAACTACCCTGAATGCTCTCGACTATATGTGGCCAGATTTCGGATGCAACCCCTCTTCTCCCTCTGGTCTTGGTAATGACAAATGGGCGAAACTGTCGATGCGTGTCCTAAGCAATACACAGACTTCTCCCTCTCAATCTATAGTCCAAAGCTGTGCAAATTCCTATAGTGGCTACGGAGCCGTTATGTTCTTTAATCTACGTGATTATGACTGCTCAAGCTTCATGAACTATTTCGCTTCACGCGTATGGGGAACCGGAAAAACGGTTTGCCGCACAAGTACGATTTATCCAAAGAACTACTAACGTAGTATAATCGGGCTGTGACAGAATTCTACCGCTACCGTATCAGCAGAAGAAGTAGCGGATAAAAAAAAGACCGGGAGCGTTGCTCTCACGGGTATCACTCCCGGTCTTTTTTTATGCATTCAGCAACAAAAGTAAATAAAGATATTGCTCGGGTATCCTGTATAAAACTAAGCTTTTATGAATGCAACATGGAAATAAAATGTTATCAATAGTAATAGATATAACCTGAAATTAAAAACCAAGAATTACATGAAAATTAAAGATATTCACCGAGGTACTCTATCACTCGCCTCTTTTACATGTTTGGCCGCAGCCCTCCTTCTATTGGTAACGGCCTGTGACAATAAAGATTACAGTAAAGACTCCCCTTTCGACAATACCGTATATATTGATGCGGCCATAGTGAAAGACATAGCCAATTTCACCTTTAATAATCTCAGGCAAACAGGCCAGCAGACAATCTCTGCGGTATTGGCATACCCTTCCGAACAAGACATCAATGTCAGTTTTCAGGCAGATCCTTCACTGGTAAACCACTACAATGCACGCCTCGGAACCAACCATACCATGTTGGATGCCAAGTATTACAAGTTCTCATCGCAGCAGGTCGTTATCCCCAAAGGAGATGTAACTTCCAAAAGTGTAACCATTGATTTCTCCGACCTCACCGATCTCGATATCGATACCAGCTACCTCCTGCCTGTCACCATCGGACAAGCATCGGGAGGTATGAATCCATTAAACGGTTCAAAAACTATTTGCTATATAATACGACGTTCAAGTGCTATCACTACTGCCGTCAGCCTTGCGAACAACTATTTTGAAGTTCCGGGATTCGAGGCCGGAAGCCCAAGCGCCCATGTAGTGAACGGAATGAAACAGCTCACTTTCGAAGCTATCATCCGAGTAAACAACTTCGCGGAAGGAACTAGCATCTCTTCCATCATGGGCATCGAACAATATTGTCTATTCCGCTTGGGCGACACGAACTTTCCTCGCCAGCAATTGCAGTTTGCCGCCAACGAAATTAAATTCCCCGATCCTAATGATGCGAAACTATTACAACCAGGTGAATGGTATCACGTGGCAGTAACCTACGACACGGAAGCAAAGACCGCCGTTATATACGTAGACGGAAAAGAACAAAGCCGTATCGATAATTATGGAACCGGAGAACCGATCAATCTGGGTATGCAGAAACTCGGCGACTTCATGTTTAAAATAGGCCATTCCTATGGTGAGCCCGATGATATGAGCCGTCAACTGGATGGTGAAATCTGCGAAGTACGTGTATGGAATGTAGCCCGTTCACAACAGGAAATCTTCGATAACATGTACAACATAGAAGATCCCACCAATACCCCGGGACTTCAGGCTTACTGGAAATTCAATGAAGGAGAAGGTGATATAGCTAAAGACTATACCGGACATGGAAACGATGCCAAAGCTTATGCTAAAGCAACATGGCCGGCAGGTATCGAAGTGACACAAAAAAACAAAGAGTAGAGAGAGAAAAACCTGCTAGACATTCTCTAATAAAGTAATGTCCAAGCCTTTATTTTAAGAATTGATCATCCTCCGGAAGCTACTTACTCTTCCAACGCTCATACAATTAACTGGTGGGAAAGTAACGGGCAAGAGAGAAGAGAAGTAGCAACCGAGGATTATCAGATGAATGCTGTGACATTTTTGTATCTAATCTAATTATTATAAGGGGAGAAACAAAAATGTCACAGCATTACTAATCAATACCTTAACCCTCAAAAAGCATTCTTTTTTTCTATAAGTTTACAAAAAACATCTATATACTTTTCACCTTTTATCCAACCCAAACTGCACTTTTTCTTCACATCCCCTATCCCAATCATAAAGAGACTATGAAGTTACAGTTGAGCAACCGGACAGACAGACCTGTGCTACGACCCGGTTACTGTTGTGCATCCCAATAGATATACAACTGTAACAGGACAAAACATAAACACTAGACCATTAATAGATAACCAAAACTCTTTAATCCATACAGTAGAATACTTCAAATGAACCTGATAAATATAGGAAAACATGCACAGCATTATACCTATTTATCAAGTATACCTGTTGGCGGAATTAAATTATAAAAGATTTATGTATAAAAAGTTGTGCATATTGTTGATATTTAGTAAATTAAAGGTGGCCAAACTTTTAATAGACAAATATCGTATGCACAACTTATATGCAATATTCGCAAAATTACTGAACATATGCAAGCATATTGCCGGCAATTTAGTCAATGAATCCGGGAATGTGCCAAGACGAGGAGTCGTTCCTAAATTCTCAGACCTTGAAGTCGTGGCTTTGAACATGGCATCAGAGGCTGTTGGTATTGACAGTGAGTCACTATTGTTTGCAAAGCTACAGGAATATAGGGTTGAAATTCCCAATCTTATTTCCCGCAGACAATACAATGACAGACGTAAAATAACTTCCTCCCTATGTAATGCAATCCGAGAAAGAATGGTTTCTGAAATGGATGGTGGTGAAGGCTATTTCTGTATTGATTCGAAGCCGATAGAAGTATGTCGTATCGCTCGTTCCAAACGTTGCAGTATGGGGAAAAAGGATTTTAAGAAAGCACCAAGTGTAGGATACTGCGCTTCACAAAGCATGTATTATTATGGGTACAAACTTCATGCAGTCTGTGGGTTAAGTGGTGTCATCCATTCATTTGACCTTACTAAGGCAAGTGTACATGACATTCATTACCTGAAGGATGTGAAAGTGGACTATAGTAATTGTACAGTCATAGGGGACAGAGGATATATAAGTGCTCAAGTGTAATTGGATCTGTTTGAAACTGCCAATATCAGATTGGAAGTACCATACAGATGTAACCAAAAAGAATGGAAGCCAACATTCCCTGCCTTTGCAAAAGCGAGAAAAAGAATTGAAACCCTATTCTCGCAATTGTGTGACCAGTTTATGATTATAAGAAATTATGCGAAAGATACAGATGGATTGTTTGCCCGGATTATCGGGAAGATTAGCGCACTTACAATCCTCCAATATATTAACTACAAAAATGAAAAGCCTATTGGCAGAGTTAAATATGCGCTATTTTAATTCCGCCAACAGGTCAAGTATACTTTTTAGAACGACCTCACTAAAATCTACTTTATCGGCACTCACCGCCAATTTGCAAACAAAGGGTTCAATAGTAGCTTCGGTCCTACTGCCTTCTATTTTAACACTATTTTAATTACAGGTATAACATTCATTACGATTACCCATATTTTTTATAGAACAATAAATATAACATTGTATTAAAAATATACAAGTTTTCCATCCCTTTTATCGCAAATATAACACCAAAAATGATTAGTATTCATTTTTAATCAAATATTATAGACACATTTGAATTTTGCAGGGCGGAAATGGCTGTCTGTATCCCGGATGATTTTCTCCAATGCCTCCATGTGCCGGTAAAACAATTCTATGGAACCGGCAGGAAAGACATATACCGGATTCTTCATCTTTTCAAACAGGTAAGATGAAGGGAAAGGAGGCGTATTCTTAAAAAGTCCGTCCATAAACTTCTTGGTCAAGAGAAGTTGGTAGGCAGACAAATCGTATGAAGTGCTGACAATGGCAAATGGATGCTTTTCTAATATATCCAAAAAATAATTGCTTGCCACACGCTGTTTGTTCCCATCTATCACAATTCCCATTTCTCCGTGCAGCACCACAATTAGCGAATGTGCATCCTGCACTTCCTCTTCCTGCTCCGTCAGCCCGACAGGGATTCGCCGCAGGGCGACACCCTCGTCGAGCAAGAGGAACTTTCCTTTTCTTTTTAATGTCTCGAATTCCATTTCTGCTCCATATAAATTTGCTTCAAGAACAAAGGTACACTTTTTAGTCCTAAAACACTGTCGGTATATTATGTTTTTTGCCATGTAGGGTGAAAGTTGTTTTTGATTTGACCAATTCAATTTCACAATATGCCAATATTGATTTTATTTAACTTGCAAGGTTTCGATATGACCAATTTGGTACTCTATAAAACAATCGGGTTTCCATGCTTCCACTCTAATTTTGCCGCAAAAAGGAACGAAATATGAACCTGATAGTAAAAGACAGAATCCGGCGGAAGGCTACAGAGTTGTTTGCCTTGTATGGCATAAGGAACACATCGGTCAGCTTGATTGCCGATTCGCTCAATATGTCGAAACGGACATTTTACCAGCTATTCTCAGGCAAAGACGAACTGGCAAGGGATTGTGCCTGTATCCGGATGCGGAAAGAAATCCGCCTATTGAAAGAAAAGGCAGGCAAGCAAAGCCCGCTGCAGGCCTTGCTGGATATAGGGTATTCCGTGTATGGCTTTATTGATTCGGTCAAACCCATATTGTGGTATGAAATGAGAAGCAACCAAGACATGCAGGAGCTTATGCAGCAAGAATACTGTATGCCGCTGCACGCCTTGTCGCGCGAATGTTTTTTGAAAGCCCAACGCGAAGGGTTGGTCAATGACATTGCCGATTTTGAAATGACATTTGTCTTTTTCAAGGAATTGCTCCAAACGGTGATGGCCAATAGCTGTGATTCCAATAGGGAATCGCTGTACCACCACGCTATGATGACCTACCTCAAAGGGCTTTGGCAAGAATTGTTGAACCTACTAACAGAATAGAAATATAAAAACCAAATGAGTAACATGAGTAAAAGTAAAAAGATTGTTTGGGCAGGGCTGTGTGGACTCACCCTGCTGTTTACGACGAGTTGCAAGGAAAAAACGGCAGCACCGGTAGGGGGCGGGTACAAGACATTGACCCTCAGTTTGACAGACAAGACGCTGCAAAGCAAGTATTCCGCTACCATCCAAGGCAAGCAGGACGTGAGCATCTACCCCCAAGTGTCGGGGCTGCTGACGGAAGTTCGTATTGACGAGGGTGCCCCCGTGCAGAAAGGGCAGACGCTGTTTGTCATTGACCAAGTGCCCTATAAGGCGAAGGTAGCAACGGCCCGTGCCAATGTGAGGAGCGCGGAAGCGGCAGTGGCCACGGCAAAGATGACCGCTGAGAGCAAGCAAGAACTGCGGCGGGAAAACGTCGTCTCGGACTTCGACTTGCAAACCGCTATCAACGACCTGAACAGTGCAGAGGCAGCGTTGGCACAGGCACAGGCCGAGTTGGTCAATGCCGAAAACGACCTCTCCTATACCGAGATTAAAAGCCCGGTGGATGGCACGGCCGGCATGACCGCCTACCGCATCGGGGCACTGGTCAATTCCACGACACCGCTCCTCACCGTCTCGGACAACGACGAGATGTACGTCTATTTCTCCCTCACCGAGAAGCAGGTGCTCTACCTCTCGCGCACCGAAGGGGGACAGAAGAATATCTTGGCGTCCATGCCCCAGGTGGAACTGCTTCTTAACGACGGCTCGACCTACGAGCACAAGGGACGGGTGGATGCCGTCAGCGGCATCATCGACCCCAAGACCGGAAGCGTGACGCTGCGTGCCGTCTTCCCCAACCCCGACCGGGTGTTGCGCAGCGGGGGAGCGGGCAATATCCTCTTCCCCTACGAGCGGCAGGACTGCATCGTCATCCCACAAGAAGCCACTTATGAATTGCAGGACAAGGTGTTTGTCTATAAGGTCGTGGACGGCAAGACCCAATCCACCCCCGTCACGGTGTTCAGCATCCACAACGGGACGGAGTATATCGTGGAGAGCGGACTGAAGGCGGGCGATGTCATCATAGCCGAAGGCGCAGGCTTGCTACGTGACGGAATCGAAATACAGGGAGGAGCTGCCTTATGAAACTGAAACTCTTTATTGACCGCCCCATTCTGGCGTGCAGCATCTCGCTGCTCATCCTGATGCTAGGCATCATCAGCCTGGTGAACCTCCCGATGGAGCAATACCCCGACATCGCCCCACCCACCATACAGGTATCGGCCACCTACACCGGAGCCAGTGCCGAGACGGTGCTGAAGAGCGTCATCGTGCCCTTGGAAGAGGAAATCAACGGCGTGGAAAACATGCTCTACATGACCTCCACCGCCACCAACACGGGCACCGCCACCATCAACGTCTATTTCAAGCAAGGGACGAATCCCGACATGGCCGCGGTCAATGTGCAGAACCGTGTCTCGAAAGCCGAGGCCTCCCTGCCCGCCGAAGTGACCAAGATTGGCGTATCCGCCGAGAAACGGCAGAACAGCCAGCTCAAAATCATGACCCTCTACGACCCAACGGATACCTACGACACCAAGTTTCTGAGCAACTACTTGTCCATCAACGTCGTGCCCCAAATCCAGCGCATCACCGGCGTGGGCGAGGTCAGCGTGATGGGCAACGACTACGCCATGCGCATCTGGCTCAAGCCCGACGTGATGGCACAGTACGGACTGGTGCCTGCGGACGTCATCAGCGTATTGGACGAGCAAAACATCGAATCCTCCACCGGCACCTTGGGGCAGGACTCCGACAATACCTTCCAATATACCTTAAAATATAGGGGACGCTACGAGACCGAAACGGAGTACGGCGACCTAGTTGTTGTCTCTACTGCCGACGGCAATGTGCTGCGGCTAAAGGACGTGGCCGACATCGAGTTTGGCACCGAGTCCTACAGTTTCCACAGCGAACTGTCGGAGCATCCCGGTGTTTCCTTCATGGTCATGCAGACGGCAGGCTCCAATGCCAACGAGATTATCGAAAACATCGAAGCCCTGGTAGACGAGATACGCCCGACCCTCCCCGCCGGGCTGGTTATCGACGACGTGATGAACACGAAGGACTTCCTCGATGCCTCCATTGCCAACGTGGTCAAGACGCTGTTCGAGGCCATCCTCTTGGTGCTGATTGTGGTGTATGTCTTCCTACAGAGTTTCCGCGCTACGTTCATCCCGATGGTGGCGATTATCGTGTCGCTGGTCGGTACGTTCGCCTTCCTCTATGTGGCTGGGTTCAGCATCAACCTGCTGACGCTCTTTGCCCTCGTATTGGTTATCGGTACGGTGGTCGATGATGCGATTGTCGTAGTGGAGGCGGTACAAGCCAAGTTCGACGAGGGCATTACCTCGCCCTATAAAGCCACCGTCGAGGCGATGGGCGGCATCACGGCAGCCATCATTACAACGACCTTGGTCTTCATGGCGGTGTTCATCCCCGTGAGCTTTATGGGCGGAACCACCGGCACTTTCTATACGCAGTTCGGACTGACGATGGCCGTGGCGGTGGGTATCTCTGCCCTCAATGCCTTGACGTTGAGTCCTGCGTTGTGTGTCCTCATCATGACCCCGCATGCCACAGGGGAGGAAGGTGGCAAACTGAGTTTCTCCTCCCGCTTCCATATGGCCTTTGATGCAGCTTTCGGTCGGATGGTGACGAAATACAAGACAGCCGTGAAATATACTTTCCGCCGCAAATGGATGATAGGGGTGTCTTTGGTGGCCGCTGTGGTGGCACTGGCCGTGCTTCTCAAGACCACCAAGACGGGGCTGATTCCCGACGAGGACATAGGCGTGGTGTTCGTCTCCGTCACCGCCGCACCCGGTAGTTCATTGGCTCAGACCAAGCACATCATGGATGAGGTTGAGGGATGTATCAAGGAGATTCCGCAGATACGCATCTTCTCCAAGATTGTGGGTTACAACCTGATGGGTGGTGCCCAAAGCTCCTCGGCAGGCACCTTCATAATCAACCTGAAGCATTGGGACGAGCGCGAGGGAAGCGAGAACAGTAAAGATGCTGTCATCAAGCAAGTCTTTGCCCGTACCGCAGGCATCAAGAACGCGCAAGTCTTTGCCTTCTCTCCGCCGATGATTATGGGCTACGGCGTGAGCAACGGCTTGGAGATCTACGTGCAAGACCGCAAGGGAGGCGACATCAACACCCTCTTCGATCATACGCAGAACTTCGTCGCCGCCTTGAACGAACGCCCGGAGATTCAGAGTGCCCTGACCACCTACGACACCCGTTTTCCCCAGTACCTTGTAGAAGTCGATGCGGCCCAGTGCAAGCGGCGCAACGTATCGCCCTCCGATGTGCTCAGTGCCCTATCCTGCTATGTGGGTGGCAACTATGCCTCCAACATCAACCGTTTCTCGAAGATCTACCGCGTGATGGTGCAGGCCGGGCGAGAGGCACGACTGGACAACGAGTCGCTGAACAATATGTTCGTGCGCACCTCCGACGGCGAGATGGCTCCCATCAGCCAATTCCTGACCTTGACCAAAACCTACGGACCGGAGTCGCTGGCACGGTTCAACCTGTTCAGTTCCATTTCGGTGAATGCCTCGGCAGCGGAAGGATACAGTTCGGGCGATGCTATCCAAGCGGTGAAGGAGGTGGCTGCCCAAACCTTGCCTTCCGGATATGGTTACGAGTTGTCGGGTATCTCCCGCGAAGAGGCCTCCACTGGTGCAAGTATCGTGGTGATCTTTGCTATCATCATAATCTTCATCTACATCATCCTTTGCTCGCTCTACGAGAGCCTCTTTATTCCATTGGCTGTCATGTTGTCCGTACCCTTCGGACTGGCGGGGAGTTTCCTCTTTGCCAAGATGTTCGGGATAGAAAACAATGTCTATATGCAGACAGGATTGATCATGCTTATCGGATTGCTCTCCAAGACCGCCATCCTCCTGACGGAATACGCTTCCGCTCGCCGCAAGCAAGGCATGAGTATCGCCCAAGCCGCTCTTTCGGCTGCCGGCGTGCGCCTGCGCCCCATCCTGATGACGGCTCTGACCATGATTATCGGCTTGCTGCCTTTAGTGTTTGCCACAGGAGCCGGTGCCAACGGTAATATCTCACTCGGCGTAAGCACGGTGGGCGGTATGCTTATCGGGACATTCGCCCTATTATTTGCCGTTCCGGTGCTCTTCATCGTGTTCCAGGTCATCGAGGAGCGGGTAATGCCCAAACGAACCATGAATGACTAATAATATTGGATATATGGAAAGAATATCAATCAAACATAATGCCTCATTGATTCTCATTATGCTGGCTCGTTCGGAAAAGAGATATTGGAGCTATGCGGAACTGAAAGAGTACAGCGGACTGGATGAAACAGACCTCGCTGTCGCCATCGGCTGGTTGATTCGGGAGAATGAGATTATGGTAGGGAAGAACGTGGATAACGGTCACGACGATTTCTTCACGGATTCAACCCTCTATTTTTAACCTCTATAACATCATTCACAATGAAACAGAGAACCTTATTATTCCTGCTGCCTGCCTTAGTTTTATTACTGGACAGCTGCAGCATCTATACGAACTACCAACGCCCGGAGTCCTTGCCCACGGACAGCCTCTATCGCGACCTGCCACAGGAAAACGATACGGCTTCCATTGCAACCCTCTCGTGGCGCGAACTCTTCACCGACCCTCAGCTGGTGCAATGGATTGAACTCGGACTGGAGCAGAACACCGACCTGCAGACCGCCCGCCTCAGGGTGGAACAGGCCGAGGCCACGCTGATGACGTCCAAGCTATCCTTCCTGCCCTCCGTCTCCCTCAATCCCGAGGGGACGCTGAGCAGTTACGACGGGGCCAAGACTTCCAAGACCTATTCCTTGGGGGCATCCGCCTCGTGGGAGATTGACATCTTCGGCTCGCTGCGCAATGCGAAGAAGGGGAGCCGTGCCGCCCTAGAACAAAGCCGTGCCTACCAACAGGCCGTGCAGAGCCAACTCATTGCCACCATTGCCGACACCTATTATTCGCTGCTGATGCTCGACGAGCAGCTGGACATCACCCGCCGCACGGCAAAGAGTTGGCAGGAAACGGTGCAGTCCCTGCAAGCCCTGATGCGTGCCGGCGAGCAGAACCAGGCCGCCGTGGCGCAAGCCGAGGCCAGCCGCCTGACGGCAGAGCAGTCCGTGCTATCCTTAGAGAAGCAAATCAAGGAATTGGAGAACTCCCTCTCCACTCTGGTTGGCATCGTGCCGCAGGCCATCGAACGCGGAAAGCTCTCGGAGGCAGTGTTTTCCGAACAACTGTCGGTAGGCATCCCCCTGCAACTACTCGGCAAGCGTCCCGACGTGCGGCAGGCAGAGTATGCCTTGGCCGAAGCCTTCTATGCCACCAACCAAGCCCGCTCGGCCTTCTATCCGCAGATTACACTGAGCGGCTCGGCAGGCTGGACGAACAACAGCGGGGCAGCCATCGTCAATCCCGGCAACTGGCTGCTGCAAGCGGTCGGCAGCCTGACGCAACCCTTATTCAATAAAGGAAAGAACATTGCCAACCTCCGCATAGCCAAAGCCCAACAGGAAGAAGCCCTGCTTGCTTTCCAACAATCCCTGCTCGATGCCGGTGCAGAGGTGAACAATGCCCTCACGCAGTGGCAGACGGCCCGCCAGTCGCTCACTCTCGACGAGGAGAAAATTGAACAGTTGGAGACAGCCCTCCGCAGCACCCGCCTGCTCATGCAGCACGGCAACACCAACTACTTAGAGGTGCTGACCGCCCAACAGACCTTGCTCGATGCGCGGCTCACAAAGGTTTCCGACCGTTACGAGGAGATTCAGGGAGTCATTAACCTCTACCATGCTTTGGGAGGAGGAGCGGACTGAACAAAATGGATTGACACTTCATTTTTATTTAACTCAAAAATTACATTAAGTATGAAAGCTAATTGGTTTCTTTTGAAAAGCGTCTTTTTGACGGCAGGCATCTGTTTGTGCGGTGCCTGCGATGATGACGACGACTGCAAAGTTGCTTATTTCCCGCGCCACTATGAAAGCATCAGCATGGGGACTGTAGATAACGGCAACATCTTGACCGACAAAGGCAATACGCTCGCGATTGACAGCAGCTCGGTAGAGCGTGCCTTGGCCGAGGGAGAACGGGTGTTTCTCAGTTGCGACATCCTGGAACGGGAGGACGAACACCGCTATCGGGTTAAGGTGAACAAGTATTTCCAATTGCTCGACAAGGATTGCATCAGCCTTTCCGCCATAGACGCTGATACATTGGGACGCAATCCGATAAATGTAAGCAAGGCGTGGTTTGGAGGCGGATACCTGAACATGCGGATGGAATTGGAGACCGACCCGTCATCCAACGTGTCCCATTGGGTGAACCTCGCATACGATGATGAGCGCAGCACGGCGGACACCATCCGACTTCGCTTGTATCATAATGCTTTTGGTGATACGATAAGGACACGGTTGGGTGCTGCGGACGCATCATTTGATATTCGGGACTTTGTTACTTCAGAAAAGGTATATGTCGTGTTGGAATGGCCGTGGTACGACCGTCACGGGCAGATTACGGCATACACGGATGGAGGATATTATACCGCATCCAATCAGGAGGAAACAGAAAATTCCACCGATATGGCCGATGAAGGAGGCGTAAACATACACTGAGCATTATCCATAACATAAAATAATTGCATTATGAGCCGAATACTATTTTTAGCCCTGTTGCTGTTCGCCGTCGCGACAGCGCAAGCACAGACCGAGAAGCGTATCTATACGCAAAGCGAACGGGAAAGCATGAGCCCCAACGGACAAAAGGAACGCGAGCGGCGCAAACAGTTGGAAGCGATGGAGGATTCATTGAACTTCGTCCGTGCCGTGGAAGCGATAGAAAAGCTGGACTTTGTACTGGAAGCGAACCGCCTGACATTCAAGCGGGGACAAAGCGTATTTGTCAACTCCACCACCAACTTTGTCGCCTTGCAAGATGAACACGCCACCGTGCAGGTTGCCCCGTTCTACGGTGGCGGAGGGCCGAATGGTGTGGGAGGCACCACTTTGGATGGCCGGGCATCCAACATCATCCTGCGGACAGACAAGAAGGGTAATGTAACACTGACCATGAGCGTCATGGGCACGGGCCTGTCGGCCACGGTAAGCATTTCAATGGCGAAAGGCAGCAACCGTGCGTCTGTTACAGTCAATCCGAACTTCCATTCCAACCGTGTCACGCTGGACGGAGTTCTGATTCCTTCCTCCCAATCGAATATGTTCAAAGGAAGGGCGTTCTAATACATGCTACTACAGAACAGGTTGCCATACTTGCCATTGGGTGGGTATGGCAATCATCTTTGAGAACAAATACGAACTACAAAGGAGCTGTCACAAATTGCCCTCCAACTGACTGAGTAGGAAGTTTACCAAACTTGTTTTGTCCGGCAGTTGAAGCATATAAGTTGAAACAAACAGTTGGTTGCTCATTCCGGCTATGGCATACTCAACCATTTTCTGCCCTTTTTTAGTACACAGCAATATCCCAACAGGAGGGTTATCTCCATCGTGCATTTCATTTTCCTTGTAATAGGAAACGTATGCGTTTAACTGGCCAAGATATTCGTGCTTGAACTCGTCATTCTTCAATTCACAGATTACATTGCAGTGCAATATCCTGTGATAAAAGACAAGGTCTGCAAAATAGTATTCGTCATCTATGATGATTCGTTTCTGGCGGGCTTCAAAACAGAACCCTTTGCCTAATTCTTATGCCAACAAATTTATTATGCAAAGTGACTTAAACTAAATCGCAGCTACA
>ERZ772871.140-NODE-140-length-113231-cov-26.2843_pt1 | contig 113231 bp, 89 predicted proteins | sample MGYA00511899_ERZ772871 | MGnify/ENA primary metagenome ERZ772871 (study PRJEB29015, sample SAMEA2737693) | human gut metagenome | biome: human gut; feature: human-associated habitat; material: faeces | place: China | collected 2012 ...
ATGAGGATGATTACGATCAGATTCTTTGCTACGGTATTTCGTTCTTTAAAAAACGCTGCATGGTAAAGAAAAAGTGATTCACAGCAAATCATAACTTGAATTCTGTATTATAACTTAAAATGAGTTATAATACAGAAAAAGAGTTATAAAGAGAAGCTCGCATTCTTTTATGATTGAAAAAGGTGAAGAACCTAGATCATCAGCGGTAAAAATGAAGATTAGGGCAAAAAAATAGACCGCCAAAGAGAAAAATGGCGGAATATCAAGGAAAATCAAAGATTTGCGGCGGGATGTGGCAGCACGTCTAAAATAGAAATTTGTGAAAAATGTTGTCCAAGACTTGACATCGGGCGGCATTGATTGGCAGCGCGAGAAATGGCAATCAGGACTTGGTTCTAAGTTTATCCACCAAGGCGAAAAAAATGCTGCGAAATATGCGGACGAGGTCATGCTACCAATGCCCTTACGCACAAAGACAGCGTGTGGGCGACATTACCGTTGGAGATTATTGGGGCGTTCAGAAATATGATCCGCAGCTTCTGGTGGAACAGGGAGGAACGATCAATAGCAAAGAAGGCGTTTCCTGCCTGCTGATAAACACGGAATGCGGACAACACCTTGTCGAGAAATACGGTGCGAAGATAGAAAGCTATCCGGTCGAATTTTCTAACATTGCTCAGGAGAATACGCAGCTGAACCGGCCAACGAAGCATACCAGACTGAGAAATAAAATTTTCAGGAAGTATAAGGCGAGCGGCTATGCTGGTGTGGAAGCAATTTTTGAGCGGGATCAGCGGAACCAGAAGTTCATATGGGGAATGTATGGCCGCATTTGCGGAATGTTCTGCCGGAAAACACGGTAAGGCTGCGGCTTTCGGTCAAAATACACACATTTCCGTGCATCAGCGGCAAATGTTTGTTAAACTATTATCTATCTTGCTACCTTGCAATGTGCACGGTTTTTGTTTATAATAGTAGAGTAACGGGGCAAGATCCCCCGAATGCGAGCGAAACTCTAGTTCAGAAATTAAAACTTGAGAGGAGTTTATTACCATGGGTTTAGGTAAGAAGACGATCGACGATCAGAACTACTGCGGCAAGAAGGTGCTTGTCCGTTGCGATTTCAACGTCCCGATGAAGGACGGTGTCATCACCAACGAGAACCGCATCAACGCAGCTCTGCCCACCATCCAGAAGCTGGTCAACGATGGCGCAAAGGTCATCCTGTGCAGCCATCTGGGCAAGCCCAAGAACGGCCCCGAGGCAAAGTTCAGCCTGGCACCCGTTGCTGTGGCTCTGAGCGCAAAGCTGGGCAAGACCGTTGTGTTTGCTGACGACGACAACGTTGTGGGCGAGAACGCAAAGGCTGCTGTTGCTGCCATGAACAACGGCGATGTCGTTCTGCTGCAGAACACCCGCTTCCGCAAGGAAGAGACCAAGAACATGCCTGAGTTCAGCGAAGAGCTGGCTTCTCTGGCTGATGCATATGTTGACGATGCATTCGGCAGCTGCCACCGTGCACACTGCTCCACTGCAGGTGTCACCGACTTCATCAAGGATACCGCTGTCGGCTACCTGATGGAGAAGGAGATCAAGTATCTGGGCAACGCTGTGAACGATCCCGTTCGTCCCTTCACCGCTATTCTGGGCGGCGCAAAGGTCGCAGACAAGCTGAATGTTATCTCCAACCTGCTGGAGAAGGTCGATACCCTGATCATCGGCGGCGGCATGGCTTACACCTTCGTCAAGGCTCAGGGCTACGAGGTCGGCAAGAGCCTGTGCGACGATTCCAAGCTGGATTACTGCAAGGAAATGATGGCCAAGGCTCAGGAGAAGGGCGTGAAGCTGCTGCTGCCCGTTGATGCTGTCTGCATCAAGGACTTCCCCGATCCCATCGACGCTCCTGTTGAGACCACGGTTGTTCCTGTCACCGCGATTCCGGCTGACATGGAAGGCTGCGACATCGGCCCCGAGAGCATGAAGCTGTTTGCCGATGCTGTCAAGGCATCCAAGACCGTTGTGTGGAACGGCCCCATGGGCGTGTTCGAGAACCCCACTCTGGCAGCTGGCACTCTGGCAGTTGCCAAGGCTATGGCTGAGAGCGATGCTACCACCGTGATCGGCGGCGGCGACAGCGCAGCAGCTGTGCAGCAGATGGGTCTGGGCGACAAGATGACCCACATCTCCACCGGCGGCGGCGCCTCTCTGGAGTATCTGGAGGGCAAGGAGCTGCCCGGCATCGCAGTCATTCAGAACGCATAATCTGATCCCGGCATCATAATGGGTGCGGCGGCTTTAGCGCCGCCGCATCTTTTTGTTTGTGCAGAGCTTTCTGCACGATAGAAGGTAAATAAAGGAGATAGAGTATCATGGATAAGGCAAAGCGTAAGGCTATCATTGCAGGCAACTGGAAGATGAACAAGACTGCCTCCGAGGCTGCTGTTCTGGTGGACGAGCTGGTCCCCGCCGTGCAGGACGCAGGCTGCGAGGTGGTTATCTGCACCCCGTATACCGATCTGGTCACCGCTGTGGAAAAGACCAAGGGCACCAACATCCATGTGGGTGCTGAGAATGTTCACTTCGAGAAGTCCGGCGCTTTTACCGGCGAGATCAGCGCTGACATGCTGGTAGATCTGGGCGTGGAGTACGTCATTGTGGGCCACTCTGAGCGCCGCCAGTACTTCGCCGAGACCGACCAGACCGTGAACAAGCGCGCTCTGGCTGCTCTGAACGCCGGTCTGAAGGTCATCATCTGCGTGGGCGAGAGCCTGCAGCAGCGCGAAGAGGGCGTGACCGAAGAGCTGGTGCGTATGCAGACCAAGATCGCTCTGCGTGATGTGACCGCTGAGCAGATGGCAAATGTCGTGATCGCCTACGAGCCCATCTGGGCCATCGGCACCGGCAAGACCGCTACCGCCGATCAGGCTGAGGAAGTCTGCGGCCAGATCCGCAAGGTGATCGGCGAGGTGTACGGCGAGGCAGTTGCCGAGGCTACCACTGTCCAGTACGGCGGCAGTATGAACGCCAAGAACTGCGAGGAGCTGCTGAGCAAAAAGGATGTGGACGGCGGCCTGATCGGCGGCGCATCCCTGAAGGCTCCCGACTTTGCAGTGATCGTCAACGCAGCCACCAAGGGCTGATCGACGGTTTAAATCAGCTGTTTCAGCGCCCGGCTGCGCCGCATTTCCAGCGCTGTGCCGGGCGCTGATTTGTTAAATTCAAAGGAGATTCAATTTTATGGCAAAGAAACCTGTTCTTCTGTGCATCATGGATGGCTTCGGCTGGGTGCCGGAGGAGACCTTCGGCAACGCCGTGGTCGCCGCAAAGAAACCCCACCTCGATGCTCTGATGGCAAAATATCCCATGACCACCATCAACGCTTCCGGTATGGCCGTCGGTCTGCCCGAGGGCCAGATGGGTAACTCTGAGGTTGGCCACACCAACATGGGCGCTGGCCGCATCGTGTACCAGCAGCTCACCCTCATCACCAAGTCCATCAAGGACGGCGAGATGCTCCAGAACCCGGTTCTGGTCAAGAACATGAAGGCTGCCATCGATGCCGGCAAGGCCATCCATCTGATGGGTCTGGTGGGCACCGGCGGTGTGCACAGCCACGCAGACCACTGGTTCGGCGTGCTGGAAATGGCAAAACATCTGGGTGCAAAGAACGTTTACCTGCACTGCATCACCGATGGCCGTGATACCGACCCGCACTCCGGCAAGGGCTTCCTGGCCGACCTGCAGGCCAAGCTGGACGAGCTGGGCATCGGCAAGATCGCCAGCGTCTCCGGCCGTTACTACGCCATGGATCGCGATAACAACTGGGATCGTGAAGAGAAGGCATATGCTGCCTTTGTCTACGGCGAGGGCAATCATGCCGCCAACGCTGCCGAGGCCATCGAGGCATCCTATGCAGCGGACAAGACTGATGAGTTCGTTCTGCCCTGCGTCACCTGTGAGGGCGGCCGCGTGCAGGATGGCGACACTGTGATCTTCATGAACTTCCGTCCCGATCGTGCCCGCCAGATGACCCGCATCTTCTGCGACGATGCGTTCACCGGCTTTGAGCGCCGCGGCGGCCGCAAGCAGGTGAACTATGTCTGCATGGCCGAATACGATGCCACCATGCCCAACTGCGAGGTCGCCTATCCGCCTGTGGAGCTGAAGAACGTTCTGGGCCAGTACCTGTCCGAGAATGGCAAGACTCAGCTGCGCATTGCCGAGACCGAGAAGTACGCTCATGTCACCTTCTTCTTCAACGGCGGCGTGGAGGCTCCCTACGAGGGCGAGGACCGCTGCGTGATCCCCAGCCCGAAGGTCGCCACCTATGACCTGAAGCCCGAGATGAGCGCCCCCGAGGTTGCTGCCGAGTGCGTCAAGCGCATCGAGAGCGGCAAGTACGATGTGGTGATCCTGAACTTCGCAAACTGCGATATGGTCGGCCACACCGGCGTGTTCGATGCTGCGGTCAAGGCCGTTGAGGCTGTGGATACCGCTGTGGATCAGGTGGTGTCCGCTGTGCTGAAGGCCGGCGGCTGCGCCTTCATCACCGCCGACCACGGCAACGCCGAGAAGATGATGAACCCGGACGGTACTCCGTTCACCGCACACACCACCAATGTGGTGCCCTTTGTGGCTGTTGGCTGCGGCGATGTGAAGCTGCGTGAGGGCGGCTGCCTTGCCGATATCGCTCCCACCATGCTGCCGTATATCGGTCTGCCCGTGCCTGCTGAAATGACCGGCAAGAGCATCATTGTGGAGTAATTGACCGTTAAAATGGCCGACGCGTTCGCTTTGGCTATGAATAGCGGAATTGTTATTCTTATATTTACAGCTCTGGAAAATCTGCGGATTTTCCAGAGCTGTTTTTTCACGCGAAAAGCCGATAAGATAAACTGCGTTTTTGGGTTTCGACCCCATTCTAAATCAAAAACTTTTCTTTTTTCCCCATCCGTGCTACAATAAAAATGAATTTTTGATTGTAGGAGAAGCGGATGGAAACAACGCATAAACAAATCGTTCTGGGCATCCTTGCCCATGTGGACTCCGGCAAGACCACCCTTTCGGAAGCCATGCTCTACCGCTCCGGCGCGATCCGCAAGCTGGGCCGTGTGGATCACAAGGATGCCTTTCTGGATACCGACACGCTTGAAAAAGCGCGCGGCATCACCATCTTTTCCAAGCAGGCCCTGTTGACGGCGGGCAATACGGATATCACATTGTTGGACACCCCCGGACATGTGGATTTTTCCACCGAGACAGAGCGCACCCTGCAGGTGCTGGACTATGCTGTGCTGGTGGTAAGCGGCACCGACGGCGTGCAGAGCCACACCGAGACGCTCTGGCGGCTGCTGCGGCGCTACCATGTGCCCACCTTTGTGTTCGTGAACAAGATGGACCTGCCCGGCAAGAGCAGGGAAGAGCTGCTCGCCCAGCTGAACCACCGTCTGGGCGAGGGCTTTGTGGCCTTTGATGTGCCGCAGGCCGACCGGGACGAAGCACTGGCCCTGTGTGACGAAAACCTGATGGATCGGATGCTGGATGCCGGGCAGTTGACCGATGCGGACATCATCCCGGCCGTTGCACGCCGGCATGTGTTCCCGTGCTGGTTCGGTTCGGCGCTGCGGCGTACCGAAAACGATGCACTGGAAAGCGTGGATGCTCTGCTGGACGGCATCGACCGCTATACCCGTCCGGCTCCCGCGCTGGATGCCTTTGGTGCCAAGGTGTTTAAGGTGTCGCAGGATGAGCAGGGCACGCGCCTGACATGGCTGCGCGTGACTGGCGGCGAACTGAAGGTAAAGGCCCAGCTCTCCGGCGAAGCAGATGGTGAGCCGTGGGAGGAAAAGGCAAACCAGCTGCGGCTGTACTCCGGCGTAAAGTATACGCTGGCGGAAGCCATCGGCCCGGGGCAGGTGTGCGCCGTCACCGGCCTGACCAAGGCGCGCCCGGGCGAGGGTCTTGGCGCGGAACGCGACAGCGATGTGCCGGTTCTGGAACCGGTGCTGAGCTATCAGGTGCTGCTGCCGCAAGGGGCTGATGTGCACGCGGCACTGGGCAAGCTGCACCGGCTGGAAGAAGAGGAGCCGCAGCTCCATGTGGTATGGAACGAGACTTTGGGCGAGATCCATGTGCAGCTCATGGGCGAGGTGCAGCTGGAAGTGCTGCGCAGTTTGCTGGCAGAGCGCTTTGGCCTGAACGTGGAGTTCGGCCCCGGCGGCATTCTGTACAAGGAGACCATCACGGAGCCTATGGAGGGCGTGGGCCACTACGAGCCGCTGCGCCATTATGCGGAGGTGCATGTCAAGCTGGAGCCCCTGCCCCGCGGCAGCGGGATGCAGTTTGCCGCCGACTGCCGGGAAGAAGTGCTGGACAAGAACTGGCAGCGCCTTGTGCTGACCCATCTGGAAGAAAAGCAGCACCTTGGCGTGCTGACCGGTGCGCCGCTGACGGACGTGAAGATCACCCTCATTGCGGGCCGCGCCCATCTCAAACACACGGAGGGCGGAGATTTCCGGCAGGCCACCTATCGCGCGGTGCGGCAGGGCCTGATGCTGGCCAAAAGCCAGCTGCTGGAGCCATGGTATGCCTTTCGGCTGGAAGTGCCGGTGGAGAACCTTGGCCGTGCCATGACCGATATCCAGCGCATGGAGGGCAGCTTTGACCCGCCAGAGAGCGGGGAAGAGGCTGCTGTGCTCACCGGTTTTGCACCGGTGGCCACCATGCGCAGCTACCCCATGGAGGTGGTGGGCTATACCCGGGGCCGGGGACACCTGACCCTGACGCTGGACGGCTACCGGCCCTGCCACAATGCGGCGGAGATCATTGAAGCTGTGGGCTACGAGCCGGAGCACGACCTTGACAACCCGGCAGATTCGGTGTTCTGTGCCCATGGCGCGGGCTTTGTGGTGCCTTGGGATCAGGTGCGCAGCCAAATGCATGTGGACAGCGGCTGGGGAAAAAGCAAAAGCCCGGAGCAGGAGACGCAGGCCGTGCCCCAGCGCCGGACAGCGGCTTACCGCGCAACACTGGAAGAGGATGCCGAGCTGCTCAAAATCTTCGAGCGCACCTATGGCCCCATCAAACGGGACCCGCTGGCGGCATTCCGCCCGGTGCAAAAGCGGGAACGCCCGGATTTTGATGCCCAGCAGTGGGAAATCCTGCCCGAATATCTGCTGGTGGACGGCTACAATATCATCTTTGCGTGGGATGAGCTGAACGCCCTTGCAAAGGACAGTCTGGAAGCGGCCCGCCACAAGCTGATGGATATTCTGTGCAACTATCAGGGCTACCAGAAGTGCAATCTTATTCTTGTATTCGATGCCTATCGTGTGCCGGGCAGCCCCGGCAGCATTGAGCAGTACCACAATATCCATGTGGTCTACACCAAGGAAGCCGAAACCGCCGATATGTTCATCGAGCACGTTACTCATGAGATCGGCAAGGGGCGGCGGGTGCGTGTGGCTACTTCCGACGGCATGGAGCAGATCATCATTCTGGGCCACGGCGCGCTGCGCGTCTCGGCCCGCATGTTCCATGAGGAAGTGCAGAATGTGGAAAAGCAGATCCGCAAACTGGTGCAGGGGGAAGCATAAAATGTCAACCGAGATCACATCCGAATTTGTCTGGCACAGCATCCCGCCGCGCCCGCGCGACAGCCACAAGGGCAGCTTTGGCACCGTGTTGGCTGTGGCAGGCAGCGCATATTACCGAGGTGCGGCCCTGCTGGCTGCTGAGGGTGCGCTGCGCACCGGTGCGGGCATTGTGACGCTGGCCAGCGTGGAGCCGGTATTGGCAGCTGCGGTGGCCCGCCTGCCGGAATGCTGTCTGTGTCCCTGCGTGGCGGGGGCCGAAGGCGGCATCTCACCGGAGAGCATTCCACAGCTCCAGCGCCAGAAGGCGACGGTGCTGCTGCTGGGCCCGGGCCTTGGCGGTACGGCCCAGAGTGCAGCCCGCGCGGCAGAGACACGCACGCTGGTGCAGAAGCTGCTGCCCGGCTTTGCAGGCAGCGCGGTGCTGGATGCGGACGGCCTGAACGCCGCCGCGCAGCTGCTGGCCGAGGGCAAAACGCTGCCACACCCGGCGGGAGAGCTGATCGTGACCCCACACCCCGGCGAGATGGCCCGACTTACCGGGCTTTCGGCGGCTGAGATCAACGCCGACCGGGAAGAAATCGCCCGGCAGTATGCGAAAAAATGGAACGTCGTGGTGGTGCTCAAAGGTTCCCACACCGTGGTGGCTGCACCAGATGGCCGCGTGTGCACAAACCCTACCGGCAACCCCGGCCTTGCCCGGGGCGGCAGCGGAGATGTGCTGGCCGGCATGACAGCGGCCCTGCTGGCCTGCGGCCTGCCTGCATACGAAGCTGCGGCCTGCGCGGTGTATCTGCACGGTGCCGCTGCCGACCGTGCCGCTGCTGCGCTTGGCGAGTACGGAATGCTGCCGCATGATATCCTGTCCCAGCTGGGCCGGATATTTGCGGAAAACCACAGATAAAAAGAAAAGGGGTATCTCTCTGTCTGCCGGAGAGACACCCCTTTTAACATTACATCACATCGCCAACACTTCGGCCCACTTTTCCTCGGCTACCGGGATGCCAAGCTCCATGTTCTCCTTGCGGCTGCGTTGCTCGCCCATGCCGGGGCAGCGCACCTCACGGCCCGGCTCTGCAGGCTCACTGGATGCCACATCGGCGGCAATGCGCAATCGGCATCAGGGCAGGGCGGTGAAAGGAGTACACGAGCACACACCGACAGCTATGTGAAAAAACAAATGAATATACGAACTTCATAATTTTTTAAGATTTATTTTGTGAAAAAGTCATATTGAAAAACGAAAAGATGGTTGATATACTAATACCACAATATCCAGTTGGACATGTTACTGGTAATGCAGGCAGGATCTGATGGAATGACGAATACCTTTTCTTTTGGGTGAATTGTAGCCAGATACTATGATTCCGGGAGAAATTGTACATGGGGTCATTCTGTTGGGTCTTTTTTCTTTTGTCCGCTTCGGCCGGGCGGCAGGGAAATGCCACCACACACAAGATAAAGGAGAACAAAATGAAGAACTACAAGCAGACTGCCTCCGACGTGCTGCGTCTGGTTGGCGGCGAGAAGAACGTTGTGCAGGTCGAGCACTGCTCCACCCGCCTGCGCTTCACTCTGGCAGACACCTCCAAGGTGGATGCTGCAGCCCTGAAAAAGACTGCCGGTGTTATGGGCGTTATTTCCAGCGGCCCGCAGTGTCAGGTGGTCATCGGCAACGATGTCATCGAAGTGTACGATGAGCTGCTCAAGCTGGGCACCTTCAACGCAGGTCAGGCTGCAGCTCCCGCTGCCCCCAAGGGCAAAAAAGAGATCGGCGGCATTATTCTGGACTACATGGTCGGCATCTTCCAGCCGCTGGTCCCCGCCATTGCAGGTGCAGGCGTTCTGAAGGCTCTGATGGTGCTGCTGAGCACTCTGGGCCTGATGAGCAGCGGAGATATCGCCTATAAGGTGTTTGTCGGCGTGGCAGATGCAGCTCTGTACTACCTGCCCGTCATGGTCGCCTTCACCACTGCAACCAAGTTCAACTGCAACAAGCTGGTGTCGGTAGCTCTGGCTGCTGCCATGATCCATCCCAGCGTTTCCGCTCTGCTGGCTACCGAGGGCGGGGCTTACTTCCTCGGCATCAAGCTGCAGAATATCGCTTACGGCGGACAGGTATTCCCGGCTATCCTGACCGTCATTTTCATGTCCTTTATTGAAAAGTGGGCCAACAAGTGGTGCCCCAAGGCCATCCGCGTGTTCTTTGTGCCTATGCTGTGCTTCGGCATCGGCTTCCCTGTGGCACTGGTCGTCCTCGGACCTCTGGGCTACAACATCGGTGCTCTGCTGACCACCGTGATCCTGGCTCTGTACAACACGCTGGGCTGGCTGGCCGTTGCTCTGCTGGCTGCCGTGCTGCCCTTCATGATCTCCATGGGCATGCATAAGGCTCTGGTCCCCTACGCAGTTGCTTCTATTTCTGACCCCGGCTTTGAAATGCTGTACATGCCTGCTTCTCTGGCACACAACATTTCCGAGGGCGGTGCCTGCCTGGGTGTTGCTCTGAAAACTAAGGACGAGAACCTGCGCGCTACCGCGATCTCCGCTGGCATCTCCGGCCTGTTCGGCATCACCGAGCCTGCTCTGTACGGTGTTACCCTGCAGCACAAGAAGGTCATGATGTCCGTTGTGGTCTCCAGCTTCATCGGTGGTCTGTTCGTTGGCTTGATGAAGGTCAAGGCATTCGTTGCCATGGGCCCCGGTCTGGCTGGCATGGCCATGTTCGTTGACCCGGATAACGGCAAGAACATCCTGTGGGCTGCAGTTGGTCTGGTGATCTCCGTTGTTGTTTCCTTCGCACTGTCCTTCTTCCTGTATAAGGACGAGACCCCCGCAGAGGATGAGACCGCTGCACCCGCTCCCGAGACTGCTGCAGACGCAGCAACTGCGGATTCCACCATCAACAGCCCCCTGCAGGGCAAGGCCATTGCTCTGGAAGAGGTCAAGGATGAAGTTTTCTCCCAGAAGATCCTGGGCGACGGCATTGCCGTGGTGCCCGAGAAGGGTGAGCTGTATGCCCCTGCAGACGGCGTGATCGAGTCCGTGTTCGGCACCAAGCACGCCATCTCCATGAAGACCACTGCCGGTGCTGAACTGCTCATGCACATCGGTATGGATACCGTCAAGCGCGACGGCAAGGGCTTTGACCCGCAGGTCAAGGACGGCGAGACTGTCAAGAAGGGCCAGCTGCTGATGAAGTTTGACCTTGACGGAATCAAAGCAGACGGTTATGATGTAACTACCCCCATCGTCGTGACCAACGCCGATGAGTTCGCCATCAAGACTGTGGCCGAGGGCGCTGTGGTGCCCGGTGCCGCACTGCTGAAACTGGAGGCAAATAAATGAGTTTCCCCAAAGGCTTTTTCTGGGGCGGCGCTGTTGCCGCGAACCAGGTAGAGGGCGCATGGAATGTGGATGGCAAAGGCCCCAGCGTGGCCGATGTTGCCACCTACAAGCCCAACACCGACGTGAAGGATTACAAGTCCCATGTTGCCATGGACGACGCACACATTGCTGCCGCCATGGCCGACCCGGATGATACCTATTATCCCAAGCGCCGCGGCATCGACTTCTACCATCATTACAAAGAAGACCTGAAGCTGTTTGCCGAGATGGGCTTTACCATGCTGCGCGTTTCCATTGCATGGACCCGCATCTTCCCCACCGGCGAGGAAGCAGAGCCGAACGAAAAGGGCCTGCAGTTCTACAGCGACCTGTTCGCTGAGATGCACAAGAACGGCATCGAGCCGCTGGTCACGCTGAGCCACTACGAAATGCCGCTGGCACTGGCCACCAAGTACAATGGCTGGGTGGATCGCCGCGTGATCGACTGCTTTGCAAAGTTCTGCCATGCGTGCTTTGAGCGCTACAAGGATCAGGTCAAGTACTGGCTCACCTTCAACGAGGTGGACAGCGTGATCCGTCACCCGTTCACCACCGCCGGCATCATCCCCAGCCGCGTGCCCGAGGATAAGATGCTGGAGACCTGCTATCAGGCCCTGCACCACCAGCTGGTGGCCAGCGCTATGGTAGTAAAGGACTGCCACGAGATCATCCCCGGCAGCAAGGTGGGCTGCATGCTGACCAAGCTCACCACCTATGCCCGCACCTGCGCACCCGATGATGAGCTGGCTACTCAGGCAAAGAATCTGGAAAACCTGTTCTACGCCGATGTGCATGTCTGGGGCGAGTACCCCCGCCTGATCCTCAAGATGTTCGAGCGCAAGGGCATCCACGTGGAAATGCTGCCCGAGGATGCCGCCACCCTGAAGGCAGGCTGTGTGGACTTTGTTTCCTGCAGCTACTATATGACCATGACCGAGTCTGTGGACCCGAACGCAGAGCGTACCCCCGGCAACACCGTGCTGGGTGTCAAGAACCCGTATCTGCCCTCCACCGACTGGGGCTGGCAGATCGACCCCAAGGGCCTGCGCTACAGCCTGATCGAGCTGTATGACCGTTACCGCAAGCCGCTGATGGTGGTGGAGAACGGTATGGGTGCCAAGGACGTGGTGGAGGCCGACGGCTCCATCCACGACCCCTACCGTGTAGAGTACTTCCGCCAGCACATCAGCGAAATGGGCAAGGCCATCGATGAGGGTGTTGAGATGTGGGGCTACACCACATGGGCACCCATCGACCTGATCTCTGCATCCACCAACCAGATGTCCAAACGCTATGGCTTTATCTATGTGGATCAGGATGATATGGGCAACGGTACTCTGGCCCGCAGCCGTAAGGACAGCTTCTACTGGTACAAGAAGGTCATTGCTTCCAACGGCGAAGATCTGGACTAAGCGGCAGTCTTAAGGTTTCAACGGAAGGAGGAGAGACCGATGCACATTCAGAAGGTGCTGAACAGCAGTGTTGTGCTGGTGCAGGATGACAGCGGCGAGGAATCCATCCTGCTGGGCAAGGGCATCGGCTATGGCCGTAAGGCGGGCGAGCCCATTGAACGGCAGCCCTCAGACCGCGTGTTCCTTCCATTGTCCAACCCGGACGCACAGCCTATGCTGGAGCTGTTTTCCAGCATTCCGGCATCCTATCTGGAACTGACGCAGGACATTGTGGACGACGCAGAGCAGTCGCTGGGAGTCAAGCTTTCGGCGCACATCTATCTGCTGCTGACCGACCACCTGCATTTTGCAGTGGAGCGCCAGCAAAAGGGCCTTGTGGTGACCAACCGCATCTTCTGGGAAATCAAGCATTTTTATCCCAAGGAGTACGCGGTGGGCCAGCGCGGCCTGCAGAAGGTAAAGGCAAAGCTTGGCATCGAGCTGCCGGACGAAGAGGCAGGCAACATCGCCTTCCATATCGTCAACGCCCGGCAGGACCCGCAGGCCGGCTACGATGCCATGCGGGCAGCGCAGCTGATCGGTGAGCTGTCCAACATTGTCACCTACAGTATGCACTGCCCGGTGAGCACCGAGAGCATCCACTATGCGCGGTTCGTGAGCCACCTGCAGTATTTTGCCGAGCGGTTCTTCTCCGGCAAACTGATGGACAGCGAAGACGACTTTTTGTTCCAGCAGATGCAGCAGAATTATCCGGCAGCGGTGACCTGCGCGGAAAAAATACGCACCTTTGTGCTGCGCAAGTACGGCGTGTTTTTGCCCAACGAGGAAACCGCCTATCTGGCGTTGCATGTGGCGCGGCTGACGAGCGGCAAATAAAATCAGAAAAAGGGGAGAGCTGCCTTGCGGAAGGCAGCTCTCCTTTTGGGCTTTTACAACACAAGACGGAAAAGAGGAAAAACAATGCAGATCAGCATTCTTTTGGCCCAGCAAATCGCACAGCTGTTCCTGATCCTGATCATGGGCTATGCTGTGGTCAAGGTAGGGCTGCTGAAGGCCAGCGACAGCCGGGTGCTCTCGGTGGTCATGGTGTATCTGGTCACGCCCTGCGTGATCATCAACGCATTCCAGATCGACGATACGCCGGAGATCCGCAAGGGCCTTTTGTACTCCATGGCGATTGCGGCGGCTATCCATGTAGTGCTGCTGGTGCTCAGCGCCCTGTTGAGCCGCCCGCTCAAGCTGGATGCCGTGGAACAGGTGAATGTGATCTACAGCAACGCCGCTGCACTGGTGATCCCGTTGGTCAAGGCTCTGATGGGCGATGCGTATGTCATTTACTCCTGCGCATTCATCATTGTGCAGCTGGTGCTGCTGTGGACCCACGCCAGTTCCCTTTTGCAGGGCAGCAGTGCGCTGGACTGGAAAAAGGTGCTCACCAATATCAACATGATCGCCATTGCAGCCGGTGCACTGCTGTACTGGTTCCGTGTGGTGCTGCCTGCACCGCTGCAGAATACCATGAGCACAGTGGGCAACATGATGGGACCGATGGGCATGCTGCTGGCCGGTATGGCCATTGCAGAAAAGCCGCTGCGGGAGGTGTTCTGCACCCGCCGCAACTATCTGCCCACAGTGCTGCGTCTGGTGGTATGCCCGCTGGTGGTTCTGGTGCTGCTGTGGGTCTGCCATGCATCCAGATGGGTGGCCGACGGCAAGAACATCCTGATGACGGTCTACCTTGCCGCCATCACCCCTGCCTGTGCTACTGTTACCTCCATGGCTCAGCTCTATGACCGCGATGCGGCGCATTCCAGCGCGCTGTATGTGCTGACCACTCTGCTTTCCATTGTGTCTATGCCGGTAATGATCGGCCTGTTCGATCTGCTGCTGTGATGAGCTGCGCTTATTCCCTCTGCCAAAATACAATAGAAAGGAACCAACCTCAATGAATCAACCCAGAGACAAGGGCCTGAACGGCAACGAAAAGATCGAGCAGGCGGTAGCCGCCCTGCAGCAGGAGCCCACACAGGAACAGCTGGCCCACACCCTTACCGTGATCCGGCGGCGCATAAAGGAGCATGGCCAGCTTGTCGTGGCGGTGGAACCCAATTTGGGCAGTGAACAGATGCAGCTGCGGGCCATCCGGACGGCCGATGGCGCAAGCTGGTGGTATGCATTCACCAGCTTTGACGAGGAAATGAAGGGAGCCGAGCCGGTGCAGTCCACCTTTCTTGTGGATATGGAAAAGCTGTTTGATGCAGCGCTTGCCGTGCCGGAGATCAGCGGCATCATCCTGAACCCGTGGAACCGCACCATCCAGCTGGATAAGACCCTCATCCGCATTATCAAGGGTGCATGAGTGCGCACCGCAAACCTGCGATACATGGAGGAAACAAAAATGTTCAGACCCATGAGAAGAGCCAGCCGCGCCATCCCGGAAGAAGCTGCAAAGCACCTGCTGCAGCAGTCCCGGCGGGGCGTGCTGGCAGTGAACGGCGACAACGGCTATCCCTTTGCGATCCCGGTGAATTATTACTACGATCAGGAGCACGACAAAATCTACTTCCACGGTGCGAAGTCCGGCCAGAAGGTGGACGCGCTGAAACAGAATGATAAGGTATGCTTTACCGTTTACGGCAACGAACACTTTGAGCCGGGCGACTGGGCACCTTATGTGCAGAGCACCGTGGTGTTTGGCCGCTGCCATCTGATCGACGATGCCGCTGCTACCGAGGCCCGCGTGCGGGAGCTTGGCATGAAGTATTACCCCGGCAAGGAAGAGGTGGAAAAGGAAATTGCGCTGGACATCAAGGCCGTGCAGCTTTACGAGATCACCATTGAACACCTCACCGGCAAACAGATCCATGAAAAGTAAAAATAAAACAGGGGACTGTTGTAAAATAAAAATGCGATAGCAACTTGCACAAAGAAATAGCACAAAATCAAAAACCCGGAGCCTTTTTTAAGCCGTTTTGGCTGTGAAAAGGTTCCGGGTTTTGTGCATTGTTTTTTCAGAGAGCTATTTTGCAACAGTCCCGTATAGATCAGTTTGCAGGGAAAGGCCCGGCAGTTATCTGTGTTCCGGGCATTTGGGGGCCGCCTTGGTCAGCATCTGCTGGAACTTGCGGGCTGCCGTGTTCAGCGGGCGGTGATGGTCGTACACAAGGCAGATGGAGCGCTGAGGGATGATCTCCTGCAGATGCAGCTGCACGATCTCACCGCGGGCCAGTGCATCCTGTGCCATGGACTGGGGCAGGAACGCAATGCCCAGCTCACTTTTGACAAGGGTCAGCATCTGGTCGGTGGTGGCAGCCTCGGTATCCGGCTTCAGCACCGCACCGTGATCCAGAAAGAACTGCCGGTAAAAGGCGCGGGTCATGCTTTCGTCGCTCAGGGAGATCAGCGGATAATTGTTCAGCTCCTTCAGCGAAAGGTTCTGGCTGGCAAGGGCAGTAAAGGTCCTGCCGCCCACAAGCACCTCATAAAAGGGCTTCAGCTCTACCATTTTCAGGCCGCTTTCCACCTCGGCAGGGGTGGTGATGACGGCAAAATCCACCTCGCCGTTTTTCACGGCCTGCAAAGCCTGCGGCGTGGAGTGGTTGGAGATGCGCAGGCGGATGCCGGGATAGTCCGTGTGGAAGGCGCGCAGCTTTTCTGCAAGGTAGATGTTCAGCGCAGTTTCGGTAGCGCTGATGCTGATTGCACCGTGTTCCAGCGTGGCGCTGGCGCTCAGCTCTTCTTCTGCATCCTGGATCTGCACCGCCGCAGATGCAATGCGGGAGTAAAGCAGTTCACCCTCCGGGGTAAGGGTGACGCCGCGGTTGGAGCGGATGAACAGCACGCAATTCAGCTGGCTTTCCAGCCGGTTCATCGAGTGGGTGATGTTGGGCTGGTTGTTGCCCAGCACCCGCGCGGCTTTGGTGAAATTCTGATATTTCGCGACATAATAAAAGATTTTGTAATATTCCCAGTCCACATACATAGCGGCGTGCCCTCTTTCATGTCAATTTTGTATCGTGACCATGTGCAGGATACTTTTTACACATTCTCTGCTTGCTAGTATAATAACACCGCAATCAAAAATTGCAAGAGGGAATTCAAAAGTATAAAGTGGCTTGAACGGAGGCTGTTCTTATGTCTGAGATCAAAAAGGTCGTGCTGGCCTATTCCGGCGGTCTGGATACTTCCATTATCATCCCATGGCTGAAAGAGCATTACAACAACTGCGAGGTCATTGCAGTGTGCGGCAATGTGGGCCAGAAGGGCGAGCTGGAAGGTCTGGAAGAGCGTGCCAAGGCAAGCGGTGCTTCCAAGCTGTACGTAGAAGATCTGACCGATGAATTTGTGGAGGATTACGTCATCCCCACCATGCAGGCCGGGGCCGATTACGAGGGCTATCTGCTGGGCACCAGCTTTGCACGGCCCATTCTGGCAAAGCGTGTGGTGGAGATCGCCCGCGCCGAGGGTGCAGATGCCGTGTGCCACGGCAGCACCGGCAAGGGCAACGATCAGGTGCGCTTTGAACTGGCCATCATGCACTTTGCACCGGACCTGAAGATCATCACTCCGTGGCGTGAGTGGGATATCCAGAGCCGTGACGAAGAGATCGACTATGCCGAGGCACATCACATCCCGCTGAAGATCAACCGCGAGACCAACTACTCCAAGGATAAGAACCTGTGGCACCTGAGCCATGAGGGCCTTGACCTTGAGGACCCGGGCAACGAGCCGCAGTACGATAAGCCGGGCTTTTTGGAGCTGGGTGTCAGCCCCAAGACCGCACCGGACAAGTCCGAGTTCGTGGAGCTGGCATTTGAAAAGGGCGTGCCGGTGAGCCTGAACGGCGAAAAGATGAAGCCCGCCGTCCTCATTGCCAAGCTGAATGAGATCGGCGGCCGCAATGGCATCGGCCTGTACGATGTGGTGGAGAACCGTCTGGTGGGCATGAAGAGCCGCGGTGTGTACGAGACTCCCGGCGGTACCATCCTCTATAAGGCTCATGAGGTGCTGGAAACTCTGACGCTGGATAAGCTCACTGCCCACAAAAAGCGCGAGCTGGCCATCACATTTGGTGAGCTGGTCTATGACGGCCAGTGGTTCAGCCCCCTGCGCAAAGCTCTGAGCGCCTTCGTCACCTCCACGCAGGAAAACGTTACCGGTAAGGTGCGTCTGGAGTTGTACAAGGGCAACATGATCAACGCCGGGGTCTGGTCTCCGTATTCCCTCTACCGTGAGGACATTGCAACTTTTGCCGCAGGCGGCGACTACAAGCAGAGCGATGCCACCGGTTTTATCCGCATCTATGGTCTGCCCACCAAGGTACAGGCTATTGTAAACAACGAAAAAGAAGGTAAATAAGAAGTTATGCTTACCGCAGTTACTGGTATCAATTGGGGCGATGAGGGCAAGGGCCGCGTCATCGATCTGTTAGCCGAACATGCCGATGTTGTTGCCCGCTATCAGGGCGGCAACAATGCCGGCCACACCGTTGTAACGGAGCAAGGCAAGTTCATCCTGAACCTGCTGCCCTCCGGCATCCTGCACCCGGACGTTGTCTGTGTACTGGGTGCGGGCATGGTGATCGACCTCGACCATCTGGCCGGAGAAATGGATGCTATTGAGGAGCGCGGCGTAAAGGTAGGCCCAGAAAACCTGAAACTTTCAGATAAGGCCACCATCTCCATGCCGTGGCACAAGGTGCAGGACGGCTTGGAAGAGGACCGTCTTGCCCAGAAGGGTGCGGCCTTTGGTTCTACCCGCCGCGGCATTGCCTACGCCTACAGCGACAAATACCGCAAAAAGACCCTGCGTCTGGGCGATCTGCTGCATCTGGACGAAAAGCGCGTGCAGGACCGCCTGCACATGATCCTGGAATCCAAGAATCTGGAGCTGGGTGGCTGCTATCATCAGGAACCCATGAGCTACGATGCTCTGCTGGAATGGTGCCGGATGCAGGCCGGACAGTTTGCACCATATATCTGTGATGTGGGTGCATTTTTGCAGCAGGCTCACGACAGCGGCAAGCGCATCGTGCTGGAAGCCCAGCTGGGTGCCATGCGCGATATCGATTATGGCATCTTCCCGTTCACTTCCAGCTCCAACACGCTGGCAGCCTATGCGCCGCTGGGCGCAGGCATTCCGAACTGCCGTCTTGACCATGTGGTGGGCGTGCTGAAAGCCTACTCCACCTGCGTGGGTGCAGGCCCCTTTGCCGCCGAGAACGCCATGAGCGAGGACTGGAATGAACAGCTGCGCAAGGCAGGCGGCGAGTATGGTGCGGCCACCGGCCGTCCGCGCCGTGTCGGCCCCTTTGACTGTGTGGCCAGCCGCTACGGCCTTACCTGTCAGGGCGCAGACAAGATCGCCCTGACGAAGCTGGATGTGCTCAGCAGCATGAAAGAGATCCCGGTGATCACCGGTTACACATTGGATGACGTGCAAGTCCCCAGCTTCGACCCGCTGTCCGACCTTGACCGTGTAGAGCCGGTGGTCACTATGCTGCCAGGCTGGAACAAGGATATCTCCGGCTGCAAGAGCTGGGATGAGCTGCCCAAAGAGGCCAAGGCTTACGTGGAATTTCTGGAAAAGCAGCTGGGCCATGAGATCCAGTTCGTCTCCACCGGAGCCGAGCGCGAGAAGTTCGTGCTGAAAGGAGAATGGCTGTGAGACACTTTATTGAGCCCAACAGCTTTTCTCTGGAAGAGCAGCTGGCCCTTCTGGATCTTGCCGACCGGATGGAGGCCGACCCGGCACCCTATGCCCACCTGTGCGATGGACGCATTCTGGCAACGCTGTTCTACGAGCCTTCCACCCGCACCCGCCTTTCGTTTGAATCGGCCATGCTGCGGCTGGGCGGCAAGACACTGGGCTTTGCAGGGGCACAGCTTTCTTCCGCCAGCAAGGGCGAGACGGTGGAGGACACCGCCCGCGTGGTGAGCAACTACGCCGATGTGATCGCCATGCGCCACCCCAAAGAGGGCGCACCGCTGCGGGCATCCCTTTCTGCACGTGTGCCGGTGATCAATGCAGGCGACGGTGGGCACGCGCATCCCAGCCAGACCATGATCGACCTCATGACGATCCGCCAGCGCAAGGGGCGGCTGGATCATTTGACTATTGGCTTCTGCGGCGACCTCAAGTTTGGCCGCACGGTCCACTCCCTGACCGCTGCGCTGAGCCAGTTTGAGGGCAACCGGTTCGTGTTCATCTCGCCGGAAGATCTGCGCCTGCCGCAGTATGTGAAGAATGAATCGCTGGAGCCGACCCATCAGATCTATAAGGAAACGGCTGACCTTGAAGCCGAGCTGCCGCATCTGGATGTGCTGTACATGACTCGTATCCAGCAAGAGCGCTTTTTCAACGAGGAAGAATACCTGCGCCTGAAAGGCTGCTACCAGCTGGACGAAGCGCTGCTGCAGAAGGCACCGCAGGATATGCCGGTGCTGCATCCGCTGCCCCGCATCGACGAGATCAAAAAGGATGTGGATGACGACCCGCGTGCCGCCTACTTTGATCAAGTGCACAATGGTGTGTATATCCGCATGGCCATCATTCTGGCTTTGCTTGATATCCCTGATCCAGTTACCGGCAAAAAGGTGCTGGAAGCATGATATAAACCTCTTCCCCGAATCCTAAAAAGAAAGCCGGGCAGACCGCAGTCTGCCCGGCTTTCTGATATTACTTTAATCCACCACCGGAATGTTCAGCCCGAATTCCAGCGGGCGGAAGCGGGGGCAGACGTTCTCGGTGATGCAGATGACCGATGCGGCCAGTCGGCTGCCGATCTCGCAGGACTCGGCCAGCGTTTTGCCGTAGGTCAGGCCGATGGTGGTGCCGGCAAAGAAGGCATCGCCTGCGCCGGTGGTGTCGATCACATCCACCTTCTTGGCAGGCACCACGCCGCACTCGCCGTTGGCGCGGGCATATACGGCACCCTGACCGCCCATGGTGATCACCATACTGGGAATGTTGGCGCTGTGCACATTGGCGGCCAGAACCCTGCACATCTCGTCCGGGGCCAGATGGTCGTAATCATCGGAGAACAGCAGCCCGGCTTCCTGCTGGTTGCACACAAAGCAATCGATCTGCTGCAGGAAATCCCGGCGCTCCATGGCAATACTCATGTTGGAAATGGCCGCAAAAACCTTTTTGTTGTACTTTTTGGCGTAGTGCAGCACCTGTTTTACAGTATCTTTTTCCAGATCCAGCTCCAGCGCAATGGCATCGCAGTCGGCAAAGATCTCGTCGCCCTTTTCCTTTAAAAGGCCGGTGAGGGGAGTGGTGTCCGGCCGCTTGGAAATGGCTGCATGCACATCGCCGTCGTTGTCAAAGATGGCCAGCCAGGTGCCCATGCCGTCCGGCACGCGCTGGATGTACTTGGTGTTCACCTTGTGGTTCTCCAGCTTGTTGACCACATCCTGCCCCATGCCGGTGTCGTCCACCAGACTGACAAAGGTAGGGCGCAGCTCTACATTGGCGATATCCTCCACCACGTTGCGGCTCACTCCGCCGTGTACCTGCTCAATGCGGCCGGCATTGCGCCCGCCCGGAATATAGGCGGAAAGGGGATAGCCTTTGATATCCACAAAAACAGCACCGAGCACAACGATTCCCATAGCAAAAAACCTTTCTGAACAAGAAATATTTGCGTCTATTATACCGTATTCTGACACAATGCGCCATCCCTTTTGCGCAAAAACTCCGCAAAGGTCAGGCAAGGGCTGTCTGCGCTGTGCGCACCAGATATTCCATGGCCTGCATCGGGTACTGTCCGGCAGCAGTCTCACCGGTCAGCATCACGCTGGCCGCGCCGTCCAGCACGGCGTTGTAAATGTCACTCACCTCGGCACGGGTGGGCACGGCGCGGGTGCACATGCTGTCCAGCATCTGGGTCACTACCATAAAGGGCACGCCTGCAGCCCGGCAGGCGGCGGAAAGCTGCTTCTGGCAGCGGGGCAGCTCCCACAGCGGCATGGCATTGCCAAGGTCTCCGCGGGCGATCACCACCTCATCCACAAGGTGGATGAATTCCGGCAGGGCATGCACACCGGTCATGTTTTCAATTTTGGCAAAGATACGGATATCCGCAGCCCCGGCTTCTTCCAGCGCATGGCGCAGGGCCAGAATATCTGCTTTGCCGCGCACAAAAGGCAGCATCACACCGGTAACACCGCACTGCTTTGCAATTTTCAGGTTCTGCAGGTCTTCCTCCGTCAGGGTAGGCGAGGGCACCGCAAGGCCCGGTGCAGCAATGCTTTTGCGGCTCTGCAGGGTGCCGCCGCGCACCACGGTGCACACAAGGGCTTCCGGCAATGCCTGTGTGACCTGCACCAGAAGCTTGCCGTCGTCCAGCAGAAGCTGCTGTCCGGGCGCAGCCGCCTGTACCAGAGCTGCCGGGCAAGGTACGCCGTCTGCGCCAAGGCGTACAGAGCTGCCCTCAACCAGAGCAACAGGCTCTGCCAGCGTGCCGATGCGCAGTTCCGGCCCCTGCAGGTCGATCAGCAGCTGCCGGATGCCGGCTGCGCGGATCATGGCCAGCCAGTCGGTGTGCGCCGCCAGCGGCCCGTGGGAAAGATTCATGCGGATGCCGGTCATGCCGGCTTCCACCATGTGCTGCAAGATCGCCGGCTGTGCGCAGGCCGGGCCGATGGTACCATAAAAATCCAAGGTTCATTCCCTCGATTCATTTTTTATTTCTAATGTATATTGTAACATGAACTGTCCGGGTTGAAAAGAGCCGGACGCGGGCAGAATAAGGGGATTGAAAAAATGCGGTAGCAGCCTGCGCAGGGAAATTGCGAAAAATCAAAGACCCGGAACCTTTTTGGAGCCGTTTTGGCCCTGAAAAAGTTCCGGGTTTCGTACAATGTTTTTGGAGAGCTGTCTTGCAACAGCTTTTTCGCATGTTCGGATGGAGCGCGCCCGGCAGCTGAACCTTGTGCCGGGGGATATCTTGTTCCGCAAGGTGTTCTGCTATACCCGCAAGGACGGCGATTGCTGGGTGCACTGTGTGGCGCGGGTACCGGTACACCTGCCCGAATAACAAAAGAGGCTGTTGCACATCGTTTTAGCCGAAAGTGCAACAGCCTCTTTTTTTGTGGGCAATCAGCCCTCCGATGCAAAAAATTCTTTGGTCAGCCTGACCACTGTGCCGGAAAGCAGCAGCAGCGCGAGCAGGTTCGGAATGCTCATCAGGCCGTTGAAGGTATCGGCAATGCTCCACAGCAGGCCCAGATCCATCGTTGCGCCCAGAATGGACACAAAGGAGTAGACCAGAAAGAAGGGCTTTGCCACCTTATCGCTGCGGCACAGGAACACCAGAAACCGGGAACCATACAGGCCCCAGCCGATGATGGTGGAAAAAGCAAAGCAGCACAGGGCCACGGCGGTAAAGATGGAAGCCCAGCCGCCGTAGGTGGTGGTAAAGCCGCTGATGGTCAGCTCTGCACCGGCTGCGGTGCCGTAGTTCACAGTGGTGCCGCTGCACAGAATGACCATGGCAGTCAGGGTGCAGATGACAATGGTATCGGCAAACACTTCAAAGATGCCGAACATGCCCTGCTTGGCCGGCTTTTTGGTGTCGGCGCAGGCGTGGGCAATGGAGCCGGTGCCAAGGCCGGCCTCGTTGGAGAAAATGCCGCGGGACACACCCTTCTGCATACTGACGAACAGGCTGCCGATGGTGCCACCGGTGAACGCTGCCGGGTTGAACGCACCCGCAATGATGGACTCGAACACATAGGGCAGGCGCTCAAAGTTCAGCACCATAACGCCCACGGACAGCACGATGTAGAACAGAGCCATAAAGGGCACCAGCTTTTCGCTCACGCTGCCAATGCGCTTGATGCCGCCCAGCAGCACCATGGCCACCAGCATGGCCACTGCGATGCCAACCACGAGGTTCAGGGTAGAAAGCGCACCGCCGCCCACCACGCCGTATTCCAGCAGAGCGGTATCGATAGCGGCAACGATGGTATTTACCTGTGTGGCATTGCCGGTGCCAAACACGGTCAGCACGCCAAACAGGGAATACAGCACAGCAAGAAACTGCCAATGCTTGCTCAGGCCGTTTTTAATGTAGTACATGGGGCCGCCTACCCATTCGCCCGCCTCGCTGCGCTCACGGTAGTGCACCGCCAGCGTGACCTCAGCAAACTTGGTGCACATGCCAAGCAGGGCAGAACACCACATCCAGAACACGGCACCCGGTCCGCCAATGGCGATCGCGCCTGCCACACCGGCAATGTTGCCGGTGCCCACGGTGCCGGCCAGCGCGGTGCACACCGCCTGAAAGGGGGTCATGGCGCCATCGGAAGCGTCTTTTTTGTGGAACATGCGTCCGATGGTGGTCTTGATGGCGTAGGGAAATTTGCGGATCTGCAAAAAGCCCGTGCGAACGCTCAGGAGCAGGCCTACGCCGATGATGCACACCATGGCGGGCACGCCCCAGATGAATTGGTTGACCGCCTGATTGACGGCCGTGATCGTCTCGATCATATTTTTCCCACATCCTCTGTTAAATTGCGCTTTTCCAGCCGAAATGCCGGAAAACAAACATCTTATTTTACCGCAGTTTTTGCGCACTGTCAAATAGAATGCACAAAAAAGAGGGAGATTTTTTGGCAAACTCTCCCTCAACTGCTTGAAACTATTTTATTTTACTTGGCCTTCGCCGTCCAGCGCTTTCAAGAAGGCTCAGCACTTTCCAACTGCCTTGCGGTACACCGGGTAAGCCACGATGGCGGACAGCACTTCGGTGATCCAGAATGCATGCCACACGCCGTTGGCACCAAGGAAATGGCACAGCACAGCGGCCAGCGGCATGATGAATACGATGTAGCGGCACAGCGAGATGACCAGCGATTCTGCGCCCTTGCCAAGGCCTTCCAGTGCACCGGAAGAGGTGGTGGATACGGCAGAAACCACAAAGCCCAGACAGATGATGCGCAGGGCAGTCTGGCCGATGGCGACGGTTTCGGGGTTGGAGGTGAACAGCTGCATCAGCGGGCGGGAAGCGAACAGGCAGATGACCGTGCCCGCAGCCATGATGGCAGCACTCATGATGAGGGTGAGTTCGTAGAGCTTTTTCACGCGGGCGTGCTGCTTGGCACCGTAATTGTAGCCAATGAGCGGGCGCATACCCTGCACGATGCCGTTGGCGGGCAGATACAGGAAGGTCTGCAGCTTGTAGTAAATGCCCAGCACCACCACGTAGCTCTGGGAAAAGCCCGCCAGCAGGCCGTTCAGGAAGGTGACCAGCAGAGAGGGCAGGGCCAGATTGAGGATGGCCGGCACGCCGATGGCATACAGTTTGCCGTCCAGTGCGGCATCCGGGTGCAGGCAGCTGCGGCGCAGTCGGATAGGCAGCTCAGTACGGACGTAAACGAAAAGGTAAACGCACAGGCTCAGCAGCTGGCCGATGCCGGTGGCAAGGGCCGCACCCGCAATGCCCATGGCAGGCACCGGGCCAAGGCCGAAGATCAGGATGGGGTCCAGAAGGATGTTGCACACACAGCCAAAGATCAGCGCCGCCATAGTCACCTTCATGCGGCCCACGGCCTGAAACATCTTTTCAAAGGCCAGTGCCGCCATGTTGATGGTGGCAAACAGGAATACGATGGTGGAGTAGGTGATGCCGGATGCGATCAGGCCTGCGTCGCTGGTGAACCGGCGCAAAAAGCCCGGCATGATGACAATGCTGACAATGGTGATGAGAATGCCGTGCATCAGGCTCAGCGCCATACCGTGGGTGGCGGCAGTCTCGGCCTTTTTGTGGTCGCCCGCGCCAAGGTACAGTGCGATCATGGCATTGATGCCGATACCGAAGCCGATGGCGATGGCGTTGGCAAAATTCTGGATCGGGAACACCAGCGACAACGCAGTCATGGCGTCTTCGCTGATGCGGGCCACAAACAGGCTGTCTACAATGTTGTACAGACTGTTCACCAGCATGGAAATAACATTGGGCAGCGCCATGGATACCAACAGCGGCAGCACCGGTTTTTCTTTCATAAAGGTCTCGTTCATAGTGTTTGCATTGCTCCTGTAGAGAAAAGAAATGAATTACTGCAGCCGCGGAATCGTCAAGGCGAGACTGCTCGAAGATAAAAGCAGACGCAAAAAAGCCACACAATGGCTCTTTTGAAGTCATTGTGTGGCGAAAAGTAGCATACTGCTGTAAAAATCCACACGAATTTTATTAACTGTAGGATAACACGGCTTCCGGCAGATGTCAAGAGGTCAAACGGATAAAGTATGACTTTTATAGACTTGACCATTTTTCACCGGGAGGCTAAAATAAAAATAGATACTTTATAAAATAAGGAGAATCCTGCCATGAAATGGATGATCGCATCCGACCTGCACGGGTCGGCGTTTTATTGCAAAAAAATGATCAAAGCGTTTGAGCGGGAGAGAGCAGACCGGCTGCTTTTGCTGGGGGATCTTTTGTATCACGGCCCCCGCAACGACCTGCCGGAGGGCTATGCCCCGAAGGAGGTCATCCCGCTCCTGAACGGGCTGAAGCCGGCGCTTTTGTGCGTGCGGGGCAACTGTGACGCTGAGGTGGATCAGATGGTGCTGGATTTTCCCATTCTGGCCGACTATGCGGTGCTGCCGGTGGGCAGGCGGCTCGTTTACGCTACCCACGGTCATGTGCACAACCTGAAGAACCTGCCACCGCTGGCTCCGGGGGATGTCCTGCTGCATGGCCACACCCACATTCCGGCGTGGACAGAGTTCGGCGAAGGCAATCTTTACCTGAACCCCGGTTCTGTGAGCATCCCGAAGGAGGGGAGTGCACATAGCTATATGACACTGGAAGGGGAGACTTTCCTTTGGAAAACGCTGGAAGGCGAAGTGTACCGGGAGCTGGAGCTGTGATGGGGGCAATGGAGCTGGAAGAGAAAACGGTTCAGATCCGGGATGATTTCGACCCGGACAAAATTCTGGAAAGCGGCCAGTGCTTTCGCCCCCGGAAGCAGGCGGAGGGCTGGTATCGGTTTGTTTCCGGGAGACAGCTGCTTTACCTCAGACCACTGCGCAGCGGAACCTACACGGTGCGGTGTGAGCCGGGCGCATGGGAAACCTTCTGGCACGGTTACTTCGACCTTGGCCGCAGCTATGCCGCCCTGCGCGGAAAGCTGGACAGCCGGGACGACTTTCTGCAGCGTGCCATGGAATATGGCCGGGGCATCCGGGTGCTGCGTCAGGATGAGTGGGAGATGCTGGTCAGCTTCATCATCTCGCAGCGAAAGAGCATCCCGGCTATCCGCAGGGCGGTAGAGCTGCTTTCGGAGCGGTTTGGCGAGCGGCTGGGCAGCGATAGCGAAGGGCCGGTGTATGCGTTCCCGACAGCAGAAGCGCTCTGCTGTGCCGGGGAGCAGGCGCTGCAGGAGTGCGGTCTTGGCTACCGCACCCGCTACGTGCTGCATGCGGCGCAGCAGGCGGCAGAGGGCACACTGGACCTGAAGAAGCTGGCTTCCCTGCCCGATGAAGCACTTTTTGCCCGTTTGATGGAACTGGACGGTGTGGGCAAAAAGGTGGCAAACTGCGTGTGTCTGTTCGGCTATGGCCGTGTGGGCCGTGTGCCGGTGGATGTCTGGATCGAACGGCTCATCCGGGACGAGTTTGCCGGGCAGGACCCGTTCCCGCAGTTCGGGCTGGAAGCAGGCATCGTGCAGCAGTACCTGTTCTTTTATAAAAGAAGCGTGGGATAAGAACCGCGGAGCCGCAGGCAGGAGCGTAGGACCATCCGCTAAGCAAAAAAGGCAACGGCTTCCTCTGTTTGAGGAAAACCGCTGCCTTTTGATCATTTTACCGCCTGCTTTAACCGTTCCAGATCTTCTGCATCCGGGTGAGAAAGGGCGTTGTCAAAATTCTCGATCAGTGCATCCAGATTGGGCAGATGGATCGGCTGCTTTTTCATGCCCTCATACCGCTGGCGTACCGAAAGCGGCATCTTGCCCTGACACATATAACGGCCGAAGACCGTGTTGCTCCTGTCCAGCGAACACTCCACCTTTTTCAGGATCTTGTTGAAATACTCCTCACTGCCGCCAAAGCCGGCGGTGCCAAAAAGGAAGATCCTTTTGCCGTGCAGCTGCTTCAAAAAGTCCAAAGTGCTTTCGTCGGCGTTTCCCTTGTCTGTCCAGAAGCCCACATAGAGGTCGTCCGCTTCCATGGCAGCAGGGTCCGGGGTGCCAAAATAGCAGCAGTTTTCCTGTGGCAGACAGGCGTGCAGCGTGTCTGCCAATAATTTTGTGTTGCCTGTTTTACTGCTGAATACGATCGCGTAGCTCATAGTTCCTCCTTTGGTCGGTAACAACAAAAAACACCACACGTTTCCGTGCGGTGCTTTTCCTTCTGGTGGAGAATACCGGGATCGAACCGGTGACCTCTTGCATGCCATGCAAGCGCTCTCCCAGCTGAGCTAATCCCCCAGATGTTCGTGCCGTGCCTGACGACAGGAGTAATTATACCAGCGCTTTGCCGGATTGTCAACAGCTTTTTTGGGATTTTCTGCAAAAAAATTCCCGCCGGGGAAATGCCCTTCCCGGCGGGAAAAATGACTGCGAAAAACTTACGCTCTTGCGTTCTGCGGGTCGAAGATCTGCGGTGCGACACGGATCAGGATCACCACAAGGACCGTGGTCAGAATGGCTTCGGGCAGCATGTAGGTGGCGTTGTACACGGCACTGTACAGCCAGCACAGACCGTCCACGCTCATGTTGGAGATGCCGGGAAAGCCGATCTCGGTCATCCAGCTGAAAGCGTAGTCGTAGTCCTTCCAGACGATGTAACCGGACAGAAAGCTGCACAAAAAGCGCAGCAGGCACACCACAAAGGCGCTGACACCGACACCCACGGTGCGGCTGCGGAAAGGCTTTGCGATCAGGCAGGCAAAGCCCAGCACCGTGAAGGCCAGAAGGTAGTCCAGCAGCACGCAGCCCACCTGTGCCGTGAGGGTCTGGCAGTATGCCAGGTTGCCAAGGCCCTGCACAAGCTGGATCAGGCTGTTGACGAAAGCGGTCATGATGCCCCACTTTGCGCCGTGGCGGTAGCTCATTACCAGAATGGGCACCATGCTGAACAGGGTGATGGAACCGCCGTGGGGCATGAGCGGGATCTGGATCATGCTCAAAACGGTGGACAGAGCGATCATCAGCGCACCCTCCACCAGAATGCGGGTCTTGGAATAGGTTTTGGTCATAGGGATTCCTCTTCTCAGAACGATAGTACACAAAAACAAAATGCGCCCGCTTTCCAGCAGGCGCACGGGGTTTGTGAAAGAACGGACAGTTCTGCAAACTCCCACGCCGGCATTGTCCGGTCAGGTAAAAGGGTACTCCGCAAAACGCGGATCTCAGCCTTTCGGCACCCCTGTTTTTATGTCCATGCAAAAGTATAGCGCGTCCGGCGCAAAAGTCAAGCCCCGGCGGAACATATCTGCCCCGGCCTTTGCATAGGCTGTACCATAAGTTCACAATGGGAGGAGTCTGGATATGAAGGGAGACCCCGAACAGAGGGCGGTACAGCTGGGCGAATATATCGCGGCCAACCGGGCCACAGTGCGTGCGGCGGCAGCGGTGTTCGGGTGCAGCAAGTCCACCGTGCACAAGGATGTTGCGGTGCGGCTGCGGACGCTGCAGCCGGAGCTGTTCCGGCAGGTGCGTGCGGTTCTGGCCTGCAATAAGGCAGAGCGGCATCTGCGCGGCGGTGCGGCCACCCGGCGCAAATACAGCCGCAAATAAAAGACGGCACACTTCCGAACAAAACGGAAGCTGTGCCGCCTTTTTTAGGTTCAGTCCCGGGTGCGGAACTGGCTCAGTGCGCCTTTTTCCAACCGGCTGACCTGTGCCTGACTGATGCCGATCTCCTGCGCCACCTCCATCTGGGTCTTGCCCTGCAGGTAGCGCAGCTCCATGATCCGCTTTTCCCGCGGGGTCAGCCCGGCAACGGTCTGCCGGAACTGCAGCCCGCTGATCCAGCTGTCCTCGCCGTCCGGGTCCCGCACCTGATCGATCACATACATCGCATCGCCGCCATCGGTGTACACCGGCTCTTCCAGACTGATCGGCTCCACCACCGATTCCAGCGCCGCCGTCACTTCCCGGCGGGTGAGCCCGGCGCTCTGGGCAATCTCGTCCATGGTCGGCTCGCGGCCAAGCTGCTTTTCCAGCGCTTCGCGGCTCTGCATGGCCCGGTAGGCGGTATCCCGCAGGCTGCGGCTCACCCGCAGGGCGTTGTTGTCCCGCAGAAAACGCCGGATCTCGCCAATGATCATGGGTACACCGTAGGTGGAGAAGCGCACCGGCTGGGCGGGGTCAAAATGATCGATGGCCTTGATCAGCCCGATGCACCCCACCTGAAACAGGTCGTCCAGATTTTCGCCGCGCTGGGCGAACCGCTGCACCACGCTGAGCACCAGCCGCAGGTTGCCTTCCACCATTTGTTCCCGGGCTGCCGCATCACCGGCGTGGGCGCGGGCCAGCAGTTCCCGCTTTTCGGCTTCGGTCAGCACAGGCAGCTTTGCAGTGTTCATGCCGCACAGCTCCACTTTGTTGTACATCCAAACGCCCCCGGTCTGTTTTGATCTTCACCGGGAGTATGGGATGCGCTGCGGCATTGTATGCGTGGAAAAAACTGTGCGCTTTCCCGTTTGGCAGGGAAGCGCGGCAAAATATTGTTTTTCGTGCAGATTTATGATATGCTGTATTTGCGGCGGCAACGCCGCCATCAGGCGCTGTGCCCACAAACGCAGGCGGCTAGTCCTTACCGGTACTTGGGTGCCGGCTAAAGACGATTTTTTCTTGAAGATCTCGTTCTCCCCGGATGCCCAAGGGCGGAAAGGGGGGATGCACCATGACGTTTGAACAGGTCGTGCTTCTGCTCACGCTTCTCGGCGGAGCGATCTACGTTACGTTTGAAATTACATGGACTGTTTCTCACAGTGATGACAAAAAGAAAAAATGACCGCCTCGAGTCCCAATCCGAGCGGTCATCTTTTCTTGACTAATCCGGTAAGGAACTAGCCGTTTGCAGGGCCAGCGCCTTTTGTAGCTTTATTATACGCGAATCAGCGTGGATTGTCAAGCCCAGCGGGCGGCAGTCCGCGTTTTTTCACCTCACTCGTTTTCCAATTGTACTTTTAAGGTATGGATGATCCGTTTTTCCAGCCGGGAAATGTAGCTTTGACTGATGCCCAGTGCGTCGGCGGCCTCCTTCTGGGTGCGCTCAATGCCGTCCGCCAGACCAAAGCGCAGCTCCATGATCTGCCGTTCCCGCGGGGACAGGCTGTCCACGGCCCGGCGCAGCACGGCGCGCTCCGCATCCTGCTCCAGCCGCTGGCTGATCTGGTTCTCATCACTGCCCAGAATATCGGAAAGCAGCAGCTCGTTGCCGTCGCCATCCACGTTCAGCGGTTCGTCGATGCTGGCTTCCTGACGGCGGTTGGAGCTTTTGCGTAAGTACATCAGAATTTCATTGCCGATGCAGCGGCTGGCGTAGGTGGCCAGCTTGATGCTGCGCTCCGGCGTGAAGGTGTTTACCGCCTTGATCAGCCCGATGGTGCCAATGCTGATCATGTCCTCGGCAGGCACACCGCTACTTTCGTACTTTTTGGCAAGGTACACCACCAGCCGCAGGTTGTGGGTGATCAGGTCATCCCGGGCAGCGGCATCGCCTGCAGCCATACGGGCCAGCAGGGCTTTTTCCTGTTCCGGGGTCAGGGGCGGGGGCAGGCTGGGCGCGCCCGCCAGAAAATGTGCGCCGCCGCAATAGCCCAGCCGTGCAAGGAGCCAACGCCAGAACCGGTGCAGAACATGAAACATGAATACCCCTCCTGTACATCTATAGAGATCGATCGCATCAAGCGCTTCTCAGCGGATGCCCAGCTGTACGGCCAGTTCGCTGCCCAGCAGAGCTGTCCATGGCTGCTGTGTTTCCGGGCGGCAGAATGCGGCCAGAATGCCCGCTGCACTGCCTTTGCTGGTGCGCAGGGCCTTGGCCGGAACGGCAGGCAGCACGCAGTGCCCGGCAATGGTGGTGCAGGGCACCAGCCGCACCCGCAGCTCCGGCGGCGGTGCCGTGCCGCAGGCAAAATAACGGTCCAGAAATGTGCGCAGCTCCTGCGGCAGGGCGCTGCGCACGGCAGGATAATAGACCAGAACCACTGCCTGCCCGGTCAGCGGGTCCTGCACCGAGAAGCCGGTGTCGCAGAAAGCCTGTACGGAGAGGACTGCACCTTCCAGCTCCAGCACAGCGGCAAAGCAGCGGGTGCCGGCACGGCCAAAGCAGAACAGTACGCCGCGCAGCACGGCAAGCACTGCACCGCAGCATAGCAGCAGCCGGCCCGGAGACAGCGGCAGATAGACGCAGAGATTTGCGCTTTGCACTCCGGGCAGCAGTACGGCTCCGCACAGCAGCAGGTTCAGCAGCAGATACCACACACACAGCTGCACAAAATTGCGCAGGCCCGGCACGCCGTAAGCCGCAGCTACAGCAGCACAGCAGGTGAACACCTTATAAAGGAAAGCTGCAGGGCAGGGCAGCTCCGGCAGCAGAATGCCCAGCGAAGCCGCTGCCGCTGCCGCACTGCCCGCCATCAGCCGCAGGCCGCTGCACTGCCGCGCACACAAAAGCCCTGCGCCCAAAAGCAGCGCTGCTGCGGCCAGAAAGTTCGTCAGCAGCAGTTCGTCCAGATAGATCACGGTTTTCATACACGATCCCTTTCAAATTCCAGTATCTTCCAATTCTGCAAAAAAACATGTCGCTGTGTGCAAAAAAGCGGCTTCTGTAAGAATTTTGAGACCGGATTTTCACAGTCTATCACATTTTTCACATTTTTTTCAAAAAAGTACTTGAACATTTCTGGAAAGTGTGGTATATTATTGCCATCCTAGTAAGGGACGTAAGCCAAACAAATGGCTTGCAAATATCTTTCTAAATTTGAAGGGAGAAATTCATTATGATGATGCCTGCAAACTTCTCTGCTGTTGCAGAAAACGAGATGACCTACGTTGTTGGTGGTAGCCTGGTTGATGTCCTGGCTCCTGCTATGACCACTGCTAACTGGCAGAACGTTTCCGCTAACGTGATCAAGATCGTTGGCAACTCTTTCCTGGCTAAGTACACCAACGATGTTCTGGCCCAGCTGTTCGATGGCAACTACGTTCCCGGCGATGTGATCGGCTTCTCTGTTAAGAATCTGGATAAGGCTTACAACAAGGGCTACAACACCTTCGGCGGCAACTGGGGCTTTGCTGTTGGCGCTCTGAACGCTGGCATGCAGATCCTGGGCGGCCTGTCCGCTATCTACACCCTGGGCAGCAGCTCCATCGGTCTGGAAACTAAGAGTGGCACTCTGCCCACTCTCTAATAACTAATCTTTCCTGAATAGGATAGATAGTTTGATTTGACATAGCGTTTGTTGTGTTAGGTAAAAAGAGCTAGAGAGGCCCCGCACAAGACAAGCAATTGTTTTGTGCGGGGTTTTTGTTTGCATAAAAACTTAACAGGCTGTGGAAAAACGGCGCAGGAATGGAATGAGAATAGCCCATTCAAAAACAATTTCCCGATGGCAGACAAACTGCTGCAGAATTTTTCAAAAAACAGTTGACAACTCCCGGATGTGCTGATATAATAAATCACGTCGTCAGGCACGGCACGAACATCTGGGGGATTAGCTCAGCTGGGAGAGCGCTTGCATGGCATGCAAGAGGTCACCGGTTCGATCCCGGTATTCTCCACCAGAAGGAAAAGCACCGCACGGAAACGTGTGGTGTTTTTTTGTTGTTGCCAAACGAGTGAGGGTTTAGCTCACCCAGAAGAGCGCCGTGCATGGACTGCAAGAGGGTCACCGTGATCAGAATCGGCCCGGTATTCTCCACCAGAAGAAAAAAGCACTACACAGAAACGTGTGGTGCTTTTTTGTTGTTGCCAAACGAGTGAGGGCTTAGCTCACCCAGGAGAGCGCCGTGCATGGACTGCAAGAGGGTCACCGTGATCAGAATCGGCCCGGTATTCTCCACCAAAAAGCACTGTACTTCGTAGGAAGTATGGTGCTTTTCTTTTTATACAGACGCAGAAAAAGGCGGGAGCTTCCCACAAAAGGGAAAGCCACCGCCTTTGTTGATCATCGGATGAGCCAGCCGTAATCCTGTCTGCAATCTACCACATGATCTGCATAAACCGTATGATCTACGATCTGGAAGATAAGCAGATAGCGTTTTTCAAACAAGATAAATCGGTAAGCATTTTTAGGAATGTATTCGCCTTTGAGCCATGGGCAGCGCTGCGGCATTTGCTCCAGAGATTTTGCAGCCTTTTCAAATTCCACTGTAAGCCGCTCTGCTGCTGCAGGGCTGACCTGTGCCAGAAATGCGGCGTGGGACACCAGCATCTGAGCAGCCCGTGCTGACACGATCACGCGGTATTTATTTTGCTGCTCCATGTCCGGCGGCCTCCTTGATCGCACTGCGCATCATGGAAGTGACCTCGTCGATCGAATAGCCCTCGCTTCCACGCATCCGGTCCTCTTCCACGGAAAGCAGCTCTTCACGGAGCTTCAGCATTTTTTCCCGGCGGTTGTAGGTTTCGATGTCCATGACGACCAAGTCACCCTCGCCGTTCTTGGTGAGAAAAATCGGCTCAGCGGTTTCTCTGCACAGATCGGCGATCTCGTTGTAGTTCTGACGAATCGCTGCAGATGGACGGATATTCATAAAAGCACCTCCTGCTCCTGAACGATCTATAATAGTAAAATTCTAATTATATTATATCCATATTGTGCAACGAAGTCAATGCGAACAGCTGTCACTTCGTTCTCCGGTTCCACCACTTTGCCAGCATTAGAATCATAGCAGCCACGAAAACACACAAAAATTTGCCGCAACCTGCGCGAAACGGGCTGTTTTGTGCGCGAATGGCAGACCACGGAAGGCGGAACTTGTGCTATAATATAAAAAAACAGGGAAGCAGAAGGAACAAGGGGGTGCAGCAATGAACCTGCAGACGGCGATCGTGGAAGACAGCAAGCCGGATGCCGAACGGTTGAAACAGCTGCTGAAAAAGGCATTTGAAAATGAGAACATATCCTGCAGCTGTTTTGCCAGCGGAGATGAATTTTTGCAGGCCGGCTGGCGCGAAGGGTATCAGGTGGTGTTTCTGGACATCTGCATGGAGGGCACCAATGGCATTGAGACGGCGCAGCGGCTGCGTGCGGCCGACCCGGACCGGCTGATCGTGTTTGTGACATCCTCGCCGGAGTACGTGTGGGATGCCTTTCCGGTACATCCATTCGATTATCTGCTCAAGCCTTATAAGGAAGAAAAGTTTGAGCAGCTGGCAGGGGAGCTGCGGCGGGTGCTGTGCCGCCAGCAGCCGGAGCTGGAGGTGCGCATTGCCCGGCAGATCGTGCGGCTGCCGCTGACCAAGATCTACTATGCTACGGCACAGAACCATTATGTGCGTGTGGTCACGGATGACGGCGAGTGCCGGGCCACGGCAAATTTTGCACAGGTGCAGGAACAGCTTCAGACCCAGCCGGAATTTCTGGTGTGCAACCGCGGCGTGATCATCAACATGTCCAAGGTGCTGCGGTTTGAGGGCGACTGCATTGAAATGCTGGATGGGACCCATCTGCCGGTGCGGCAGAAGGACAAAAACAGCCTTCTTGCCCAATTTACGCAGTACCAGTTCCGTGGTATGCAGCGGGAATTCTGACCCGGAAAGGAGAGCGCTTGTGAATTTTGCATTGTTTGGACGTTTTTTTCTGGAATTTGCAATGATGTATCCGGCAGAATACCTCTGCCTTGCCTCGCTGCAGGAGCACTTGCGTGCACCGCGTAAAACCTATGCCATCGGTGCGTCGGCGATCACACTGATGGGTCTGGCTGGCGCAGCGGTGTGCTGCATGCTGGACATGGAAACGAACTTCCTGCTCATCCCGCTGCTCATCATCAGCTTTTGGCTGCTGCGCTGGCGCACCGACCGGAAAGTATCGATCAGCCAGACCATGTTTCTGTTCTCGGTGTCGGCAGTGATGATGTCTGTGTGCACCCTGCTTGCCGTTGTGCTGAACGCGGAAGCTGAGCTGGACAATGCACAGCCGGTGTTTCTGCCCAGCACCTCGGTCATCTGCCTGACCCTCGCGGTGATACTCAGCGCCATCTTCCGCTTTACGGCAGTGCGCTGGAGCCGGTGGCTGCTGCAGGAGTACCATGGCGAAGCCTTCTGGGAGTCGGCATGGCCGCTGCCAGCACTGTACGCGGCGTTTCTGGTGTTCTGTATGCCGAAGGAGACCGGCATCATCCTGATGAACCGCATCCGCATCATCGCGGTGCTGGCAGTGAGCATCTCGCTGCTGGGCATCTTTCTGCTGCTGTACGAGATGTACCGTGTGGCAAAGGAGTATACCCGCAGCTCCCAGCTGGACCGCGAAAACCAGCTGCTGGCCGTGGAGTCACGCCGCTATATGGAGCTGCGCAGCTATCTGGAACAGACCCGCCACCTGCGGCACGATTTCCGCCAGCACCTGCATGTGATCTCCGGCCTGACCGAGGCCGGGCGGCTGGATGAACTGAAAAGCTACCTGAGCCAGTACGAGAGCGAACTCAGCGATGCCAGACCCACCCTGTGCGTCAACGCTGCGGTGGATGCGCTTGCCGGCCACTACGACTACGAGGCCCGGAAACAGGGCATCCAGATCGAATGGAAGCTGGAACTGCCCAAGCTCCTGCCCCTGCCGGAGGCCGACCTGTGCACCATTCTTGGCAACCTGCTGGAAAATGCGCTCCATGCCAGCCAGAAGCTGCCGCCGGAAGAACGGCAGATCAAGGTGCTGGCCCGGATGCTCAGCCCGGCCATGATGGGCCTGATGGTGGAGAACCGCTATGACGGCGTGCTGAAAAAGCAGGGCGGCGTTCTGCACTCTACCAAGCATGACGGACAGGGCATCGGCCTTGTTTCCGTCGAAACTGCCGTGCACAGGTATCACGGCAATCTAACGGTGGAAACGGGCGGCAACGTTTTCCGGACTAATGTGCTGCTGAACCTGTAAAATATTCCTGCCCCAAGGCACCGGCTTTTTTGCACAAGCCGGTGCCTTTTGATTGCACTTTTCCCGGGAGATCATGATACTTATTTATAAAAGAAAAGGCAGGAGGGGAGCATATGGCAGCAAAAAGCAAAACCGGCTGTTTCTTAAACTTTCCTAAAAAATCTTTATCCGGCCCGGCCCTCCCCCGACGGGAGGGCTTTTTGCTGTCCGCACGACGCATACGGTCAAGTTGAAAAATGAATAAAATTTACACATGGAATGATATGATTTTAGGCTGAATGAGCAAAGAATCGAAAGAAGTCCCATAATCATATTGACATAATGGGTAATAGGGTGTAAACTACGTGCATCGGGTCGAGCAAATCCGAAAATTGAGATCATTCAGGGAGGAAACGGCTATGATGTGTTGTTGCGCAATGTGTTGTTGTACCGCAAACGCTTCCCGGACCGGCCGCCCTGCAGTATGGTATGCCGTGTGAGCATATCCGCATATTCTGTGTGGGAACACGCAGAAGAATCTGTCGCTGACCGCCTGGGAGCTTACTTGAAGAGGGAGCTTCCGGGCGTTTTGTTTTGACCCGCAAATCAGGATACAAGGGAGGAATCCGGCAATGGACTGGAATGCGATCCAGCAATATTTGCCGCTCTACCAGAAAGCCGCTGTGCTTACCGTGCGGCTGGGCGTTGCAGGCATCATTTTTGCCATCATCATTGGCCTTGCCTGCGCAGTGATCCAGTATGATAAGGTGCCCGTTCTGCGGCAGATCGTGGGTGTTTACATCCAGCTGTCCCGCAACACACCGCTGCTGGTGCAGCTGTTCTTCATTTATTATGGCCTGCCCAAGGTGGGCATCCGCACCAATGCCGAGATCTGCGGCATTGCCGGTCTGGCGTTTCTGGGCGGAAGCTACATGGCCGAAGCGTTCCGCAGCGGCCTGGAAGCCATTGAGCCCATCCAGACCGAGAGTGCCTACAGCCTTGGCATGAACCGCTGGCAGACCATGCGCTACATCATTCTGCCGCAGGCCATGTCCACCAGTATGCCGGCTTTCATGGCAAATGTGATCTTCCTGCTCAAGGAGACCAGCGTGTTCAGCGCCATCAGCCTGATGGACCTGATGTTCACGGCAAAGGACCTGATCGGCATGTACTCCAAGACCATCGAATGTCTGTTCCTGCTGGTGGTGTTCTACCTTATCATTCTGCTGCCGGTGTCCATTGTGGGCAGCCTGATCGAAAGGAGGCTGCGCTATGCTGGATTTGGGTCTTGATGTCCTGTTCAAGGGCAAAAACATGGCCCGCCTGCTGGGCGGCCTTGGCGTTGCACTCAAGATCAGTGCCGTCTCGGTGATCATCAGCCTGCCGCTGGGCATCCTGCTGGGCGTGCTCATGACCTCCCGCAACCCCGTTATCAAGGCGATCCTGCGGCTGTATCTGGAGTTCGTCCGCATCATGCCGCAGATGGTGCTGCTGTTCCTCGTTTACTTCGGCACCACCCGTGCCTTTGGGTGGAACCTTTCCGGCGAGACGGCATCCATCATCGTGTTTGTGCTGTGGGGCACCGCAGAAATGAGCGACCTTGTGCGCGGTGCGCTGATCGCCATTCCGAAGCATCAGTATGAGAGCGCCGAGGCCCTTGGCATGAGCCGTGCGCAGACCTACTGGTACATCATCATTCCGCAGACGGTGCGCCGCCTGATCCCGCTGTCCATCAACCTGATTACCCGCATGATCAAGACCACCAGCCTTGTGCTGATGATCGGTGTGGTGGAAGTGATCAAGGTAGCACAGCAGATCATCGAGGCCAACCGCACCGCCAGCCCCAACGCAGCGTTTGGCATTTATCTCACGGTTTTCGTGTTATATTTCTTCGTATGCTGGCCCATCAGTCTGCTGGCATCCTATCTCGAAAAGAAATGGAAGTGACCGTACATGGCAGAACCTATTTTGACTGTTGAACATCTGATCAAGGCCTATGGCGAGACCCCCGTGCTGGATGATATCAGCTTTGCTGTCAAGCCCGGCGAGGTCATCGTGGTGGTCGGCCCTTCGGGCTGCGGCAAAAGCACCCTGCTGCGCTGTCTGAATGGTCTGGAGCCCACCCAGAGCGGCCGGGTGCGGCTGGGCAATGAGACCGTTGCCTACGGCGGTAAAAATCTGACTCAGCTGCGCCAGCGCATCGGCATGGTGTTCCAGAGCTACGAGCTGTTCCCGCACATGACGGTGCTGGACAATGTGCTTCTGGCACCCACCAAGGTGCAGAAGCGCCCCAAAGCGGAAGTGCAGCAGGAGGCCGAAGCTCTGCTGGACCGTGTGGGCCTGCTTGCCAAGAAAAACAGCTACCCGCGGGAGCTTTCCGGCGGCCAGAAGCAGCGCGTTGCCATCGTGCGCGCGCTGTGTATGCACCCGGAGATCCTCCTGTTTGACGAAGTGACCGCTGCCCTTGATCCGGAAATGGTGCGCGAGGTGCTGGACGTTATGCTGGACCTTGCCAAGCAGGGCAAGACCATGATTATCGTCACCCACGAAATGCAGTTTGCCCGCGCCATTGCCAACCGCGTCATCTTTCTGGATGGCGGCAAGATCGTGGAAGAAGCTGCACCGGCCGAGTTCTTTGACCGGCCCAAGACCGAGCGCGCGCAACGCTTCCTGCGCACATTCACGTTTGATGCTGTGAAATGAGTCACAGATCAAGATAAAGGCTGCGGGTGATCCGCAGTCAAATGGGAAAGATTTTGTAAAGGAGTAATCATTATGAAACAGTCTAAGATCTCTCGTCGTTCCTTCCTGCTGGGTCTGGGTGCAGTTTCCGCTGCCGCTGTTCTGACCGCATGCGGCGGCTCTTCTTCTGCTTCTACTGCAACTGCAGCATCCGGCAGCAGCGTGGTCTACCGCACTCTGGATCAGATCAAGGAGTCCGGCACCATCAACATCGGCGTGTTCTCCGATAAGAACCCGTTCGGCTATGTGGACGAGAACGGCGAATATCAGGGCTATGATGTCTACTTTGCACGCCGTCTGGGCGAGGATCTGGGCGTAGAGATCAACTTCGTTTCCACCGAGGCTGCCAACCGCATCGAGTATCTGCAGACCGGCAAGGCGGATGTGATCCTGGCAAACTTCACCGTGACCCCGGAGCGCGCAGAGGAAGTGGACTTTGCTCTTCCTTACATGAACGTGGCTCTGGGTGTCATTTCTCCGGACAGCAACGTTATCACCACTCTGGACAACTGGAACGCTGACGACCAGATGATCGTCATTTCCGGCACCACCGCCGAGACCTACCTGACCAAGGAGTACCCCGACATTCCGCTGCAGAAGTACGATTCCTATGCAACGGCCAAGAATGCACTGGAGAACGGCAACGGCGTGGCATGGGCCAACGATAACACCGAGGTCATTGCATTTGCAAAGCAGAACCCCGGCTACACGGTCGGCATTCCCTCTCTGGGCAGTCAGGACACCATTGCTCCCGCTGTGAGCCAGGGCAACACCACCGTTCTGGATTGGCTGAACGAGGAGATCAAGGCTCTGGGCGAGGAGAACTTCTTCCACAAGGACTATGAGGAGACTCTGGTGGATACCTACGGCCTTGACTATGAGGATGAGCTGGTCGTTGAGGGCGGCGTGACCGGCGGCGCAGATGCCGCATCTAGCGAAGCTGCTTCTTCGGAAGCCGCATCTTCTGAGGCTGCTGCTTCTGAAGTAGCTTCCAGCGCAGCCGCACAGTAAATAAAAACACCGAGCGGGCAGGAGAGGGCTGAACCTTTCCTGCCCGTTTTTGCATTGCACCATCTGCCGGAACATGCTATACTGGAACAAAACAACTCCTGTCCGAAAAAACCTGAAAAAGAGAGGATGTTCCCAATGAAACGTGCCTATACGAACGGGATCCTGCTGGATGGCACCGAGCAGATGCAACCGGCAGCGCACAAGATCCTGCTGACCGAGGATGATAAGATCATTGCCATTGTCGATGAGGGCGTGGATCTGGACGGTTATGAGGTGATCAATCTGCACGGAGGCTATATCATGCCGGGTCTGGTCAATTTGCATGTGCATCTGGCGGGCAACGGCAAGCCCAGCGCAAAGCCGCGGGACAATGCTGCGCTGGTGCGCAAAATTCTGAGCAACGGCCTGACCCGTGCGGTGGCCTACAGGCTGGTATGCAGCTACGCGAAGCTGGAACTGCTGGGTGGTGTGACTACCATCCGCACCGTGGGCGGCATTGCAGATTTTGACACCCGCTGCCGGGACGATGCCGCTGCAGGCAGACTGCTGGCACCGCGCATTCTTGCCGCCAACGAAGGCATTTCGGTGCCCGGGGGACACATGGCAGGCTCGGTGGCGGTGGCAGCCCATAACAATGCCGAAGCACTTGCTCAACTGAGAAAGGCCAGCGGGCAGAAGGTGGATCTTGTCAAGCTGATGATCACCGGCGGCGTGCTGGATGCCACCGAAAAGGGAACCCCCGGCGAGCTGAAGATGAAGCCGGAAATGGTCAAAGCCGTCTGCGACGAGGCCCACAAGCTGGGCTATACCGTGGCGGCACACACCGAGTCGCCAGAAGGCGTAAAGGTGGCGCTGGAAAACGGCGTGGATTCCATTGAGCACGGCGCAAAGATGGACGATGAGACCATCCGGCTTTACAAGGAGCGGGGAGCTTTTGTGTGCACCACTATCTCCCCGGTGCTGCCCTACGCACTGTTTGATACGGCGGTTTCCGGTGCATCGGAAAAGGACCAGTATAACGGCAAGATCGTGTTTGACGGCGTGGTGGAAAGCGCAAAGACCGCCCTTGCCAACGGCATCCCGGTGGCCTTGGGCAACGATGTAGGCTGCCCGTACATCACCCAGTACGATTTCTGGCGGGAGCTGTGCTACTTCCACAAATACTGCGGTGTAAGCAATCAGTTCGCCCTGTACACGGCCACCCTGCGCAATGCTCAGCTGGCCGGAGTAGGAGACGTGACCGGTTCCATTGAGCCGGGCAAGAGCGCAGATTTTATTGTGACAAAGCACAACCCACTGGAAGACCTGTGTGCGCTACAGCATCTGGAACTGGTGGTCTGCCGCGGCCATGTGATTAAAAAGCCGAACCCCAAGCGGAACAAAACGGTGGATGCCCTGCTGGACCCGTACCTCGAATAATACTGAAAAAGCAAGGAGAGACGATCGGTCTTTCCTTGCTTTTTCGTTCACATGCCTGCCATCACGGCCATGATGCTTTGCCAGCTCTTGTTGCGGGCAGCGGGCACAGTGGTGCGGCGGCGTGCGGGTGCAGAGCCGGAAGAGACCGTATTCATGGCGGTCATCGGCACCGACGGATGGAAGAATACGGCTGTATCACCGGCCAGCCACTGGGCGGCAAGGCGGGCTGCCTGCGGGTCGGCCTGCAGGGTGCGGCGCTCGGCACCGGCCAGATGATCCGCCAGCCAGTAGAGGATGGCACCCAGCGGCAGGCTGGGCAGAACATCCTGACTCCAGTAGGTCCAGCGGGCACCGGCCCCTACAAAACTCTCCACGGTAATAACGGCACCGGTGCGGGCGTTCTGCGGGATGCTGCCCTGATAATCGATACCGGCGCACTGGCGAAGCTCGGCGGTGATGCGCTGGGTGCGGGCCATATCCAGCCGGTCTTCCCGGCAGTAGGCGCGGAAATCGGTCTCGTCGATCAGGCCGTCGGCACTGGAAGGAAAGCGGCCTACCAGCTGCCCATCAGCATTGTGGCACAGCTGCCAGCCCTTGCGGAACAGCTGGAAGTTCAGGCAGCGGCGACCCATGGTGGAGTAGCACAGAATGGAGGTGCTCTCACCGGGCAGCTGCTTCAGCTCCAGGCAGGCATCGTTGCCGCAGGTGTCCTGCAGCTTTACCGTTAAAAGCAGCTGCGCACCGGGGTGCTGAGCTGACATAGCGTTGTGCATGGCATCAAAATAACGGTTGGCATCCATGATCGGTTCCCTCCTGAAACTATAACACAGCAGTTCGTTGTATAACGGATGGGCACTGCGCCAAACGACCCGGTGCACAGCAGGCGGCTTACGCAGGAATGTTTTATTGACTGAACATAGTATAGCATACTTCACAACGAAAAACAACTATAAGTTTGCAGAAAAACAAAATATTTCCGCGCATCCTGCAACAGCGACCCGAAACATGGTTGTTGCAAGAGCGAATCAGTTGTGTTCTGCATCAAAAACAGCCCACAGACGGCAAGGCCGAAGCCTCCCATCTGTGGGCTGTTCTGGTAAAATGTGGTTCAATCGCCCAGTTCACGGATCTCGTTCTGGATCAGCCGTCCGGCCGCGCGGGCCAGTTGGTCCATGCCGCGGATACGGGCCATGTTTTTGCCGTAGATCTGTGCAGCGGCACCGGCAGAGCTGTCCTCACCCATGAACACAGCCGACACCCGGATGCCCATGCGCTGCAGCGAGCGCACTTGCGCGGCAGTGTCAGCCACACCGGCAGCGTCCTCATAACCGCAGCCCAGCGGGTTTTCTGCACTGGGCGGGATGCGGCGGCTGTCATTGGGCGAAGCATCCGTCAGCACGATGAGCAGGTGCCGCGGTGCAGGGCCGGGCGCATACTGCAAAAGGTCGCCTGCGGCCCGCAGAGCAAGGCCGTCACGGTTCCAGCCGGAAGCAAAATATCGGTTGATGTTCTGCAGGTTTTTGTCTGCAAAGCCTTTGAGCACCCGCAGTACGGTGTAGCCGCGCAGGCTGCTGAAGCTGGACACCCGCACCGGGATACCGCAGGCCGCAAGGCTCTGGGCCAAAATGGACCCTTGAGCCGCGATCACTTCCTGACAGTGCAGGCGGGAAGCGGATGCGTCCAATAAAAGGTCTACCGTAAAAGAGGGCTGGCTTTCCTCCTCGGCGCATAAAAATACCCGGTCATCGTTCAAAAGTGGTGCGCGCCAGATGCGCCAAGCGTTCAGGTTGCCACTGCGGGCAACACGGGCGTTGGGCTGCTGGTGCACAAGGATGCAGTTGCGGATCTGCTCGGTGAGCCGCAGCACCACACTGCGGTGCAGTTCCCGATTTTTGGCGTAGTAGGCGCGGTTGCGGTCGGCCTGCAGCTCAGCCTGTTCGGCCAGATGCTTTGCTTCCGGTGTGGGAGCCTGCTCCGGGCTGGGCACACCGGCACTGAACCACAAATGGCACCCCAGATGGTCGCCCACGCAAAGCTCCTGCTCAGCCTTGCGCAGCCGTTCCGGCGGGTAGAGAGAGCGACCGAAGCAGCTTTCGATGTAGGCCTTGTCCTGCGCGGCATTCTGCTTCAGGGTGATGTGGGCCCGGCGCTTGTCCACCGCCAGCCCGCCGCCCACAGCATCCACGGAGCTTGAGTGTTCCACGGTCACGCGGTCCGTTTTGATCATCTGGGTGGGCATGGCTTTGGTGGCAAGCTTTGCCAGCAGGCCGTCCAGATGCAGATGCAAAGCTGCTCTCTGGTGCACAGTACCGTCGAACAGGTTGAATTTTGCGTAGATCGATAAAATTTCGGCTTTCAGCTGTTCCGGCTCCGGCACATGCTCCGGGGCCAGCGCGGCGGCAAGGCCGGACTCATAAGGGGTCATCACCGGGTCGGTGCGGCCCAGTACACGCCGCCAGCGTGCAGCCTGCATGGTGTACACCAGCTGATTTTTTGCCATCCACTCCTGACGGGAGAGCTTGTATTGAATCGCAAAGAAATAATCTGCATGGGCATGGCGCAGCGCTTCCAGCACCGGGCGGCGGGGCAGCTCCAGCCGGTAGGCGGCGTTTTCCAGATACAGCCATGTCATGTCGTCCAGCATGGTCTGCCGCAGATCACCGTCCCATGCATCAAAGACGCTGCGGATCAGCGCGTCACCGTAATATTTGTGGATGAGGCCCACGACCGTGTTCATGTAAAAATCGGTAGTGCCGTCGGTATAGCGGGCCAGAAACAACGGCTCAAAGCCATAGGCTCCTGCAGCAGCCCAGACTTGATTGGCCGCACGCCGCTCCTGCGCGGTGTAACTCTGGGCATCCATCAGCCAAAGAGCTTGGCGGCATCCAGCTTGGCCGGAATGCGCGCTGCGATCACATCACGGATCAGGCCCTGCTCGTAGGAGTCAAAGGCCTTGTTGGTGATGCCCATATCCAGTGCCGCGCCTGCCGGGATGCCGCGCCGGATCAGCCGCAGGGCATCCAGCATACCGCGCAGGTCCAGCGCCTTGGTGGAAATTTCCGCACTGTCGCACTTTTTCTGCAGGTCAAGGAACAGCAGTGCAAACTGGCGCACATACTTGGAAGTAAGATCGGGGAACTGCGTCCGCAGCAGCTTTTCCAGATCGTCCTGCGTAATGGTGGGCATCTGGATGACCACGAAACGGGAGGTGAGTGCCTCGTTCAGCTCACGGGTGCCGGCATAACCGTAGTTCATGGTGGCAATAAAGCGGGTCTCCTCCGCCAGCGGGATGCGGTCGTAGCCGGGCACATCGATGGCGCGGCGGAAGTCCAGCACCGCGTGCAGCACGGCCAGCGCTTCGTTTTTGGCCATGTTGATCTCATCCAGCACACCAAAGCCGCCGCACTGGGCGCAACGGTATACCGGGCCGGGCCGGAACACCACCTGACCGTCCGCAAAAGTGTCCATGCCGATGAGGGATGCTGCATCCATGTTCACATGGAAGGAGATGTCCCACGCAGGACGGCCAAAGGCAGCGGCAAGGTTCTCGGCCAGCACGTTTTTGCCGGTGGCTTTTCCGCCTGCCAGCAGCAGGTTTTCGCCGCAGAGCAGCGCCGCCAGCGCCTGCTCCCACACGTCCTTTCCATAATAAGTAAAGGCAGGGGAGGGAATGCGCGGGCGCAGTGCGTCCGGCAGGGCATGGGCAGAGCGGTACTGTTGGACTGCTCCCAGCAGAGCGGGGTCTACCCCTTCCTGCTGCAGGGTTTCAAGGAGATCAGACATTTGTACAAACACCTCGATTTTGCCGGTTGTCTGGCACAAACCGGCTGTTCAGCTTTATCATAGCACAATCGTGGGGATTTGTGTAGGGGGCGGGTGGCGAAAAAATGGCAAAGAGAGGCGGCCCCAAACAGGGACCGCCTCTCTTCATGAAGAAAGAAGAAATGGAAAAACGCTTAAGTTGTGCCGGAAAACCGCGCTGGATCAGTCGTTATCCAGACCTGCCATCTGCTTGACGGCCTTCATGGCGAAGGTCAGGGTGCGGCCCATGGCCACACCAGCCATCAGGCAGGGGTAGTTGTTGGCAAAGAAGCTGCCGGACATATCACCGGTGATATACAGGCCCTCCATGGGCTGGTTGTTGTTGTCCAGCGCCTGACCCTTTTCGTTGATGGCAATGCCCTGCTCGGTGGTCAGCAGAGAGGCACCCAGCCAGCAGCCGTAGAAGGGCGCAGTGCGGATGGCACTCAGGCGGTAAGCGGGCTTGCCGAAATCCTCATCGTTCTGCTTGTCGTACAGCTCATTGTAGCGCTCCACGGTAGCAAGGAAGGTGTCCTTGGCAGCACCGGTAAAGCCCATCTTGTCAGCCAGCTCGTCCAGCGTATCGCACTTGAACAATGCACCGGCCTCAATAGCCTCGTCCATCTTACCCTGAATGTACTTCTCGCCGCCGTTGCGGGTCTGGGCAGAGCAGCCGATGGTGTGGAAACGTTTTGCGTCCTCCAGAATGTTGGCATCGCAGATCTGTGCGTAGACGCGGCCCGGCTGGTGGGCAGCAGCGTAGACGATATCGTTGTAGGGGCAGCTCTCGTTGGCAAAGCGCTCGCCGTTGCGGTTCACCTTCAGGAAGGGCTGGGTACCGGGGTTGTACTGGCGGATCTTGCCGGGGAAGGCCTTGCCGCCAAAGGCGGAGTCGCTGTCCACATAGCCGCCATCCACGCCGGGGGCAACAACGCCGCGGTCAAACAGCATGGGAGCGGCTTCCTTGTCCAGATTGGCACCGGCCCACACAGCAGCGCGGATGCCGTAGCCCTTGTCGGCGGGGGAGTAGGAGCAGGCGGTGGTCACGCTGGTGCCCAGCGGATCCAGCTGCTCCATCATGTAGGGGTTGCCGGGGAAACCGCCGCAGGCCAGCAGCACGCCCTTGTTGGCGTTGTAGCGGATGAAGTGGTCATCCTCGGTGCTCTGGGCGATGACGCCGGTAATGCGGCCCTCGCTGTTCTTTTCCAGCTTGGCCAGACTGGTCTTGAAGTCTACATCGTAGCCCAGCTCCTGAATGTACTGCAGCAGCAGCTCGTTGCGGGCAGCACCGCTGCTGCGGTCGTAGGTGTACTCGATCTCAGGGTACATGAAATCGGTGTTATGCTCGGCGTTCTCTGCGGGCCACTTGGCCTCGTCACCATAGGTGTAGATCATGTTCACGCCGTACTTCTCGGTCATGATCTCGCGTACAAAACCGATCATCTCGGCGGACTCGTTGATCCAGGTCTTGACAACGCGCTGATCGCACTTGCCGGAGGCGTAGCGGGAAATCTCGCTCAGAAGCTTGGCGCGGTCCATCTGGATGCCCTGCTCCTGTGCACCAAAGCCATCGACAGCACCCACCCAGTGGCGGGTGTCCTGCACGTTGGCGTTCTGCTCAACGACACGGAAGTTCAAGCCATTCTTGGCAGCATAGGCGGCAGCAAACATACCGCCGTTGCCTGCACCCACAATGAGGATGTCGGTGTCCACGGTCTCGGTGATGGCAGCCTCGTCGATATCAGGCTCTTTGCCCAGCCAGTCGTTTGCGTCGCCTGTGGGCAGCTGCACGCTGGACACCACGGCCTCACCCTTTGCCTGTGCGTAGCAGCTCTTGGCAGCCTTCATCACGGCATCGGAGGTGATGGTGGAGCCGGAAACGCCGTCGATCTCGGCAGAACCGGCAGCCATCAGCTGCTCACGCAGCTCATCGGCAGCGGCAGCACCGAAGGAAGCGGTCTCGCCGGAGGTGTCCACCACCACATCGGTGACAGCGCTGTCAGAGAAGGTCATGGTGACCTTGACGGTGGAGGAGATGCCCTCGGCGGTGCCCTCGTAGGTGCCGGGGATGTACTGACCGGCAGCACCGGAGGCAGTGGAGCTGGAGGCGGAATTGCAGGCAGCCAGTGCGCCGGCAGTGACACCGCTCATGGCGGCGGCAGCGGCGATCTTCAGAAAGCCTTTGCGGGAGATCTTGTTCATAGGGATGCTCTCTTTCTCTTTTCTCTTCTTGCTTTTCTTCTCATCGCGCAGCAAGGTAAAAACCACTTTGCTGAATCTTTAACAATTGTATCGTAGAGCGGCGCACTTTACAATTCAAATATGTTATATTATAATTTAGAAAATCCTAATGTAAGAAAGCGAGGACGCACAGATGAACCAGAGTGCACTGGAAGGATTTGTGAAGATCGTAGAGATGGACAGCTTTTCGGCAGCGGCAGAGGCGCTGTATCTTTCGCAGTCGGCGCTTTCGCAGCAGATCCGCACGCTGGAGGGGCAGCTGCAGTTTGAACTGTTTCAGCATGTGCCGCGCCGGGTGATCCTTACCCCGGCAGGCCGGGACTTTTACCCCAAGGCAAAGCAGTTGACGGCCTTGTATCAGGAGGCAGTGCGCCATGCCCGTGCGGTACAGCAGCAGGAAAATCCGCCGGAACGGCATCTGATCATTGCATGGAGCCATGAGGCCATGCGGATGTTCGGGTACGACCTGTTTTCCCTGACGAACGAGCTGTGTCTGCAATACACGTCTATTATGATGCAGTGCGCCAGTCGCAGCGAGGTCTGGCGCAGTCTGAAAAAAGGGGACGCGGACCTTTCTTTCCAGCTGGAAAGTGCGGAATTTTACGCGCAGGGGTTCACTTTCATCCCGCTGCTTTATGTGCCGGAGCTGTGCATTCCCATCCACCCGCCCGCCGATATGCCGGTGGGCAGGCTGAGTCTGGAACAGGCGCTGCAATACCGCTGGCTGCCCGTCAAAGAGATGTACCAGACCGTCTACGAGACCAGCCTGCTGCAGGAAGGGCTGGAGCGCGGAGTGAACTTTACGCCGGTGGGCGGCATCCGCAGCGCATCCTATGGGGATCCGGCGCTCAAGATGGTTCCTGCAGTCTATTACCGCAGACCGGATCTCAGCTTTGCGCGGGTGCTGGACTGGGGCAGGGGACACCGGTTCGGCATCGTGCTGGGGCAAAAACGCGAGGACCCGTGGGTGATGGCCTATGTCCGCGCGGTGCAGCAGCTGCTGCCGTCCCTCTCGGAAAAGCTGTTCGGCCTGAAGCTGGAAGCGGTGGAGGAATAAAGAAAAAAGAAAACCCTCTCAGGCGCATTCGCGCCAGCTCTCCCGAAGGGAGAGCTCTATTGCAGCTGACCGGTAACTGCTGAAAAGCTCCCCCTCTCGGGGGAGCTGGCATCGCGTAGCGATGACTGAGAGGGTAAACAAATAGCACCTGCTGCCTTCGGAAAGGAAGGCGGCAGGTGCTATTTTTGTGCTTATACTGCGATGACGGGCAGCTTACTCCACCACGTCCTCGAACTGGCTGTTGTACAGGTCGGCGTAGAAGCCGCCTGCTTCGATCAGCTGGTCGTGGGTGCCCTGCTCCACAATGTCGCCGTCACGCATCACAAGGATGAGGTCGGCATCCCGGATGGTGGAAAGACGGTGGGCGATGACAAAGCTGGTGCGGCCCTCCATCAGGCGGTCCATGGCGGTCTGGATGCGCTGCTCGGTGCGGGTATCCACGCTGCTGGTGGCCTCGTCCAAAATCAGGATGCGGTTATCTGCCAGAATGGTGCGGGCGATGGTGAGCAGCTGCTTCTGGCCCTGACTTACGTTGGAAGCGTCCTCGTTCAGCTCCATCTGGTAGCCGCCGGGCAGGGTGCGGATGAAGTGGTCGGCGTTGGCAGCCTTGGCGGCGGCGATCACTTCTTCGTCGGTAGCATCCAGACGGCCATAGCGGATGTTCTCCATGATGGTGCCCTTGAACAGCCATGTGTCCTGCAGCACCATGCCGAAGCCCTCGCGCAGAGCGCTGCGGTCAAAGTCACGCACATCGTGGCTGTTCAGGGTGATGGAACCGGAATCCACATCATAGAAGCGCATGAGCAGCTTGACCATGGTGGTCTTGCCTGCGCCGGTGGGGCCGACGATGGCCACCTTCTGGCCGGGCTTGACCTCACAGCTGAAATCGTGGATGACGGTCTTGTCCGGGGTGTAGCCGAAGCGGACATGACTGAATGTCACCTGACCGTTGATGCAGCCAGGGTCGGCCCGGCGGGCCGGGTCTGCCTGCTGATCCTCTTCCGGCTCGTTCAGAAACTCGAACACCCGTTCAGCGGCAGCGGCCATGCTCTGCAGCATGTTGGACACCTGAGAAAGCTGCTGGATGGGCTGGGTGAAGTTCTTGACGTACTGGATGAAGGCCTGAATGTCACCGATGGTAATGGTGCCGTTTGCCGCAAAAATGCTGCCCACGATGGCCACTGCCACGTAGCCCAGATTGCCCACAAAGTTCATAATGGGCATCATCAGGCCGGAGAGAAACTGGCTCTTCCATGCGGATTCGTACAGCTTATCGTTGGCGGCGTTGAAGTCGTTCAGCACCACGGCCTCGCGGTTGAAGGCTTTGACCACGTTGTGGCCGGAGTAGACTTCTTCCACCTGACCGTTCACAACGCCCAGAATGGCCTGCTGTGCCTTGAAGTATTTCTGGCTGAACCGAACTACGATGAGCACCAGCACCAGCGAGACGGGCAGGATCAGCAGGGCGATCAGGGTCATCTTCGGGCTGATGGACAGCATCATGACCAGCACGCCGATCATGGTGGTCACACTGGTGATGAGCTGGGTGATGCTCTGGTTCAGGCTCTGGCCCAGCGTGTCCACATCGTTGGTGATGCGGGACAGCACCTCGCCCACGGTGCGCTTTTCAAAGTAGGCAAGGGGCAGGCGGTTGATCTTTTCGCTGATCTGACGGCGGAAGTCGTAGCAGACTTTCTGGGAAAGGCCGGTCATGAGCCAGCCCTGAATAAAGCTGAATGCGCTGCTCAGCAGGTACATGCCCAGCAAAAACAGCAGGATGCGGCCGATATACACAAAGTCGATGCTGCCGGTGCCGCGCAGCTTGGCGATCCAGCCGGTGGCAAGAGCCGTGGTGGCCTTTGCCAGCACCTTGGGGCCTGCAATGTTGAAGATGGTAGAAAGAATGGCAAATACAATGGCGGTAACGAGCGAAAGGCGGTAGCGGCCAAGGGTGCGCACAAGCTGCAGCAGGGTGCCCTTGAAGTCCTTGGCGCGTTCGGTCGTCATGCGTCCGGGTCTTGGCATATCACTCACCCTCCTTTTCGGTATTCAGAGATTTGAGGTCCAGCTCCTTCTGGCTCAGCTGGCTGCGGGCGATCTCCTGATACTCCGGGCAGGAAGCCATCAGCTGGGCATGGGTGCCCTTGCCCACCAGACGGCCTTCGTCCAGCACCAGGATCTGGTTTGCGTGCAGCACAGTGGAGATGCGCTGTGCCACAATGATAACGGTAGCGTTATCGGTCTGGGCTTTCAGTGCACGGCGCAGGGCAACATCGGTCTTAAAGTCGAGGGCAGAAAAGCTGTCGTCGAACAGATAAATTTTGGGGTCCTTGGCAATGGCGCGTGCAATGGAAAGGCGCTGCTTCTGGCCGCCGGACACATTGGAGCCGCCCTGTGCAATGGGGCTTTGGTAGCCCTCGGGCTTTGCGTCGATGAACTCGGTGGCCTGCGCAATGGCGGCAGCCTTTTTCACATCGGCATCGGTGATGTGCTCCCCGCCGAACTTCAGGTTCGAGTCGATGGTGCCGCTGAACAGCACGCCCTTCTGGGGCACATAGCCCAGCAGGTCGTGCAGCTGTGCCTGCGGCATATTGCGCACATCGATGCCGTCCACGGTCACGCTGCCGCCGGTGACATCATAAAAGCGGGGGATGAGGTTGAGCAGGGTGGATTTGCCGCAGCCGGTAGAGCCGATGATGGCGGTGGTCTCGCCGGGCTTTGCGGTAAAGCTGATGTGCTCCAGCGCATCGCTGTCCGCACCCGGGAAGCGGAAGCTCACATCGTGGAACTCTACCTCACCCTGCCAGTTTTCGTGCTCCTGCGCGGGCTTTGCAGCAGCTTCGTCCGGGTCGTTGATGGTGGCCCTGGTGCGGATCACCTCGTCGATGCGCTCCGCAGCCACACCGGCGCGGGGCAGCATGACGGCCACCATGGCCAGCATCAGGAAGGACATGACGATCTGCATGGTGTAGGTGATGAATGCGATCATCTCGCCCACCTGCATGGTGCCGTTGTCCATGGCCTTGCCGCCGAACCAAACGATCAGCAGGCTGGTGCCGTTCATGATGAGGGTCATAAAGGGCATCATGGCAACCATGGCACGGTTGGTGAACAGCTGGGTGCTCATCAGGTCTTTGTTGGCCTTGTCGAAGCGCTCCTCCTCAAACTTTTCACGGCTGAAGGCACGCACCGGCATGATGCCGGTCAGAATCTCGCGGCTGACGAGGTTCAACCGGTCCACCAGCTTCTGCATGATCTTGAACTTGGGCATGGCCACACTCATCAGGAAGAGGATGAGCAACAGCAGAACGGCCACATCCAGCACGATGATCCAGGAAAGGCCGGTGCTGCTGTTCAGCACATGCAGCACGCCGCCAATGCCCAGAATGGGCGCATAGGCCACCATGCGCAGCAGCATGACGCAGACGAACTGCACCTGCTGGATGTCGTTGGTGGTGCGGGTGATGAGAGATGCGGTGGAAAAATTCTCGATCTCTGCATTGGAGAACCCGATGACGCTGGCAAAGGTCTCACGGCGCAGGTCGCGGCCAATGGCGGCGGACACACGGGAGGCGAGGAAGCCCACCGCAATGGACACAGCCACCATCAGCAAAGTCAGGCCCAGCATCTGGCCGCCTACGCGGTAAAGGTAGCGCATCTGCACATCGTGGGCAATGCCCTGTGCCTCGTATTCCAGCTGCACCAGCAGCATGGACTGGCTTTTGAGGTTCTCCATCAGGGTATCATCCAGACTGGCAAAAGCACCGGCCAGCTGCTGCTGGACAGCTTCGCGGGTGAAGCCGGGCATCTGGCTCATAGCGGCAAACTGGGCGCATACGGTGTCCAGATCTTCGGCAGTGGGGGTGACGGTCTCGCTATCCGTGGTGGTGCTCTCAGAGGATGCCGCCTGCATGTCAGCAAGGCCGGTCATGCCCATGGTGTCCTGCCCGGCGGGGGCGTTCGCTGCCTGCGCGGCGGCCATATACAGCACGATGTCCGGCGTGGTGACGGCATCCTCCAGCGCGGCGCGCTCGTTGTCGGTCAGGTCGGTGCGCAGCTTCAGCACGCCGTCGTCCTGAAGATAATACCCGTAGGCGTTCTGGAGCGCATCGGCGTCCTCTTCGCTCATCAAAAGCGTGAGGGTGTCCAGCGTGCTCTGGCGTATCGTTTCCGGCAGGGGGCTTTCAATGCCGCCCTGCTGGATGCCGGTGTCCACGATCCTGCTGGTGTAGTCCGGCAGCGAAAGATCGCAGTACGCCTGCACGAACAGCAGCGCGAACACCACAAGACAGACGGCCCAATGCCGGGCCAGCTGCTTGAAAATTTTCGTCATAGTTCGGTTCTCCCTTCGTTGTTTTTTGCTTCACGGGAAGCGTTTTCCGCAAGGATGGCGTCCATCAGTGCGCCGCGCAAAGTATTCATCTGCTGCACCTGCTCCGGTGTCAGCCGGGCCATCACGCAGGCAAAATAATCGCTGAGGGCGTCTTCACACCGGGCACAGGCGGCATAGCCCTCCGGCGTGATGCGCACCAGCGTTTTGCGCCGGTCAGCCGGGTCCGCTTCGCGCAGAACAAGGCCGTCCTGTTCCAGCTGGCGCAGGCTGCGGCTGATGGCCGGCAGCGGCTGGTGTGCCTCCCGGGCAAAATCGGAAACATACACCGCTCCGTTCTGCCCATGGGTACTGATCGTGTGAGCCAGACCCTCCAGCATGGGAAAGTGGCACTTGGGACAGCCCCGCAGAGCCGCCTTCATGCCGGCCCGGGACGCCTTGCTCAGCCGTCCAAAAAAATGGCACAGACCATGAAAGCTCGCGGCGGCTTCGGTCTCGTTCAACATTCTATCCCTCCTCATTGCAAAATGCTTAACAGCTGTTAACTATTAACGCCTGACAATAATATTCCTCCCGCACCCAGAATGCAAGGGCAGTTTAGGATAATTTTAAAAAAGTTCACAAAAAGGGGAGAACGGCAGAAAGCCTGAACCGCCCGGCAGCTGCATAAATAGAATAAGAAACGTTTCTGCGGGAGGGGCGGCGGCAGTGGAACAGAACCTGACAAGAATTTTTACACTTTTTGGCGGCTTGGCACTGTTTTTATACGGCATGGATGCGCTCAGCCACAGTCTGGAAACAGCGGCAGGCAGCCGCCTGAAAAGCCTGCTGGCCGCTGTGACCGGCAGCCCGGTGCGGGGCGTGCTGGCGGGGGCTGCGGTCACGGCGGTGCTGCAAAGCAGCTCGGCAGTCACGGTGATGGTGCTGGGCTTTGTAAGTGCGGGCCTGCTGACCCTGCGGCAGGCGGTCCCGGTGATCTTTGGCTGCAACATCGGAACCACCGTTACCGCACAGCTGCTGGCCTTCCGGCTGGAAGATGTGCGCGGCCTTGTGCTGCTGGCCGGGCTGCTGCTCTGCTTTGCCTGTGCAGGGCAGAAGGGCCGGGCCATTGGCCGGGCGGTGTTCGCCTTTGGCCTGCTGTTCGAGGGCATTGCCGATATGGGCACTGCTATGGAACCGCTGGCGCAAAGCCCGGTGTTTGTGCACTGGCTGGGTCGGGTGCGGCAGCACCCATGGCTGGGGCTGCTGGCGGGGCTTGGCATGACCCTGACAGTGCAGAGCAGCTCGGCTACCATTGCCTTGCTGCAGAACTTTGCAGCCCGCCCCGGGCTGGACGGCAGCAGTCTGTTGGGTCTTGCGGGTGCGCTGCCGGTGCTGCTGGGCGATAACATCGGCACCACCATCACGGCAGTGCTGGCATCCTTGAGCGCAAGCCGGGACGCAAAGCGGGTGGCTGCGGCCCATGCAGTGTTCAATCTGACCGGCGCGGCGGTGTTCTGCGCCGGTCTGCCGTTGTATGTGCGGCTGACGGCTGCACTTTCGCCCAAAGGGCCGGAGCTTGCCGTGATCGCCCGGCAGATCGCTCATGCGCACACCTTGTTCAATGTGGTGTGCACGCTGGTGTGGCTGCCGCTGACCCCGCTGATGGTGCGGTTTGTGTGCCGCCTTGTGCCGGACCGGGCAGTGCGGTAAGTTTTTACTGGACAAACATACCAATTGCGCATATACTGAAAGAAATGAAACCTACTGCGGAACAAAAAGGAAACATTGCTATGCGACAGAAAATCGGAAGAGTGTGTATGGTGCTGGGCGCGCTGCTGATCCTTGCGGCAGCAGCCCTGCTGGCCTATAACAAGTGGGATGCATCCCGTGCAGACAAGGCCTCGCAGGAGGTGCTGGGCGAGCTGGAGCAGACCCTGAACGCTGCCATTGAGGAAAAAGCAAAATCGGATACCGTGGCGCTGCAGCCGGAGCTGGACCCCACGCAGGAAATGACCGTGACTGAACTGAACGGCTGGGATTACATCGGCTATCTGTCCATTCCGTCCATCGGGCTGGAACTGCCGGTGATGAGCCAGTGGAGCTATGCGGGCCTGAAAATCGCACCGGGCCGTTACTCCGGTTCCACCTATGCGGATAACATGGTGGTCTGCGCCCACAACTATGCAAAGCATTTCAGCCCCATCAAGTGGTTGACCGAGGGCGCGCAGGTCTATTTTACGGATATGGACGGTATGCGCTGGACCTACGAGGTCTCTTATGTAGAAAACCTGCAGCCCACGCAAATTGAGGAAATGACCGAAAAGACGGAGGAGTCTGATGAATGGGATCTGACCCTCTTTACCTGCACCACCGGCGGCAGCGCCCGGTGCGCTGTGCGGTGCGTGCGGACGGGCTACCCGGCGCTCACAACGGAGACCGCAGAATAAGATTAAGATGCAAAAAATCCCCTGTGCCAGCGCACAGGGGATTTTTCATATCCGGTATTCAGTGGGCGGTGCCCACCTTCACAGGGGATTACTTGCTCTGAATGTACTCGTCAATGGCCTTTGCAGCAGCCTTGCCTGCGCCCATGGCCTTGATGACGGTGGCTGCGCCGGTCACGGCATCGCCGCCGGCGTACACACCATCGCGGCTGGTCTTGCCGTCGTCGCCGTCGGTAACGATGCAGCCGTGCTTGTTGGTTTCCAGACCCGGGGTGGTGGAGCGGATCAGCGGGTTGGGGCTGGTGCCCAGACTCATAATGACCGTGTCCACATCCAGCTCGAACTCGCTGCCCTTCTTTTCGATGGGGCGGCGGCGGCCGGAAGCATCCGGCTCGCCCAGCTCCATCTCAATGCAGGTGATGGACTTGACAAAGCCCTCGTCGTTGGCGTGGATCTCCACAGGGTTGCACAGGGTCTTGAAGATGATGCCCTCTTCCTCGGCGTGCTCCACCTCTTCCTTACGGGCGGGCAGCTCAGCCATGCCGCGGCGGTAGACGATGTACACGGTCTCGGCACCCAGACGCAGGGCGCTGCGGGCAGCGTCCATAGCCACGTTGCCGCCGCCCACAACGGCGACCTTTTTGCCGGTGCGGATGGGGGTCTTGCTGGTGGGCAGATAAGCCTTCATCAGGTTGGAGCGGGTCAGGAACTCGTTGGCAGAGTAGACGCCCTTCAGGCTCTCGCCGGGGATGCCCATGAAGCGGGGCAGACCGGCACCGGAGCCTACAAACACGGCCTCGTAGCCGTACTCGCCCATCAGCTCGTCGATGGTCAGCACCTTGCCAATGACCATATTGCACTCAAAATCAACGCCCATCTTCTTCAGGCCGTCGATCTCCTGCTGCACGATGGCCTTGGGCAGACGGAACTCAGGGATGCCGTACATCAGCACGCCGCCGGCCACATGCAGGGCCTCGTAAACGGTGACCTTGTAGCCAAGCTTTGCCAGATCGCCTGCGGCGGTCAGGCCGGCAGGGCCTGCGCCGATGATGGCCACCTTGTGGCCGTTCCATTCGGGCACGATGGGGGCGGTGTGCACATTCTCACGGTGCCAGTCGGCAACAAAGCGCTCCAGGCGGCCGATGCCCACCGGCTCGTTCTTGATGCCGCGGGTGCACTTGCCCTCGCACTGGCTCTCCTGCGGGCATACACGGCCGCAGACAGCGGGCAGGGAAGAGGAGCGGTTGATCACCTGATAAGCGGCTTCAAAGTCGCCCTCGGCCACATGGCCGATGAACTCGGGGATATCGATGCCCACAGGGCAGCCGGTCTGGCAGGGTTTGTTCTTGCAGTGCACGCAGCGCTTTGCTTCGTTCACGGCCATTTCTTCGGTGTAGCCAAGTGCAACTTCCTTAAAGTTCTTGTTGCGAACATTGGGGTCCTGCGTGGGCATGGGGCACTTCTTCGGGTCCATATTGAAAGCCATCTTATTTTACCTCCTGATTGAGCAGATTGCATGCCGCTTCACGAGCGTGTGCCTCAAACGGGCGGTACATGGTGCCGCGGGCCATTGCCTCATCAAAATCCACCAGATCGCCGTCAAAGTCGGGGCCGTCCACGCAGGCGAACTTGGTCTCGCCGCCAACGGTCAGGCGGCAGCCGCCGCACATGCCGGTGCCGTCGATCATGATGGGGTTCATGGAAACGATGCTCTTCAGGCCATGCTTCTGGCAGGTCTTGACCACGAACTTCATCATGATCAGCGGGCCAATGGTGATGACCAGATCGTACTGGTTGCCGGCGGCCACCAGCTCGTCCAGTGCAGCGGTAACAACACCCTTGGTGCCATAGCTGCCGTCGTCGGTCATAATGCGCAGCTCATCGCTGCAGGCTTTGAACTCGTCCTCAAGGATCAGCAGGTCCTTATTGCGGAAGCCCACCACGCTGTGCACCACACAGCCCTGCTCGTGCAGCTCACGGGCAATGGGCAGAGCGATGGCGCAGCCTACGCCGCCGCCCACGACACATACCTTCTTCAGGCCTTCCACCTCGGTGGCGCGGCCCAGCGGGCCTACAAAGTCGTGGACACTCTGGCCCACCTGCAGGCTGTTCAGCTCCATCGTGGTACCGCCCACGATCTGGAAAATGATATCCACAGTGCCCTTTTCGCGGTCGTAACCGGCCACGGTCAGGGGGATGCGCTCGCTGTCCTCAAACGGGCGCACAATGATAAACTGGCCCGGCTTTGCCTTTTTGGCGATCAGCGGGGCTTCAATGACCATCTTCGTCACGGTGGGATTCAGCGCGACTTTTTCAGTGATCTTATACATTGTGTTTGCTCCTTTATGCTGGCTTTTCCTATTTCTGCGCACGAAAACGCGCCTGTATGCCCTCGGCGGCATAACAGACGCAGCTTTTACAGGCGACAAAATGACACGTTCCATTATAACGGTTTACAAAAGGGAAAGCAAATCAATTTTCTTCGTGTATGTTATGACAGACTTGAATAATGACACAGGTGAAGCCCGCAAAAGTGAAGATTTTTGAATACAGACAGGCGGGTTTCCAACTTTTTTGCAGAAAATGCAAATTTGTGGTTGACAATTGCCGGGCGGTACGGTATAATAATCAGCGTCGCCGGTAAACAGTCCGGCACAAACACATGGAATGTGCGGCCGTAGCTCATCTGGTAGAGCGCCACCTTGCCAAGGTGGAGGTAGCGAGTTCGAGCCTCGTCGGCCGCTCCATTTTGTGGAAGTTTAGCTCAGCTGGGAGAGCATCTGCCTTACAAGCAGAGGGTCAGCGGTTCGAGCCCGTTAACTTCCACCATTTGGCCCGGTAGCTCAGTTGGTTAGAGCACCAGCCTGTCACGCTGGGGGTCGTCGGTTCGAGCCCGATCCGGGTCGCTTCGTCGGAATGTCAGTCGTTTGTCTGGCAGTCTTACAAGTAAGACCGCCGTAACAAACTCTGAAATTCCTCCTCTTCCCCACAAAATTTTGTTTCGCAAATTTTTGCGGGGGCCCCGCTTGAAATACGAGTGGGAGGGTGCAGGGATAATTGCACCGCTTATGCCTCTGTAGCTCAGTCGGTAGAGCAGGGGACTGAAAATCCCCGTGTCATTGGTTCGATTCCGATCGGAGGCACCAGTCAAGGAAACCCAGCAGGGTTTCCAATATGCGGCCGTAGCTCATCTGGTAGAGCGCCACCTTGCCAAGGTGGAGGTAGCGAGTTCGAGCCTCGTCGGCCGCTCCAATACGAAGCCATCGTTGATGCAGAAATGCAAAAACGATGGCTTTTTTGTTGTTTCCCGTTACGGCTCCTTCCTGTGAAAAAAGAAAAGCCGGAAAATCCGCAGATTTTTCGGCTTTTGCAAATATGAAAATAATGATTCCGCTGATATTGTCGGAGCGCGATCCGTGCGCGGAGACAATTTTAAATCGTTTCTTACAGGATCACATTTTTAATGAGCAGCGAGATGCTGCCGTCGTCGCTGTGCAGAAATTCCACCTCGTTGTCCGAGTTGAGCAGTTCGGTGGGGATCTTCACCTCAATGCCGTTGGCGGTGTGGATGCTGCGGCTCTCCATGCGGCGGATGCGCGCAGGGGTCACGGTCACGGGCTGCTCAGGCGCTTCCAGCACATCACTCTTTTCCACATAATCATCAAAGGGCACGGCGGCAAGGGGATATTCCTCTTCCAACTGCTGACGCACCTGCTGGATGGATACCTGATTGTCGTTGTCTGCGGCCTGATTGGCGATCAGCATCGCGACCTGAGCCTCTACGTGGGGCTGATCTGCGTAGTTTTCCTGCACGGCCTGAACAGCGGCTTCCTGAATGGCCTGCAGCTTTTTCTTTTCCGGCTGGGCGGTGGTGTACTGGAACACTACCGTGGAAAGGTAAAAATCCTTGTGGCCGTCGATGTCGAACTTTTTTTCCAGCAGCTTCATGGAGTAGTCGGTCAGATTGACAAGGGAACCTTCCTCCACCTTGCCGCTCTGGCTGGGCAGGCAGGCCCGCTGCTGGATGATGGAGTTCACCGGGGCACCCTCCACATTCTCGGTGTAGTGGGTGTAGCCGTTTTTGTAGTTCAGCTTCAGAATGCCCAGCCACGGCTCACCATCGCGGGTAAAATCCACCACGGCAAGGTCTGCCCCCGGAATGGTGGTGTGCGCGTGCATGTAGTCGAACAGAACGCCCGCGATGCGGCAGGAGAGGTCCACAAAATCGTGGTTGTGCTCCAGCTCGTTTTTAAAGGCGGAATCCGGCAGCGGGCGGCACTGGCGGATATCGTCGCTGGCAAGCAGCTTTTCGATGTGGTACTGGAAATAGGCGGTCTTTTCGGCGGTCATTTCCATGCCGCTGCCGCTGAGTACAGGCGCATCCATGGTGGTGTCCAGCACGTGCAGAATGGCCTGATGAATGATGATCTCCATGGGAGTTACCTCGTTTTTATAAGAATCTCTTTGGCATACAGTATAGCACAGCCCGGCCCAAAAGGCGAGAGCACATCTTGTAAACCGCCTGCAGGAATGCTACAATAAGGGCAGAAAACCACGCAGGAAAGGGGACAAAAACCATGGAATTCCGTGATAAGCCAATGGAAAACCTCATCCGCCTTCAGGAAAAGGACATCTGCAAAAATGCCCGCGCGCTGCTGCTGGACGGTGAGAGCATCGTGGGTGCCTACAAGACGGTGCGCGATCAGGTGATCTTTACCACCCACCGCATCATCATGGTGGATATGCAGGGCGTTACCGGAACCCGGCAGCAGATCTTTGTGCTGCCGTACCGCAAGGTGCTGCACTTCGGGATCCAGACGGCAGGCTTTGGCGACCCGATGCAGGCATCGCAGCTGACCGTCTGCTTTGCGGACGCACACGAGGCAAAGTTCGGCTTTATCGGCCAACAGGAACTGTTTGCGGTCGCCAACGCCATCAGCCGGTGCATCCTGTAAATAACTCCTTTAAAACAGCAGGCTCCCCGCCCGAGACCGGACGGGGAGCCTTTTGCTGTATATGAAATAGGAGAATGGCAGAATTAGCAGCAGCTTGTTTTGCGCACCAGCTGTTCGTGCATGAATACCATGAGCACCAGCAGTGCCAGCAGGTAAAAAGGGAACAGTGCCGGAGTGATGTTGTTTGCCAGCAGGCCGAACAGCGGCGGCATGGCCAGATTGCCCAAATAGGCGCTTGCCATCTGGATGCCGATGACCGCCTGCGATCTGTCCGCACCGAAGTGTTCCGGCGTGGAGTGGATGATGCTGGGATAGATGGGCGCACAGCCCAGCCCTACCAGAACAAGACCGCTCAGGGCAAGGATCTGCGGCCCGGGCAGCAGCAGAGCCAGCACCCCTGCGGCCAGAATGCACTGACCCATGCGGATCATCTGCGTATCGTTGAATTTCAGGGTCAAAAAGCCGCAGGCGGCGCGCCCGGCAGTGATGCCGATGTAGAACAGGCTGGCAAAGCTGGCGGCAGTGCCGGCGGCAACGCCTTTCGTCAGTGTGAGGTAGCTGCTGGCCCATAGACCGGCCGTGGTCTCCAATGCACAGTAGCAGAAGAAGCACAGCATCACCTCTCTGGCACCCGGCAGACGGAATACCTGTCCAAGGCTCAACGCCTGCGTCGAAGCAGTTTCGGTGTCGGTGCCTGCAGTACGGCTCTGCCATAGCGGCAAACTGAAAAAGAGCACTGCGCTCAGCAGGATCTGGAACAGGGCAATGTACCGGTAGCCGGATGTCCACGGCCCGCCGCCTGCCAGCACCCGGCCCATGACCATGGGGCTGATCATGGTGCCGATGCCCCACATGCAGTGCAGCCAGCTCATATGGCGGCTTTTATAATGTAAGGCAACATAGTTGTTCAGGGCCGCGTCCACGCTGCCTGCACCCAGCCCATAGGGCACGGCCCACAGGCACAGCATCCAGAACTGTGTGGAGACCGAAAAGCCGAACAGCGCGGCAGCTGTCATGGCCACACTGAGGACGGTCACTTTTCCAGTGCCCAGCGCACGGGTGAGCCGGTCGCTGTTCAGGCTGGAAACAATGGTGCCAAAGGAGATGATCATGGAGATCAGCCCCGCATAGGACACCGGCACACCGAGCACCGGATACATGGAGGGCCACGCCGACCCCAGCAGGGAATCCGGCAGGCCCAGACTGATGAACGAGATGTAAATGATCGGAAGCAGAAGCTGTACCATAAATCTTGAGTTCCTCCGGGAAGCGTGTTATACTTGCAATGCATCTTATACTTTGCTGATGTAATAATATCACACATCGGAGCGGAATATTAGGATAAAAACGCCCGATTGATACAACAAAACCGGCGCGGATGCGGATGTGCACCTTGAACGAAAGGAGATGTCTGATCGTGGCATTTCAGACCAGCTGTGCAGCAGCGGGCGGGCTCAACTGCCTGCCGGATGTTGTGGCGGATGACGAGGGCAGGGAACTGGTGCAGCACGGCAGCGCACTGTTTCCGATTGCCTGCTATGAAGAGGACCTCAAAAGCTACTCGGTAGCATGGCATTGGCATGAAGAGTTTGAATACATCCTTGCCGTAAAAGGCCCGCTGGCGGTGGACGTGAGCAAAGCCCGGCTGGTTTTGCAGACCGGGCAGGGCGTGTTTGTCAATTCCGGAGTGTTCCATGCGGTGGAGCAGGCTGAGACCGGGGATGCCCTGCTGCATTCCGGGGTATTCCATCCGCGCCTGATCGGCGGCATGGATACCATCTTCTGGCAAAAGCTCGTACACCCGCTGCTTCAGCCGGGAGCACCGGCGTTCTTTCTGCTGGACGAGGCAGACGACGGGCAGAAGGCCGTGCTCTGCCATTTGCGGGAAGTCTGGGACGCAGTGGCCCAAGAGGTCTTTGACTATGAGAATCAGGCGCGGTACCATCTTTCGGCGGCGGTGCATCTGCTGGGAATGCAGTGCGAGGGTGGAAAAACAAAGGTCTCTCAGCAGGAGCAGATCGCGGCCCAGCGCATGAAACAGATGCTGCGTTTTGTGGAAGAGCATTATGCTGAGGAACTGAACGTGGAGCGCATTTCCGACTGCGTGGCCCTAAGTGAGAGCGCCTGCCTGCGCAGCTTCCGGCAGCTGCTGGGGATCACACCCATCCAGTATGTCAAGCAGTACCGCATTGAAAAGGCCGCCGAGCTGCTGCTTTCCACCAGCATGAAGATCGGCGAGATCGGTGCCGACTGCGGCTTTTCGGATACCAGCTACTTTACAAAGACCTTCCGGGAGATCAAGCACTGCACGCCCAGAGAGTACCGTCAGAAGTTTGCAGGAAGAGAGCAGTCTCTTTCAAGGCGGGACGGCGGCAGGGCCAGTGCACCGGCTGAAACAGCGTTATAAAAAGGAGAATCGGAAACAATGCAGCGTAGTTTGACCAAAGGCCCCATCACCGGCAGCATTTTGCTGTTTGCTCTGCCGCTGATGCTGGGCAATCTGCTGCAGCAGATGTACAACATTGCGGATACATGGGTAGTGGGCCGCTTTCTCGGCGCAGACGCGCTGGCGGCAGTGGGCTCGTCCTATACCCTCATGACCTTCCTCACCTCTATTTTGCTGGGCCTGTGTATGGGCAGTGGCGCGGCCATTTCCATGCAGTATGGCAGCGGTGAGCAGGACCGGATGCGGCAGAGCGTGTTCCTCTCGTTCACGCTCATTGCAGGCATCTCGCTGGTGCTGAACGTGCTGGTGTATCTGGGACTGGACGGGATCCTGTGGGTGCTGCGGGTGCCGGAGGAGCTGCGCCCCCTGATGAAGGAATACCTGCTCATCATCTTTTTGGGCATTACGGCTACTTTTTTGTATAACTACTTTGCAAACCTGCTGCGCGCCATTGGCAACTCGGTGGTGCCGCTGCTGTTTCTGGCTGTTTCGGCGGTGCTGAACGTCGTTCTGGACCTTATGTGCGTGCTGGTGCTGAACTGGGGAGTGAAGGGCGCGGCGGGCGCAACAGTGTTCTCGCAGTTCGTGTCCGGCATTGGCATCGGGTTGTACACTCTCAAAAAATTCCCGCAATTGTGCCCCAAAAAGGCCGACTGCCGCTGGGACAAAAAGAATCTGGATATTATCCTCAATTTGTCCGTCATGACCAGTGTGCAGCAGTCCATCATGAACTTTGGCATCCTGATGGTGCAGGGTCTTGTGAACAGCTTTGGCACCGTGATCATGGCGGCGTTTGCGGCGGCAGTCAAGATCGATTCCTTCGCCTACATGCCGGTGCAGGACTTCGGCAATGCGTTTTCCACCTATGTGGCCCAGAACTACGGCGCGGGCCAGACCGACCGCATCAAAAAGGGCATCCGAAGTGCGGGCCTGTGCAGTGCAGTGTTCTGCGTGTGCATCAGCGTGCTGGTGTGCGCCTTTGCGGCTCCGCTCATGAGCATCTTCATCGACCCGGGCGAGGGGGCTATTATTGCCGCCAGTGTGCACTACCTGCGCATTGAGGGCGCGTGCTACATTGGCATCGGCATTCTGTTTTTGCTGTACGGCTATTACCGCGCCGTCAACCAGCCGCAGATGTCGGTGGTGCTCACCATTGCATCGCTGGGCACCCGCGTGGCGCTGGCCTATCTGCTTTCGGCCACGCCGCTGGGCGTTACCGGCATCTGGCTCAGCGTGCCCATCGGCTGGGCGCTGGCAGATGCCATTGGCATTGGGTACTATTTAAAAAAGAAGCGGTAAAAAAGCAAATAGCACAAAAACAGAAACCCGGAACCTTCTTGAGCCGCTTGGCTCGGAACAGGTTCCGGGTTCCTACTTTTGCACGATGCTAGCGCATTTTTATTTTGCAACAGCCCCTTTTTTGTTCTGTGAGAAAGCAGGCATCAGCCTGCAGCGTCCAGAACGACCTTTTTATGATTGAAGTATTCCGCCAGAGCTTCGTTCTGCCAGTATTCACCGTCATCTTCGGATGCGGCAAGAAGATCATCCTCAAACGGCGGGCAGGGCGGCAGAAGCCCCGGAAGAACACAGACATCAGAAGGTGTCAGAAGAAGCTCCAGACGTTCCTGATAAGCCTGTTCATGCCGGTCTGCAGAGCCATCGACAATGGCAGTGATTGCCTTGCCGGAGGTAAGCCGCTGGAGAGAGGGCAGAGGATCCTCCGGTCCCACCAGACCGACGGCCAGCATGAGGATGCCTGCCAGAAAGAAAGCTGCCCGGTGGGATGGTACAGCAAGAAAAGCGGGCAGCCCTGATGGCTCGGAACGGGTGTGTTTGAACCAGTTGATCCAGTAATAGAGGATTGCAAAAATGCACCAGTAGGAGCTGTAGCAGTAAATGTTGATCTGACGCCCGGAGCCGATATAGCCCATAGCATACAGCGGCGGGGTGTACTGCGAAGCGTAAAGGCCAAAGATCAGAGTACTTGCCAGCACCGGATGCTGGAACGGAAGGATGCGGCGATCCGGCAGGCAGTAGAAAAACACCCCGGCGATCGCAAACAGGACGATCTGAGGTAGATTGACCCAGCTCATCACCCAGATAACAGCGTTGGACAGAGAAAGAAGAATGGCCAGCACGGGGGAAATGGATGCCTCGCGGGCAGCCCGGACAGCGTTTCCGGGCGCAAGAACGCTGATTGCAAAGGAAACCAGCAGGATCAGAAGAATCACAGCAAGGCGGAACCGGCCGGGCTTTTTGAAAAATAACCATGCGGCGCAGAGAACAGAGGCGATGAAGCTGGTGGTCAGGGCGGTGCTGTAATTTCCGCCGCCGATCAGAACCGCAAGCAATGCACAGCACCCAGTCAGCACCGGATGCACTTTTTTGCCGGCGTCCAGCAGCAGGGTACCGATCCCGGCAAAAAAGAGAAGCGAAAACGAATAAAAGACCGCATAATAGGAAGCGCCGTTGAACCAGTAAAACGCCTGCGCCTGATTGGTCACCATCTGAACTGAGAGCAGAAGCGTCAGCGCGGAGAGGATCACGGCCTGACTGCTTTTTCCGCCCAGAAGCCTGCAATAGACAAAATGCATCAGGACGAAGGTGGAAAGGCTCAGGCAGCCGATAATGATGAATGGGGTGAGAAAATAGGCAGACTCTGAAAAAGCCCCCGGCTGTAATGCAAATAGAAAAATTGCTGAAAACGTCCCCTGCCAAGTGAAATAGTAGTCGCGCACCGTTTCCGCTGCAGCGGACAGAATCTCCGGGATCCCGCCGCCGGAAACAACCGCCCGATGCACAAGCAGTCCGTATGTAAAATCGTCTGCCAGAGGGTGACAGTAAGATGAAAACAGGAAAATCGGGATCAATGAGATCAGATAGAGAAGAACGGCCAGAAAGGCGATCCTGGATGGCATCAGTGCGGCACCGAACCTCCGGTGCAGGCGCTGGAAACGGGTCGAATGCATGAAAAACCTCCTGAAATAAAGTACAAAATGACATACCTGTAGTATAACAGAAAAAACCGGCAGGAAAAGTGTTTGCCCACAAAAAAATCTGGTCTCCTGCACAAAAACAGGAAACCAGACCGGGAAAAAGCGATTACCGCTTAATATCGTAGTTCATGTTCATCAGGTTGCGGATAGTGCTCACATCATCGGTGATGTTGGCATCGCCGTGGATGGTGTGCTTGATGGCACTGCTTGCCACCGCAAAGTTGATCATATCCATGGCTCTGTAGTTGTGCAGCATGGCGTAGATCAGGCCGCTGGCAAAGGCATCGCCGCCGCCCACGCGGTCAAGGATATTAAAGGTGAACAGCTTGCTCTCGAAGGTGTGGCCGTCGTACCACATGAAGGCCTTCAGGCTGTTCTCGCTGCCGCTGTGCGCATAACGCACATGGCGGGCAATGCACTTGAGGTTGGGATACCGCTCGATGAAGTGCTGGAAAATCTCATCCTGCTGCTCATAGCTGGGCTGCAGAGGCACGCCGTCCTTCCAGTCGCCCTTGGAATGGTCGCTCTCATCCTTCCACAGGTGGTACGGCTCAATGCCAAGCAGCACATCCACATAGGGCAGGCACTCGGTGCAGAAATCGCGGGCTTCTTCCCAGCTCCACAGGGTAGAGCGGAAATTGCCGTCGAAGCTGACGGTCAGGCCCTTGTTTTTGGCGACCTTGAGCATATCCAGAATGAGGGTGCGGCAGTTGGGTGCCAGTGCCGGGGTGATGCCGCTCAGGTGCAGCCAGTCGTAGCCGTCCAGCAAAGCATCCAGATCCACCTGCGAGAAATCGTACTCGGTAATGGCACTGTGCTTGCGGTCATAGATGACCTTGGACGGGCGGATGCCGTAGCCGGTCTCCAGGTAATAAGTACCCAGACGGTTGGAAGGAGTCTCGTTCGGCTCGGTCAGGATCATAGGGGTGCAGTGCACGTCGTTGGAACGCAGCCAGCGCACGGCGCTCTTGCCCAGACTGTTGTTGGGCACCACGCTGAAGAAGGTGCTGTCCACACCAAGGTTCGCCAGTGCCAGTGCAATGTTGGCCTCGCTGCCGCCGTAGCTGGCCTCAAAGCCGGATGCCATACGGATCTTCTCGTAGTTCGGCGGGGTCAGGCGCAGCATGATCTCACCGCAGGTGATGAATTTCTGGCCGGTGGTATCGTTGCCAAGGATCGGGTTGAAATGTTCCATAACGCTCCTCCTGATATTTACAGCTCATCAGAGCTCTGTTAACACATCGTTGTATCCATTATAATCCGGCCCGGATAGGATTGCAAGCACTTCCGCGGGGATGCAAGAGAAAATAATCGGCCTTTTTTGGGAGATTTGACGAATTCATACCCCTGTCAAATCGAAAGAAGGCGTATATTCTTCCTTTGCGCTGCTCTTCTGCTGCATGTAGCCCTGCGCCAGTCCCTTGTCCATGGCATAGTTGACCACCCGGCGGTATTCATAGGTGGTAATGCGCCGTCCGATGCCGTGCGCTGTGGCTTTGTAAAACGGTGTGTACTGGCTCATGACGCTGGGGATGAAGCATCCGGGGTCTGCATCGTTCCACGCGGCCATCTGGTCAAGCACCGCAAAGCTGTCGTCAACATGGCCGGGCAGGGCAAGGTGCCGCAGAATGACCCCCTTTTGCAGGATGCCCTCTGCATTGAACACCGGGTGCCCGGCCTGTGCCATCATGGCTTCAATGGCGGGCTTTGCCTGCGCAAAATAGTCCGGTGCAGAGGAAAGCTCTGCCGAGAGGGCGGAGGAGACGTATTTCAGGTCGGCCAGCCAGATGTCGATGTATCCGCGCCATGCTTCCACGCTTTCCACCGTTTCGTAGCCGCCGGTGTTGCATACGATGGGCAGATGCAGGCCCTTAGCCCGGGCAATATCCAGCGCGGCAATGATCCAGGGCCGCCACTGGCCGGGTGTGACCAGATTGATGTTGTTGGCACCCTGCTCCTGCAGATTCAGGAAAATCTCTGCCAGATGTTCCACGCTGATCTCCTTGCCAAGGCCCTCGGCGCTGATGGGATAGTTCTGGCAGAAGCAGCATTTGAGGGTGCAGCCGGAAAAGAACACCGTGCCGCTGCCCTTTGTGCCGCTGATGCATGGCTCCTCCCAGTAGTGCAGGGCAGCGCGGGCTGCTTTTAAGGTGCCGCCCGCGCCGCAGAAACCGGTGCGTCCGGCAGCACGGTCGGCCCCGCACCGGCGCGGGCAGAGGGTGCAGGAAGAGGGAACGGAGACGAAATCGCTTTTCGGCATAATATCCAAAGTCCTTTGCTGAAAGTTTGTCAGCCCCAGTATACCACTTTTCGCCCCGGACGTGCTATACTATAAGATAAGGAAAAAATAATACATATGGAAAGCAACATCTTTGCAAGGTTCGTGTGGCGGACTGCGGCGGAGAGAACGTTGTGATGGAGGAGACCATGCGCACCGAAACCGATGAGATCCGCGATAATCTCAAGTACCTGACCCTGCTCTCGCGGGATTATCCTTCGCAGGCGGCGGCAGCCAGTGAGATCATCAGCACGCAGGCACTGCTCAAGCTGCCCAAGGGTACCGAGCACTTCATGAGCGACCTGCACGGCGAGAATGAAGCTTTTGTGCATATTCTGAATTCCGCTTCCGGTGTCATTCGCGAAAAAGTGGATCAGGTGCTGGGCGATACCGTGCCGAAGCATACCCGCGCCGAGCTGGCAACGCTGATCTATTACCCAAACGAAAAGCTGCCCCAGCTCAAGGCACGCTGTACCAGCGAGGAAGCGCTGGATCAGTGGTACACCGAAACGCTGCTGAGGCTCATTGATATCTGCCGTCTGGTGTCCTCCAAGCATACCCGCGACCATGTGCGCAGATGCCTGCCTGCCAGCTGCGGCTACATTCTGGACGAGCTGCTCCACGCCCATTTTGAGGATCACGACAAGGATCTGTACTACGGCCAGATCGTGGGCAGCATCATTGAAAATGGCCGCGCCGACCGCTTTATCGTGCGGCTGTGTGAGCTGATCAAGCATCTGGCAGTGGACAAGCTGCACATCGTGGGCGACCTGTTCGACCGCGGCCCACGCCCGGATATCATCCTCGATCTGCTTATGCGCCACCACAATGTGGATATCCAGTGGGGCAACCACGATGTAGTATGGATGGGTGCCGCTGCGGGCAGCCCCATCTGCATCTGCACGGTGCTCAAGACCACGCTGGCTTATCATAACCACGGAATGCTGGAGGACTGCTACGGCATCAACCTGCGCCATCTGCAGCGCATGGCCGAGCAGTTCTACGGCAATGATGATCTTTCCATCTGGATGCCTCATACCGATGCGGCCCGCGGCCCCTACACCAGGGGAATGCTGCACCGCTGTGCCGTGATGCACAAGGCCATCAGTATTCTGATGTTCAAGCTGGAATGCCATGTCATCGACCGCAACCCGGACTTCCAGATGCAGGAGCGAGATTATCTGCGCCGCATCGACTGGGAAAAGCACACGGTAAAGATCGGCGAAAAGGAGTATCCTCTGCGGGATACCTCGTTCCCCACGGTGGACCCCGCCGACCCGGCCGCACTGCACCCGGATGAACAGCTGGTGCTGCGCAAGCTGGTGCAGTCCTTCCGCCAGAGCGAAAAACTGCAGCAGCATGTGGAATTTCTCTATGCAAAGGGCAGCGTGTACCACATTGAGAACGGCAATCTGCTCTACCATGGCGCTGTGCCCATGACCAGCCGCGGCACCTTTGCCATGGAGCGCTTTGAGGGCCACCGCTACTCCGGCCGCGCACTGATGGACTACTGCGATGCCCGCGCCCGCCGGGGCTACTATGCACCGGAAGGCAGCGTTGCCCGCCAGAGCGGACAGGATTTTTTGTGGTATCTGTGGTGCGGCAAGCTTTCGCCGCTGTTTGGCCGCAGTGCCATGACCACCTTCGAGCGGCTCTATGTAGAGGACGCTTCCACCCACACCGAGGTGAAGGACCCCTATTATACATGGTATAACGATGAGGCCGTCTGCCGCCGCATTCTGGCCGAGTTTGGCCTGCCCGGTGCCAGCCACATCGTCAACGGCCACGTGCCGGTGCGGGAAAAGAACGGCGAAAGCCCCATCAAGGGCGGCGGACGGCTGGTGGTGATCGACGGCGGTTTCTGCCGTGCCTACCACGAAAAGACCGGTATTGCGGGCTACACGCTGGTGTATTCCAGCCGCACCATGTCCCTGCGCACCCATCAGCCCTTTGAAAGTGCCGAGAAAGCGGTGAAGGATAATCTGGATATCATTTCCCAGAAAAACATTCTGGAGACCGAAAATCATCGCATTCTCGTGGAGGACACCGACGAGGGCGAGGTGCTGCGGGAGCGTGTGCACGACCTCAAGCAGCTGGTGGCTGCCTACCAGCTGGGCTGGATCACTGAGACTCGGTGCGAAGACCACATCTGGTAAAGAAAGCGCAACAGCAATGTATCTGGTTTTTGTAAAATACCTGAAAAAGAAATCAAAATTTTGGAATATCCTGCGCGAAAATGGGCAAAACAGAAAATAATAAAACAACACCAAACGGGGCTTTGCTTTTTTGTGAAAGTTGTGTATAATAAGATAGCTGTACATGTACGGCCTTATGGCCCATGCACATCAGGCAGCTTTTATGGAAAATGCTTTCAGGAACCTTAACAGGCCTGCGGCTGCGGGCCTCCGACAAGGAGATCATAAAATTGGAGAAATTTGTTATTACGGGCGGCAAGCCCCTGCACGGCGAAGTTACCATTTCGGGTGCCAAAAATGCGGCGGTGGGCATCCTGCCTGCAACCATTCTGGCAGCGGATGTCTGTGTGATCGAGAATCTGCCGGATATCAGTGATGTGGCGGTGAGCCTGAAGATCCTCAGCGTTCTGGGCGCACAGATCAAAATGATCAACCGCAACACCTACGAGATCGACACCACTCATCTGAACGGCACCAACGTCCCGGACGACCTGTCCCGCCAGATGCGCGCCAGCTACTACTTTCTGGGCGCACTGCTGTCCCGTTTTGGCAAGGCTCAGGTGGCCATGCCCGGCGGCTGCAACCTCGGCCCCCGCCCCATTGACCAGCACCTGAAGGTGTTCAGTGCTCTGGGCGCAGAGGACAGCGTGGACTACGGCATGATCACCGTGCGCGCCAAGGAGTTGAACGGTGCACACATCTTCTTTGATAAGGTCAGCGTGGGCGCTACCATGAACGGTATGCTCTCCGCTGTAATGGCCAAGGGCCAGACCATTCTGGAAAACTGTGCCAAGGAACCCCATGTGGTGGATCTGGCAAACTTCCTGAATATGTGCGGTGCGAACATCCGCGGCGCAGGCACCGATGTGATCAAGGTGCGCGGCGTGGAAAAGATGCACGGCTGCACCTACAGCATCATCCCGGATCAGATCGAGGCTGGCAGCTACATGGTGGCTGCTGCTGCCACCGGCGGCGATGTTCTGGTGAAGAACGTCACCCCCAAGCATCTGGAACCTATTACCGAAAAGCTGCGCCGTGCAGGCGTGGAGGTGGAAGAATTTGACGATGCTGTGCGTGTGCGCCGCACCGGCGATATTCTGCCGCTGAAGATCAACACGATGCCGCATCCCGGCTTTCCTACCGACATGCAGCCCCTGATGGGCGTGCTGCTGAGCGTGGCCAAGGGCACCAGCACCGTGACCGAGAGCGTGTGGGACAACCGCTTCCGCTATGTGGACGAGCTGCGCAAGATGGGTGCCAACGTGCAGGTGGACGGTCAGGTGGCTGTGTTTGAGGGCGTGGATAAGCTCACCCCTGCACCGCTGCGCGCACTGGATCTGCGTGCAGGCGCTGCCATGGTGGTGGCTGCGCTGATAGCAGACGGCACCAGTGAGATCGAGGAGATCGGCCACATCGAGCGCGGCTACGAGAATATCGTGGAAAAGCTGCGCGGTCTGGGTGCAGACATCAGCAAGGTGGAGCGTATGCCCGCTGCACTGGATCAGGCACTGTAACTTATAAAAAGCAAACAGCCTGCTGCATATGCGGCGGGCTGTTTTTGAGTGTATCAGAGGTTTTTCATGGCAGAATTCATCTCGTTATATTCGGGTTCCTCCGGCAACAGCAGTGTGGTGCGCTGCGGGCAGCGGTATCTCATTGTGGATATGGGCAAAGGCGTGCGCACTACCTCAGCGGCGCTCAAGGCGCTGGGCCTTGCCGTCAGTGACTGCGACGGCATCCTTGTCACCCACGAGCACAGCGACCATGTGAAGGGGCTTTCCACCTTCCTCAAAAAGAACACGCTGCCGGTGTACGGTGCAGCGGAAACGCTGGATTTTCTGGACAGCAACGGCATCGTACCGGCCAGCTGTGAGCTGCACGAGCTGGAAGGCAGGGAAGAGGACGTGGGCGCGTTTGGCGTGCAGAGCTTTCCCACCAGCCACGATGTGCCCTGTGTGGGCTACCGCATCCACACCCCGGACGGCAAGACCATGACCATTGCAACCGACCTTGGCGTGCTCACGCCGCCGGTGCACGAGGCGCTTTCCGGCTGCGACCTTGTGGCACTGGAGAGCAACTACGACCTGCACATGCTGCGCAGCGGGCCGTACCCCTATTACTTACGGGCACGCATTGAAAGCACCCGGGGCCACCTTTCCAACGACGAGTGCTCGGCAAAGCTGCTGGAACTCATTCAGGAAGGGTGCAAAAAGTTTGCGTTGTGCCATCTTTCGCAGGAGAACAACACGCCTGCGCTTGCCCTGCAGACCGTGTTCAACACGCTGGGCGCGGCGGGCGTTGTGCCGGAGAAGGACTGCATCGTGCAGGCACAGCGCCGCAACGAAATGAGCCCTGTATTAGAGTTTTAAATAAAACAAACGGCAATGCAAATGCATTGCCGTTTGTTTTATTCAGCTGCTTTCTGTGTGCGGATGTCATCGCCTGCAAAAAGGCAGGGGACAAAGGCAGAAAGGCGGCTGGAAATTTTTTCGGTATACAGCTTTTCCAGCAGAGCACCGTCGGTGATGTTGGTGGTGACGATGGTGGGCAGCTTTGCACCCAGCCGGTTGTTGAGCAGACTGTACAGGCTGCTGATGAGGAAGGCGGAGTTGAACTCCGAGCCAAGATCATCCAGAATGAGCAGGTCGGCCCCGGCAGCGGTCTGCATCAGCGTTTCCTCCTCGCCTGCCGGGTCTGCACCAAAGTGCAGCCCTTCCAGCTTGGAGAAAAAGTCCGGGCTGGAAACATAGATCACATCGTAGCCCTTTTCCAGCACGATGCCCGCAATGGCAAGGGCCGCGTGGGTCTTGCCAAGGCCCGCATTGCCAAACAGCATCAGGCTCTCGCTGTGGTGGTCAAACTCTTCCGCGTAGCTGCGCAGGTCTGCCAGCATATCGGCCATGTAAGGGCGGATGGAACCGCCCACCTTTTCATCGGCACGGTTCGGGTAATAGCGCAGCTCCATGGTGTCAAAGCTTGCAATGGACAGGCTGGACAGCGCCTCGATCTCCTTGCGGCGCAGCTGCTGCATCACCTTGTGCACGCACTCACAGGTGCGGCCATTCACGCTGCCGGTGTCCTGACATTTGGGGCAGACAAAGCGCGGCTCCAGTGCATCAGCGGGCCGTCCGCTTTGTGCCAGCAGGGCGGTCAGCTTCTGCTTTGCATCGGCAAGGGCGGCGGCAGCTTCGGTGCGGTCCTTGCCCGCAGCACCGGCCAGTGCGCAGCGGATGCCCCGCACCCGCACCTCTTCTTCTGCATGGCGCAGGGCGGGAATGGCGGCTTCGGCTTCGGCGCGGGCATCCTCGGCTCTGGCTCTGGCCATCTGCCGCCGGGCGGCCACGGTGCGCATGGCTTCCTGATACAGTTCGTTTTTGGTACGCATGGCTCCTCCTTATTCCGGCTTCTTTTTCAATGGACGGCGGCGGGCAGCGTTCTTGAGGAAATCGTTGCCGCTGGGGGCTTCGCGGTCTACCCGGAGGTTCCGGCTTGCGCCTGCAGCAGCCACCGGGCTGCGCACATCGTGCACGGTGCGCAGGCCCTTGGCGTTCCATGTTTTGAGGATACTGTTCCAGTACCACAGGTCGCGCTTGGCCCCGGCCTGCACGGCAGCTTCCTGCACCATGGCATCGTCGTAGCCGTAAACCTCGTACCAGCGTGCAATGGCCTTGCGCCCGCCAAGGGTCAGCTCGCTTTCCGGGATGTTCAGAAGGCCGCTGACATACTGCTCGCGGCTCTGGCGCAGTGCCAGCAGTTTGAGGTGGGCATCGGCCTGCTCACCGGTCTCCACGCCCTCGGTGCGCCACACCTTCAGCTCATGCACTACGGCGGCCATGGTGCTGCGGCCGGTGCTGGCAACGTAGGCGGTGCACAGCATCACGGTCTCCGGCGCAAAGCCCTCCTGCATATAAAGGTTGACCAGCTTTTCCATCTCCCTGTGGGTCAGCGGACGGGCAAAGCCGGTCTGTGCGCAGTCGATCAGGCTGGAGATCATGGGGTCGGTGCGGCTGGCCGCAGCGATCTCGGCCCAGGTCATGGGTGCGGGGGCGCTGGGTTCCTCGCCCGGTGCGGCGTTCTCTTCGTACCGCTCCAGCAGGCCAGCGCCTGCCCAGAAGGAGAGGGCGCTCTCGGCGCTGATGCGGCTGCGCAGCTTGAGGTCGGCACAGATCTTGTCCGGGTCGGTGATGCCGGTCGCCAGCACATACAGAGCCACGCGCACATTGTATTCTTCGGCGATGCCCAGTTTGGAAAACACCAGCTGCGGCACTGCAATGGTATCGCCCTTGAGTTCTTTTAAACGATAGATCATGTTTTATTCCTTCGGCTTGTCCGGCTCGGCTTCGTCGGCAGGCGGCTCCCACGGGTCGCTGTCCATCATGCTGGGGCAGTTTTTCCAGCGGTCAGGATCGGCATTGAACGCGTCCTGCAAAAAAGCGGCTGTGGCCTCCCGGCCCTCGTCGGTGAGCGGAAACACCTTCTGCACACGCAGGGCAGGGTCGGTCTTTTCAATGGTCCAGGGGTCCGGCCAGTAGTCCACGGTGAGGATGCTTTCCTCCTTTGCGGCACCCTCGCCGCCGTCCGGGTCCGGCACGGTGCGCTTGCCGGGGATCATCCGGTATCGCAGGCCGTATTCGTTGCCGCTGTAGGAATTTTTGCATTTGAAGTAATGCAGCAGGGGAACAAAGATCATGGCAGAGTCCTTTCGTATTTTGCAGGGAGCGGCTGTAAGCAAAAACGGCAAACCGATATTCCACGGTTTGCCGTTTGTTTTTGGAGCAGGGTACGGGACCCGAACCCGCCGCCTGCTGCTTGGGAAGCAGCCGCTCTACCGGATGAGCTAACCCTGCAAGTTGCTCATTTATTGTAGCAAAGAGGGACGGGATTGTCAAGGGCCGGAGAATGTCAGTTTTTCTGGGCATCGGTCAGGTCCAGCACCGGCGTGAAGGGGTCGAACACAAGGCCGGTGATGCCGTCCGCCACCAGCAGACGCCTGTTCTGGCCCAGCAGCGGCACCACGGCGCAGCCTTCCAGCAGCTGGCGCTCACAATCGGCCAGCAGGGCACAGCGGGCGCTGCCGGTCTGCTGGGCACTCTCGGCCAGACGCTGAGAGTAGATGGGGTCGGACCAGCCGGTCAGGCCGCCGCCCTCGGCCGTGAACTGCTGCAGCATCTGGTATACGCTGCCGCCTTCGGCGCGGATGGGAGCCAGCGCAATGGTGTAGCTGCCCGCTGCAAGGCGTTTGTCGAACTCCTCCTGCGGAACCTCTTCCACCGAGAAGAAAAGGGAACAGTCCTTCTGCCATGCGCCGTTGATCTGCTCGGCCAGTTCGGTCAGGCCGGCTTCCTTCGGCAGCAGGATGGTCACGCCGGAAAAATCCGAGCTGGCCATGCCCTGCCGTGCATTCAGGTACAATGTACGGGGGTCGGTGATGGTGGGCAGCGGGTTCCCGGCAGACTTGCGGTAATCGATGCCGTCCACGGAAAGGCCGGTGGGCACAAGACCCTCGGCAGCGGTGTACAGACCGGAAGAGGGCACATCCACATTCTCCTGGGCGATGCCGGCAAGCGCCTGCCGCAGTTCCTGATCGGCAAACACAGAATCTTCGGCGCTGTTGAACAGCAGTGCCCAGGTGGTGTCGGAGTAATCCACCGACTGCAGCGAGGTATCCTCGCCGGTGTCGTCCAGCGCGGCGGAGCATTTTTCGTCTGCAATGAGCTGGGCGGCGCTCTTGCCGGTGCTGCCGGTGTTCTGCACCAGACGCAGGCTGCCGATCATGGGGGAGGAGACATCCCGGCGCAGGAACAGGCCGCTGGCCGTCCAGTTGTAAAGATAGAAGCTGCCGCTGGAAAGGGTGGTCTTGGCGGTCAGGCCGTAGGTGCCGCGGGTGCTCTCAAAAAATGCTTCATCGCAGGGCATGGCACCGGGCAGGGTGAGCTTGGCAAGGAAGTTGTCGTCCTTTTCACTCAGGCGGAACACCAGCGTCAGCGGGCCGGCGGCCGAAACGCCCAGCGTGCTGGCATCGGCTGTGCCAGCCAGCACGGCAGCACTGTTCTCAAGGGCGGCAAACTCCACGGCATAAGGGGAATTTGTCTGCGGCTGGAATATGCGTCGGAATGCAAACACAAAGTCCTCGGCAGTGATGGTGTGATCCGTGGAAGCACCCTTAACGGCCTTGTAGGTCAGGCCGTCCTTGATCTGGAAGGTGTAGGTCTTGCCATCGGAGGAGATCGTCCAGTTCTCGGACAGATCGGGCACGATCTCGCCATCTGCTTTTTTGCGGACAAGCCCGCTGTAAAGGTTCTCGCAGGCGATCACGTCCGGGGCAGCAGAAGCCACCTGCGGGTCGAGGTTTGCGGGAATGGTATCCACGAACCATGTAAAGCTTGGCGCACTGGAACTGCTGCCGCAGCCGGTGAGCGCAAGCAGGAACGCAGCAGCAAGCACTGCTGCGGTAATACGGAAGAACTGTTTCAAGGGGATGACCTCATTCTATGGTATTTGCGAAAAAAGGCTTCTTGTATACAAAAAGCACTCTGCTTCGACAAGTGTAGCAGAAACAGCGGCAAAATACAATTGCAGAATTGTGAATTTACCTTGCTTTTTGGGGCAAAAAAGGCGTTTTTCCGTTGCCAATTGCGGCTAAATGGACTATAATGGTACAGCGAAACATCTCTGCACCCGTTTTGAGGTGCGTTCTGAATACGATATTATGGAGGAGGAACTGTTTTTATGCAGAAGGATCAGCAGAAACTGATTGAACTCATCAAAGGCAAAAAAGTGGCATTCATTGGTGCCGGTGTCAGCCACAAGACCCTGATCAAGGAGTTTGTGGAGCTGGGTGCCCATGTGACCCTGTGCGACCAGAAAAAGAGCGTGGAGGACTTTGGCGATTACGCTGCCACCATCAAGGAGCTGGGCATCGACCTGAGCCTGGGCGAAAACTATCTGGATGGCTTCAAGGGTCAGGATATCATCATGCGCACCCCGGGCTTTGTGGGCTACTTTGAAAAGCCCCTGCAGGATGCCATGGCCGCAGGCACCATGGTCACCAGTGAGGTGGAGTTGTTCTTCGACTTCTGCCCCTGCGAGATCGTAGCCGTGACCGGCTCCGACGGCAAGACCACCACCACCACCCTGATCTCCAAGTTCTACGAGGCCGCAGGCCGCAAGGTGCATCTGGGCGGCAACATCGGCGCAGCTCTGCTGCCCATGCTGCCCGAGGTGGCTCCCGATGATGTGGCTGTGGTGGAGCTTTCCAGCTTCCAGCTCATCAGCATGCATTCCAGCCCCAACATTGCCGTGGTGACCAATGTTACCCCCAACCATCTGGACCATCACAAGGACATGCAGGAGTACATTGATGCCAAGCGCAACATCCTGCTGTACCAGAAGCAGCCCTGCCGCGCTGTGCTGGGCTATGAGAACGAGATCAGTCGTTCCATGCAGTCCGACTGCAAGGGCAAGCAGGTGTGGTTCACCCGCCTGCACGATACCGACAACGGTGCCTTCCTGCGCAAGGAGGACAACATGCTCTGCATGGCCGAGGATGGCGTTGTGACCCCCTTCCTGGCCCAGAAGGACGTGAAGCTGCGCGGCCTGCACAACATTGAAAACCTGCTGGCTGCTGCCGCTGCCGTGTGGGGCGAGGTGCCCGTGGAAGCCATCCAGAAGGTGGGCAGCACCTTTACCGGTGTGGAGCACCGCATTGAGCCGGTGCGCACGCTGGACGGTGTGCTGTACTACAACGACTCCATCGGCACCAGCCCGACGCGCACCATTGCCGGTCTGCGCAGCTTTAACCAGAAGGTCATTCTGATCGCTGGCGGCTACGACAAGCACATTCCCTATGAGCCGCTGGCACCGGAAGTGGTGGCCCACGTGAAGAACCTTGTGCTGATGGGTGCCACCGGCCCCCGCATCGAAAAGGCTGTGCGCGAGGACCCGAACTTCAACGAAGCAGAGCTGCCCATCCAGCACGCCGACAACATGCAGCACGCTGTGGAGCTGGCCCGTGCCTGCGCAAAGCCCGGTGACATCATCATCCTGTCCCCGGCCAGCGCATCGTTTGATCTGTACCCCAACTTTGAGGTGCGCGGCCGCGAGTTCAAGAAGATCGTCAACGAGCTGAAGTGATCGCGCAGGTCAGCACAAAAGCCCACCGCGCCCGCTTTTTAAATGCCTGCCGGGGGAAATGGGTGCTGGGGGCGACCCTGCCGCTGGATCTTGCCCTTTTTAGCAAAAGCCAGCCGTGGCGATTCTACGCAGGACCTACACTGGCGCTGGAACTCAGCGGCAGCACCGCATGGGCAGCAGGGCACGCAAACCCGGAAGAGCTGGCCAGCTTTCTGGCTTTCTGCGGGTGTGAGAGCATCATTTTAGACGAAAACGAATGCCCACCGCCTGCCGGGTGGTGCAAAGCTGAAACGCTGACCGTATTCGGCCTTGCACCCGGCAAGGCTCTGCCGCTGCCCGCTGCAGACGAGACGCTCTGGGCCGGACTGACCCTTGACAGAGAACCCTCTGCCATGGATGTGGCACGGGCGCTCTACCCGGCGGATACGGCAAAGCAGGAGGACTTTTACTCCGAGCTTTGCACAAAGCGCACCCGCGGCAAAGCCCTTGTGTGGGCGCTGCGGCAGGGGAGTGAAACGATCTGCACGGTAGGAACCTATGCCCTTGCGAACAGGCAGGCCTACATGGCCTGCGGGCAGACAGCCCAGCCTTTGCGGGGCAAGGGCATCGGCGGGCGGCTCATTGTGCAGATGGCGAACGAGCTTGCCGCCAAGGGGGAGCACCCGGTGTTTCTCTGCAGCCCGGAGCGGGTGCACTTTTATACCCGGCTTGGCTTTGAAAAGCTTGCGGAGTATATTCGTTATGTGCCATCGTAGTTTGTCGGCTGACACGTCGGAAGTTTCTCTGAGGACCGTCCGCTGGGGTGGGACCCTGTTGCCCGCAGGGCAATAGGGCGGGCGATGGAATGGCCCGAATCGTGTCCGAGGAGAAAGCTGCCGACGCGTCAATTCATGTAAGCTTTATCCCAAATCATAAATTAAGGAACCGTTATAATGTCAATGCTGAACCACTTTTTCAATTACAAACCCGAAGTTCTGGCGCTGGACGAAAAGGCTATGGAGCTGTGCCAGCCCTACTTCCGCCATATGGAGGAGATCCGCGATTTTAACCAGCTCAAAATGCTGAAAGCCTTTGCGGATACCCAGATGTCCTCCACCGATATGCTGGGCACCACCGGCTACGGCCTGTGGGATACCGGCCGCGCAAAGCTGGAGCAGATCTTTGCCGAGGTGATGGGCGCAGAGGATGCCCTCGTGCGCAGCCAGTTCCAGAGCGGCACCCACACGCTGGCTGTGGCGCTGTTCGGCCTGCTGCGGGCAGGGGACACCCTGCTGGCCGCCACCGGCCGTCCCTACGATACGCTGGAAGGCGTGATCGGTCTGGACGGCAAGGGCAGGGGCACCGGCACCCTGATGGATTACGGCATCCAGTACGATGAAGCTCCGCTGAAAGCCGACTTCACCCCGGATTATGACCTGATCGCCCAAAAGGCCCCCGGTGCAAAGGTGTGCCACATCCAGCGCAGCCGCGGCTATCTGCAGCGCAATGCCTTTGATCTGGAAACGATCCGAAAAATTGCGGATACCGCCCGCGCCGCAAACCCGGACATCATTATTTTTGTGGATAACTGCTACGGCGAGTTCACCCAGACGCAGGAACCCTGTCAGATGGGCGCAGACCTTGTGGTGGGCAGCCTGATCAAGAACCCCGGCGGCGGCATCGCTCCCACCGGCGGCTACATTGCGGGCCGCAAAGACCTTGTGGAGCTGTGCGCTTACCGCCTGAATGCGCCCGGTCTCGGCAAGGATCTGGGCTGCACGCTGGAAACGCCCCGTGATATGTATCTGGGCTTCTACTATGCGCCCGGCGTGGTGTGCGAGGCCATCAAGACCGCCATTTACGCCCAGTGTATGCTGGAGCTGCTGGGCAAGAATCCAGTGCCGCGCTACTGCGACGACCACAACGACATCGTCACCTGCTTTGATGCAGGCACTGCGGATGCGCTCATCGGCTTCTGTCAGGGCATTCAGGCTGCAAGCCCCGTGGACAGCTATGCCGCCCCGGAACCTTCTCCGGAGCCGGGCTATACTGATGAGGTGGTCATGGCAAGCGGCAGCTTTACACAGGGCAGCACCATCGAGCTTTCCTGCGACGGCCCGCTGCGTGAGCCGTACACCTGCTACCTGCAGGGCGGTCTGAACTTTGCTGCCAGCCGTGCAGGCGTGCTGCTGGCCATCCAGAAGGCTTATTTTAAGGACTGAAAAGGGGAGAGCGCATGCCTGTTTTAAGTGACCGTGTGGGGCTGAAGCACAATGTTCCGCAGGGCACCTATTTTGTGATGATCGATATTTCCGATTTTCTGGCGCTGCCCCAGTTCAAGGGCTGGACCGACCTGCAGTTCTGTGAGTGGATGATCCGGGAAGTGGGCGTGGCCGCTGTGCCTGGCTCCAGCTTCTTCCGGGAGCCGGTGAACCGCCTGATCCGGATGCACTTTGCCCGCGGCACCGATGTGCTGGACGAAGCCGTCCGCCGGCTGGAAAAGCTGCAGGCATTCCTGAAATAAAAGCAAAACAAAAAACAACAGCGCCGCAGGAAGTTTCCTGCGGCGTTGTCTCTTTCCCGATACTCTATACACGATTCATCACACGGCGTGGCGCTGCACGGTGGGCATTGGCTCCACAAGAGCGGGATGCATCCCCTCGCGGTAGTCCAGGTCGCCCTGATCCATACCGCGCAGCAAGACCTCGGCGGTAGCAATGTTGGTGGCAATGGGTACGCTGTGCATATCGCACAGGCGGAGCAGATTCTGCTCGGTGATGCTGGCGGCATCCGCTTTCAGCGGGTCACGGAAGAACAACACCAGATCCACTTCGTCGCACGCAATGCGGGAAGTGATCTGCTGCACACCGCCCAAGCGCCCGGAGAGATAACAGTGCACGGGCAGGCCGGTAGTCTGCGCCAGCATCCGTCCGGTGGTACCGGTAGCAATGATTGTGTTTTTGGACAAAATGGCGCTGTAAGCAGTGCAGAACTGCAGTGCAAGCTCTTTGCGGGAATCGTGTGCAAGAATGGCAATCGTCATAGTACTCTCTCCTTTGCTGTCAGTATAGTACTGTGTACGGCGAACAATTCATAGACGGAAAATGAAACACCGTGAAATCGTTATCAAAATTTCCAATATAGTTTTACCGCAACAAAACCGTGCTTGTCAAGAGCTTTTTATACTTTTTACCAGATAAAATGGAGAAAGTGAGATTATTACTTTGTATGAATTGGAGAAAACTGGGATACAATCATCTATATCAGTGAGCGAACAGGAAAGGAAGATTGAAAACATAATTCAGCTTTTTGTCTTTACTGAAAGAACATTTCATGGGAATAAAACAAAAATACAGGCTGGCGCAAATCGCACCAGCCTGTTTCGGAAAAAGCTTTTCAGTTTCGTTTCTAAATTATGAATATTATGGAGAAAACGCTCACTCCCGATTTCCGCACTGGAAAGGTGGGTTCAGCGGGCTTTAGCGGATCTGACCATTGCCGTGGATGATATACTTGTAGCTGCACAGCTCGGCCAGTCCCATGGGGCCACGGGCGTGGAGTTTCTGGGTGGAGATGCCCATTTCACACCCAAGGCCGAATTCACCGCCATCCGTAAAGCGGGTGGAACAGTTCACATACACGGCGGCGCTGTCCACTGCGGCAGTGAACAGGTCGGCATGGGCCTGTGTCTGGGTCAGGATGGCCTCGCTGTGGCCGGTGGAGTGCTCAGCAATATGCCCGATGGCCTCCTCCACGCTGTCCACGACCTTGACCGCGAGGATGTAGTCCAGAAATTCGGTGTCAAAGTCCTTTTCTCCGGCAGGGGTGCCGGAGATGATGGAGGCTGCGCGCTTATCCAGCCGCAGCTCTACCGGGTGCAGGCCCTTTGCCGCGCGGTCCGGGCCAAGGCGCTGGGCCAGACGGGGCAGGAACTGCCCGGCAATGGCAGAGTGCACAAGGCACACTTCCTCGGCGTTGCACACGCTGGGGCGGCTGGCCTTGGCGTTCTCGATGATGTCCAGAGCTTTGTCCAGATCGGCTGTATCGTCTACGTACACATGGCAGATGCCGGTGCCGGTCTGGATGCAGGGGACCTTGGCGTTCTGAACGCAGGCACGGATCAGCCCGGCACCGCCGCGCGGGATCAGCAGATCCACATAGCCTACAGCGGTCATCAGAGCGTTGGCAGAAGCATGGGTGGTGTCCTCGATCAGGCAGACCGAAGTCTCGGGCAGACCGGCCTTTTTCAGGCCCTGCCGCAGAACGGTGACGATGGCATGAGCACTGCGCCATGCTTCCTTGCCGCAGCGCAGGATGCAGGCGTTGCCGCTTTTGATGGCAAGGGCAGCGGCATCGCTGGTCACATTGGGGCGGCTCTCGTAGATAATGGCGATCACGCCCATGGGCACAGCCGTCTTTTCAATGACAAGCCCGTTGGGGCGCTCCACCCGGTTCAGCACCCGGCCCACCGGGTCGGGCAGAGCGGCAACCTCGCGGATGCCCTGCGCCATGGCTTCAATGCGCGGTGCGGTCAGGGCCAGACGGTCCAGCATCACATCGCTGATGTGCCCTTTGGCAGCAGCCATATCCTCGGCGTTGGCAGCAAGGATGGCCGCCTGATCGTCTGCGCTGCACAGCGCATCTGCCATGCCCAGCAGGGCCGCGTTGCGGGCGGTGTTATCGGCCAGCGCAAGGGCACTTTTGGCGCTGCGGGCGGCTTCCAGAATTTCCTGTGTGGTCATGTGTTCAGTCCTCCTTGCGGGCCGCAAAGCGGGTGCCTGCGGATCTGCCTGCGGCAATGTCGTACAAAAGCTCCGGGTGTGCGCCGTTGGCAATGACCATATCGGCACCGCTGCCCGTTACCATGCGGGCAGCGCGCAGCTTGGTGGCCATGCCGCCGGTGCCAAGGGCCGAACCGGCACCATCGGCCAGAGCCATCACCTCGGGGGTGATCTCCTCCACCAGCGGGATGAGCTTTGCGTCCGTGTGGGTGTAGGGATTGGCGGTGTACAGGCCGTCGATGTCACTCAGCAGCACCAGCAGGTCAGCCTTGGCGCAGCAGGCCACGATGGCCGCCAGCGTGTCGTTGTCGCCAATGGAGGTGATCTCATCGGTGGCAACGGTGTCGTTTTCGTTGATGATGGGCAGGGCACCCAGCTCCAGCAGGCGGGACAGGGTGTTCTGAAAGTTCACGCGGCGTTCGGTGTGCTCCACGTCCACGCCGGTGAGCAGGATCTGCGCCACGGTGTGATTGTAGGCGTTGAACAGCCGGTCGTAGGTGTACATCAGCTCACACTGGCCCACAGCGGCGCAGGCCTGCTTGGTGGTGGTGTCCTTTGGGCGGGTTGGCAGTGAGAGCTTGCCCACGCCCATGCCAATGGCACCGGAGGACACCAGAATGACCTCATGGCCCTCGTTTTTCAGGTCGCTGAGCACCTTGACCAGCTGTTCCGTGTGGCGGATGTTCAGCCGTCCGGTGGCGTATGCCAGAGTAGAAGTGCCTACTTTTACAACGATGCGCATGATATCCTTAACCCTTTCCCATTTCCTTTGTCTTATTGTACGAGGCGATCACGGCATCCATCACCGCACCGCGCAGGCCGTGCTCTTCCAGCACGCGCACGCCCTGAATGGTGCTGCCGCCGGGGCTGCATACAGCATCCTTGAGTTCGCCGGGATGCTTTCTGCTTTCCAGCACCAGCTTTGCGCTGCCCAGAACCATCTGCGCGGCATATTCCTGCGCTTTGGCGCGGGGCAGGCCGCAGGCCACGCCGCCGTCGGCCAGAGCCTCAATAAACTGGTACACCCATGCCGGGCCGCAGCCGGAAACGCAGCTGGCGGCATCGATCAGACTTTCCGGCACGGCATCCAGACGGCCCGCAGGAGCCATGATCCTGAGGAAGGCTTCTTCTTCCTCAGCGGTGACATTGCTGGAACAGTACTGGATCATACCCTCGCCCACCGAAGCCGGGGTGTTGGGCATGATGCGGATCACAGGAAAGTCCTCACCGGCCATCTCCTGAATACGGGCGATCGAAAGGCCCGCTGCCATGCTGCACAGCACAAAACGGCTGGGGCGCTCGTCAAAGGTGAACTTGAGCGGCTGGAGCAGAGCTTCCATCATCTGGGGCTTTACCGCCAGAAAGATCAGGTCGCAGTCACCGGCCACCTCAGCATTGGTGGCTGTTTTGCAGCCCAGTTCTTTGGCCAGTGCCTGTGCCTTGGCCGCAGTGCGGTTTGCCAGAAAAACCTTCTTAGGGTCAACAGCTTTGCAAACGGCACGGGCGATGGCTCCACCCATGTTGCCGCAGCCCAGAAAACCAATGGTATCCATCATAGTTTGTACCCTCCCTCAAAACGGCACTTCAATCACAGCCGTCTGCTCCCATTCTAAGCGTAGAGGAATATAAAATCAAGGGCCTTTTCCGCTTTTTTGCCGGAAGAAGCCGCTTTTGCAGGCATTGCGCACCGCGGAAGGGGTTTGGGAGGGGGCAGAGAAATAGCTTTTGAAGCGAGAAACTGCCGGAGTGAAAACGCAGGAAGGCATTCTTTGTTTACAAAATGGACAGAATCAATGCTTGCAATCGGAACGACTTTTGCGGTATTATAATGTACGAAGCTGCCAATCGCCGTACGCAGCGGGAAAAATTTCTACGGTCGGGAAAGGAAGGTTTTTGTGTCACAAACAACGAAGCGGGCACTGGAAGCATCGCTGAAAAAGCTGCTGCTGGAAAAGCCCCTCAATAAGATCACGATCAACGATATCACCGAGGACTGCGGCGTGAACCGCATGACCTTCTACTACCACTTTAAGGATATTTACGATCTGGTGGACTGGATCCTGATGGAAGATGCGGCCAAGACGATGGAAGGCCGCCAGAGCTTTGATACATGGACCGAAGCATTTCTGGACATCCTGCACCAGATCCGGGATAACAAAGCACTGGTACTGAACGTATACCGCTCTGTGGGTCGTGAACAGGTGGAGCAGTATCTGTACAAGCTTCTGGACCCCATGCTGAAGGAATTTGCGGATCGCGAATGCCGCGACATCACCGTGCAGGACGATGACAAGCAGTTTGTGGTGGATTTTTACAAATATGCGCTGGTGGGCGTGGTGCTGGAATGGATCCGCCGGGATATGAAGACCGAGCCTGCTGTGATGGTAGAACGTATGGGACGGATGCTGCAGGGCGATCTGCGCCGCGCGTTATGCCGCCTTGCCAGCAATAAGATCCATCTGGAACAGGACGGTTGAACCGGAAGAACGACAAAATTTTATCATAATCCGCGCCGTGATGGGTTTTCTATCACGGCGCTTTTTCTGTTTATGGCAACTTGTGGGATAGAGTGGTAGAGTAATGGCATAGAAATAGAAAAAGAGATTTCCGAAAAATACCGTTTGGAGGAAAAGGATAATGAATACTTCTGTTGAGAGCCTGACTCATAAAATGCAGCGTGCTGCCGTTGGTAAAATGGTGGATGTGGTGCTTTCTCATGCCGATAAAGACCGTCAGAAAACCGTGGGACAGCTGGTGGATGTTGCAAAGCAGTTCTATGGCAGTTCGTTCAGCGCTGAAGCCTACGAACACGCCAGACAGACCCTGACCGACCCCGACAGCAAGTGGTCCAAGCTCATCAACTGTGTGCTGGATCAGACCGACCCCAACGTGGCCCGCACCATGGCGCTGAATCTGGGCTACGAGGCTTTCTTCCGCGGCACCAAGACCATCCGCGAGAACCGCGTGAAGTATCAGTGCAACATCCCCTGGCTGATCCTGTTCGACCCCACTTCCGCCTGCAATATGCACTGCGTGGGCTGCTGGGCCGGTGAATACGGTCACAAGAATAACCTCAGCTTTGAGGATATGGACAAGATCGTTACCGAGGGCAAGGAGCTGGGCGTGTACCTGTACATGCTGACCGGCGGCGAGCCGCTGGTGCGTAAGGCTGATATCCTCAAGCTGGCGGAGAAGCACAATGATGTGCAGTTTGCCATCTATACCAACTCCACCCTCATTGATGAGCCCTTCTGCAAAGAGGTGGTGCGTCTGGGCAACATTGCCTTCATGCTGTCCATCGAGGGCACCCCGGAGACCAACGATGCCCGCCGCGGTGAGGGGCACTATGCCGCTGTTATGCATGCTATGGATCTGCTCAAGGAGCACGGCATCGTGTTCGGCACGTCCATCTGCTACACCCGCGATAATATCGAAGCTGTTACCAACGATGAGTTCATGCGTTTCCTGTGTGAGAAGGGCGCACACTTCGGCTTCTACTTCCACTACATGCCCGTGGGCAACGAGGCAGCACCGGAACTGATGCCTACCCCGGAGCAGCGCAAATATATGATCGACCGCATCCGCTATCTGCGCTCGGAAGAGTGCGATATCCCGTTCTACCCGATGGATTTCCAGAACGATGGCGAGTTCGTGGGCGGCTGCATTGCCGGCGGACGCAACTACTTCCACATCAACTCGGCCGGTGACGCAGAGCCGTGCGTGTTCATCCACTACTCCAATGCCAATATCCACGACCAGAGCATTCTGGAAATCCTGCACAGCCCGCTGTTCATGGCTTATCACAACGGCCAGCCCTTCAACAAGAACCATCTGCGTCCCTGCCCGATGCTGGAAAACCCCGAACTGCTGCAGAAGATGGTGCACGAGACCGGTGCCCACAGCACCGACCTGCAGTCCCCGGAGAGCGTGGAGCACCTGTGCGAGAAGTGCAAGAGCTACGCCGCCAACTGGCAGCCCACTGCGGACGAGATCTGGTCCCACACCAAGATCCGCGAAAGCCGCTACGAGAACTACAAGGACTGGAAGCCCTCGCAGCCCATTGAAAAGTAACGAAGGCAGACATCATAACGCAAACAAAGCCCAGGCGTTCCATTGAAGTGCGCTCCGTCAAGTAGACAGAGAAATAATATAAGTTTTTGTTCGCCGTTTCCACAAGGAGACGGCGAATTTTTTTTGTGCAAAAGTGATGGTTCTTTCTTGACATAAAAACACCCCCAGAGTACGCAGAGTTTTGGTTTTACTCTGTCTACTCTAGGGGGAGCATATCACACTCAGAGAGGGTCTTGCTGTTTCATGAAAGAGTGGTTTTGAAAATTACCAGAACCAGTAGCGCTTTTTCAGCACAACATATGCAATGCCGATCAGAACCACTACAACACCACCGGCAATGAAGAAGGTCCAGTTGATATTGGCAAATTTCAGGTTCTGGTTGGTCAGCAGATAACGGCCTGCAGTATCGGCAGTGATGATGCCGTCGGTGTAGCTGTTCAGGTACTGCCACTTGTTGGAGACGGCGTTGTACAGATACAGGCGGGTATAGGTGCTCACATCCAGATCGATGCGCACCGAGCAGGGAAGAGCCGTGCCCTTGTCCAGCTCAAACTCGATGCCCTGATCGGACTCAGTCAGGATGAGCATGGTGTCCAGCTCACTGGTGGTGCTCTTGACACCGCTGCCTGCAATCTGCATGGTGTAGCCATCGCCCACCACGCACAGGGTCTTGCCGGTGGTGCGCAGCGCATTGAGGATATCACCGGTCACGGTAGGCACCTCGGCCTGTGTGAAAACGATCTCGTTGTCCTCACTGTCCTGAATGGCCTGCACAACGGGATCGATCTCGATGGGAGTATCGTTATCCGGTTCGGTGGAGCTGCTGTCCGAAGAATTATCGGAAGAAGATGCAGCCGAACGGTTGACGATGACCGTGACCATGGCGGATGCAGTGCCGTTGGAAACGGTAATGGAAGTAGCGCCGGTGCCCACAGCCGTGATCACGCCGCTGGGGCTGACCGTGGCAATGTTGCTGTTGGCGGACTTATAGGTGAACTTCTGGGAAGCGGAAGAAGGCTTGACACTGGCGGTCAGGGTGCGGGTGGCACCGGGCTTGAGCACAACGTAGGAAGGATTCACCGTGACGACCTGACCGCTGTTGGAAGAACCAGTGCTGGCGGTGCCGGTGCTGGAGTTGGGAATACTCATGACCGTGACATTGGTGGTAGCAGTCACCGAACCGCAGGTAGCGGTAATGGTGGCGGTGCCGGGGGCAATGCCGGTAACACGGCCGAAATTGTTCACCGTGGCGACCTTCTCATTGGAAGAGGTCAGGGCGACGGTGGCATAGTTGGAAGCCGAAGTAGGCCGCACCTGCAGCTGTGCCGAGACCGAGTTGCCAACATAGATGGTGTTGGAGGAAAGGGAAAGGTCCATCTCGGTAACGATCATGGAAGAATCCATGGAGACAACGATGGTGTAGGCACAGATCTGGTTGCCTGCGGCAGCGGTGATGCGGGTGGTGCCTACGCCCACAGCCTGCACGACACCGGAGTTGCTCACGGTCAGAATGGAAGTATCGTCCGAGATAAAGACAACCGAGTCGGTAGAGTTGCGCGGACGCACCACAGGAGACAGCTGCTGAGAGGAACCCAGCAGCATGTTGGCGGTATAGCTGCCGGCCTCAATGCTTTCGGCAGGCACGTCCTGATCCCACGGCATGGCAACGCCGCTCAGGGCAAGGCCGGAGACAGGGCTTGCTGCGGCCGCAGACACAGCTGTGCCGCAGGCCAGCAGGCAGAGCGCTGCCGCACAGACGACCAGTTTTTTTGCGGTTGATTTCATAGTAAGTGTACCTCTTTGGGTGATATAACGGCGGCTGGCAGTCAGCACAGCTCCGGTTTAGCGGAACAGAACGCCCAGGGCTTCCATTGCGTACTCGAAATAGGTGACCTGATCGTACTCCACGCGGGCAGTAACGCTCATGCCGTTGGAAAGATCCACCTTGTCGCCGCTGCGGCTCACCACATAAGTGGCATCGGGCTTAATGGTCATCTTATAGTAGGAAGCGTTGGAGCTGGCCGTCACGTCACTGTCAATGGCCGTTACAGTGCCGGTCAGGGTGCCATAGGAATACTCCGAAAGGCCGGTAATGGCGATCTTGCACGGGTCACCCACATGAAGCAGCGGGCGGTCATTCACAGTGACCATGGCAACGATCTCCAGATCGTCGTTCTCGCTGGCAACAGTGGCCAGCGGGGAGCCTGCGCTCAGCACCATGCCCTCTTTGTAAGGAGTATCCATGTGGATCACACCGGAGGTGGGGGCATAGATGTAGTAATCGTTGGCACCGGTGTTCAAGGCATCGAGCTGAGCCTGAACGTTGTCCACGTTGCTCTGTGCGCTGGTAATGCTCTGGGAGATGGACTGCATGGTGGAGTAGTACAGAGCTTCTACTTCGCTCTGGCTCTGCTCCATCATGGTCTTGATCTGAGCATCGGAGTAACCGGCAGCCTGATAGGCCGTGGCATCAAAGGTCTTCTGGGAGACCTGGCTCTTGTAGGTCTCGTACTGATAGTAGTAGGGCTGATCTTCAGGGTTTGTCTCGCTGAAGTAGTTGGTATCATCCTGCACGCACTGCAGCAGCTTGTTGTACTGGTCCAGCTGGGTCTGGTAGATCTTGAGCTGGCTTTCCAGGTTATCCTGCTGCATGTCGATATCCGTGCTCTTGATGTGGGCCACGAGGTCGCCCTCGTTCACATAGCTGCCCTCCGAAATATACATCTCGGTAATGGAGCCGGAATAACTGGACATGATATAGGTTTTATTGCTGGCCTGCACGGTGCCTGCGTTCTGGCTGACATAAATGCGGTTGGTATGGGTGCTCCATACCACCAGAAACAGCATGAAGATGCCCACCAGAATGACAAAAGCGTAGCCATAAGGCGGCAGCTTTTTTTCCATCATGATGCGGCGGTCCTGCAGATCCGAAAGGTTCTGAACTTTAATCGTCATAATTACTTGGTCTCCATAAAGACATCGACCACGGCATCATCCTCATCCTGATTGACATAGATGGTATAGGAGGTGCCGGTCAGTTTCTGCTCATTCTCAAAAGCGTGGACCTGCAGCTTGTAGGAAGCCAGCTGGCTTTCGGGCATGGGGCCGGTGTAGTGGGCATACAGGCAGTTCTTCACGCGCAGAATAGCATCCATATGGTAGTCCTGCTCCATCTGGCCGATGAACTGGGTGGCCTGCTGCATCATGTACAGGTGCATCTGACGGTCCTCACCAACCACCATGGCCTGCACAATGGGGCCAATGGGCTGTGCGTTGTTGCTCTTGATAAAGTTGTGCATCTGGGTCAGCACCACGGGCAGACTGGCCATCTCTTCCGGATGGATCTCACGGGAGAGCACATTGGTGAGCTTCAGGGTCTTGTTCTCGGCTACTTTGATCTCTTTCATGTTGAATACCTCGGTTTCTTTTCAGATTTACCTCAGAAGAGGCAGTAATAGGCAATCGAGAAAGGGGAGAAAACCGCTGCAGAGAGCAACACCCTCTCCGCTCCCGATCGCCTACTACTTATAAAAGTAATAGGGATCTTGCAAATAAAATGTGCCCGGAGGCGTTTTGCCTCCGGGCACACCATAGTGAGGCATAGTTACCTGAGCAGGCGGGGCCTGTTCAGGATAACACCATCTACTTCTACTAAACAGAAAGTCTTTCTAGTTCTTTTTTATCTGACACAGCAAAACTATGTCAAATCAAGCTATCCATCATGAATGACTCCCTTTCATATGTAACCGGGTGCGCACCCGGCTGCAACACATCAATAGGTGATCGACTCACCGTCGTCATCCTCTTCCACCACGGCCTGCATGACAGACTGCTTGGGCTCTGCCTTTTTGCTGCGGTAGATACCCTGCTGCATGTTCCACAGCTCGTAGTATTTGCCTTCCTTGGCAAGCAGTTCATCGTGCGTGCCGCGTTCCACGATCTTGCCGTGATCCATCACAAGGATCAGATCACAATCACGAACGGTGGACAGGCGGTGAGCTACGATCAGCATGGAACGATCTGCAAGCTGATCGTAAATCATGTTGAAGATCAGATTTTCCGTAGCAAAGTCCAGATTACTGGTGGATTCATCCAGAATGTAGAGGTTGGAATCTTTCAGGAAAGCGCGTGCCAGCGCAATGCGCTGCTTTTCACCGCCGGACAGGCCGTTGCCTGCTTCTTCCAGATAGGTGTTATACTGCAGGGGCAGATGACGGATAAAGTCGTGAGCATCTGCCTTCTTGGCAGCTTCCTTAACTTCGTCCATCGTAGCGTCCATACGGGAAACGCGGATGTTATCATAAATGGTCTTGCTGAACAGCTCAACGTTCTGCGGCACATAAGAAATTGCGCGGCGGACAGAATCATTGGTGTATTCAGCCAGATTCACACCGTTCAAGTCGATCTCGCCATCTTCCGGCTCATAATACTTGAGCAGAAGCTTGGTGATCGTGGATTTGCCGCTGCCGCTGCTGCCCACCAGCGCGACCTTTTTACCGGCCGGAATGGTAAAGCTGATGTGATCCAGTGCAGGGGCACGGTTGCCATAACGGAAAGTGACATCCTTGAACTCGATATCGCCCTCCACCTTGTCCAGATCGGTGCGGTCTTCGTCGCCGACCGTCTCGGAGGGATAATCCATGATCTCGCCCAGACGCTTCATGGAAATGCTGGCCTCCTGAATCTGCATCTGCAGACCGATCAGGTTGCTCAGCGGGGAAGTAAAGTAAGAGGACAGCGTGCTGAAGGCCATGAATCCGCCCAGTGTCATCTCCCCTTTCAGAACCTGACTGATACCCACATAGGTGGTCAGCATGCTGAAACCGGTGGAAATGAAGGAGGAAATCAGGCCCTGCGTGGTGCTGATCTTGCTGGAGCGCAGGCTGATCTTCAGGCTCTTGATGTACTCACGCTCGAGGTTCTCCATTTCGGTATCCTCGTTGGCGTTGCACTTGACCGTCTCAATGCCGCGCAGGCTTTCGATCATCTGGCTGTTCAGTGCAGCGGACTGCACCATGGTCTCTTCGTTGATCTTTTTGTAAGGCTGCTTGTAGATCAGCACCAGCAGAATGCTGACCAGAGCCATGAACAGCGAGATCGAGAAGAGCATCGCATTCATGCGGAACAGGATGATACCGGTAATAATGGCCATCGAGATATCCATGATCAGGCTCAGCGCAATGCTGGTGAAGATGGATTTGATGGTGTTTGCATCCGAATAACGGGTGGTGATATCACCAGTCTTGCGGGTGGCAAAGAACTTCATGGGCAGACGGAAGATATGCCCGAAGTAACCCAGCATCAGCGGAATATCGATCTTGATGGATAGGTGGATCAGAACCCACTGCCGGACAAAGCCCACCAGCGTATTGGTGATGCTGACCATGCTGAACACAAGGATCAGCGTGACCAGCAGATTGTCTAGGCCATATGGCAAGACCTCGTCCATCAGGATCTTGTTGAACATGGAGGAGGCAATGCCCAGGATCGTAACGATCAGAGAACTCAGGATCGCATAGGCAAAGAGCTTTTTCTGGGGCAGCAACAGGTCGACGTAACGCTTGAACATGCCGCCCTTTTCGATCTTACCACCCTTGAACTCCGAGGTGGGGTTCATCAGCAGCAGAACACCGGTAAAGTTCTTGTAGAACTCATCCAGAGAGATCTTTTTCAGCTCACTGCCAGGGTCGCCGATCACGACATAATCCTTGCACTTGTGTTTTTTGCCGTTCTTCTCATCTTCCTTGGCGGCTTCGGCTTCTTTCAGCATGTGCCGACGACGCTCACCGTCATCTTTGATGGTGGTCTTTTTAAAGACGACCACAAAGTGGGCCAGACCCTGATCGGTGATGACCTGCGCAATGCAGGGCAGCGAGAAATCGCTGAGGAAATTTTCACGGTCTACGCGAACCGCTGCAGTGGTGAAACCCAACTCATTAGCGGCTTTCTGCAAACCAACAAGGTTCGTGCCTTTCAGGTCGGTACCCATCATATCGCGCAGGCGGGTGATGGTAACTTCCTTTTTGTAATGGAGGCACACCATTGCGAGGCAGGCAGCCGCACAGTCAGTGGTGTCGTGCTGCCGGACATAGGTATAACGCATAGATGCTTCCTTTGATCATATACAAATTTATTCAAACAGCGGCAGGCGTTTTGAAGAAGCGGCCTGCCGCAGATCTGACAACGTGAAAAGAGCCGGAGCCTGAAACAACAGCACAGAGGCCGGTGCTTTGTCCTGTCCTGCGGAGAACCATGACAAAACACCGGTCGGCTGCTATCAAAAGAAGGGAGCACCTACCCTTTGATCTGTGTGCCGGACTTTGGAAAAACAGATACAAATTCCCAAAGCTTATAAGCAGTATACCACAATGTGACATCTTCTTCAAGTAGTCAAATTTTAAGAAATCATTATGCTTGATGCTTTTTTCGCATGAATGCTGTGTTTTTGGGACAGAGAAGCCCAAAAACAGAGGAGAAACACGACTGCATGGCTGTATAGAAAAAGGGTGTAGTATGGGACAAACAAAAAAGGCAATGTTCTGTGGAACATTGCCTTTTCTTCTGGCGCCTCTTGCCTGACTCGAACAGGCGACACCCTGATTAACAGTCAGGTGCTCTAACCGACTGAGCTAAAGAGGCAGATCACATTTGTGACTGCGAGAGATATTATACCGCATAAGAATGCCTTTTGCAAGCCTTTTTTTAAAAAATGAATCATTTTTGGCAAAATAAAACCGTCCTGCAGTGTTTTGAAACGCTGCAGGACGGTAAAGTACATATTATAAAAGAAGGAAAGGCTTATTTCAGCTTGCTCTTGGCCTTCATGCGCTGCTCGTGGTTCAGGATCTGCTTGCGGATGCGCAGATTTTCAGGAGTGACCTCCAGCAGCTCGTCCTGTGCAAGGAATTCCAGGCAGCCTTCCAGGCTGAGCTTGCTAATGGGGATCAGGCGCAGAGCATCATCGGAGCCGGATGCACGGGTGTTGGTCAGGTGCTTGGTCTTGCAGACGTTGACATCCACATCCTCGCCGGAAGCGGTGTAGCCAATGACCATGCCCTCGTAGACCTTTTCACCAGCGCCCACCAGAAGGGTGCCGCGCTGCTGAGCATTGAACAGACCGTAGGTGACAGCCTCGCCGGTCTCAAAGCTGACCAGAGAACCGGTGGAGCGGTTGGCAATCATGCCAGCCCAGACATCGTAACCGTCGAAGATCTGGTTGATAACACCCTCGCCATGGGTATCGGTCAGGAACTGGTTGCGGTAGCCGAACAGGCCGCGGCTGGGCATACGGAACTCCAGACGCACACGGTCGGTGCCCAGAGATTCCATCTGCTGCAGGATAGCCTTGCGCTGGCCCAGACCGGTCATGACAGCGCCCTGATACTGGGTGGGCACATCGATGACGACATGCTCCATAGGCTCGTAGGTCTTGCCGTCGATGACCTTGGTCAGAACGTGCGGGGGAGAGACCTGCAGCTCATAACCTTCACGGCGCATGGTCTCGATCAGGATGGACAGGTGCATCTCACCACGGCCCATAACGCGGAAGGAATCGGTAGTGGCGGAATCCTCCACCTTCAGAGCAACGTCCTTCAGCAGCTCCTTCTGCAGACGGTCACGGATCTGACGGCTGGTAACATACTTACCCTCACGGCCGGCCAGCGGGCTGTCATTGACGGAGAAGGTCATTTCAACGGTAGGATCGTTGATCTTCACGAAGGGCAGCGGCTCCACATTGGAGGGGCTGCACAGGGTATTGCCGATGGTCACGTCGGGCAGGCCGGAGAATGCCACGATATCGCCGGCGGTGATGTTATCGCACGGCTGACGGCCATTGGCCTGGAAGTCGTACAGCTTGGTCAGACGGCCGCGCATCTTCAGATCCTGATTGTGCCAGTCACAGACGACAACTTCCTCGCCCACCTTGGCAACGCCGTTCTGGATGCGGCCAATGCCGATGCGGCCCACGAAGTCGTTATAGTCCACAGAGGACACCAGCATCTGGAAGGGAGCCTCGGGGTCGCCCTCAGGCGGCTTGATGGTGCTCAGCAGAGTATCGAACAGGGGGATCAGGTCGGTGCCGGGCACATCCGGGTCCAGGCTTGCGGTGCCATCACGGCCGCAGCAGAACAGCATGGGGCAGTCCAGCTGCTCATCGGTAGCGCCCAGATCCATCAGCAGGTACAGAACTTCGTCGATGACTTCCTTGATGCGGGCATCGGGGCGGTCGATCTTGTTGATGGCCACCACCAGACTCAGGTTCTGCTGCAGAGCCTTCTGCAGCACAAAACGGGTCTGGGGCATGCAGCCCTCGGCGGCATCCACCAGCAGCAGAACACCGTTGACCATCTTCAGCACGCGCTCCACCTCGCCGCCAAAGTCGGCATGGCCCGGAGTATCGACAATATTGATCTTGACACCCTTGTAGGTGCAGGAGCAGTTCTTGGCCAGAATGGTAATGCCACGCTCACGCTCGATATCGCCGCTGTCCATGACGCGCTCAGCCACGACCTGATTATCGCGGAATGCGCCGCTTTGACGCAGCATTGCGTCCACCAGGGTGGTCTTGCCGTGGTCAACGTGAGCGATAATGGCAACGTTGCGCAAATCGTTACGAACCATAAAATTCAACCTCTCTATTATTAAAACTCATAAAATACGAACGAACGTCATACAAGCTTAAGTTTATAACAGGAAGGGGTGGTTTGTCAAGATTGTATAAAAAAATTTTCAACCTTTCGGCAAAATGCCTGAGAAAAGCCATGCGATTTGTGCGGCGTGTACCTTTAGAATATGCTATACTAAGGGTACAGAAGAAATAAAGCCGGAGGTGTTTTTATGAAGATCACATTTCTGGGCGCGAACCATGAGGTCACCGGCAGCTGCACTTTGATCGAAGCGGCTGGGCAGCGCTTTTTGATCGACTGCGGCATGGAGCAGGGCAAGGACGTATACGAGAACCAGCCCATCCCGGTGGCACCCGGCGAGATCGACTGGGTGCTGGCCACCCATGCACACATCGACCATACCGGTATGCTGCCGCTGCTGGTGCGCAACGGCTTCCGCGGCAAGATCTATGCCACGAACCCCACGGTGGAGCTATGCGGCATCATGCTGCGGGACTCGGCCCATATTCAGGAATTTGAAGCGGAGTGGAAAAACCGCAAGGGCCAGCGCTCCGGCGCAGAACCGGTGGAACCGATGTATACTGTGCAGGATGCTGAAGCAGCCATGAAGCTGTTTGTGGGCAAGGCCTATGAGCAGCGCTTCCAGCTTGCACCGGGCATTGAAGCCCGCTTTGTGGATGTGGGCCATCTGCTTGGCTCGGCCAGCATAGAGCTTTGGATCACCGAGGGTGAGACCACGACCAAGCTGGTATTCTCCGGTGATATCGGCAATCTGGATCAGCCCATCATCAAGGATCCTGCTTACATCAAAGAGGCGGACTACGCCTTTATGGAATCTACCTACGGCGACCGCAGCCACGGCCCGAAGCCGGACTATGTGAGTGAGCTGACGAAGATCCTGCAGCGCACCTTTGACCGGGGCGGCAATGTGGTCATTCCCAGCTTTGCGGTGGGCCGCACGCAGGAGATGCTCTACTTTATCCGTGAGATCAAGGAAAAGGGCCTTGTGAAGGGGCACGGCAACTTCCCGGTGTACATTGACAGCCCGCTTGCCATCGAGGCGACCCGCATCTTTAAAGATACCGACCCGGACTGCTTTGATGCGGACACCCGCGCTCTGCTGGAAAAAGGCATTGATCCGATCACCTTCCCGGGGCTGCGCGTCACGGTGACCAGTGATGAATCCCGCATGATCAATGCAGACCGCGTGCCAAAGGTCATCCTCTCGGCCAGCGGTATGTGCGAGGCAGGCCGCATCCGCCACCACCTAAAGCACAATCTGTGGCGGCCGGAGTGCACCATTCTGTTCGTGGGCTATCAGGCGGTGGGCACGCTGGGCCGCACCCTGCTGGAAGGTGCCACGACGGTAAAACTGTTCGGTGAACCTATTGAGGTGCAGGCAGAACTGTGCCAGCTCACCGGCATGTCCGGCCATGCGGACAGGGAAGGTCTGCTGCGGTGGGTGAACTCTTTTGAGCAGAAACCAAAGCGTGTGTTCGTGATGCACGGCGAAGATGAGACCGAGGACCACTTTGTGCAGACCTTGACGGAACAGGGCTTCACTGCCTGCGCACCCTACAACGGCGCACAGTGGGCCATCGGAGCCGAGGGAGCCGTATGCCTGCAGGAGGGCATGCGCGTCCGCATTGAGCACAAGGCTAATGAAGGCCAGAGCCGTGCTGCCAGTGTGTTCCAGCGGCTGGTCAGCGCCGGCAAGCGCCTGCTGCGGGTCATCGAGCACAACGAGGGCGGTGCAAACAAAGACCTTGCCAGGTTTGCCGACCAGATCAATGCCCTGTGTGATAAGTGGGACCGATAAAGCAAAAAAAAGCGCCGTGACCCAAAAGGCCACGGCGCTTTTTTTGCATGGAGCGGGCAATGGGAATCGAACCCACCTCCTCAGCTTGGAAGGCTGATATACTAGCCGATGTACGATGCCCGCATTTACGAACGATATTATAGCATGTTCCGGCACAAATGTCCAGCCCAATTTTTGTGTGTTCCTTAAAGCACCGGAAAAGAATGCCGGAACGGCCTTGCTTTTCCATACGGCTCTGCTACAATAGAAAAGAACGGAGGGGGAGAGGATGGAGCCGGAAGCAGAGATCATTCGTGCGCAGCTGTTTGCCCTGCAGGATGAAGCATACCGCACCTTTCACAGCGCGTTGATGCCCACCGTGCCGCCGGAAACGGTGATCGGCGTGCGCGTTCCGGCTCTGCGCAAGTTGGCAAAACAGCTCGCAGGCACAGCGCAGGCAGAGGTGTTTTTACAGGCTCTGCCGCATGGATACTACGAAGAGAACAACCTCCACGCGTTTCTGATCGAACTTATCCGGGACTACGACAGGGCGCTGGCTGAAACGGAAGCGTTCCTGCCCTACATCAACAACTGGGCCACCTGTGACTGCTTTTGCCCCAAAGTGTTTGCAAAGCACAAGAAGGAACTGCTGGTGCCCATTCGCCGCTGGCTGGATTCGGGCGAGGTGTACACCGTGCGCTATGGCATGGAGATGCTGATGCGCTATTATCTGGATGATGCATTCCGGCCGGAATATCTGGAATGGGTGGCCGATGTGCACAGCACGGAATACTATATCAATATGATGCGGGCATGGTATTTTGCCACAGCACTGGCAAAGCAGCCGGATGCCGCGCTGCCGTGGCTCACAGAAAAGCGGCTGGATCTGTGGACCCACAACAAAGCCATCCAGAAAGCGGTGGAAAGCCGCCGCATTCCGCCCGGAATGAAGCAGCTGCTGCGCGGTCTGCGCAGCCGTTCATAAAAGCTTCCGGATTTCCGCGCAGATTTCCTGTTTACTTTATGAATGTTTTATTGTAAAATAAGCTATAGTAAAAAATGTCAGGGTATGCCTATGCCCTGACGGAAGATAAAAACAGGTGGTGTTTGGATTATGGCATTGAAATATCAGCGTATCCTTCTGAAGATCAGCGGCGAAGCACTGGGCGGCGAAAAGGGCATGGGTTTTGATGAACCCACCATGGACGCGATCTGCGGCGGCGTGAAGAAAGCACACGACCTCGGCGTGCAGATCGGCATTGTTGTGGGCGGCGGCAACTTCTGGCGCGGCCGTTCCAGCGGCAAGATGGAGCGCACACTGGCCGATAAGATCGGTATGCTGGCAACCGTGATGAACGCACTGGCTGTTTCCGATAAGCTGGAACAGCTGGGTGTGCCTACTGAGGTGTTCACCTCCATCACCATGCCGCAGGTGGCACAGCCCTTTACCCGCAAGGATGCCCTGCGCGCCATGGATGAGGGCAAGATCGCCGTGTTCGGCGGCGGCACCGGCAACCCGTTCTTCTCCACGGATACGGCAACCGCTCTGCGCGCTGTGGAAGTGAGCGCCGATGTGATGTTCAAGGCTACTATGGTGGATGGCGTTTACGATAAGGATCCCCACAAGTACGCCGACGCAAAGAAGTATGATACTCTCACCTTTACCAAGGTGCTGGAAGACCAGCTGGCTGTTATGGATGGCACTGCTGCCACTCTGTGCCGCGATAACAAGCTGCCCATCCTCGTGTTCGATCTGGCCGACCCGGACAACATTGCCCGTGCCGTGCAGGGCGAGAATGTGGGCACACTGGTTTACGAGGGCTGAAACGCCTGCAGCCGACATACATTATAGGGCAGACGCATTGCAGCGCAGCCCCAAGATAAAAAGGAACAGGAGACTACCGCAATGAGCAGCAACACCAAGGTTTACGAAGACAAGATGAAGAGCTCGGTCGAACATCTGGGCCGCGAACTGGGCGCTGTGCGCGCAGGCCGCGCAAATCCCGCTGTGCTGGATAAGGTCAGCGTGGATTATTATGGTGCCCCCACTCCCATCCAGCAGGTGGCATCCGTGGCTGTGGCCGAAGCACGCACCCTGACCATTACCCCGTGGGACCGTACTCTGCTGCGCCCCATCAGCAAGGCTATCATGGCCAGCGATGTGGGCATCACTCCCATTGATGACGGCTCTACCATCCGCCTGAACTTCCCGGCTCCCACCGAGGAGCGCCGCAAGCAGCTGGCAAAGGAAGTTTCCAAGCTGGGCGAGGAGGCTAAGGTGGCAGTGCGCAACATCCGCCGCGAGGCTATGGATAAGGCCAAGGCCATGAAGAAGGCCGGCGAGCTGACCGAGGACAGCCAGAAGACCATGGAAGAGGATGTCCAGAAGCTGACCGACAAGTATATCAAGAACATCGATGCTGCGGTGGAAGAAAAGCAGAAGGAGATCATGTCTGTCTGATCTGCGCAGATGCAATAAACTGGAGGTGCCGTGCGCTGAAGAAGAGTGCGCGGCACTTTTGTTGAAGGCGGCGTTGCTGCCGGGAGGAAACAATGGCGCATCCTAAAGAATTTGCCGAGGGCCTTTCCATCGGCATCATCATGGACGGCAACGGCCGCTGGGCAAAGAATCGCGGCCTGCCCCGCACTGCCGGGCACAAAAGAGGCGCAGAGGTGTTCAGCGATATCGCAGATTACTGCGATGAGCTGGGCGTTTCGTCGGTGTACTTCTATGCGTTTTCCACCGAGAACTGGAAGCGTCCGCTGGAAGAGGTCAACGCCATCATGCGGCTGTTCGGCGAATATCTGCTGAAGGGCTTTGACTACAAGAACCGCAATATCCGCATCAAGTTCATGGGCGACCGCACGGTGCTGGATGAAAAGCTGCAGCAGCTGATGAACAAGCTGGAAGCAGATTCTTCGGTCAAGACCGGCATGACCCTGAACATTGCCATCAACTACGGCGGCCGCCCGGAGATCGTGCGGGCGGCGCAGCAACTGGCGGCAAAGGCGGCGGCAGGGGAGATAAAGCCCGAAGAGATCACGGAACAGCTGCTCAGTGATGCCATGTATACCGCTGGCCAGAAGGACCCGGATTTTATCCTGCGTCCCAGCGGAGAAAAGCGGCTGTCCAACTTCATGCTCTGGCAGGCAGCTTACTCGGAGCTGGTAGAAATGGACGTTCTGTGGCCGGATTTCACCCGCAGCGATCTGGACGCTGCCATTGAGGAGTTCAATCATCGTTCCCGCCGGTTTGGCGGACTGTAAAACCCAAGACCTCCTGCACACGGTGCAGGGACCGGACGGCCCGGCGGCTTTGCCGGAGCCAAACTTAATCCAGAGGGGCGCGGCACCCGACCGGTGAAAAGGAGATCCAATCTATGAAAACACGTGTTATTACTGCGATCGTGGGCATCATCGTACTGATCGGCGTGATGTTCACCTTCAACACTCTGATCTTTAATCTGGTCATCGCGGCCATTACGCTGATCGCCGTTCACGAGATCTACAGTGCCCTCGGCTTTGAAAAGAAGGACTGGCTGATGTATGTGGTTCTGGTGCCGTATACACTGCTGGTCATGACGAGCAACTATCAGGTCATGCGGCGGCTGGTGATGCCGATGTCCTTTCTGCTGGTCACCTTTTACGCCATCTATCTGGTGGTGCGCAATGGCACCATCAGCTATCAGAAGGCCAGCGGCCTGCTGATGTTCTCCGGTATCGTGATCTTCTGCTTCTATTCCTTTATCCGGCTCAAGGAGCTGCTGCCGGTGGAGCAGTACGGCTACGATGCGGTGTTCTTTATCTTGCTCATCCTCTGCTTTGCCTGGGGCGGCGATACCTGTGCCTACTTTGCAGGCCGTGCCTTTGGCAAGCACAAGCTCTGCCCGGTGGTCAGCCCCAAAAAGACCGTGGAAGGTGCCATTGGCGGTGTTCTGGGCACCATGGTGTTTGGTGTGATCATCACACTGGTGTACTCAGTGGCGGCAAACCGGATGGAAGCCTTCACCCGCACCAATATCGGCGTTTCCATGTACGTGATCATTGCGCTGCTGGGCTGCGTGGCTGCGGTGCTGGGCATTTATGGCGATCTGTTTGCCAGCGTGGTCAAGCGCCAGTGCGGCATCAAGGATTACGGCACCATCTTCCCGGGGCACGGCGGCATTCTGGACCGCTTTGACAGTGTGATGTTCATTGCGCCCTTTGTGACCATGGTCATTACGGCGGTGTTCTACTATTAAAAGGGGGAACGTGTGATGTCGAAAAAAATCACTCTGCTGGGTTCTACCGGTTCCATCGGCACCCAGAGTCTGGATGTGATCCGTGCACAGGGCTATGAGGTGTTCGGTCTTTCTGCCCACAGCCATGTAGACAAGATCCTGCAGCAGATCGAAGAGTTTCATCCGCGCTATGTCTGCATGACCGACCCGGATGCGGCCCGCAGGCTGGATGCGGAGCTTTCCGGTCGTGCAGATGCGCCCCGGCTGCTGGTAGGGCCGGAAGGGCTCAAGCAGCTGGCCGCACTGGACGGCACCGATGTGGTGCTGAACAGCGTGGTGGGCATTGCAGGCCTTGGTGCCAGCCTGTGCGCGATCGAAAGCGGGCATGATCTGGCCCTTGCCAACAAGGAGAGTCTTGTCACCGGCGGCCATCTGGTCACACAGGCCGTGGCAAAGCATGGTGTAAAGCTGCTGCCGGTGGACAGCGAACATTCGGCCATCTTCCAGTGCCTGCAGGATAAGGAGAGTGCCCCCAGCCTGACCAAGATCCTGCTCACGGCATCCGGCGGCCCCTTCTTCGGGATGAAGACCGAGGAGCTGCGCGGTAAGACCAAGGCGGATGCCCTCAAGCACCCCAACTGGAACATGGGCGCAAAGATCACCATTGACTCTGCCACCCTGATGAACAAGGGTCTGGAGCTGATCGAGGCAGTGTGGCTGTTCGGCCTGCCGCCGGAGAAGATCCAGATCGTGGTGCAGCGCCAGAGCATCGTGCATTCGGCGGTGCAGTTCAGCGATAATTCGGTCATTGCTCAGCTGGGTGTGCCGGATATGCGCATTCCCATCCAGTATGCGCTCACCTACCCAAAGCGCGTACCCGGCGTTGTGCCGGAGCTGGACTTTGCCGCACTCAAGGTGCTCACCTTCGATGTGGCAGACGACGAGACCTTCCGCTGCCTTGCCGCCTGCAAAAAGGCCATCAAAAAGGGCGGCCTCGGCCCATGCGCCGCCAACGGTGCCAATGAAGAAGCTGTCAAGCTCTTCCTTGAGGACAAAATTGGCTTCCTCGATATTGGCCGTCTGGTGGAAGCAGTCGTGGACAGCGACAGCTTTGGCGGCGAGTATACCCTCAGCGATGTGTACGAGTGCGACCGCATGGCGCGAGAATTTGTAAGAGCGCACTTATAAAAACCCTCTCAGCCTCACTGCGTTCGGCAGCTCTCCCGAAGGGAGAGCTTTCAAAAAGCGTAAGGCCAGATGTGCAAAAGCTCCCCCTTTGGGGGAGCTGGCAGGGCGGCAGCCCTGACTGAGAGGGGTTCCGACTTTTCAGCTTTAGGAGACGCAATGTCAATTTTTATCACCCTGATCGCCGCACTGATCGTGTTCAGCGCTGTGATCGCCATTCATGAATTCGGGCACTTTACCGTGGCAAAGCTCTGCGGCATTCAGGTCAACGAGTTTTCCATCGGCATGGGGCCGGCTTTGTGGAAGAAAATTTACAAGGGCACCCAGTACAGCCTGCGTGCATTGCCGGTAGGCGGCTATGTGGCGCTGGAGGGCGAGGAAAGCCCCGAGAGCCAGCAGGCCGAAGCGGCCCGCGACGAACGGGAAGCAGAGGAAGAAAACCCTGTCCCGCCGGAGCAGCGCACCGGCATCCCTTTGAACGAGGCACCGGTATGGCAGCGTGTGCTTGTGATGGTGGCAGGTGCCTTCATGAATTTCGTGCTGGGCTTTGTGGTGCTGGTCATTCTTGTGGCAGCACAGGAAGGAGCCATCACCAGCAAGACCATCTATTCCATTGAGAACGATGCCCTCTGCGGCCAGACCGGCCTGCAGGCGGGGGACGAGATCGTTGCCGTGAACGGCAGGTGCTGCTTTGTGGCCAACGACATCCTTTATGAGCTGGTGCGTACCGAAGCCTATCGCGCCCGGTTCACCGTGAAGCGGGACGGCCAGAAGGTGGAACTGCCGGATGTGCAGTTCGACACCTGGCAGGACGAGGACGGCCAGACCCATATGACCCTTGGCTTTACGGTGTACGGCATCAAAAAAACACCGCTCAATGTGTTAAAAGAAGCATGGAACAGCACCCTGTACTACGGACGCATCGTGTTTACCTCGCTGGCAGACCTTGTGCGCGGACGCGAGAGCATCAACAATCTGTCCGGCCCGGTGGGTATCGTGACAGCAATCGGTCAGGCGGCAAGCTACGGCTGGCAGGATCTGCTGGAGCTGCTGGCCCTCATCACCATCAATCTGGGCGTGTTCAATCTGCTGCCCTTCCCGGCACTGGATGGCGGCAAGGTGGTATTTTTGATCATTGAGGGCGTTACCGGCCATGCAGTGCCGGAAAAGCTGCAGGGCACACTGACCATTGCGGCCTTTGCACTGCTGTTTGGCCTGATGCTCTTTGCAACCTATAATGATATCATCCGGCTTGTGACCGGTGTAATGTGAGCAAAAACAGAAAGGGGAGCTTTATGCGGCAGTTAAAACGGGAAGTGAAAATCGGCAATGTGACCATCGGCGGCAAAAATCCCATTGCGGTGCAGACGATGCTCAACGTGCCGGTGGAGGATATTGAGGGCAATGTGGCGCAGGCAAAGCGGTGCGAAGCTGCTGGCTGTCAGATCCTGCGCGTGACCTGCCCCAGCCCGGCGGATGCAAAGTGCATCGAAGCCGTCAAAAATGCGGTGAACATCCCCATTGTGGCAGACATCCATTTTGACTACAAGGCGGCTCTGGCCTGCGCAGATGTAGGCGTGGATAAGATCCGCATCAACCCCGGCAACATCGGCGACGATGACCGGGTGAAGGCGGTAGTGGATGCCTGTCAGCGCAAGAACATTCCCATCCGCATCGGCGTGAATGGCGGCAGTCTGGAAAAGCACATCCTTGCAAAATACGGTGCCCCCACGCCGGAGGCCATGGTGGAGAGTGCACTGTACCATGTGCGCCTGCTGGAAAAATTTGATTTCAACAACATCGTCATTTCCATCAAGAACTCCAATGTGCCCCGCATGATGGAGGCCTACCGCCAGCTCAGTGCAGTTACAGATTACCCGCTCCATGTGGGCGTCACCGAAGCAGGCACCTATCAGATGGGTCTGCTGAAAAGCGGCATGGGCATCGGCGGAATGCTGCTGGAAGGCATTGGCGATACCATCCGCGTCTCGCTGGCCGCAGAGCCGGAAAAGGAAGTGGAAGCGGGCTACAACATCCTGCGCGCCGTGGGCTTCCCGGTAGCAGGCCCGGAGGTCATCACCTGCCCCACCTGCGGCCGCACCCAGTATCCCTGCACCGAGATCGCCAATGAGGTGGAAAAGCGGCTGCAGGGCTGCAAAAAATCCATCAAGGTGGCCGTGATGGGCTGCGTGGTCAACGGCCCCGGTGAAGCCCGCGAAGCAGACATCGGCATTGCCGGCGGCAAGGGCGAGGCGGTGCTGTTCATCCACGGCAAGCCCATCAAAAAGCTGACCGGAGACAACATCCTGGATCAGTTCATGGATGAGATCTATAAACTGTAATTTGGCTTTTTTCACAGCTGCCACACCTGCAAAAACGGGTGCGGCAGTTTGTGCTGTATAAAAAGGAGTACCATTTGTGACACCACTCGTATCCAACCTGTGGCCGCAGTTCATGGTGGACCCGGCATTTGCGGCCTGCTTCGGGCAGGTCATTGTGGAGCATGCGCAGATGCTGCGGCAGGAGCGGCAGGTCATCTTTACCCTGCGCAGCGGTGCGCCGCTGGACAAAAACCTCTGTGCCCGGCTGCTGGCATCCCTGCAGCCGGATTATGAGGGCTTTGAGCTGCGCATCCAGAACCTGTTTGGCTATGCCATGCTGGACGAAGCGGCCCTGCGCGATCTGATGGAAGAGATGAAGCGGGACGGCGTGCCCATCAACGGCTTTCTGGACCGGTGCAAGATCAACATCATCGGACAGAAGATCACCATCGGAGTATGCCATGGCACCAAGTTTTTGCAGGAGATGCACTTTGAAAAGCTGCTGGCAGAGCGCATTGCGGCCCACACCGGGGTAACGCCGCAGGTAACGCTGCAAAGCGCTGTAAGCGAAGCCGAGCAGCACCAGATGGAAGAAAAGCTGGAGCGCAAGATCGCGCCACCGGTGGTCAAGTTTGAGAAAAAGAACACAGCACCGTCTATCAAGGTGGATGGTTTGGACCTGACCGATAAGCCTGTCACCATTTTCCACGGCAAGATGTTCACCCCCAAGAACCTCACCCCGCTGAAAGACCTTGGCGGCGAGGGCGGCAAGTGCACGATCTGGGGCGATGTGTTCTTCTCGGAGGTCAAGGGAAACTTCCGCAAAATTTATACCGTATCCATCACCGATTATCAGGGCTCCATCAACCTGAAGATCCGCGCGCAGGAAGGTGAGGACTGCTCCAAGTGGGAGAGCCTTGGCAAAGGCACCACCCTCATCGTGCGCGGCGACTGCTCCTACGACAAGTACGAACACGATTACATCGTCTACCCCTACGATGTGCTCATCGTGGAGCGCAAAAAGCGGGAGGATACCGCACCGGTCAAGCGTGTGGAGCTGCATCTGCACACCAAGCTTTCCAGCATGGACGGCTTCTGTGATCCCGGCGGCATCGTCAAGCTGGCCCACCGCATGGGACATCCGGCCGTTGCCATCACTGACCACGGTGTGTGTCAGGGTTACCCGGAAGCCATGCTGGCAGCGGACGATATCCATAAATCAGACCCGGACTTCAAGCTGATCTACGGCTGTGAAGCCTACTTTGTGGACGACATGATCCCCTGTGTATACGGTGTGAAGGATCAGCCGCTGGACGGGGAGTTCTGCGTGTTTGATACCGAGACCACAGGCCTTGACCCCGGCGTGGAGTATATGACCGAGATCGGTGCCGTCATCGTGAAAAACGGCGAAGTGGTGGAGGAATTTGATACCTTTGTCAAGCCCGGCAAGCCCATCACCCCCAAGATCACCGAGCTGACCGGCATCACCAACGAAATGGTGGCGGATGCTCCCGGCGAAAAGGAAGCACTGGAAGCCTTCCTCAAATTTGCGGGAGACCGCATCCTTGTGGGCCACAACGTCCACGCCTTTGATATGCGTTTCCTGCGCGCCGCCGCCAAGCGCAGCGGCATCAGGCTGGAGCCGACCTATATCGACACCCTGACCATGGCGCAGGCCATGTACCCCGGCCTGCACAACTACAAGCAGGGCACCATCAACAAGCATCTGGAGCTGCCTGCCTACGAGGCCCACCGTGCCTGTGAGGATTCTGCCGCGCTGGGCCGCATCTTCGGGGTCATGCTGAACGACCTGAAAGAAAAGCAGGTAGCAAAGGTTAGTGAGATCAACACCGGCCTTGGCGGCAACCGCGAGGTGCTGAAAAAGAAGTATTACCACCTCATCATTCTGGTCAAGAACCAGATGGGCCTGAAAAATCTGTACAAGATCGTCAGCGAAGCCCATGTGAACTACTTTTTCAAAAAGCCTCGGGTGCCCCGGAGCCTTTTGAACAAATACCGGGACGGCCTGCTGCTCACTTCCGCCTGCGAAGCCGGCGAGCTGTACCGCGCCATCGTGGACGGCACCAGCTACGAGGAACTGAAAAAGATCGCCGCCTACTACGATATTCTTGAGATCCAGCCGCTGGGCAACAATGCCTATATGGTGCGGGACGGCAAGGTGGACAGCGAAGAGGACATCAAAAACTTCAACCGCACGGTCATCAAGCTGGGCGAGGACCTGCACAAGCCGGTCATTGCCACCGGCGATGTGCACTTTACCGAGCCGGAGGACGCGGCTTACCGCGCTGTGCTGCAGGCGGGCAACGGCTTTAAAGATGCCGATAACCAGCCGCCGCTGTTCTTCCGCACCACGCAGGATATGCTGGCGCAGTTCTACTATCTGCCCAAGGAAAAAGCCTATGAGGTGGTGGTGAAGAACCCCCGCAAGATCGCGGCGATGATCGACAACAATGTTCGTGCCATCCCGCGCGGCACCTACCCGCCCAGCATCGAGGGTGCAGAGCAGCAGCTGCGCGATGCTACGTGGGAACACGCCAAGCGCGATTACGGTGACCCGCTGCCCGAAATTGTGGAAAAGCGGCTGCAGAAGGAGCTGGACTCCATCTGCGGCCATGGCTACGCCGTGCTGTACGTCATTGCGGTCAAACTGGTGGCCTATTCCAACGCGGGCGGCTATCAGGTGGGCAGCCGTGGTTCGGTCGGCTCATCGGCCGTGGCCCACTTCTCCGGCATCTCGGAGGTGAACAGCCTGCCGCCCCACTATCGCTGCCCCAAGTGCAAGCACAGCGAGTTCATCACCGACGGCAGCGTGGACGACGGCTTTGACCTGCCGGATAAAAACTGCCCCAACTGCGGCACCCGGATGCTGGTGGACGGCCACGATATTCCCTTCGAGACCTTCCTCGGCTTCTACGGCGATAAAGAGCCGGATATCGACCTGAATTTTTCCGGCGAATATCAGTCCAATGTGCACCGCTATACCGAGGAGCTGTTCGGCAAAGCCAACGTGTTCAAGGCGGGCACCGTGTCCGGTATTCAGGACAAGACCGCCTACGGCTATGTCAAAAAATATCTGGATGAGCGCGGCCGCACGGTGAACCATGCGGAGGAGAACCGCTTGACTCTGGGCTGCACCGGTGTCAAGCGCACCACGGGTCAGCACCCCGGCGGCATGGTCGTTGTGCCGGACACCTACGAGATCTACGATTTCTGTCCCATCCAGCACCCGGCGGACGATGTGGCAGGCGGCCTGCTGACCACCCACTTCGAGTTCAAGTACCTGCACGATACCCTGCTCAAGCTGGACGAACTGGGCCACGATATGCCCACCTTCTACAAGTATTTTGAGGAGTACACCGGAATTCCCATCGACAGTATCCCCATGAACGACCCCAAGGTGTACAGCCTGCTGACCAGCCCCGAAGCGCTGGGCGTGACCCCGGAGCAGATCGACAGCCAGACCGGAACCTTCGGCATCCCGGAAATGGGCACCAACTTTGTGCGCGGTATGCTGGTGGAGGCACGCCCCAAGAACTTTTCCGAACTGATCCAGATCTCGGGCCTGTCCCACGGCACTGATGTGTGGACCGGCAACGCGGACGAGCTGATCCGCAGCGGCACCTGCACCATTGCGGAGGTCATTGGCTGCCGTGACAGCATCATGCTGTACCTGCTGCGCAAGGGTCTGGAACCCAAGATGGCCTTTGATATCATGGAGGCTGTGCGTAAGGGCAAGGTGGCCAAGGGCGGTTTCAAGGATGGCTGGGAGGAAGCCATGCGGGAGCACGAGGTGCCGGACTGGTACATCGAGAGCTGCCGCAAGATCAAGTATATGTTCCCCAAGGCCCATGCCGTGGCCTACCTGATGTCGGCCATTCGTCTGATGTGGTTCAAGATCTACCGTCCGCCGGAGTTCTATGCGGTATACTTTACCGTACGCGGCGACGACATCGACTACGAGGCCGCTGTGGGCGGTGCGGCAGTGGCCCGCGCCCACATGGAAGAAGTCAAGCGCCGCCTGAAGGAAGAGAAGAACGCCAAGGACGAAGATGTGCTGGTCAGCCTGCAGCTCGTTAACGAGATGCTGGTGCGCGGCTACGAGTTTTTGCCCATTGAGCTGGGCAAGAGCCGCGGCTCCAAGTATGTGGTGGAGGACGGCAAGGTACGTCTGCCTTTCTCTTCGCTGAAGGGTCTTGGCGGTGCTGCCGCCGATGCACTGGAAAAGGTGACCATCCACGGCGAAGAATATATCTCGGTGGAAGAGTTGCAGCAGGCTTCCGGTGTCGGCAGCAGCATTCTGGACCGTCTGCGTCAGGTGGGCGCTCTGGGTGACCTGCCGGAGAGCAGTCAGGTAAGCTTCTTCTGAGAATTCTGAAAGCAAAAGTGCCTGCACGGCTTTAGCTGTGCAGGCACCTTTTGCTTTAAAAAAGCACCCGCGGCAAAAATCGCAGGTGCTTAAAAAATCAGCAGAACGGGGGAGTGTTTACTCCACGCTGATCATATAATAGTAAACGGGCTGGCCGCCGCGGATGTGGCTGACCTCAACGTGGTTCGGGCACTTTGCCTTTACGATCTCGGTGACCTTCTCGGCATCCTCATCGCTCACGTCGCAGCCGGAGATGATGGTGACAAAGCTGGAATCCTTCTTGCACATGCCGCGTGCCAGACGGTAGGTAGCTTTGGTGATATCGTTGGAGGTGGAAACGATCTTGCCGTTCTCCAGAGCCATGATCTCACCCTTCCTGATGCGCTTGCCGTCGTACTCACTGTCGCGGGCAGCATAGGTGATCAGACCGGTGGACACCTTGTCGGCAGCAGCCATCATGTTGATGGTGTTGGTCTCGGCGTTCACAGAGGGATCAAAGTTCAGCATGGCGGTAATGCCCATGGGCACGGTGCGGGTGGGCAGAACGACCACCTGACGGTCGGCCAGCTTCTGGGCCTGCTCAGCAGCCATGATGATGTTCTTGTTGTTGGGCAGGACAAAGACGGTCTTGGCCGGGACGCTCTGGATGGCGGCAAGGATGTCCTCGGTGGCGGGGTTCATGGTCTGACCGCCGGAGACGACAGCGTCAGCGGCCAGGTCGGTGAAGACAGCCTTCAGGCCCTCACCGGCGGCGACAGCAACGAAGCCATAGTCGCGGCTGGGGTCAACGGCAGCGTAGACGAACTCGCTGGCGGGGTCGGGCTTCTTCTCGGCGGAAGCCTGCTTCTCGAGGCTCTTGCCCTGCTTCTGGCGGGCCAGGAACTGCTCGTGCATATTCTCGATCTTGAAGTTGGTGAGGTAGCCGTACTTGATGGCCTCGCTCAGGATCTTGCCGGGGTCGGCGGTGTGGACATGGAGGTTGATGACGTCATCGTCCTCGATGCAGACGACGCTGTCGCCGTTGGACTCGGCGAAGGCACGCATCTTTGCGGCGCTTGCGCCCTCGTTCTTGTTGATGAGGAACTGGGTGCAGTAGCCGTTCTTGATGTCCTCCACCTTCATCAGGTCGTCGGTGAAGACGCCCTTGCCGGCGTTCGCGGTGGAGAGCTTGGCCTTGTTGGGGACAGCCTCGCCGCCGGCCACGATGTCCTCACCGTGGAAGACCTTGCCCATGCCCTCGAAGATGATCATGATGCCCTGGCCGCCGGCGTCCACGACGCCGGCCTTCTTCAGGACGGGCAGCAGGTTGGGAGTGTCCTCCAGAGCCTTCTGACCGGCGGTCATCACGACGTCCCACAGCTCGGCCACATCCTCTTTGCCGCAGGCAGCAGCTTCCTCGGAGGCGACGCGGGCGACGGTCAGGATGGTGCCTTCGGTGGGCTTCATGACAGCCTTGTAAGCGCCCTCGACGCCCTTCTTCAGCGCAGCCACGATGTCGGCGGCGTCAGCCTCCTTTTTGCCCTCCAGAGCCTTGGAGAAGCCGCGGAACAGCAGGCTGGTGATGACGCCGGAGTTGCCGCGGGCGCCGCGCAGCATGGCGGAGGCGGCGGTCTTTGCGGCCTCGCCCACGGTGCAGCTGTCGTCCATGGCCTGCAGCTCACGGACGGCTGAGCCGACGGTCATGCCCATGTTGGTGCCGGTGTCGCCGTCGGGGACGGGGAACACGTTCAGCTCGTCCACGCGGGAGCGCTGGTTGTTGATGTTGTTTGCGCCGGAAATAATGGCGTCGCGCAGGATCTTACCAGAAATCATTGCTTTTTACTCCTTATATCTTCCCGGTACCCCCGGGCGGGCTTTGTCTCATCAGGCAACCACGTCATCGACCGATACGACCACGCGGGCGACTTTCAGGCCGGTGGCCTGCTCCACCTCGTCCTTCACGCGGTGCGAGATGGAACGCGCGGCGGTGGAGATGTTCAGCCCGTAGCTGACGGCAATGTGCAGCTCGATCACGAGACGGCCCTCTTCCTGTGTGACACGGACGCCCTTGGCCGAGTCGTCCACGCCGCGCACGGCGCTGCGGACACGGTCGGTCAGATCACGGGGGGCCATTGCGGCCACGCCGTAGCATTGTTTGGTTGCCTCGCCCACGAGCGTGGAAAAATACTCGGCTGAGAAGCTGACATCTCCCAGCGGGAAACGGGAAGTGATCATAGTCGCTCTGCTCCTTTTATTCATTATGATACCCCGGTCCGCACGGCGGCGGGGCGGTGCGCGGGCCAAAGAAGGCGGCGTACCACTTTTATTATACAACTTTATGAGGAAGCTGTACAGCATATAATTGCTGACAGAAAGAAAAAAGTCAGGCACGGCTTACCCGTCTCGGTCTGTTTCGACACCGCAAAGCCGGTATACTGGAAGACAGAGCCGCAAAGGGCCGCGTTCCTGTTGTTAGTATAGCACAAAATCCTTCGCAGTGCATCCATTTCGTGAATATTTATCCGACAAAACAAAAGATGATTGTGAATAAAATATAAAAGATGACGCAGGCATCTTTATCTTACTATGAAAAAGTGCTAAAATCTAAGGTGGCAAGAGTAAGACTGTATCCGGCACAGGATGCCGGGGCATTCGGCTGCCAAGGTGCTGAAGACAGGAATTTGCTGCGGCTGCACAGGAGCTGCGGCCCGGCGGTGGAAAAGTTTACAATAGGAGTTGTTTTCATGAATATTCTGTTTTTCCTTTCCCCCAAGCAGGACCTGATGTATGTGTACGATGACTTCACCCTCCGCCAGACGCTGGAAAAATGGGAGAACAACCGCTACGCATCCATCCCGGTGCTCAACCGCAAGGGAGAGTATGTGGGGACCCTGACGGAGGGGGACATCCTCTGGGGGCTGAAAAAGTTCCACGGCCTCGACCTTGAGGCGGCAGAGGACATCCCCATCCGGGAGTTTGAGCACAAGCGGGACTACAAGGCCGTCACGGTCACCACGAGCATGGACCAGCTCATCGAGGCGGCCATGAGCCAGAACTTCGTCCCCGTCGTGGATGACCGGGGAATGTTCATCGGCATTGTCCGCCGTCAGGCCATCATCCGCTACTGCTACGACCGCTCTCGCGCTGCCGCCACAGAGCAGCGCAGAAAGCCCGAAAAGCAGGAAAAACGAGTCCCGGTTTCTGCCGGGGTGCAGTAAAACAGGAAAAGCCCCCGCCGCTCTGCATGAAATGTGCAGGGCAGCGGGGCCTTTCTATCCCTGTGGGAAGGGGAGAGCGGTGCTTCAGCCCACGGTGAGGCTGGAATCGGTGAGCCGGTGGGTCAGGACAGCCTCGGCGTCCTCGCCGCCCATGGCCAGCAGCTCGTCCACCGAGAGGGTGGTGGAGCAGAGGACGGTCTGGAAGGT